>Ga0302196_10004018_pt1 | contig 13410 bp, 11 predicted proteins | sample II_Bog_N1_3_FD_198794 | JGI IMG/M metagenome (GOLD analysis project Ga0302196, IMG submission 198794) | Peat permafrost microbial communities from Stordalen Mire near Abisko, Sweden - II_Bog_N1_3 | ecosystem: Environmental > Terrestrial > Soil > Wetlands > Peat | place: Sweden: Abisko...
GACCGGCGAGGTCAGCGAGATCGGCTGCGACGGCTTCTTCGTCGCCATCGGCCACGCCCCGTCCTCGGAGCTGTTCAAGGGCCAGCTGGAGATGGACGCCGCCGGCTATCTGAAGGTCAACGCCGGATCGGCCGCGACCGCCATTCCGGGCGTCTGGGCCGCCGGCGACGTCACCGACGACGTCTACCGCCAGGCGGTCACCGCCGCGGGCATGGGCTGCATGGCGGCGCTGGAAGCGGTGCGCTTCCTGGCCGAGGAAGACCACAGGGCCGCCCACCACCCGATCAGCCACCAAGAAGCCGAAAAAATCGGGACCTGGTGAGGCGATGGCCGGCGCGTTCAAAATCTTCGAACTCGCCGCCGAAGCCGCCTATGCGGCCATGTACGACGCCCATCCGTCCGACGTGAAGGACCACTACGAGACCGCGCGCCTGAACCTGTTTCGCGCCATCGAGTCGGCGCATCGCGCCGGAAGCGACGATGAGGCGGCCCGTCTGGCGACGCGGCTGGAGCATATCCAGCAGGTCTATAACCATCAGTTCCGCGGCGTGGGACGCTGAAGGCGGCGCCACCGGTCGCCGCCTAACCCGGTGAATGTGCAAGATCAGCGGCCAGTGTTCGCGCTTGCCCACCCTAACGGCAGCCCCCTAAGCTCGCCGGCAAAACAGGGAGAAGACGACATGGCGGGACTTTGCGAAGGACGGGTGGCGATCGTCACCGGCGGCGGGCGCGGGATCGGGCGGGAATACTGCCTGATGCTGGCGGCCGAGGGCGCCAAGGTGGTGGTCAACGACCTGGGCGGCTCGCGCGACGGCGCCGGCGCCGATATCGGACCGGCCCATGACGTGGTCGCCGAGATCAAGGCGGCCGGCGGCGAGGCGGTGGCCAATGGCGCGGACGTGTCCAATTGGGATCAGGCCAAGGCCATGATCGACCAGGCGGTCCAGACCTTCGGCAAGCTCGATGTGCTGATCAACAACGCCGGCATCCTGCGCGACCGCATGCTGGTCAACATGACCGAGGCCGAGTGGGACGCGGTGATCCAGGTGCACCTGAAAGGCACCTTCGCCCCGGCCCACCACGCGGCGGCCTATTGGCGCGACCTGAACAAGGCGACCGGCGAGCTGTGCAACGCCCGGCTGATCAACACCTCGTCGGTTTCCGGCATCTACGGCAATATCGGCCAGACCAACTATGGCGCGGCTAAGATGGGCGTCGCCGCCTTCACCATCATCGCCTCGCGCGAGCTGCGCCGCTACGGCGTGACGGTCAACGCCATCGCGCCCGGCGCGCTGACCCGCCTGACCGAGGACCTGGGCGGACCGATCACCGAGGAACGCCGACGTTCGGGCGATCCGAAATGGGTCGCGCCGATCGCCGTCTGGCTGGCCAGCGAGGAATCGTCCGAGGTCTCCGGCCGCATGTTCGAAGCGAGCGGCGGCGTGCTGGCCATCGCCGAAGGCTGGCACCGCGGCCCGACCCACGCGCCGGTGGACGACCCCAAGGTGCTCGGCCCCATCGTCAAGGACATGGTGGCCAAGGCGCGCAAGAACGCCGGCATGAACGGGATGGATCTGGACTAGGGACAGTCGCCAATGCCTTCTCCCCTCGGGGAGAAGGAGGGCCCATGGCTAGGCTATGGGGGTTGAGGCGGCTCTTGTTGGCGGCTGGTCGGTCCTTTGTTCTCCCAAAACCCACGCGCGCGATCGCGCATGAGGCAAAGACCTGCAGGCCTCCCCCCCTCATCCTCCCGCGCCTTCTCTCTCAAGAAGAGAAGGTAAGAATTGCGCGCCGCCCCCAAACCCGGCTCATTGCGCTCGCACGCACTCGGAACCCTCCCATGCCGCCCCGCCAAGCCGTTCTCGGCGTCGAAAACGCCAGCTTCCACTATGGCGCGACCAGGGTGTTCGAGGGCGTGTCCTTCATGCTCGACGAGGCGCGCACCGCTCTGGTCGGCGAGAACGGCGCGGGCAAGTCGACGCTGCTGAAATGCCTGATGGGCCAGCTGGAGCTGACCAGCGGCCAGGTGATCCGTTCGCGCGGCCTGAAGGTCGGCTATGTCGCGCAAGACACGGCCGACGCCCTCGCCGACAAGACTGTGCGCCAGGTGTTGGAAGGCGCGTTGACCGACACCGATGGGGGCGAGGACTGGAAGGTCGACGTGCTGCTGGATGAGCTGGAGATCGCGCCGGAGATGGCCGAGGCGCGGTTCGGCGCGCTGAGCGGCGGCTGGCAGCGGCTGTTCCTCATCGCCGGCGCCGCGCGGCTTTCCGAGCCGGACCTGCTGATCCTGGACGAACCGACCAACTATCTGGACCTGGCCAACATCAACACGCTCGAGCGCTGGCTGGCGGCCGAGCAGCGGCTGCCGATGCTGATCGTCAGCCACGACCGCGAATTTCTGCAGCGGGTCACGACTCGCACCCTGTTCCTGCGCAGCGACGGCGCCCACACCTTCAAGGTCCCCTTCCTGCAGGCCCGCGAAGAGCTGCTGCGCCGTGACGCGGCCGATGCGGCCCGCAGCAAGCTGGAGGCCAAGGAGATCGCCCGGCTTGAGCGGGTGGCGGCCCGCTACAAGGTCTGGGGCGTGAAGAACTCGGACTTCCACAAGAAGCAGAAGACCACGGAGAAGCGCATCGAGCGGATCGAAGCCGACCGCACCGGCGCCTACGTCGCCCGCGAGCGGCGGCTGGAACTCCACGAGGGTGACCTTGACGCCAAGGTGGCGCTGCGGCTCCAGGGGCTGACGGTCACCACGCCTGACGGCGCGCGCAAGCTGTTCACGATCGATCGCCTCGCCATCGGCGTCGGCGACAAGATCGCCCTTCTGGGCGCCAACGGGACGGGGAAAACCATGCTGCTGAGCGCGCTCGCGGCGGCCTTCGACCCTTCGCGTGAGCATTACGACGGCGTCGCCACGATCCGTTTCAATCCGGGAACGCGACTGGCGGTGTTCGACCAGAAGATGCGAGACCTGCCGCTGAAGACCAGCCTTTCGGACTATATGGCTCAGGATCCGGGCGGGGTAAGCGGCACGGCGGCGAATAAGCTGCTGGCCCAGGCGGGATTCGCCTACGCCCGCATCCGGGGCCCGGTCGGCGACTTGAGCCACGGCGAACGGGCGCGGCTCATCTTCCTGAAAATGCAGGGCGCCGAGCCGAACCTCTACCTGCTGGACGAACCCACAAACCACCTTGACATCGAAGGCCAGGAGGCGCTCGAGGCGCAGTTGGAAGCCGCGGACGTCGCCTGCCTGTTCGTCTCGCATGACCGCTATTTCACCCGCACGGCGGCGACGCGGTTCGTGGAGATTGTGAAGGGCAAGCTGGTCGAAGTGGACGGGCCGGAAGCGTTCTTCGCGCGGCAGTAGGCCTACAGCCGCGTCCGAAGGACGACCCCACATCGGCCTTCTCCCCTTGCGGGAGAAGGCCTTAGAAATCGGGACCTTACAGGCGTGTCGCCCTACTTCTTGTTCACCTCCGTCACCGGCATGTCCGCGACCGGCGGCGCGGCGCCCTGCCCGCCGAGCGCCGCGTTGACCTGATCGACCTGATCGGAGGTCGGCGCTGGTCGCGACGGCATGATCTGCCCCGAGACTCGCGCCCGCACGCCGCCCGGCGCGCTGGCGTCGGCGACGACGTAGGTGCGCACCTCGCCGGCGACGCCCAGGGTGACGGTGCGCGGGGTCTGGGTGGCGACGGCCTGGGCCAATTGGATGCGCGGATCGATGCTCTTCAGCACATCCGTAGGCACATGCGCCTCCCCGCCGGCGTAGCGGCCGGTAAAGGCCGACGGTTCGCCGGCCACCCCGCTCCAGCGATAGAAGATGTGCGCGCCGATCTGGTTCAGCTTGACCAGGGTCGGGGCCCAGTAGGGCCGGATATAGTCGGCGTGATAGTGGGTCGCGTAGCCGACCGATTTTTCGACGAAGCCGCTCAGCGCCCGCCGGGCCACGGCCATGGCCCGCGCCCATCCCTGGGCCGACGGCTGGCGAGCGAGCGATCCGTCACAGGTGAAGGAGAACTGGCAGCCGGTCGGCAGCCCCGAGCCCTGGAACACCACCCCGCAGACGGACTTGGGAAAGCCGGGGTCGCGGACCCGGTTCAGCACGGTTTGCGCGACCGCCGCCTGGCCCTGGTCCGGTTCGCTGGCGGCCTCGTAATAGACCGCCTGAGCCAGGCAGTGCTGAGCGCGCTGGGCGTCATCGCTGGACGCGCGCAACACGAACGGTTTCGGCGCCGGCCCGACGCTCGCCGGAGGAATGTAGCTGTTGACCCTCCGCGCCTCTTCGAACGACAGGGCGTCGAAGCCCAGGTCGGGGATGTCGCCGATGTCGTAGACGTTCCAGCCGACAGGCCGGCCCCAGAACCGGGCGTGGCGGGCCGGGTCGAGCCGCAACGCCAGGGCGCGGGCGGCGGGATCCATGTCGGCCAGAATGCGATGCAATGACGCCTCGGACAGGCCGCCCGATTCCTGCGCCAGCCATTGGGCCCGTTCGCGCGGATCCTCCGGCCGGATCGTCGCGCAGGCCGTCAGGAGCGCAAGGGCCGCGCACAGGATCATTCGCTTCGGCGATGTCAGCAAGAACGAGGGCAAGGCCTTAGGTCGCGCTTTCACTGGGCTGGGCGCGCGCCTGTTCGCCGGGCGCGCCATGACCGCACAATCCCCGCTCGTTCCCATGCGGAGGCGGCGAAAATAGGGTGACTCGGGCGCCGCACAAACCCGGCGCCGCATCTGCGAAGCAACCAAATGTGATCGGGATGTGACGCCAGCCCCTTTCAATTCATCCCAGGCCGGACTATGTCTATTGACCACTTATGCTCAATCGTAGCATAAGAGGGGGACGCCGAAGCTCCACCAACGGGGCGCGGCGTTTTTACAGGGCCCCTAAATGCTCAACTTGAGCATAAGGAGGAACAAGTGGCTGATGGATTTAGCACTTTCGAGTTCACCCCCGCGGTAGAGGCGGCGACCCAGCCGATCTGGGAAAAGGTCCGCGCCCGCATCACGCCGCTGGAATGGCGCGCCCAGGCCCCGCTGATCGCGGCGATCAACGCGCTGAAGGCCGAGAAGAACGCGGTGATCCTGGCCCACAACTACATGACGCCGGACATCTTCCACGGCGTCGGCGACTATGTCGGCGACAGCCTTGGCCTGGCGCGCGAGGCGGCCAAATCCGACGCCAAGGTGATCGTCCAGGCCGGCGTCCACTTCATGGCCGAGACCTCCAAGGTGCTCTGCCCGGACAAGACCGTGCTGATCCCCGACCTGCGCGCCGGCTGCTCGCTGGCCGCCTCCATCACCGCCGCTGATGTGCGCCTGATCAAGCAGCGCTATCCGGGCGTGCCGGTGGTCACCTACGTCAACACCACCGCCGAGGTGAAGGCCGAGACGGACATCTGCTGCACCAGCGCCAACGCCGTCCAGGTGGTCGAGCACGCCGCCAAGCTGTGGGGCACGGACCGCGTCATCCTGATCCCCGACGAATTCCTGGCCCGCAACGTCGCGCGCCAGACCGAGGTCAAGATCATCGCCTGGCAAGGCCGCTGCGAGGTGCATGAGCGCTTCAACGCCGAGGATATCCGCGAGCTGCGCGCGGCCTATCCCAACGCCGAAATCCTGGCCCACCCGGAATGCCCAACCGAGGTGATCGAGCTGTCCGACTTCGCCGGCTCGACGGCGGCGATGAGCGACTATGTGGCCAAGCGCAAGCCGCGCCAGGTGGTGCTGATTACCGAATGCTCCATGGCTGATAACGTCGCCTGCGACGCGCCGGACACCGAATTTGTGCGGCCCTGCAACCTCTGCCCCCACATGAAGCAGATCACCCTGGAAAACATCTACGACGCCCTGCTGAACGGCCGCCACGTGGTCGAGGTCGAGGCCTCGATCGCCGATCGCGCCCGCCTGGCGGTCCAGCGGATGATCGACATGCCCCCGCCCGCCACGCCGGCCCGCTACGACCTCGTTAGGGCGCGCCATCACGTGGATGTGGAGTTGATCTGAGCCTCGCCATGACCGATCGCATCTCCTTCGACGGCGTCCTGATCATCGGCGCCGGACTGGCTGGGCTTTCCGCCGCGCTGGCGACCGCGCCGCGCAAGGCGCTGGTGCTGAGCGCCGCGCCGCTGATGCAGGGCTGTTCGTCGGCCTGGGCCCAGGGCGGTCTGGCTGTCGCGCTGGCGCCGGACGACAGTCCTCAACTGCACGCGGCCGATACGGTCGCGGCCGGCGCCGGACTGGTTGAGCCGGCGATCGCCGAACTGCTGACCCGCGAGGGCCCCGCCGCCGTCCGCCGGCTGGCCGCGATTGGCGCGCCGTTCGACCGTGACGCCGCCGGCGACTTCGCCCAGAGCCTGGAAGCCGCCCACAGCCGCCCGCGCGTCGCGCGGGTGAAGGGCGATCAGGCGGGCCGCGAGATCATGCGCTCGATCACCGCGACGGCCATTGCCGCCGGACACATCGAGATCCGCGCGGAGACCCGCGTGCGCGCGCTCCTGCAAGATGCGGCCGGCAGGGTGCGCGGCGCCCTGGTCGAGGCCGGCGGCAGGCTGACCGAAATCGTCGCGCCGGCCACCATCCTGGCCACCGGCGGCCTTGGCGGCCTTTATGCGGTGACCACCAACCCGCGCGAGGTGCGCGGCGAAGGCCTGGCGCTCGCGGCCCTGGCCGGCGCGCGCGTTTCCGACCCCGAGTTCGTGCAGTTCCACCCCACGGCCATCGCCGTCGACGCCGACCCCGCGCCCCTGGCCAGCGAGGCCTTGCGCGGCGAGGGCGCGCGCCTGATCGACGAGCACGGCGCCCCGCTGATGGCCGGCAAGCATCCGATGGGCGATCTGGCGCCGCGCGACGTGGTCGCCCGCGCCATCCACCAGCAGATCGTCTCCGGCGGCGGCGCCTTCCTGGATGCGCGCGACGCGGTGGGCAAACACTTCCCCGAGGAGTTCCCGGCCGTGTTCGCCGCCTGCATGGCCGGCGGCGTCGATCCGCGGGTGCAGCCCATCCCCATAGCGCCGGCGGCCCACTACCACATGGGCGGGATCGTCACCGACGCCAACGGCGCCACCAGCCTGCCCGGCCTGTTCGCCGCCGGCGAATGCGCCTCGACCGGCGTGCACGGGGCCAACCGTCTGGCGTCCAACTCGCTGCTCGAGGCGGCGGTGTTCGGGACACGGGCCGGTGAAGCGGCCCGCGCCTGCGCCGATCCGCGCACCGAGCCCCTGGCGCCGCGTCCAGCGCCGGATCTGCCTGACACAGCCCTCGCCGAGCTTCGGCGGGCGATGGCGCGCGATGTGGGCGTCGTGCGCAACGCCGAAGGCCTGCGTACGACGCTGGCGCTGATCGACCGGCTCGCCCAGGAACACGGCCGCGCCCTGCCCTTGGTGGCCGCGCGCCTGGTGACCGCGGCGGCGCTTGAGCGGCGTGAAAGCCGAGGCGGCCACTATCGCAGCGACTTCCCGGCCACGGACGCCACGGCGCGGCGTACCTTCATCGAGCCCGACCAGACCGCGCCCGTCTCGATCGCGGCGGCTTGAGCGGACGATCATGATCTCGCCCCTGCCCGACATCCTGATCGATCCGATCGTGCGCGCCGCCCTGGCCGAAGATCTTGGCCGCGCGGGCGATGTCACCGCCGCCGCCTGCCTGACCGCCGGCGAGCAGTTGAGCGCCGTCTTCGTCGCCCGCCAGGAGGGTCGGCTGGCGGGCCTCGATTGCGCAAGGCTGGCGATCGGGGCGATGGACCCCACCGCCCGGTTCGAGACCAATCGCGGCGACGGGGACGATCTGTCCGTGGGCGACGCCATCGCCCGGGTCACCGGCGACGCCCGGGCCATCCTGTCGGCCGAGCGGGTGGCGCTCAATCTGATGAGCCGGTTGTGCGGCGTCGCCACGCTCACGCGGACCTATGTCCGGGCCGTCGAGGGCACCAAGGCCAGGATCGTCTGCACCCGCAAGACCACGCCGGGCCTGCGCGCGCTGGAGAAGTACGCGGTGCGCTGCGGCGGGGCGACCAACCACCGCTTTGGCCTGGATGACGCCATCCTGATCAAGGACAACCACATCGCCGCCTGCGGCGGCGTCGGCAAGGCGTTGGAGCGCGCTCAGGCCGCCGCCGGCCACCTGATGATGGTCGAGGTCGAGGTCGACACCCTGGCCCAGTTGGACGAGGCCCTGCCCTACCGCCCGGACGTGATCATGCTCGACAACTTCGCCCTGGCCGACCTGAGGACGGCGGTCGAGCGGGTCGCCGGCGCGGTCCGCCTGGAAGCCTCGGGCGGGGTGAACCTGACCACCGTCCGGGCTATTGCCGAGACCGGGGTAGATGCAATTTCGGTGGGCGCGCTGACCCACTCCGCGCCGATTTTGGATATCGGGCTGGATATCGGCTGAAGCGTACGTACGCCCATTTCGGGGACAGTTTACTTATCTCGGGCTGACTTTAGTCCAGCCAAATATACGAAACGAGATAAGTAAACTGTCCCCGAAATGCTAATCCAGAAATACTAGCCCAGCCGAAACCGGCTCTGGGCCTGCCCGTCTCGAATGGCGTCGATGACCTGGTCCACGGACAATCCCGTCGTATCGATCACATGCGGTTCGTAGGGATCGAGGTCGGCAAACCCCTCGATCATGTTCAAAGGATAGTCGGCGATGGGCGCGTCCTCACGGTCCCGCGCGCGGGCGACCGCCGTTGGCCCGTCAGGGCGCAGGACGACGAAGTCGATGGCGACGCCGACAGGTCCGGCGGCTTGCCGGTAAATATCCAGGAACCAGGGGCCGACAATGCCGTCCAGCATCACCGCATAGCCGCCGACGGCGTAGGCCGTGGCCGCGGCGGCGATCGCCCGAGCGACGGTGGTGTTCTGCTCGTGCGACTCCGGCAGCCATGGCAGGATAAAGCCTTTGCGGATAGCGGTGTAGAAGTCGTCAGTGTGCATATGCACCGCCGGCCCCTCGCTGGCCTTGGCCATCGCGCGGGCTACGGTCGTCTTGCCGGCGCCGGGCGGGCCGGAGAGGATCAGGATGGCGGCGGGCTGAACCATTCGCCTTCGTGGCGCCGGTGACGCTAGAGAGCAAGCCGAGCGCATTTCGGTGACAGTTTACTTATCTCGTTTCGAGCGCTAGCCGATCGACGGGCGCAGACGGGAGATAAGCAAACTGTCACCGAAATGCGAATGCGCCGCTGGCTTAAAGCCGCGCCGCCGCCCTCTGCGCGTCCGCCAGTCGTTTCGGCAGCAGACCCTCCATCCGCTTGTTCACCAGCGCCAGAATCTCCGGCGGCGCCGTTTCCGGGCGGCCGGCGTTGAACGGCGGCTCGGGCGCGTATTCCAGATTGAGCTGCAGCGCCTGGGCGAAGGTCTCGCCGGCCAGTTCGGCGGCGACGATCAGGGCGAAGTCGATGCCGGCGGTGACGCCGCCGCCAGTGATGATGTTTCCATCACGCACCACGCGGCCCGCATCCGGAATGGCGCCGAACAAGGCCAGCATATCGCGCCAAGCCCAGTGACAGGCCGCGCGCCGGCCCTTGAGCAGGCCCGCCGCGCCCAGGATCAGCGAACCGGTGCAGACGGACGTCAGGTAGGTCGCGCCGGCCGCCAGCCGCCGGACCTGTTCCACGAGCGCCGCGTCGTTGGCGGCGTCGGTCGCGCTGATCCCGCCCGGCAGGCAGATGAGGTCGGCCCGATCGATCTCGGCCAGCCGCCGCGTGCCCGCAAAGGTCAGCCCGCCATCCGACTGGATCGCGCCGCCAGCCTCGGAGGCGACGATGGTCTCCGTGTTCGGCAGGCGGCTGAAAATGGTGTGCGGACCGGTGAAATCGAGCTGGGTCAGGCCCGGATAGAGGATCTCGACGATCACGAAGGGGCGGTCGGTCATGGCCTGCTAGGCTCCGTTTGCGGAATTGACGAACTTTGCTATCCCGGATAGCCCTTGGCCGAAATGACATCCTTCCCACGCTTTCAGCCACACCCATGACCCGCGACGTCGGCTTCCTCATCTTTCCCCAGTTTCAATTGCTGGACGCCGCCGGCCCCATCGCCACCTTCGACATCGCCAGCCGGTATGTCCCGGGCGCCTATCGCCTGCATGTGCTGGCCGCCAAGGCCGGCTGGGTCGAGAGCACCGCCGGTGCAAGCCTGGACGCCGCACCCCTGGCCGATGCCCCGCCGCTGGACACGCTGATCGTCGCCGGCGGCGAAGGCACGCGGGTCCCCGAAATCTACGGTCCCCTGTTGCGCTTCATTCGCGACACGGCCAGTTCTGCGCGCCGCGTCGCCAGCGTCTGCACCGGCGCCTTCATCCTGGCGGAGGCCGGCCTGATCGATGGACGCCGAGCGACCACCCACTGGTCGCACAGCCAGGGCTTCGCGCGGCGTTATCCCCGCGTGCGGCTGGAAGCCGACCGCATCTTCATCAAGGACGGGCCGGTCTGGACCTCGGCCGGCATCACCGCCGGGATCGACCTGTCGCTGGCGCTGATCGCCGAGGACCTTGGCGAGGACGTGGCGCGCCAGACGGCGCAACAGCTGGTGGTCTACCACCGTCGCCCCGGCGGCCAGTCGCAGTTCTCGGCCCTGCTGGAATTGGACCAGCCGAAGGGGCGGTTCGCCGCCCTGCTCGGCTGGATCCGAGAGCGGCTGCACGAGCCCTTGAGCGTGGAACGGCTGGCGGAACGCGCGGCCATGAGCCCACGAAATTTCGCCCGCGCCTTCGCCGCCGAGACCGGCGTGACGCCCGCTCGCGCGGTGGAACGGCTGCGGGTCGAGGCGGCGCGCGAACGCGTGGAGGCGGGGCCGGAGAGCATCGACGAGATCGCCGTCGCCTCCGGCTTCGGCGACCCGGAACGCATGCGCCGCGCCTTCATCCGCGCCTTCGGCCAGCCGCCTCAGGCGCTGAGGCGGACGGCGCGGGGCTAGATCAGGAGGCGGTGGTCGGGGCCAGCTTGGTCGCTTCGGCCGTGGTTTCCGGCTTGGCGGCGTCGGCCCGCACCTTCGGCGCGGCGTCGGCGTGGGGCGCGGCCCCGCCCGGCGCATGAGCCGTCGCGATCACCGCGGCGCTGTCCTTGCCGGCCGAATTGGCGGAAACCGCCGGAGCGGCGCTGGACGACGGCGCGGCACTTGGGGAACTGGCCTTGGGCGCGGCGTCGGTGACCGTGGTCGCGTCGGCGAGGATGTATTGCGCCGCCTGGCGGCCGTCGGCGGTGACGCCGCCGGACTGGCTCAGGCTGGCGTAGACGGGTCGAACCGCCATCTCTGAGCCCGGCGCGGAACGCTCGGGCTGGGCGGTGAAGCTGCCGGGCGCGCCGGCGTAGCCGCCGAAGCGGTAGAAGACGTGCAGGCCGATCTGGGCGACGCGCAGCAGATGCGGGCCCCAGCCGGGATCGATGCCGACCACGTGGAAGTGGGTGGCGTTGCCGACCGAGGGCATCACAAAGCCGGCCAGCGCATGGGCGGCGACTTCCTGCGCCCGCGACCAGGCGCCGGCCTCGCGCGGACGGCGCATCGAGCCGTCGCAAGCGAAGCTGAACTGGCAGGTGTCGCCGGTGCGCGCGCCTTGGAAGACCACGCCGCAGACGGACTTGGGGAAGGCCGGATGGCGCACGCGGTTCAGCACGACCTGAGCCACGGCGGCCTGCCCGGCCGCGGTCTCGCCACGCGCTTCGTAATAGACGGCGTCTGTGAGGCAATCGAGATCGCGCGAGGATTCCAGCGCGCCGCCGTCCAGGTGGAACGGACGCGCTTCGGGATTGGAGGGCGCGTTAAAGCTGGCCCGCAGCACCGGCAATTGGGAACCAGTGCCCGTCGCGGGGATTGCCTGGCTGACGAACATGGCGGTTTCGCGGTCGCGCTCGGCGGCGCCGGCGACGGTGAACGGGTCGTGACGTCGCGCGACGGCCAACGCGCCGGGATCCATTTTTTCGGCTTCATCACGAAGCGCCGCTTCGGAAAAGCCGTGTTTTGCCGCGTCGGCCAGCCGCAGCGCCTGCACGTGGGCGTCTGCCTGCTGAGCCATTCCACCGGCGAGATAGGCTCCGCCCAATGCTGCGCCCACAGCGGCTCCAAGGACGAGTCCGCAGGTGAGCGCACGCGCATCGGCGCGCGCCTCAATTTTAGTCGACAAAGGTATCGTGTCCTATTCCGCGAGGGCGGATGCGCCCCCCGACATCATCGTCCCGCGGTGCAGAATCTTGTCTGCAGGGTTTCCGCGATCCGGGTCCCCAACCGTACACGTGTGGTCGGGGACGTCTCTCTGGCGCGGGTTTATGGCGCCAATGTGACCGAGTCGCAACCCGATGCTGCGCTGCAGCATGCGATTTTCGCGAGATTAACCACGCATGTTCGCCTTGCAGGCTAAGGGTTTGCGCGCGCCAACGCCGTTAAAGCCTTGAAGCCATTGGGGTTCGTGAACGGTCGTTGAGGTTAACGGCGCCGGGCCATAAATTCACCGATCGCGGGTCCGTGAACAGGGGTTTTCGCCCCGTGGGAGACAAATCAAGCACGGGCGTGGCGTCCCGCCGCACAGACTTGAGGGCCGAAGTCGCGACAAGCAGGAACGTCCGTCGGATGATTCCGGACCGCTCGCCTTTCCGCGGCGGTGCGTCTAGACAGGCGCCCATGAACGATCCCGCCATCCAGATCATCGCCCGTGGCCCCCGCGCCGAGGCTGAAGCCGCCGCCCGCGCCATCGACGCCGATCCCATCCTGGAGGCGGCCACCTACTCCATTCTGGAAGAGGACGAGGATCGGAACATCTGGCGCATCGACGCCTTCCCGACCTCGACCGTCGAAGCCGATGGGCTGAAGTCTGTGCTCGGCGGCTTTCGGCAGCTGAAGGTCACGGCCGAGACCTTGGCCGACGCCGACTGGCTGGCGATGGCGCTGTCGGGCCTGCCGCCCGTGCGCGCGGGCCGCTTCTTCATCTATGGCATGCATGACCGCGGCCGTACGCCGCCCAACACCGTCAACCTGCGCATCGAGGCGGGCGCGGCGTTCGGCACCGGCCACCATGGCACCACGGTCGGCTGCCTGATCGAGTACGACCGGCTGCGCAAGCGGCGCGGCTTTCGCCGCGTCCTCGACGTCGGCGCGGGCACTGGCGTGCTGGCCATCGCCGCCGCGCGCACCGGCAGCCGCATAGCGGTCGGCACCGACATCGATCCGGTTTCGGTGCGCATCTCGCGCGAGAACGCCAAGGTCAACGCCGTGCCCGCTCGCTTCGTCCATGCCGCCGGCCTGGAGCACCCGAGCGTGCGCGCCGGCGCGCCCTATGACCTTGTGTTCGCCAACATCCTGGCCCGCCCCCTGACCTATCTGGCCCAGCCGATCCACGGCGCGCTGAAGCCGGGCGGGCTGGTGATCCTGTCCGGCCTGCTGCGCACCCAGGAGCGGATGGTGCGCGCGGCCTATTTGT
>Ga0302196_10004023_pt1 | contig 13398 bp, 10 predicted proteins | sample II_Bog_N1_3_FD_198794 | JGI IMG/M metagenome (GOLD analysis project Ga0302196, IMG submission 198794) | Peat permafrost microbial communities from Stordalen Mire near Abisko, Sweden - II_Bog_N1_3 | ecosystem: Environmental > Terrestrial > Soil > Wetlands > Peat | place: Sweden: Abisko...
GCTCGTCGTGGGCGGCGGGGATCAGCAGGCGCGGATGCGCTGCGGCGGGGAGCCCCCAGATGGTCGGGTGGTAGAGGTAGGGGATGAAGAGGGTCGGCCGGTCGGTCCCGGTGGCGAGTGCGCGGACCAGCGCGGGGGCGAACGGTCCCTGGCTCACAAGCCATGCGGTCTCGGGCCGGAGCGCCGGAGGAAGCCGGAACATCGCCCGGCTCATCTGGTGAAAGAGGCGGGGCTGCCGCCTTCCCACCACCTCGAACCGCCGCACCCGCACCGCGCCGTCCAGGTCGTCCCCGGGGGGAAAGGCCGGCGACCAGGTCGTTTCGTCGCCCGCCGTGGTCGTCCAGACCTCCACGTCCCATCTCCGAGTTTGGAGGGCGTGGGCCAGCCTCCGCACCAGCTGCTCGCTCCCCCCGCTGACGTCCGGGCCGTAACGGGGCACCACCAGGCGGAGACGGCGCCGGCGCCGTGGGGCTTGGTCGGGCGGCGTGAGCGCCGCCTCGCCGGCGTCGCTTGGGGGGTCGGTCACACCCCGGCCGCGGACCGCCCTTCCGCGAGGTACCAGTCGGCCCGGGTGAGCGGGAGCCCGGACTCTCCGCGGCCACCCTGCCGCACCGCGAGCAGCTGGTGGACGGCGATGCTGCCCTGCTCGAAGCCGACCCGGCTGCCGCTCATGTACAGATCCCAGACCCGCGCCCGCGGCCGGCCGACCAGGGCCACCGCGTCGTCCCACCCCGCCTCCAGCCGCTCCACCCAGTTGCGCAGGGTGAGCGCGTAGTGCTCGCGGAGGCTCTCGACGTCGCGCACCTCGAGCCCGCTCGCCTGCAGGGCGGTGACCATCGACCCCACCTCCTGCAGTTCACCGTCGGGGAAGACGAAGCTGTTGAGGAAAGCCCCGATCCCGCTCTTTCCGGGCCGGTTGGTGATGCCATGGATGAGGGCCCGGCCCTCCGGCCGGAGCAGGCCGTGGACGGCCTCACAGTAGCCCGCCATGGCCCGGCGGCCGACGTGCTCGACCATCCCCACGCTGGCGATGGCGTCGAACTCGCCGTCCAGCCCGTCCCGGTAGTCGGCAAGCCGAACCTCGGCCTTCCCCTCCAGCCCGAGCGTCCGCACCTGCTCGGCTGCCCACTCCGCCTGGCGCGGGCTGGCAGTGATCCCGAGCGCCCGCACCCCCCAGTGCTGGGCGGCGTGGATGACCAGGCTTCCCCAGCCGCAGCCGATGTCGAGGAACCGTTCCTCGGGGCGCAGCCGCAGCTTGCGGCAGACCATCTCCAGCTTTGCCTCCTGGGCGCTGTCGAGGTCGGTGTCCGGGGTCTCGAAGTAGGCGCAGGAGTAGGTCAGGGTCCGGCCCAGGAAGAGCCGGTAGAACTCGGGGGGCTGGTCGTAGTGGTGGCGGATCGCCTCGCTGTCGCGGGCGCGGCTGTGCAGCCGTCCGCGGAGATGGGCCTCAACGGGGATGCGGCGGGGGTCGGGCCGAGCTCCCAGGGCCAGCGCGGTGGTGAGGATGCGCGGGAGCAGTCGAGCCATCCTGCTCATCGAGAGATCGTTGACCCGGCTCAGGAAGGCATAGAGTCCCTCGACCTCGAGGCTGCCCTCGGCGTAGGCCCGGCCAAAACCCCGGTCCGGCAGGTCGCCGACGAGACGGTCGAGCCCCCTGCGGCTGCGAAAACGGAGGACGAACTCCGGTGTCTCCGCCTCCCCCGCGCTGCTCCCGTCCCACAGCTCCAGGCGCCAGCGGTCGGTGTCCCAAACTGCGCTGAGGACGGAGAAGAGACGGCGGGCTGCACCGGGGTCGACGCTCGCACTGGGCTTCATGGTCACTGCTCCCCACGTGTTCGGATCCCGGGATGGTGGCACAGGAAGGGCTGGGGGGTTACCCGCGAGGTGCCACCCCGGGCTCGCCCCGGCCGGTGAGGCCCAGGCGGTCCAGCAGCTCCGACATCCGCACCTTCAGAGCCCCATCCGAGAAGTCGCTGAGCCGGCGGCGTCCCCGCTCTATCAGGAGGTGACGGAGCGGCGCGTCACGGATGACCCGGTCGACCACCGCCCCCCAGACCAGGGGGTCGTCGGTGTCCAGCAGGACGCCCGCGTCTCCCACCGTCTCCGGCACCGCGGCGGTGGCACGGGCGACCAGGGGGAGGTCAAACGCCCAGGCCTCCAGCAGGTGCATCCCGAAGCCCTCGTGCTCGCTGGCGCAGACGGCCGCCGTCGCGCCGGCGTAGAGATCGCCGAGTTCCCGGTCGCTGCGCCCACCCGGCAGCTCGACCGCGCCGGCCACCCCGAGGTCCCTCGCCAACCGGCGGAGGCCGGCCGCGTAGGTCTCGGTGTCGTTCCAGCCACCCGGCAGCACCAGCGTCGCCTCCGGCTGCCAGCAGGCACGGAGCGCGGCCAGCATCCGGATCAGCTCCTCCTGCCGCTTGTTGGGGGCGAGCCGCGAGACGAAGATGAGCCGTGGGGGGCCGGAGGGGTGGGCGGGGCGCGGCGCGAGACGCGCCAGGTCGACGGGGGGAGGGATGACCATGGTTGCCGGGCAGCCGGCGGCCTGAAGTTCGGCGGCGTTGTAGGCGGAGTCGCCGATCCCCAGCTCGACCAGGGGGGCCAGCCGGGCGAGGTCGCGCCTTCCCTGGTCGAGCCAGTACGCGACCCGCGGGCTGGTCGTCCGGTAGTAGGGGGAGGGGGTGATGTTGTGGTAGACGATCGCCCGCCTGCACCCGAGCCCGGCAAAGAGGCGCGCCGATGCGGCTCCGATGCTCAGGTGGTAGAGGACCAGATCGCCGGCTCCGACGCTCGCCTCCAGCGCGGCCGCGGGCCGCGCCTCTCCCACCAGGTGCTGGTGGATCTCCTCGGCGAAGATCTCCGAGGAGAAGCCGGCCTCCCGGAAGGAGGAGCGCATCCGCCGCACCGCCTGGCCGATGGCGTCCCCGGGCGAGAGGACGGGAAGGAGCTGGTGGATCGCCGTCATGGCTTCAGCCGAACGGCGCCCCGTCGCCGGGCGCGCCGCAGGAGCGGCGGCAGGCCCCCATCACGCGTCTCCTGGCCGCGGTGTCTCCGTGCCCGCCGCATCCGGTGTCGTTGCCGTCGGCTCCTCCAGTCGTGCCAGCCGCTGCTCGACGGCGCGCAGTTCCCGCAGGATGGCCAGATTGAAGCTGGTCTGGTCCTGGGCAATCGGAGCGATGTACCAGGAGAGCAGCCGCCGTTGCACGCGCTTGCAGAAGACGGCCACGCCCCCGACGATCGGACGCGTGGAGCGAAGCGGACGCGCGCTTTCCACCACCACGTGTGCCTCGGGCGGCTCCAGCCCTTCGTCCGGGTGGAAGGGGGTGTCGAGCTTCTCGAGAAGGGATGTGGGGTAGTCGCCGGCGGCCCGGCGGCGCTCGACCTCGGCCTCCAGCTCGGCGACGATCGCCTCGACGTCCGGCGCTGCAGCGCTGGGCGCCCCGACGGTGGGCGCGTGCGATCCCGCACCCGCGACGGGCTTCTCTCCCTCAGTGCCGGGTGCGGTCTGGTCGCTCATCCTGCCCGGTCCCTGGGGTGGCGGCGAACTGGTCCGGCCAGCTCACCGGCTGTTCGGCGGGCACGACCGACCACGCTCCGCCCGGCTCGATCACCCCCTGCCGGGCCCGTCGGTCGATGACCCGGAAATGGACGGCGTTCTTCAGGTGATCGTAGGGGGCTTGATCCCGCCGTCCCTGGAGCTCGACGTCGACGCTGTACGTGCCCTCGAGCAGGGAGAGCTGGGGGATGTCGAAGCGGATCGTCCCACCGGCTCCCCGCTGACTCTCACCCACCTGGGCATACTGGCTGACCGGGAGAGTGGCCTCCGACACCATGAGCCCGTCGCCGCGCATCAGCCAGAGCACGCAGGTGAAGTCGGCGATCGTGTCGTTCTGGATCCGGTACCCGAGCTCGATGCGGACGAAGCCTCCGGTCGCGGGGTTGACGTCCTCGACTCCGCGCTCGTCCAGCATCCGGATCCCGGTCACCACCACGTCCCGCGCTCCCCACCGCTCGATCTCGGCGTTGGGGCGGGAGCCATCAGCGGCCATGCCGATGGCGCGCCGGTACTGACTCGTCACGTCCGCTGCATCGCCGTCCGCCACCAGACGGCCGTGGTCGAGCAGCAGCGCACGATCACAGTAGGTGGTGACCGCCCCCAGCCCGTGGGTGACCAGCACCACGGTGCGGCCCTCCCGCTTGTAGCGGTTGAAGATGTCGAAGCACTTCTCCTGGAACGCGGCGTCACCGACGGCGAGCACCTCGTCCATCAGCAGGATCTCGGCGTGGGCCTGGATGGCGAGCGAGAAGGCGAGCCGAACCTCCATTCCCGACGAGAAGTTCTTGAGCTTGTGGTCGACGAACTGTTCCAGGCCGGCGAAGCCGATGATCTCGTCGAACAGACGGTGCAGCTCGGGCCGGTTCAAGCCCAGGATGGAGCCGCTCAGGTAGATGTTCTCCCTCGCCGTCAGCTCGGGGTTGAATCCGACCCCCAGCTCGAGGAAGGGGGAGACCTTGCCCTCGATGGCGACCACTCCCGCGTCCGGTCGGTAGATGCGCGAGAGGATCTTGAGCAGGGTGCTCTTGCCCGAGCCGTTGTGGCCGATGATCCCGAGGAACTCACCGGCCCGCACCTCGAAGCTGACGTCCAGCAGCGCCTCCAGGGTGCGGTACCGCGAGGCGCTCCGCCAGTGGGCGAGCCGGTGCTTGAGGGTGGCGCTCCGGTCCAGCGGGATCCGGAAGCGCTTGGAGAGGTGCTCCACCCTGATGGCGAGATCGCGATCAGCCACGGTCAGAGGTTCTCCGCGAAACTGCGGGCGCGAAACCGGAAGGTGAGCGCGCCGAAGGTCACCACCAAGAGCACGGCGAGGAACGGCAGCGGCACCTCCCAGGGGACGTCCAGGGCGGCGTACTGGTGGACGGCGGCCAGGTGGCCGGTGACGACCAGCTCGGTCCAGGGGGCCTGGGGGGTGAGCAGGGCGTGGCGGAGGTCCTCGATGTTCTGCATGATGGGATTGGCGGCCATGACCTGCACGATCCAGAGCAGGTGCGGAGGCTGCGGCTTCGTCGAACCGACCTCCAGGGCCAGATGCAGCCGCTGCAGCACGTAGGTGAGGCTGAACATCACCCCCGACGCGTAGAAGAGGAGCTGCATCAGCACCTCCCAGAGATGGCTGACGTCGTGGTACTGCACGAAGAGGGCGGCGAGGAAGAGCGAGATGCCGAGCGCCAGCAGATAGAGTTCGAGGAGCAGTGGAAGGACGACGATGATGCGCAGGCTGATGTCGATCTGGTGCAGCGCCACCGCGATGACAAAGACGATCAGCAGGTTGATGACGAAGGTGAAGAGCGCCGAGAGCGAGGCGGCGATGACGAGGATGGAGCGGGGGAAGTAAGCCTTGCGGATCAGTCCGCCGTTGCTCGCGATGGCCTGCATCGCCGAGCTCGTGCACTCGGCGAAGAAGGTCCAGACGACGATCCCGAGCAGCACCTGCATGCCATAGAACTGGGTCCCGTCGTTGATCTTGAAGAGGTCGACGAAGATGAAGTACATGATCGCGAAGATCATCGCCGGCTTCAGCAGTGACCAGAAGTAGCCGAGCACCGACCCCGTGTACCGGAGCTTGAACTGGCTGATCGCCAGCTCCACGGTCAGGTGTCGATAGTGGCGGAAGGTGTCGAGCTGCGACGCGGCGCCGGCGGTGGCACCGGGCAGCCGGGCGTCAGCGTCGGCGGGCATTGATCATCAATGAGGGGGCAACCAAACCACGTTGTCGAAGGCGGGTCGACCTCGCAGTCTAGCAATCGCGCCACCACTGCCGATGGCACGTGGGGCGGCCCCTGCTATTCGCCCCGCGTACCAGGGGCTCCTCCGTTCGGAGGGAAAGCCTGCGGCTCTCCCACCTCGCTACGTCACCCCTGGTGTTCGCCCCGCGTACCAGGGGCTCCTCCGTTCGGAGGGAAAGCCTGCGGCTCTCCCACCTCGCTACGTCACCCCTGGTAGCATCGGGCGGCGTGACCGACGACCCCATCCCTCCCGGCCCTCTCGGCGAGCGCCTGCGGGCGCTGATCCGGGATGTGCCCGATTTCCCGCGCGAGGGGGTGCTGTTCAAGGACATCACCACCCTGCTCGGTGACGCCGAGGCCTTCCGCACCGCCATCGACGGCCTGGTCGACGCCTATCGCGACGCCGGCATCGAGGTGGTCGTCGGGGTGGAGTCCCGAGGCTTCGTCCTCGGAGGGGCGCTGGCCTACCTGCTCGGGGTCGGCTTCGTTCCGGTCCGCAAGCAGGGCAAACTGCCCGCTCGCACCATCTCCGTCGCCTACGCGCTGGAGTACGGCGAGGCGGTGCTGGAGGTCCACGACGACGCCATCCGCGCCGGCCAGCGAGTCCTCATTGTCGACGACCTCCTGGCGACCGGGGGGACGGCTCGGGCGTCCGCCGAGCTGGTCGAGCGGCTCGGAGGGCAGGTCGTGGGGATCGCCTTCCTCATCGAGCTGGCCGGGTTCGGCGGAGCCGAGGCCCTCGGCGAGCGGAGCCACGTTTCTCTGATCCGTTTCTGAGCGCGGGGCGCGCCCGGCCCTCGGGTACCATGGCCGTTCGACCCACTCGCATCACCCCTCGCCAGGAGATGGCATGACCAGTAGCGCCGGTACCTCCACATCTGACGTCGCCGATCTCTCCCTGGCCGACGAGGGCGACCGGCTGATCGCCTGGGCGGCCCGCGAGATGCCGGTGCTCGGCCTCATCCGGGAGCGTTTCGAACGGGAGCGCCCGCTCGCCGGCCTCCGGCTCGGCGCCTGCCTCCACGTCACCAGCGAGACGGCCAATCTCGCCATCACGCTGCGAGCCGGCGGCGCCGACGTCCGGCTCTGCGCCAGCAACCCGCTGTCGACCCAGGACCCGGTCGCCGCGGCGCTCACCGCCCATCACGGCGTCCCCACCTTCGCGGTCAGGGGCGAGGACAACGCCCGCTACTTCGAGCACATCAATGCGGTTCTCGATCATCGCCCCAATCTGACCATGGACGACGGTGCGGACCTGGTCGCCGAGCTGCACAAAACTCGCACCGACCTGATTCCCGAGGTCCTGGCCGGGACCGAGGAGACCACCACCGGCGTGATCCGGCTGCGCGCCATGGCCGCCGACAAGGCCCTGCGATTTCCGATCGTGGCGGTCAACGAGGCGCTCACCAAGCACATGTTCGACAACCGCTATGGCACCGGGCAGAGCACCCTTGACGGCCTGATCCGGGCCACCAACGTCCTGCTCGCCGGCAAGACTCTCGTGGTGTGCGGGTATGGGTGGTGTGGACGCGGCCTGGCCAGCCGGGCCGCGGGCCACGGCGCCCACGTCGTCGTCACCGAGATCGATCCAGTTCGGGCGCTGGAGGCGGCCATGGACGGCTACCGGGTGATGACGCTTGCCGAGGCCGCTCCGCAGGCCGATTTCATCGTCACCGTCACCGGGGACATCAACGTCATCGACCGCCACCACTTCGAGCTGATGAAGGATGGCTGCATCGTCGCCAACAGCGGGCACTTCAACAACGAGATCAACCTGGCGGCGCTGGACGACATGGCCTCGGGGGTCTCCCGTCCCCGGCCCTACGTCGAGGCATACCGGCTGCGCGACGGCCGCACCGTCAACGTGCTCGCTCAGGGGCGGTTGGTGAACCTCGCCGCCGCCGAGGGGCACCCGGCGGCGGTGATGGACATGTCCTTCGCCAACCAGGCGCTCTGCGCCGAGTACGTCGCCCGCCATCACGAGGAGCTGGAGCCCCGGGTCTACGACGTCCCGGCCGACATCGATGCGGCCATCGCCGCCCTCAAGCTCTCCAGCATGGGCATCGGCATCGACGTCCTCAGCGAGGAGCAGCGCCGCTACCTGGCGTCCTGGGAGTCGGGCACGTCCTGACCGGGCGCGGTACCTTTCGTGCGTCACACCTGACCAGGAGGTCATCAGCGTTGCCCCACGTCTCCCGAGCTTCCACTCTCCCGCTACCTCTGGCGGAGCCGCGGGTGACCACCCTCTCCAACGGAGCAACCCTCCTCAACGCGCCCTCGGCGAGCCGCAACATCGGCGTCTTCCTGATCGTCAGGGCCGGGTCGCGCGACGAGACGGCGGAGACGGCCGGCCTCGCCCACTACCTGGAGCACATGTTCTACAAGGGGACCGAGCGCCGGCCCACCACCCAGCAGATCACGCGCGAGATCGACCGGCTGGGAGCCTCCACCAATGCCTACACCGACACCGAGGAGGTCGGCTACTACGCCGAGGGCCCGGCGACGGCGATGCGCCAGCTCGCCGACATCGTCACCGACATGCTGAGCCGGCCCCTCTTCGCCGTCGAGGAGGTCGAGCGGGAGCGCAACGTGGTGCTCCAGGAGCTGTCTGCCCGGCTGGCCGACCCCGACGGCTGGATCTGGGACCGGCTGGGCACCGTCGCCTTCGGAGCCGACCAACCCGTGTCGTGGTCGGCGGCCGGCTTTCCGGCGGTGGTCGAGAAGGCGACCCGTGACCAGCTCCTCGAATACCACCGTTCCTTTTACGCGCCGGCCTCGATGTGCCTGGTCATCGCCGGTGGTGCCCAGCTCGAGCCCGAGCGGGCGGAGGCGCTGCTCGCCGACGTACCCACCGCACAACCGCGGCCCCGCGCCCAGGCCCGGTGGGGCCTCGGGGACCGCTACGCCGCCAACGTGCGCCCCTTCACCCCGGCCGAGGAGCCCCAGATCAAGATGGCCCTCGCCGTGCCCGGCATCCCCGCGCTGGACGAGGACCGGACCGCCCTCTCCGTGATGACCTACATCCTCGGAGGAGGGATGTCGTCACGCCTCTTCCACACGGTGCGGGAGCGCAACGGCCTCGCCTACTCGATCTTCGCCCTCCACGAGGCCCTGGAGGACATCGGGGTGTTCGCGATCGCGACCGGCACGCGCCCCAAGGACGCGGCCAAGGCGGTGCGCCTCTCGTTTCGGGAGCTGCGCCGGATCGCCGCCCGGCCGGTCCCCGCCACCGAGCTGGCCGCCGCCAAGTCGGCCATGATCGGGCACATGCTCCGGGGCACGGAGACGGCGATGGCCAGCGCCCGCTTCTACGGCACCCGCTGGCGGGCCCGGCTTCCCCTCGAGACCCCGGACGATCGAGCCGCGGCGGTCAGCCGGGTGACCGTCTCCGACGTCCAGCGGGTCGCCGAGCGGATCGCCGCCGGCATCGAGGACGTCCGGCTCGCCTTCGTCGGCCCCAAGGACCAGGGCGACGCGCTCCTGGACGCCGCCCTGGACCGCCGCTCCGGCTGACCCCGAGGCCGCGACCCGCATCGGGCCGGAGCAGCACGGCGTACTGATGCAGGCAAGGGCTCGATGCGTCAGTGGGTGCAGACGTAATGGATCGTCTGGCTCGCCGTCCGCGCCTGGGGTGAGAGGACCTGAAAGGTCACGGTGATGGTGGTGTCGTCACTGGTCGCCGGGCCGGTCAGCTGGATGGGTGTCGTGAGACGGAACGAGCTGTCGGAGGAGATCGGCTCCGAGAGCTGGGTAAACGTCGGGCTCCCCCCGGCGGTGCTCCTGACCCATTGATAGGCGAGCGTCCCGGAGCCGCTCAGCGATCCGGTGGCGGTGAAGGTGAAGGTCGTGCCGCACCCCGCCGTGCTACCCGGCTGCACGGTGAGCCGGACGTCGTCACCCACCGCGAGCGGGTGCGCCCCCGCCGTGGTCGGGGCCGCGGGGGCCGGCTCGAGCACGACCACCGCCCCGGCGGCCACCAGGGCGGCGACCGCGACCAGTCCCACCAGGAGCCAGATCCACCCGTGCCGCCGGCGCCGCCGAGGCGGGCGGGCTCGGCCGCCCGGTGAGCCGGCACCGGGCTCCAGGAGCTGCGAGCCCTCCGGGGCGGCGAACGGGTCGGGGCCGAACTGCGCGGCCGGGCCTGCCGCCGCCGCCCCTGCGTCGTCCGCCGGAACGGAGTTGCCGGGCGGAGGCTCCGCCATCGGGGCGGTCGCCGTCCCCGGGTTGACCGGAAGGTCGGCCGGTGGCGGGTTGCCGGAAGGCGGATCCGCGGGGGGCACGGGGAGGGCCGGCGGTGGTGGTGGCTCACCGGCCAGGCTCACCGTGACCGTGTGGCCAAGGCGGCCGCGAGGCGGCTGAGGACCGAGCGAGCGGGTGGCGCGGGCGGCGAGGTCACTCTGAACCCTCCATCCCGGCCCGAGCAGCTGGGTCGCGACGGTCTCCACCTCCTCTCGGAACCCGGTGGCGGTCGTGAACCGCGCCTCCGGAGCACCGGTGAGCGACCGGTTGACCAGGCGCACCAGCGCCTCGGGCCCGCGCACCTCGCCGCCCTGCTCCGGACGCATGCCGCTCACCAGCTCGCGGAGCAGGGCGCCGGTGGCGTAGAGGTCGGCGGCGATGCTCGGGACGCCTCCCTCAGGCGGTTCCACCGCGGGCCACCCGGGCATGGCCGGGTCCGCGGCCAGCACCGCGGCCACGCCGAGCTCGGTGATGCGGACGGCACCCGCCGGAGTGATCACGATGACGTCGGGCGAGACGTCTCCGTGGGCGATGCCCACCCGGTGGATCCCCTCGAGACCGGCCAGCACGGAATCGACGATGAGCATCACCGCCGGCAGGGGGAGGGAGCTCTCGGACCCGAGGAGGGCGGGGAGGCTCCGCCCGCGGACCAGCTCGCTGACGACGTAGAGGCGCTGCCCGATCCTGACCAGGTCGTAGACGGCGGCCACGTTGTAGTCGGCGACCGTGGCGGCCTGCCTGCCGGCGAGTGCCAGCCGCTCCACGAATTCCGGGCGGTCGAGCAGAGGGGCGGGGACCTCCTCCAGGGAGACCGGGTGACCGCTGGGGCGGTAGCGTCCGGCACTCCGCGGGCCCATCAGCCCCTCGCCGATGACCGCGCCGACGACGTAGTCGCCGGTCACGTCCGGGCCGCTCCGGTCGTGTCCCCGCGGACCGGCGTTGTGGCTGAGGCAAGCGGGTCGGTCACGGCGGCCCAATGTAGCAGCCCCCTGCTGAAGCCCGTGCCACCGGTGGCCGCGGGCGACGGCCCGAATCGGGCCGCCGCATATACTCCGGCAAGGATGGACCTTCCGATCGAGGTGAGCCCCCAGGCGGCAGACGCCGCCATCGCCGAGGGAGCCTACCTTCTCGACGTCCGGGAGCCGTGGGAGTCGCAGGAGCGGCGGATCCCCGGCGCCGTGCTGATCCCATTGGTCGAGCTCCCGGGCCGCGTGGGTGAGCTCCCTGAGGACCGTGACCTCTACGTCCACTGCCGCGTCGGCGGGCGGAGCCGCCGCGCCGTCGACTACCTCCGGCAGGCCGGCCGCCCGCGTTCCGTCAACGTGGCGGGTGGGATCGACGCCTGGGAGGAGGCCGGACTTCCGGTCATCCGCTAACCGGGCGCGGAAGAACCCGGTTGGTCCCGCGGGTGCCTGGTCTCAGCGGTGGAGGTCAAGGAAGATCAGGACCAGGATCGCCGCGAGGACCACGACAAGCGCGGTGACCACGACGGCGAACCGCACGTGGACCCCGCTCGACCGGCTGCGTGGCAGCCCCGGTCCCACCGGCTCCGGGAGGGACGCGCCCGCGGCCCGGAGCGCCGGCGGGGCCATGGGTGCGAGCGGCTGCATCGCCGTGGCGAGAGTCCAGGGTCTGGTCGAGACCAGCGGCGCCTGCCCGCCGGGCAGCAGCGGCAACCCCGGTCGCCCGGCGGTGGCCGGTCCGGAGCTCGCGGTGGCCGGCGCGGGGGTGACGCTCACCTCGGCGGTGGCGGGGATCGGGGCCGGCGGGGCCGCTGGTGTCCGCTCCCCGCTGCTCTCCGCCGCGGGCTCCCAACGATCCGCCGGCGGGCCGGTGGCGATCACTGTTTCGAGGGAAACACCGGGGATGCTCGGCGGCGCCGGGTCGCCCGTCGAGCCGTTGCCCTTCCCGCTTGCCGCAGGCTGCGACGGCGGGGCGGCGCGGAACCGCTGGGCGCCGTCGGTCCCGGAGCCGCCGCTCGGGCCCGGGATGGGCCCCGCCCGATGGATCGGCCCGTCCAGCCTCCAGCCGGGCAGCTCCGCTGGCGTGGGGAAACTCGAGGGTGGTGGCGACGGAGCGCTGCGCCATACCGGTGCGCTCTGATCCTGGACCGCGAGCTCCGCGGCCGTGATGTCACCGGTGGGGAGCTTCGCGTCGGCGATCTCGGGCGCACCGCGGCCAGGCGGCCCGGCCTCCGGAGCAGGGGGCGGCGCGGGCGGAGTTGACCTACCGACGCGATCGTCGCCCCCCTCCACGGGTGGCAGCTCCGCCGGCGACGGCCACATCGGAGGTTGCGGGGCCGGGTGATGGTGGTAGGCGGGCGGCATTGCCGGCCCGGGCACGCCCTCCTCGGGTGCCCCCCCAGCTGTCGACGGCCACTCCACCGCCGGCGGAGGTCCCGGGGGCAGGGGCCATCCGCTTCCGGGCGCCGGAGCGGTGTCCGCGTCCCCCGGCGGCGGAGGCCATCCCTGCCCGGTGGCGGGCGATGCGTGCGCAGGCGGGGTGACCCATTGCTCCGCGACCTCCGCGGGCTCGGGCGAGGAGGTCGGCGGGTCGGGCGCTGCGCTCCGCTCCGGCCACTGGTCCCAGCCACCGGCTGCCGTCGACAGGTTCGACATGAAGGGCCAGAGGCCGGGGACCGTCGCCGGTTCAGATGGTGATATCCGTTCTGGGGTCGCCTCCGGTTCCGGTGCGGCCGCCCAGGGCTCTGGCGGCGGAGCCGGCGGTGGGGCAGAGAACCTCCGCCCCACCGGCGCCGCCGGCTCCGGGGCCGCCGTCAGTGGCGAGAGGACCGGGGGAAGCGGGGGCAGATAGCTCGGCGAGAGGGAGATGAGCTCCTCGTCCGGGGCCTCGTCCAGCTCCGGCGGAGCCGGGGGCTCCTCCGCTTCTCCGGCCGGGCCCGGCGCCGGCGCGGCATCCGAACCGGTGCCGTGCACGACCGGTTCGAGCGCCTCAGCCGCCGGCTCGGCGGTGACGGGGGGAGTGGCGGCGAGAACCGGATGCGGGCCCTGCTCCCCGGCCAGTTCGCCGAGGTCGGCGAGGAGGGAGCTGACCTCGGCGCGGAAGAGGTCCCGGCCTCGCGAGCTCGCTGCCGAGCGCTTGTTCGCCATGACGGCTCAACTTACCCCCAAAGGGGTCAGATCTGGACGCCTGTTTTCGACGTGTGACGAGATGGCAGCCGTGGAGATCGGACGTCCGGCCGGCGCGGGGCGTCGCCGGACGCGAGCGTGAGACGTTCCCCGGGAGGTCACCCGGCGGACGCAGGCACCTCGACCACGTGGATGTCGCGCAGGTTGCGAAGCTGCTGGGCCACGTCGAGGCCGTAGCCGACGACGAAGTGATCGGGGATGTCGAAGCCCAGGAAGTTGATCTCGACGT
>Ga0302196_10004025_pt1 | contig 13391 bp, 13 predicted proteins | sample II_Bog_N1_3_FD_198794 | JGI IMG/M metagenome (GOLD analysis project Ga0302196, IMG submission 198794) | Peat permafrost microbial communities from Stordalen Mire near Abisko, Sweden - II_Bog_N1_3 | ecosystem: Environmental > Terrestrial > Soil > Wetlands > Peat | place: Sweden: Abisko...
GCCGTCCACGTTGGTGCGCTTCCAGGCCAGCCAGTCGGCGTCGGGGCGATCGACATCCCCCGGCTCCGGGGTGGCGTCCTTCTCCGTCGGGGGTTGTCCCACACCTCCACCATCGGCCGAGCCGGGGCCGACGGACAGGGCCGAAGGACCCTTCGGGAAGGGTCGGAGGTCGCCGGAGCGACCGCCCGACGACCCGGGGGACGGCAGGTCAGCCGGTGACGAGCCCCCGCCCGGTGATGGGGGGCAGGTCGAGGGCGGTGACCAGGCCGGGCTCGGCGTCGACCACCGCCGGGATGGCGTTGACCAGCCGCATGGCGGTGGCCTTGAGCCCGGCCGTGTTGTGGTCGCCGTCGGTGCCCAGCAGCTGGAGGTCGAGGGTGTAGTTGGGCTCGCCGGTGATCTGCACCCGGTAGCAGCCGTGGCCGGCCGGCTGGGGCCAGTCCGGGCCGAGGTCGTCGTGGAGCCGGGTGACGTGTTCGAGGACGATGACCGCCTTGCCGTCCCGGATGCCGCGCAGCTCGAAGTGGAGGGCGGCGGCCGTCCCCTCCTCGATGGTGCCGGCGTCGATCTCGAAGGTCTCGGTGGCCGGCAGGCGCTCGTACCACTCCTCGAGCTCGTCGAGCTCGACGTCCAGCCCGGCGGCCAGCTGGCGCACCACGCTGCCCCAGGCCATGGTCATCACCCCCGGCTGGAGGATCATGGGGATGTCGTCGAGGGGCTTGCCGAAGCCCATGATGCCGAAGAGCACCATGCCCTGGTTGTAGGTGGCGTAGTTGAGGACCTCGGAGACCCGGAGCTCCTCGATGCGCTCACTCACCCCGGTGAGCACCAGCGGCAGCGCGTCGTTGGCGAAGCCGGGGTCGACCCCGTTGACGAAGAGGGAGACCCCTCCCTCGACCGCCGCCGACCGGATCGGCTCCACCATGCCGTCGTCGACCACGCCGTAGGGGTACTGGAGGAAGACCGGCCCGGAGGAGACCACGTTGATCCCGGCCCGCAGCATGCCGGCCATGTCCTCGAGCGCCTCCATCAGGCGGTCGTCGGCCATGGCGGTGTGGGCGATGACGTCCGGCTTCAGGGCGAACAGGGCCTCGGCGTCATGGGTGGCGGCCACCCCGAGGGTGCGGCCGAGGCCGGCCAGCTCGCCGGCGTCCTTCCCGACCTTGTCCGGGTTGGAGACCCACAGGCCCACCAGCTCGAGGTCGGGGCGGGCGTCGATGCCGGCGATGACGTGGCGCCCGACGTTGCCGGTGGACCAGGCGACGACACGGTAGGGGGTGGTCATGGGGACTCCTCGGGACTCGGTGCGGTGGCGGGACGGCGGATCGTGCGACGTTGCGGGGCGGCCGGTGGTGCGGCTCAGAGGTCGGGCAGGCCCATGTCGAGGTTGGGGCCCTGGAGCCCACCGTCGACCTCGAGGACCTTCCCGGTCAGATAGGAGCCGGCCTGCGACGACAGGTAGACGACGGCCGCCGCGATGTCCTCGGGGTCGCCGATGCGCCCCAGCGGGGTGCCCGCCTCGATGGCCTGGCGGAGCTCGTCGCTCTCCATCACGATGTCGAGGGCCGAGGTCGCCACCGAGCCCACCGCGATGGCGTTGACCCGGATGCGGGGCGACAGGTCGGCGGCGGCCAGGCGGGTGTAGTGGGCCAGCGCCCCCTTGGCGGTGCCGTAGGCGACGTAGCCGCGCCCGGAGACCCGGCCCATGGTCGACGAGATGTTGACCGCCGAGCCGCCCCCGTGCTCGAGCATCAGGGGCACCGCCGGGCGCAGCAGGGCGTGGGCGGTGGCCACGTTGAAGTGGAAGGCCTGCTCCATGCGGCCCGGGGAGGTGTCGAGGAACGGACGGGGCATCGCACCCCCCACGTTGTTGACCACCACGTCCAGCCGGCCGAAGGCCTCCCGGGCGTGCTCCACCAGGCCGGCCACCGCCTCGAGGTCGCTCAGGTCGGCCGGGACGACGACCGCCCTCCGGCCGACGGCCTCGATGGCGGACGCCACCACCTGCAGCTGGTCCTCGGTGCGGGCCGACACCAGCACGTCGGCCCCCGCCTCGGCCAGCGCCACCGCGCTGGCCGCTCCGATGCCGCGGCCGGCACCGGTGACGATGGCGACCTTGTCGGTCATGGCGAATCGATCCAGGATCACGTCGGACACACCCCCTCTTCGCCGTCACGTCTACCAGCCGCCGCGCCGTCCGCGCCACGCCGCCGGAGTGGCGGATCCGGCGCGCGGTCGCTACACGCCGGCGGTCCGCGGTCCGCGGTCCGCGGTCCGGGCCCCGTCCGCCGTCGCCTCAGTCGGCGAGGTCGGCCAGCGCCACGATGTGGGTGGGGCGGACCCGCACCAGCAACTCGCCGGCGACGCCGTTGCGCCGGCCGTACTCCTCGGCCCGGTCCTCGCCCATGTAGCGCCCGCCGATCACGGTGGCCCACCGGCGCACGTCGTCGAGGTCCTCGCTGATCGAGGCCACGCCGTCGACGGCCACGAAGGAGAAGGGCGCCCGCTCGTCGTCGAAGCAGAGGGCCACCCGCGGGTCGCGGCGGAGGTTGGCCCCCTTCACCGTGTCCTCGCCGGTGTTGAACACCAGGTCGCCCACCGGGGAGCCGCCGTCGGCCGCCGCGGTGTCGAGGGCCACCCACACCGGGGCCACGTGCGGGCGCCCGTCGGCCCGGACGGTGGCCAGCTTGGCGGTCCGGGCCGGCAGGGCCTCGAGGAACGCCCGGATCTCGTCGGTGTTCATGGCGTGGCTCGGCACGGGACCTCCCCGGTCAGGCGGGACGGGTGGACGGCAGCCCGAGCTTGCGGTGGTCCCACGACACCGTGCGCTCGACGTTGAGCTTGGCCACGATCCGCTTGTTGAGCATGGTCTCCACGAACGGGCGGAGCTCCTCGGTGTAGGTGCCGTAGTACCGCTCGAAGAGGTTGACCCCGAGCTCCCACATCTGCTCGGGGTCGTCGATGACCTCGGCGGTGCCCACCAGCTCCACCCCGCGGAGCTCCTCGTAGTAGTCGCCGTCCTCGAACATGCAGGTGATCCGGGCGTCGCGGCCGAGGTTGACCGCCTTCTGGGCCTTGGCCTTGGTCTCGATGGCGATCGAGCCGTCCAGGAAGCCGTACCACATGGCCACCGCGTGGATGGAGCCGTCGTGGTTGAGCGTGCACATGGTCATCGGCCGGCGCTCGTGGAGGAAGGCGTCGATCTCCTCGGGGGTCATCCTGATCAGGTCGCGCTGCTTCACCCCATGGCCCATCTGCTGGGCCGGTGCCTCGGACTGCTCGTCGCTCATGGATCCCCTCCGTGGCCCTCCCACCCTCGGGGAGCTCCTCCGGCGAGCGTACCGGCGGCCCCGGCCCGACGGGAACTCCGCCCGGTGGCCGCCACCCGCGGGCGGGGCGTCAGTACTCGCCGGGGAAGCGGACCTTCGGCACCGGCTGGTGGCGCCGCGCCGCCTCGGCCCGCAGGCGGGGCCGGAGCTTCCGCCCCGAGCCCAGGAAGCCCAGCGCCACCTTGGCCTTCCCCCCGGCCAGGCTCCAGTCGGCCAGTGCCCGCTCGACGGCGAACACCCCGGTGCCGGGGTCGAACCGGCCGACGAAGGTGCGGTTCTCCTGGCCGGTGAAGCGCTCGGCGTGGGTGTGGAAGGTCACACAGGCCGGCGAGCCGGCGGCGTCGGAGGCCCACGGCGCCCCCGGGCCCACCGTGAGCTCGAACCCCTCGGGGTGGATGGCGGACGCGGCCACCGGCACCGCCAGGGGGAAGCCGTCGGCGTCGACCACGGTGAGGTCGCACAGGGGGAGGGTGTCGAGGGCCAGCCGGGCCTCCTCGGACCACGACACCGGCGCCGGGAGCCAGGCGGAGGGTGGCTTCCCCTCCGGCGCCGGGTCGGAGGCCGGCCACGGGCGCTCGGGGGCCGTCCAGGCCTCGGGGGGGCCGGCCAGCGACCGGTCGTCCCACCGGAGCACCCGCACCGGGGTGATCTCCACCCAGATGCGGGCGTAGTACCAGGCCATCCGGCGCAGCACCACGCGGGGCTGTCCCTTGGTGGCGTCGGGCAGCTTGGCCACCGAGTCGCGCACGTACCGGTCGGCGTTGGCCTGCAGGTCGGCGTCGCGCACCGCCGCCACCCCCTGGACGGCCACCACCGGGGCGCCGGCGCCGAGGCCCACCGGGTCGGCGAAGAGGAGGCAGACCCTCGGATTGCGACGGGCCCGCTCGGCCTTGGTCGGGTAGGTCAGCCCGGTGGAGACGTCGAGGGTGCCGTCACCGACGTAGGGGGTGGTGGGGACGGTGACCGGCGCGCCGGCCCGGGTCAGGCTGGCGTACTCGGCCGTGACCGAGCCGGCGAAGACCGGGGTGAGCCCCTCGGGCCACGGCCGACCCTCCGGATCAGGCATGGAGGCGGCGGGCGGTCCCGGGCTCCTGGGTGGGCATCACCTGGTCGGTGGGGATGGTCAGGGTCGGGGGGGTGGCCAGCAGCGAGGTGACGTTCTGGTTGTCCGGGCACTCCTCGGCCACCACCGGCCCGTTCTCCTGGGTGGGGGGCAGCGTCGGCACCGACGTGTTGGCGCCCTTGAGGTTGAGCGTCGAGGTCAGGTCACCCACCGTCTTGCGGCGCCAGGCGGAGATGTTGGGGCAGTGGATCCCGAACCGCTCCTCGAGAAGGCGGATCTGGGAGGTGTGGTCGAAGACGTCGGAGTTCACGTAGCCACCGCGGCTGAACGGCGACACCATCAGGAGCGGCACCCGGAAGCCGAGGCCGATCGGGCCCAGGATGGCGCCGGACTGGGACACCGGTGCCTTGGCGTTGATGAACTCACCGGCGGTGCCGGCCGGGGCCACCGGCGGGGGCACGTGGTCGAAGAACCCGCCGTTCTCGTCGTAGGAGACGATCAGCACCGTCTTGGCCCACACCTCGGGGTTGGCGGTGAGCGCCTGGAGCACGCCGCTGATCATCACCTCGCCGTTCAGGGGGGCGGCCGACGGGTGCTCGGACTCCACCAGCGACGGGAGGATGTAGCTGACCGACGGCAACGTGTTGTTCTTCACGTCGGCGGTGAACTCGTCGGGCCACACCGGCAGGAAGGCCTTCTCGTACAGCGGCGTGCCGGCCGTGAGGAACTGCTTGAAGTACAGCAGGGCGTTGAACCCGATGGCCAGGTTGTCCTTGATCAGGGAGCCCACCGACGTGCCGGGGGGCTGGTAGCACTTCCAGCTGACCCCCTTGTCCTCGAGCAGCTCGGGCACCGTCCCCCACGAGCAGCTGCCCACCGCGTCGGCGGCCTCGGCGCCGATGTCCGGCGTCTCGAGGACCGGCCCGCCCTGGGCGCCGGACGGGTCGATCATCCCCGACAGCCAGGTGAGCCGGTTGGGCATGGTGGGGCCGATGACCGAGCAGTGGTAGGCGTCGCCGATGGTGAAGGCATCGGCCACCGCGTACCGGAACGGCATGTCCGCCCGGGTCAGGTAGCCCATCACCAGCGGCCCCTGCTCGGGACCGTCGTTGGACGGGTCGGCATGGGTGCTGACGAAGGCGTCCATGGCCCCGCCGGCCCAGCTCTGGTGCTGGGGGAGCCACGAGTGGACCGGGATGTCCGAGTTCCCGGCGCACTGGGCCATGGTGGTGGCCACGTCCAGGTGGTACGGGAGCAGGGTGTTGGCGTGTTCGGCGGCACCGGGGGTGGCGGCGTCCTGGGGCCAGCTCTGGGCGAAGGCGCCGTAGTCGCCGGGCTGGTGGTCGTCGAAGCCCCGCACCCCGGGGTAGACGCCGAAGTAGTGGTCGAACGAGCGGTTCTCCAGCATCAGCATCACCACGTGCTCGATGGCCCCGAGGTCCGATCCGGCCGGGAGGGTGGTGGCGGCCTTGGCGACGACCGACGAGCCGCCGCAGGCCTCGAGGAGGGCGCCGGCGCCGAGGGCCATGCCGCCGGCGATGAACCCTCGACGGGAGACGGACGGGACTTCCATGGGGAACCTCCTGCGGGTCGGATCTCGGCCGGGGCCGGAGAAGCTGCCGGATGCGACGGCCACCCTATCCAGGCCATCCCCGGTCCGGCGACCATGGTGCGGCCCCGGCCCGTAGGCTGCCGCCATGCCGATGTCGATCAGCGTCTCCGACCCGAGGATCCCCCGGGTCCACGCTCGGCGGCTCCCACAGCCCAACAAGCGGGAGCTCGCCCGGCGGAGCGCGGTGATCGCCGAGGTGACGGCCAAGCGCTTCGCCGGGGTGGCCTTCCGCCAGGTCCGGCACGCCCGCAGCGGCCCGCTGCCGCTGGCCGTCCTGGCCAAGCCGCTGCGGAGGACGTTCGAGGACCTCGGCGGCACCTACATGAAGTTCGGCCAGCTGGTGGCCTCCTCCCCGGGGGTGTTCGGCGAGGAGTTCGCCGACGAGTTCCGCACCTGCCTGGACACCGGCCCGGTGGTCCCGTTCGAGACCGTCCGGGACGTGATCGAGACGGATCTGGGCATGCCGCTCCACGAGGCGTTCTCCCACTTCGACACCGTCCCCATCGGGCGGGCGTCGATCGCGGTGGTCCACCGGGCCACCACCGTCGGCGGGGAGAACGTGGCGGTCAAGGTGCTCCGACCGGGGATCGAGGCCAACGTGGCCGTCGACCTCGACCTGCTCCAGCCGCTGCTCGAGCTGGTGGCCCGCCAGACCGGTGACCAGTCGGCCGGCACGCTGATGCAGCTCTTCTCCGGCTTCCGGGAGCAGATCGGCGAGGAGCTCGACCTCCGCAACGAGGCCCGGGCCATGGCCGCCTTCCGCCTGCTGCTCGAGGAGGTGGACCTGCCGCTGATGGTGGTGCCCGAGCCGTTCCCCGAGTGCTCGGGCCCCAACGTGCTCACCATGGAGTTCCTCGACGGCGTGCCCATCGACGACCTGGCCGGGGCGGCCAAGTTCGGCGTGGACCCGGCCCCCCTGGTCGAGCAGGTGGTGCGGGCCTTCTTCCTCACCACCGTGCGGTGGGGGGCGTTCCACGGGGACGTCCACGCCGGCAACATGCTGCTGCTGCGCGACGGCCGCATGGGGGTCATCGACTGGGGCATCGTGGGCCGCCTCGACCCCGAGACCCACTACTTCTTCATCCGCCTGCTGGCCGCCGCCCTCGGTGACGAGGAGGCCTGGGGCGACATCGCCGCCCACCTGACCCGCACCTACGGGCCGGCCATGCAGCGCGGCCTCGGCCTGTCCGACGAGGACCTGGCCACCTTCATCCGGAGCCTGATCGAGCCGGTGCTGAACCGGCCGTTCGGCGAGGTGAGCCTGGCCGCCCTCATCCAGGCCCCGCAGGTGCAGGCGGCCAAGGCCCAGGGGATCGAGGCCCACAACCGCTCGATGAAGGCGGTGGTGGGACGCCTGCGGGCCCAGCGCCAGCTCCGTCGGCTGGCCGACGAGTCCGGTGGCACCGACTCCGACTTCGACCGGGGCACCTTCCTCCTCGGGAAGCAGCTGATGTACTTCGAGCGCTACGGGAAGATGTTCCTCGCCGACGTGCCGCTCCTCCACGACCGGGCGTTCTTCGAGACGCTGCTGGCCTCGGCGCCGGAGCCGACCCGGGCACCGGCCATCCCGCCGACACCGCGCCGGACGTGACCACCGGCGGCTCCCCGCCCCTCCGGGTCTGCTTCGTCTGCACCGGCAACATCTGCCGGTCGCCCATGGCCGACGTGGTGCTGCGGGCCATGGCCGCCGCGACCCCGCTCGGTGACGGCACCGCCCTCGGCGACCACCTGGTGGTGGACAGCGCCGGCACCGGCAACTGGCATGCCGGGGAGCCGATGGACCTCCGGGCCGCCGCCGCCCTGGCCGCCGCCGGCTACACCGACCACGGTCACCGGGCCCGGGCCTTCGAGGCGGCGTGGCTCGACGACACCGACCTGGTGGTGGCCATGGCCCGGAACCACCAGCAGACCCTGGCCGGCCTGGCCCGCCACCGCGCCGGGGGCGACGCGCTCGGGGAGAAACTGGTGCTGTTGCGCAGCTACGACCCGCGGGCCGGCGGCTCGGTCGACGTCCCCGATCCCTACTACGGCGACGACGCTGACTTCGAGGCCTGCCTGGCCATGGTGGAGGCCGGCTGCCGGGGCCTGGTCGACGACCTGGTCGGCCGGGTGGCGGCCACCCGGCCGGCTCAGCCGGCTCAGCCGGCTCCGTCGGGGGGCCCGAACGCCACCAGCGACTCGGCCTCGTAGGCCCGCATCCGCTCGTAGGTGTCGCGGAGCGACGCCCGGCGCGAGCGGTCGTTGGCCAGGTTGACCAGCTCGTCGGGGTCGGTGTCGTGGTCGTACCACTCGTGGTCGTTGTCGTCGAAGGCGCAGTCGACCCCGAAGAGCTTGGTCCCCGGGGGCTTCCCCCACAGGCCGGTGGACGGCTTGCCGCCGCCCACCCCGTAGTAGCGGGCGTACTTGGTCCGCCCGTCGTAGAAGCCGCGCACGGCGTAGCGGACCCGGTTGAGGTTCTCGGTCTGGGCGGAGTCCTGGGCGAAGAGCACGTGGTCCCGGACCGAGGCGCCGGGGTCGGCCAGCACCGGCGACAGGTCCTCGCCCTGGAGGGTGGCGGCCGCCGCGGCGGGCGAGACGCCGGCCAGCGAGCAGACGGTGGCGGCCAGGTCGACGTGGGAGCCGAGGGCACCGGTCACCGAGCCCGGGGTGGTGAGCCCGGGGACCCTGACGTACAGGGGCACCCGCATGATCTCGTCGTAGACGAACGGGCCCTTGGAGCGGAGGCCGTGCGACCCGCACATGTCGCCGTGGTCGGAGGTGAAGATCACGATGGTGTCGTCCCAGGCCCCCGACGCCTCGAGGGCGCCCAGCACGGTGCCCAGGCTCCGGTCGGCCAGGCGGTGGAGGTGGGCGTAGTAGTCGAGGTGGCGGAGCCACGACCGCTCGTCGTCGGGGTCGATGGTGCCGTAGAGGCTGTGCTGCTGGTCCCAGCGCCACTGCCGGTGGGCCTCCGGCTTGGTGTGGAGGTCGTCGTGGAAGTTGGCCGGCAGCGTGTCGAAGAGCTCGTCGTAGGGGTCGGTGTAGACCGGCAGCGGGTCGTCGTCCTTCCAGGCCGCCGACTCCAGGATGGCCCGGACCCCGGCCACGTCGTCGGGGTGGCGCTCCCGGTAGCCGGGCTGGTCGATGGGGAACCACATGACGTCGTGGGGGTTGACCAGGGCCACGGTGAGGAACCAGGGCGGGGCGGCGTCGTCGGCGGGCACCGCGTTTCGCTCCAGCCAGTGGGCGGCGTTGGTGGCGATGAGCGGGTCGAAGTGCACCCCCGTTCCGGCCCAACCCATGAAGTGGCGGTCGTTGCCGTCCCAGTCGGCGAAGCCGTAGGCCTCCATGTCGGGGGTGGGGGAGTGGGAGAGGTGCCACTTGCCGATGTACGACGAGCGGTAGCCGGCGTCGTCGAGGAGCGAGCCGAGGGTGGGCACGCCGGGGTCGAGCTCGTGGTGCTCCGGCATGATGATGTTGTCCACCACCTGGTGGCCGGGGAGGTACCGGCCGGTGAACAGGCTGGCCCGGCTGGGGGAGCACGGGGACGAGTGGGTGAAGAAGTCGGTGAACTCGAGGCCCTCGGCCCGGAGCCGGTCGCGCCAGGGGAGGTCGACGCCCCCGGGCAGCCACGACCGCTGGCGCTCCTGGTCGGAGACGACCAGAAGGATGTTGGGGCGACGGCCCTCCGACGGCCCCGCCGGCGGGGCCCCTGCTGTGGTGGTGTCGCTCATCCCGACCTCTCGTCCCCCCGCCGTGCGGCGGGTCGCGTCCGGGGGCCACGGTAGCCCTCTCCAGGCACGTTGGCACCCAAAACTGAAATGTGTTCTACTTTTCGGCGTTCGAGTTGGACCACGTTCCGAGGGGGAGGTTTCGGATGGCCGAAATCGAGGCGCTGCACGCCAGCCACGTCCTGGAGTACCCGTATTCGCGGTCGGTGGGACCGGTGATCGGGGCCTTCCTGACCGGCCTGCGAGACGGCAAGCTGCACGGGGTCCGGGGAGCGGGGGGCTCGGTCATCGTGCCCCCCACCGAGTACGACCCCACCACCGGTGAGGACACCGGCGACCTGGTCGAGGTCGGACCGGGCGGCGTGGTCGAGAGCTGGGCCTGGATCGAGCACCCGCTGCCCAAGCAGCCCCTCGACCATCCCTTCGCCTGGGCCCTGATCCGCCTGGACGGGGCCGACACCGCCCTCCTCCACGTGGTGGACGCCGGCGACCCGGGGGCGATCGCCACCGGCGACCGGGTCACCGTCCGCTTCCGCCCCGAGGCCGACCGCATCGGTGCCATGGCGGACATCGAGGCCTTCGTGCCGGAGGGGAGTGCCTGATGGCCGACGACACCACCACCGAGGAGCGCGGCCCGGTGACCACCCTGGCCACCCCGATCCGGCTCGACTTCGAGTTCACCCCCGGCATCGCCCAGTCGGTCTTCCTCCGGGGGCTCGAGCAGGGCAAGTTCATGGGCCAGCGGTGCCCGAAGTGCGGCAAGGTCTACGTGCCGTCCCGGGGCTCCTGCCCGACCGACGGGGTGCCGACCACCGAGGACGTGGAGCTGTCCAACGTGGGCACCGTGACCACCTACTGCGTGGTCAACGTGCCCTTCGCCGGCCAGTCCATCGAGATCCCCTACATCTGCGCCCAGGTGCTGCTCGACGGGGCCAACCTCTCCTTCATGGGCCTGATCCAGGAGATCCCCACCGACGAGATCCGGATGGGGATGCGGGTCGAGGCGGTCTGGGTGGACGAGGCGGACCTGACCCCGTCGCTGGCGTCGGTGAAGTACTTCAAGCCCGCCGACGAGCCCGACGCCGACTACGAGACCTACAAGGAGTACCTATGAGCCCCGCCGGCCGGACCGTGCGACCGGTCTCGATCGCCTCGTTCGCCCAGATGCAGAACGTGCGCCGGGACGACGAGCACAACGAGGTGGAGATGCTGATGCCGGTGGTGGCCGAGGTCTTCGGCAACATCGGCATCACCAAGGACGACGTCGACTTCATCTGCTCGGGCTCCACCGACTACCTGATCGGCGGCCCCTTCAGCTTCGTGATGGCGCTCGACGCCGTGGGGGTGTGGCCCCCCCGGTCCGAGAGCCACGTGGAGATGGACGGGGCCTGGGCGCTCTACGAGGCCTGGACCCTGCTGCAGGAGGGTGACATCGACGCCGCCCTGGTGTACTCGTTCGGCCGGTCGTCCCTCGGCGACCTCCGCGAGATCCTCGCCCTCCAGCTCGACCCGTACTACCTGGCCCCCCTGTGGCCCGACACCGTCAGCCTGGCCGCCCTCCAGGCCCGGGCCCTGATCGACAGCGGCAAGTCGAGCGAGGCGGAGTTCGCCGCCATCGCCGCCCGCAGCCGCAAGGACGCCTTGGCCAACCCCAAGGCGCAGGTGGCCAACGACATCCCGGCCGACACCCTGCTGCAGGACGAGTACGTGGTGTCGCCGCTCCGGCGGCACGCCCTGCCGCCCATCACCGACGGGGCGGCGGCCATCGTGCTGGCCGCCGGGGACAAGGCCGCCCGGTGGTCGGACAAGCCGGTGTGGATCACCGGCTTCGACCACCGGATGGAGACCCATTCGCTGGGGGCACGGGACCTGACCTCCTCGCCGTCGACCGCCAAGGCCGCCGAGGTGGCCGGGGTGGCCGACGGCAAGGTCGACGTGGCCGAGATCCACGCCCCCTACGCCCACCAGGAGGTCATCGTGCGCGAGGCGCTCGGCCTGGACGACTCGGTCCGCATCAACCCCTCGGGGGGCCCGCTGGCGGCCAACCCGCTGATGTCCGCCGGCCTGATCCGTATCGGCGAGGCCGCCGAGCGCATCCGGTCCGGCGAAGCCGGGCGGGCGGTGGCCCATGCCACCTCCGGCCCGTGCCTGCAACAGAACCTGGTGTGCGTCCTGGAGGGTGGTGCGTGATGGCTGAGCGCTGCGCAGTGATCGGGGTGGGCCAGACCCACCACAAGGCCAAGCGCGACGACGTGTCGATCGCCGGCATGGTTCGGGAGGCGGCCAAGGCCGCCCTGGCCGACGCCGACCTGACCTGGTCCGACATCGACGCCGTGGTCGTCGGCAAGGCCCCCGACATGTTCGAGGGCAACATGATGCCGGAGCTCTACCTGGCCCCGGCCCTCGGGGCGGTCGGCAAGCCGATGCTCCGGGTCCACACCGCCGGCTCGGTCGGGGGGTCGACCGCCCTGGTCGCCGCCCACCTGGTGAAGTCGGGCATCCACAAGCGGGTCCTCACCGTCGCCTACGAGAAGCAGTCGGACTCCGACGCCATGTGGGCCCTGTCGGTGCCCCAGCCGTTCGCCGCCCCGCTGCTGGCCGGTGCCGGCGGGTACTTCGCCCCCCACATCCGGGCCTACATGCGACGGTCGGGGGCACCCGAGCACATCGGCCGGATGGTGGCGGTCAAGGACCGGCTCAACGCCATCCGGAACCCGTTCGCCCACCTCCACCTCCCCGACATCGACATGAAGACGGTCGAAGAGTCGATGATGCTCTGGGACCCGCTCCGCTACCTGGAGGCATGCCCGTCGTCCGACGGTGCCGCCGCCATGGTGCTGGCCGCCGAGGACTCGCTGTCGGGCTCCTACCCGCCGGCGTGGGTCCACGGGACCGCCATGCGCTCCGAGCCGACCATGTTCGCCGGTCGCGACCAGGTCAACCCGCAGGCCGGCCGCGACTGCTCCGCCGATGTCTACGCCCAGGCCGGGATCACCGACCCCCGGGCGCAGCTCGACGTGGCCGAGATCTACGTGCCGTTCAGCTGGTACGAGCCGATGTGGCTCGAGAACCTGGGCTTCTGCGACCTCGGGGACGGCTGGAAGCTGACCGAGTCCGGGGCCACCGCCTTCGACGGCGACATCCCCTGGAACCCGTCGGGGGGCGTCCTGTCGTCCAACCCGATCGGCGCCTCGGGCATGCTCCGCTTCCTGGAGGTGGCCATGCAGGTCCGCGGCCAGGCCGGCGAGCACCAGGTCGACGGGGCCAAGCTGGCCCTCGGCCAGGCCTACGGCGGCGGCTCCCAGTTCTTCGCCATGTGGGTGGTCGGCGCCGAGAAGCCGTAGCCTGCGGGCCGGGTACCCGGCGCCGGCTGCCGCCGGGCGGCGTGCCCCGGAGGTTCCCATGCCCGCACCCCGCACCCCGTCCGCCCCCAGCCGCACCGCCGCCACCCTGGTGGCCCGCCACCTCGACCACGACCGTGGTGGGAGCGCCGTCCTCCGCGACGTCTCCCTGACCGTCGGCCCCGACTCGTGCGTCGGCGTCATCGGCCCGAACGGGGTCGGCAAGTCCACGCTGCTGCAGATCCTGTCCGGGGCCCTGGCGCCCGACGCCGGGACGGTCACCCTCGACCCGCCCGCCGCCACGGTCGGTTACCTGACCCAGGAGCACGGACGCCC
>Ga0302196_10004029_pt1 | contig 13375 bp, 9 predicted proteins | sample II_Bog_N1_3_FD_198794 | JGI IMG/M metagenome (GOLD analysis project Ga0302196, IMG submission 198794) | Peat permafrost microbial communities from Stordalen Mire near Abisko, Sweden - II_Bog_N1_3 | ecosystem: Environmental > Terrestrial > Soil > Wetlands > Peat | place: Sweden: Abisko, Stordalen...
TCGGCGCTCGTCCCAGGCTCATGCCAGCTCAGACATCCGGAGCGCCGAGAATGTTTCCATGATCTGGGGGCTGTCCTGTCGAAAGGCACCAGCCACCTAGGGGGGTGAGGGTCGCGGGTGAAGTGTTCGAGAATCGCGATCGCTGATTTGATATGAAGTGACCCGTCAAGTCTTGAGGCGTCGTTTTTCTTCCGTTCGTTCTTGTTCGGAGGGGCCCAGGAGTCAGCGGTCGAAGCGCAACGCGACGATTGATCACTCTGATATTCGAGGGTTGGTTACCTCAGGGTCATGATCCGTCGGGAGCTGCCTCGTACTAGGGTCGCGGGTTAGGCTGAGGCCGTACCGCATAAATCGGACGAGGGTTCTCCTCGTGGATGGTTCGACCGCTGGCTGCTGGGCTCATCGTTCACCAGGTCTGGACTTCTATGCGGCCGCGTCGATCTTCGCCTCGACCGCGCGCCCGATCGCCCAGACGAATCCGAGCAGCTCGCGGCTGATAGCCGTGACGACGCGCCCGTGATGTTTTCCTTGCGCCGACAGTTTCTGGAAGCGCTGGTTGAGGCGGTGCTGCGCCTTCCATGCGATCGCTTTCACGTCTTCGTCTTGTCCCTCCTGGCGCTTCTTCAGGGCCGGCCCGTTCGCGGGTCGATGGCGATACGACCACGCCGCTTCACCCACCACGTGGCGCATCCTCGCGTTGCCCGTCTTCGAGATCGAGCCGCGGTGAGTCGAGCCGCCACTGGAGTGCTCGCTCGGTACGACGCCGACGTAGGCCATGAGCTGGCGTGCGCTCTCGAAGCGACTGAATCGGCCGACCTCCGTCACCAGTGTGGCCGCGCCGATCTTCGCTACGCCTCGCAAGGACTGTAGCGCCGCAATCAGCTCTTGAAGATGCTTCGGCGCGCGAGCGATGCCTGCGTCGATCGCCTGCTCGAGCAGCTCGACCCGCTCCTTCGCTCGCTTCACCTCGTTCAAGTAGTCGGTGAGCACCGCCTGATGGGAGGCGTGGCTCATCTTCTGCCCCTCGAGCCATGTCATGTGTTTGGTCCCCCACGCCGCGATCTTCTCCGGCCGACGACGATCGAGCTGAAGTAGGAACTTCCCAAGCCGATTTCGATGACGAAGTTGGTCTCGCTTGGCTGCATGACGCGCTCGAACGAGATCCCGCAGGGCTTGCTGCTCGGCGTCGGGAACCCAGACCGCCGTCAGGTCGCCGCTCCGAAGGAGACGCGCGAGCTTCTCCGCATCTCGGCGATCTGTCTTCACCCGGTCGCCTGCCTTGACCGGGATGAGCGTCGGCGCGACCACGTCGCACTCGACCCCCATCTCCGCGAGCTGCCAGTACAAGCCGTACCCGCAAGGACCGGCCTCGTAGCAGACATGAAGCTTGCCACCGCTCTCGAGCTTCTTGATCGTCCGACGAACCGCGTCGGGCCGATTGGGGATCGTGCCCACCGACTGCACGGTGCCATCCTTGTCTGCGACCGCCACCGCGATCGTCTCCGCGTGAACGTCCAGCCCCACCCATCGTGTAGTCTTCTTCATGACCGGCTCCTGTCGTGTGTAGCTCTGCGCAGCTTTGCCGCCGCGTAACCTACGACCGCGCGACTTGAGCCGGTCACTTCATGTAACTAGCGCCTCCCGTCCTCGCGTGTGGGGAGGGGCCGGGGCGGGCTTCCTCCGCGCGACTACGACGCCGGCGCGCAGACGTACTGCCCGACCGTCGAGCTCCCGAACTGCGCGACCTTCGTGCACGAGTAGCCGCTGCGGCAGGCCGACGCGGCCGGGTTGCACACCGGGAGGCAGTACCCCCCCTGCCCTGCGTAGTTCGCGCAGAACGAGGCCGCGCCCGACGGGACGGCGGGGCAGGTGGACGTGCACGTCGCGGTGCAGAGGCCGCCCGGGTAGTTCGTGGCGCAGAGGCCCCCCGTGTACGCGCAGCTTCCGCTCGTCGTGCAGGCGTCGCCGATCGACGCGGTGGACGCCGGCGTCGAAGCGCCCGTGTAGTGGAACGCCGCGGCGTACTGCGCCCACAAGTTCCAGAAGAGCCAGTTCCCCCCCGCCGCCCCCTCGTTGACGCGCGGTGTGTACTGGTAGAGCGACGCGGTCGAAGCGTCCTTCGGTGTCACTGACACGCCGTCGAGCGTCGTCATCGCCGCGTTCGGCGCCCACCCGCCGTCGGTGTGGCCGTCCGCCGCGATGGCGTGGAGGCTCTCGCGCAGCGCCTCCCCCAGGCAGCTCGCCTGGACGTCGAGCCCGGCGAACGAGGGGTCGCACGAGGTCTGGGTGTCGGGGCAGCCGCAGCCGAACACGTACTCGACCTGGTTGGCGGACGACGGATAGGCCGGGAGGCCGACGAGCCCGCCGTCCATCTCCGCGCGCACGAGGAAGAGGAGCGGGTTGAGCGTGTACTGCTTGGCAGCCGCGATGATCCCGTCGGCCGCGCGGACACCGTTCGACGAGTACGTGTCGAGGAAGCTCGCGTAGCCGTACGGCGTCGACGCGAAGAAGCTCTGGATCTGCGCGCTCGTGATCGTCGCGTCGTCGGTGAACGACGCGAGATTGACGATCTCGTTCGCGCTGAACGGCGTCGCGACCGGCGTGAGGTCCGAAGGCTGGAGGTACGTGCTCTCGACCGGCGACTTGGCGCACGCGACGAACGCCGCTGCCGTGAGCACGAGGATCGACCGCCACGCCTTGCGCTTCATCGACGAGACTGAGCATGCCGCGGTGCACCTCGGCGCGCCAGTGAGCTGCAACTGGACCCCTGCCCCGGTGCTCACTGCGTCGTGATGTTCACTTGCAGCCAGTTCACGCCGTCGCGGTTGTCGTGGACGACGGCCCACAGGGTGTCGCCGCCGCTCGAGGGGGGGGTGTAATTCACGGTGCTCCCCTTCCCCGTGATCTGCCCGGCCGTCGTGTCGTAGAGAAGGCGCGCGGACGAATCGAGGTTGCCGTTGAGGACGTAGTAGTCGACCCACAGCGACTCGTGCAGCGAGTTGCCGCTGGAGTCCTTGGTGAGCGGATCGACCTCCCAGCTCGACAGGGGGACATCGACGTCGAGCGTGATCGCGGGGCACGACACGCCGCACGCGGGGACCGTGATGGCGAGCGCGTTCGGGAGCGCCGTGCCCGCCACGAAGGTCTTGGTCTCGGCGCCGTTGAGCACGAGGCCGTCGATCTCCGGGTTGTGGTTCCGGACAGACTCGTAGACGTACACGCGCGTGAAGCTGATGACGTAGTCGTCGGGCCCGAGCGGGTTGCCGGCGTCGTCCACGCACGCGATGGGCACCTGCTGCGGCCCGGCCGCGGGATTGACGGACGTGATCTGGAGGTGCCCCGCGCACGCCACGTTGAAGGCGATCATGAGCCCGTACGGCGCCGGCGCCCCCTGCACCACCGGGTGCTGGCTGATGACGTCCATCGGAACCGTGAAGGTCAGCGTCGGCGACGGGCTCGGCGCGGACGTCCCCGCGTCGTCGCTCCCCACGCCCGCGTCGCTCCCCGCTTCGCCGGCTTCCGCGCTCCCGTCATTCACGCTCGCATCGCTCGTCGTCGCGTCGCCCACGGCTGCCGCATCGCTCGCCGCCGCGTCGCTGGTCCCCGCGTCGTCGCCGAGGGGCGCCCCCGCGTCGATGACTCCGTTCACGATCCCGCCGCGACCCGAGCTCCCTCCGTCTCCCGACGGCGCGAAGCACTCATAGTACTCGTCGCTCGCGGGGTTCTCGCAGACCACCGGGATCCAGTAGAGCTGCATCGCCGGCGTCTTCACGAGTCGCCCGTCGACCACGAGCGTCTGCAGCGTCACCGTCTCGCCCGGCTGGGCGTAGATCGCGTCGTTCTCGGCGCGCGAAGCGAGGACACGCACCGACGCGATCTGCTGCTCGGGCGTGAAGCCGCCCGGACCGCAGGCGAGCACGAGGGCGACCGCGGCGGCGATCGAAGCGAGGACGAGGAGGACGGTTCGCGTCTTCATCAGAACTCCGCTCGCATGCCGAGGCTCGGCAGTATCGGCAGGCCCGAGACGTACGACTGCTGCGTGTTGTTGAAGTTCCCGCTCGTCCCTTCGACGTTGGCCTGGTTGTAGACGTTCTGCACGTCGAGGTAGGCCGAGAACTGCCAGGTCTGGAAGCGCCACGTCTTGTCGACGCGGATGTCGAGCTGGTGAAAGACCGGCAAACGTCGCGAGTCGGGGGGGTAGCCGACGGACGCGAGGTACGTCCCGTTGTTGGCGTCGTAGAAGCCGTAGGCGCTCGGCGTGTACGGGTCGCCGCTGACGAGGCGGAAGCGGCCGCCGATCTCCCATCCGCGCCCGAGCCGGTAGCTGCCGATGACGGTGAGAATGTGCGTCTGATCGTACGGGCTGAGGTACTCGGGCTGCCCCGGACCGTTCTGGATCATGCTCCGCGAGAGCGTGTACGCGACCCAGCCGAAGAAGCGCGCGTCGGGTCGCCAGCGGAGCAGTGTCTCGAGGCCGAGCGCGTGCCCCGTCCCCTGGTTCTCCGCGCCGGCGACGATGAGGTCGTCCTCTTGCTTGTACCAACCGTCGATCGAGACATCGACGTTGCGCGTGATCTCCTGCTCGATCCCGACGTCGTACTCGTTCGCTTTCTCCGACCTCACCCCCAGCTGCCCGAACACCTTGTTCGTGTCCTGCGGTTGCGGCGGCTCGTAGTAGACGCCCACGGCCCCCTTCAGCGTCGTCCGCGGGAAGCCGGTCGTGAGGTCCTGGCGCACGAGCAGGCGCGGGGCGAAGTCCCAGTCCTTGGTGTCGTTCGAGTAGTCGAGGCGCGCGCCGGGGACGATGCGCCCCCCCTTCCAAGGCGTCAGCTCGAGGTCGTCGTAGAAGCCGGGGCGATTGATGGCGCCGGTGGCCGTCGTCGCGACGGGGGGCTTGGAGAGGATGGGGCCGGGCGGCGGCTGCCCAGGCGCGTTCCGCACGGGGAGCTGCGCGTTGACGCTGTACGGCTCGTAGAGGAGGTCGAGCCCGAGGTCGTTGATCGCGTTGCGCTCGAGCTTCTGCGCGAGCTCGATGCGCGACGAGATCGGCCACTCGGTGACGTCGAAGTAGATGCTCCCGATGCTGAGCGAGACGAAGTCCTGCCCCGTTGCGGCGACGATCCGCAGCTCGGTGTCGTCGCTGATCTTGTTCCGGTAGCGGACCTGCGCGCGCCAGAACCCCGTGTGCGAGCTGATGCCGCCCGAGAGCTCGGGCTGCTGGGCGCTCACGCTCTTCAAGAGGATCGCGAGCCGGTCGTCGGAGCCGAAGAGCGCGAGGCGGAAGTCCTGCTTCCCCTTGTCCCACGTCTTCTCGAGCATCCCCTGGTAGTCGTAGTAGACGGGCGCCGCGGTGACGCCCGCGCCGGTCGACTCGAGCACCGGCTTCAACCACACGTCGACCCACGAGCGTCGCCCGGCGACGGCGAAGTTCCAGCCGGTGTCGTAGAGCGGCCCCTGCGCCATCACGCGCGCATCGATCAGGTCCACCTGCGCGAGCCCGTGCAGCTTGTCGCTCTTCGGCTCGGCGAGCCCGACATCGACGACGCCGCCGAACCCGCGGCCGTAGCGAGCGCTGAAGTTGCCCGGGTAGAAGTCGATCTTGTTGAGCATCTCGGTGGGGATGACCGAGGAGAGCCCGCCGAAGTGGTAGACGATCGGGATCAGCGTCCCGTCCACGAAGACCTGCGTGTCCTGCGGCGCGGAGCCTCGCACGATGAGGAGCCCCGAGAGCCCGGGAGGGCGCGCGATGCCGGGCAGGTTGAGGAGGCCCTTGAGCGCGTCGCCGTTGGTGCCGGGGATGCGCGAGAGCTCGGCCTGATCGAGGGTGCGAACGGTGACGTCACGCGGTGGCGGCGTCCCCCGGACGTAGACGTCCTCGGCGCCTGCAGCGGCGGGCGTGGGCGTCGTCGGCGTGAGGCGGTCGTTGCTGCTCGCCTCCTCGCCGAAGCGCACGGCCTCGTCCGACTCGTGCGGCGTGAAGCCCGGCGCGGCCACGGTGAGGTGGTACGTCCCGGCGGGGATCGAATCGACCGACCAGCGCCCCGCGGCGTCGGTCATCGTCGTGCGCTCGGCTCCGTCGGCACCGCGCGCGATGATCGAGGCCCGCGCGATGGGCTCGCCGCTCACGCGGAAGACGCGCCCCGAGAGCCGCGCCGCGGGAGGCGCGAATGCGTAGGCGTGCTTCACGCGCGCGGCGATGGGAGTGCCGTCGCGCGTCGCCGGCTCGAACACGAGCCCCTTGGCCGCCTCGAGGGCCGCCTCGTCGAACCCGTGCCCGGCAGGCGACTCCACCCGCGCGTCCTTCACGTTGCCGTCGCGATCGACGTCGACGATGACCGCGACGGTCACCGGTTGATCGATGCCGTCCTTGATCGCCTGCTGCGGATACACCGCGCCCGGATCGGTCTTCAGCTTCGGCGGGACGAGGACCACCTGCTTCGGCGGAGGGGGGGGCTGGTCCTTGGGCGGGACGATGACCGCACCGGACGCCCCCGACGGGAGCGACGCGGCGTTGGCGGGCTCGGTCGTCTGCGCGTGCGCGGTCCGCGCTGCTGCGAGGACCAGCAGGATCGTGACGGCCGCAAGAGGGCCTCGCCCGGGTGCGGTCCACACGAAACGAGGTGCGCGGCGTCGCATCGAGTGAGCTCGGCCGTCATCGTTAGACCGGCGGGCGCTTCACGACAACGAGAACCCGCGGTCAGGTCGCGATGAGCCGCTTTCCGCCCAGCGCCGGCGAGAGGACCCCACGCTCCTCGAACTCCGCCATCATCCGCTCGACCCGCTTGAAATCGAACTCGCGACCGAGGGCGCGGGCGGCGCGCCGAAGGATCTTCCGCTCGGGCGCATCGACCTCTTTGTCGACCGCCGCCGCCACCTCGAGCGCATGCAGGAACGCATCGCGCGAGGCCTCCGGCACCCCCCGCGGCAAACGCTCGGTCCAGTCGAGCTCGTCCTCGACGAAGCGATGGGTGACCGCGTGCCGCGCCTCGAGCGGCAATTTGTGGAGCAGCTTCGCGAGGCACGCGGCCTCCTCGGGGACGAGCTTGCCGTCGGCCGCGAACACGAACCACATCCCCTCGATCAAGAGGTCGAGCGGTTCGCCGTGCAGAAGCTCGACCGCCTGCTCGAAGGTGTCCTTGAACGCGCGCTGGTAGCGGAAGTAGCGACGAACCGTGTGCCCCATCTTGCGCGTGAGCACGACGTTCGTGACCGCCGACGAGACGATCCCGATGAACGGAACGACGTTCCGCATGATGCTCTCGCCGAGCACCATGTGGCCGATCTTCTCCCCCACGTCCTCGCTCTCCACGTGCGTGACCTCGCGCACGAGCTCCTTGCCAGGGTCGCCGCCCGCCTCCGCCTCCTCGTCGTGATCGGACGTGCCGAAAGCGAGCGCGTAGAGGCGCCAGAGGTCCTCTTCGTGCGAAGCGTCGTACTGGATGCCGAAGATCGCCGCGAGGTCGCACGTGAGATCGAGGTGGAGCACCGAGCGATAGAGCATCTCGCCGCCGACGGCGGCCACGGCCACGGGGACGGCCGCGAAGGCGAGCGCCCCTTCCGTCTGCGCCGTGACGAGCGTTGCGCCGGTGGAGACGGAGCCCGAGAGCGCGCCGGAGATGGCGCTCTTGATGCACGCGATCGTGATCGCCCGGTGCGCCCGCGCCGTCGCCCGCGCATCGTCCTGCTCGACGTCGCACGCCTCCCCCGCCACCCGCCTGGCGAGATACCAGCGCGCCAGCCGCGTGAACCACCCGCGCGGCCGCGCCTCGCCCCCTTTGACGCCGATCTCCTCGCCGAGCGATTCGATGCGAACGTCCGCTTCCACGCCGTTGGTTCCTGCTGCTGCCATCGGCTCACCATTCTGTCACAGGCGCGCGCCGCGGAACGCGGCCGACGCACACCATGCCCCGATTGTGAACTTTGTGGCGCGAGGGTGGCGTTTTCGCGGATTTGGGTGATATTGGATCGCTTCTGCGTCGGGTTTTCCCGGCCTTCGAAGAGGAGCGCAATGAAGCTGGTTGGCTTGTTCGTGGCGGGGTTTGCGGCAGGCTGGGTCGTCCGGAGCGCCGTCGATTCGTCACACGATCTCGCCGTCGGGATGATTGCGGGCGCGTACGGCGTCTACGACCGAACCAAGCGTCTCATCGCCATCGAGCGCGAGCACCTCGAAGACCTCGTGGCCGAGGGGAAGGCCCGCTACGAATCCAAGCGCGCGCGCTCCTCGCGCACGGAGGCTTCGGGACCGCGCGTGGCCGAGGTTCCGCGCCCACGCACCGAGCGGGCGGCGTGAGCGGATCGGTCGTTCCTCCGTCGAACGACGCGGAGCCCACCGAAGCGCTCGAGCTGGTGCACCACCACCCCGGGCGTTTGCGCGTGCGGGCCGAGTCGCTCCGCGACGACGAGAAGCGCATCGACCGCGTGAAGAGCGCGCTCGACGGGATGCCGGGGATCACGCGCGTCGTGCACAACGCCGCCACGGGGAGCTTCCTCGTCGAGTACGAGCCGGGGCTGGCGGAGCCGGACGCGCTCGTCGTGCGCATCGCCGAGGTCGCGGGGTTGCTGAGCCCCTTCGATCCCCGGGCGCAGAAGCCCCCGCCGCGCACGTCCATGACGATCATCGACGGCGCGCGTGGGCTCAACGCCGTAGCCAACGAGCTGACGGGCGGGCGCGCGGACCTCCGCGTGGTCGTCCCCGCGGCGCTCGCGGGGCTCGCGGCATACTCCTTCTCGCGCGAGAAGATGCGCCTCCCCCGCTGGGACAACCTGCTGTGGTGGTCGTACTCGATCTTCACGGCGCTCCACTCGCACGAGATCCAGACCGCGACCGGTGAGAAGCCGACGGGCGATGGCGGGGGCCCCATCCCGTGAGCGCGCTCGGCCTCGATCCTTTCCCAGTCGCTCCCGCCCCGGCGAAGAGCGGACCGCTCGATCTCCAGCGGCTCGGCGCCGGACGCGTCCGCATCCACACCGTCGAGGCCGGAGAGCACGCGACGAACGCCGTCCTGGCCTGGCTCGACGCGCATCGCGACGTCGAGGCGGTCGACTACGACCGCGGCACGGGGTCCATCGACGTTCGCTACCGCGAGTCGCGGGCGGGGGCGTTCGTCTGCAGCCTTCGCGATCGACTGTTCACCATCGATCGCCCGCCGCCGCCGCGCGGATTCCGAATCGTGCTCGCGCACGGGATCGCGGGGCGCGCGCGCTTCCGGCTCGACGGGGCGACCGTCGACGAGCTGTGCAGACTCGCGGCCTGGCTGGCCGATCGGCCCGGGGTACAGCGCGCGAATCCGTCGCCCGCGGCCGCGTCGATCCTCGTCTTCTACGACACCGCGATCACCAGCGCCGAGGCGCTGCTCGCCGCGATGGCGGGGAGCGCCCCCGACGAGTGGCCGGAAGCGACTCCTCCTGCGAGCACGAAGCACGGGTGGGCCGCGACGGCGATGAACACGGCGGTGCTCGCCGCGACGGCCAGCGGCCTCGTCCCCCTCCCGGCGGCGGCGGCGATGGTGGCCGTGACGGCGATCCCGCCGGTCCGCCGCGCGTGGTCGGCGATGCGCGAGAAGCGGCTCAGCGTGGACGTGCTCGACGTCGCCGCGATCGGCATCTCGATCGGCACGGGGCAACCGGCGACCGCCGCATTCATCACGTGGCTGCTCGGCATCGGCGACCTCGTGCTGGCGAAGACCCACGACAGCGCTCGCGACGCGATCTCGAAGCTCATGAAGCTCGAAGCCAGCGAGGCGTGGCGCATCGGCCCGAACGACGAGGTCGAACAGGTCCCCGTGAGCCAGCTCGCCGTGGGGGATCGCGTCGTCATCGAGGCGGGCGGGCGGGTACCGGCGGACGGAGTCGTCGTCCGCGGCGTCGCCTCGGTCGACGAGAAGGCGCTGACGGGAGAGTCCATTCCGCAGGAGAAGCGGGCGGGCGCGCGCGTGCTCGCGGCGACCGTGGTCGTCGAAGGGCAGATCGTCGTCGAGGTCGATCGCGTCGGCGGCGACACGACGGCATCGAAGATCGTCCAGATCCTCGAGGGGGCCGGCGCGAAGCCGATGACGCTCCAGCGCGACGCCGAGCGCGTCGCCGATCGACTCGTGCTGCCGACCTTCGGTGTCGCCGGCGGCGCCGCGCTACTGGCCGCGCAGGTCGATCGCATGACGAGCGTGCTCATCACCGACTTCGGCACCGGCATCCGGATCGCCGTCCCGACGAGCGCGCTCACGGCGATGACCCTCGCCGCGCGTGAGGGGGTCCTCGTGAAGGGGGGGCAGTATCTCGAGCGGCTCGCGAAGGCCGACGTCATCATCTTCGACAAGACCGGGACGCTCACGCGCGGCTCGCCCGAGGTGCGCGAGGTGGCGCCGTTCGGAAAGCTCCCGCCGCGCGAGTCGATCGCGCTCGCCGCCGCCGCCGAAGAGCGACAGAAGCACCCCGTGGCCGAGGCGATCCGTGGGTACGCGGCGCGCGAGGGGATCGGGGTCCGCGGCGCGGAGCTCGGGAGCGAGGAGTACGAGATCGGCGTGGGGCTCCGCGCGATGGTGGGCGCGAGGGACGTCCTCATCGGGGGCAAGCGCCTCATGACGGCGCGGGGTGTGTGGCTGGCGCACGCGCGAGAGGTGGTCGAGCGTCACCGGCGCGAAGGCGTGTCGTCGATCTACATCGCCGTCGACGGCACCCTCGAAGCGGTCGTCGCCTACACCGACGCGCCCCGGGACGAGAGCGCAGAGGTCGTTCGAGCGCTCAAGGCCAACGGCCGCCGCGAGGTGGTGCTTCTCTCGGGTGACCAGAGCGGGCCGGTCGAGGCGGTCGGACGCGCGGTGGGCGTCGATCGCGCGATCGGCGACCTGCTCCCCGAGGACAAGGCGCGCCACGTGAAGGAGCTCCAGCGGGCCGGGAAGATCGTGGCGATGGTCGGCGACGGCATCAACGACGCGCCCGCCCTCGCCGTCGCCGACGTCGGAATCTCGCTCGACGGGGGAGCCGAGGTCGCTCTCGAGACCGCGGACGTGCTCCTGCTCGAGGGGGGGCTCTCGAAGCTGCCGCAAGCGTTCGCGATCGCCGATCGCGCCATGAGCCACGTGCGCCGCGGTCTGGGCCTCGTCATCGCGCCGAACGCGGTGGCCATCGCGCTGGGGGCCTTCGGGCTCATCACCCCGGGCGTCGCCGCGCTCGTGAACAACGGGTCGACGGTGGCCGCAGCGCTGGCCGCGGTCTCGCCGCTGATCCTCCGAAGCAGGCGCAAGATAGGATGAGTGACGCGATGAGCGAGGCAGTTCGCAAGCTCCTTGGGCGGACGAGCGTGGTGGCGGGGACGATCGCCGTCGTGCTCTCGCCCATACCGCTGGCCGACGAGATCGCGCTCCTCCCGGTCTTCGCCGTCATGACGTCGCGCATCGGCAAGACGCACCAGCTCGCGTTCAGGGACGTGCCGTGGCGGCCGATCGCCTCCACGACCGTGGCCGCGCTCGCCGCGCGAGCCACCCTGAACCTCGCGGTCTCGTACATTCCGGGCGTCGCCGCCGCGGCCAACGCGGTGAGCGCGGTCACGCTGACGCACATCCTCGGCCGCTACGTCGACGAGGTCTGCACGAGCCCCGCGACCGCGCGCCCGCTCGGCGTCCGCGAGATCGCGGTGAGGATGAAAGACGCCCTCTCCCGCCGCCCGCAGACAGCCTGAGCTTCCGCGCCCGCCGCGCGGCGTTGTATACGCGCGGCACCGTGGCCTCTCGCGTGTCGCACCTCGAACCGATTCTGACCCGCTTGGCGCGACTGCGCGAGCTCGCCCGTCGCCTCGATCCGGCGCTCTATACGCTCTGGGCCGCAGCCTGCACGATCGCATCCGCGCGCTCGTTCTACCTCTACATGCTCAAGCAGACGGGGGGCGAGTGGTCGGCGCCGCTCGACGACGTGTTCATCCACTTCGACTTCGCGCGGTCGACCGCGCGCGGCCACCCCTTCGAGTGGATCGAAGGTAACGGCTACTCGTCGGGCAACACGAGCATCCTCTACCCGTTCGTGCTCGCCGTCGGCTACATCGGCGGCTTCCGCGATCTCCGCCTGATGGCGTGGGCCGCGATCGTGGCCGCCGTCAGCGTGTTCGCGACGTTGCTGGTGGCGCGCCGCATCTTCTTCGCGGGTCCGTCCAGCGACGACGACGGGGCGACGCGTCTCTTCTCGTACCTCCTCCCGCCGATGGTCCTCGGCGTTGGAGCGCTCGACTGGTCGCTCTGGAGCGGCATGGAGGTGGCCTTCTTCCTCGCGGTGTGGTCGCTCGCGCTCGCGGCGTACTTTCGCCTCGGCGAACGAACGCGCCCGGATCGCGCGCGTGCCAGGGGGGCGTGGGTCCTCGGCCTCTGCGGCGCCGTCCTCGTCCTCACGCGTCCCGAGGCGGTGACCACGATCGCCATCTTCGGCATCGCGGCCGCATTGCCGCGCTGGCGCCTTCACGGAACGCGCCCGGTCGTCGCCGAGCTCGCGCGCATCGGCTCTCCCAGCGTCCTCGTGGTCGCGGCGCAGTCGATCGCCAACCGCGCGCTCACCGGCGAGTGGAGCGCCAACGGCGCGCTCGTGAAGCTGGCCCTCAACAACCCGTACTTCGGCAGGGCCGAGAAGCTCGACGACTACAACTTCAACCTTCACTACGCCGTACTTCGAAACGTCGAGTACCACTTCGCCGACCTCGCGCCGTACGGCGTGATCATTCCCGCGCTCGCCGCTGCCGCCATCGCCGCACCGCGTACACGTCGCATGGCGCTCCTCCTCGGCACGGAGGCCGCCGCGTGGTTGGTGCTCGTGTCGCTCAACGGTCAGGTCCGGTGGCAGAACGAGCGCTACACGATGCCCGCGGTCGCGTGGGTCCTCATGGTTGCCGCGCTCGGCGCTTCGGCGCTCGTTCGCAGCGGCAAGCGCGCCCGCCCCACGTTCGTCGTCATGACGCTTCTCGGCACGGTGCTGGCCCAGCTCTACGGCCTCCTCGTCCGCCCGCCGAACACGGCGGCCACGCTGCAGTACGGCTGGCTCTTCGCCCTCGCCGTCGGAGCCGCGATCGCCCTCGCCCTCCGGCCTCAGGCCGTGCGCGTCCTCGGCGTCGCGGCGGCGCTCGTCCTCGCGCACGAGCATCAAGAGTCGAAGATGCGCGACCAGAAGTGGTTCTTCGGGCGGGCCTCGCGAAACATCCGCGACCAGCACGTCGTCACTGGCCGCTGGCTCAGGACCACGCCGCTGCCGCTCGTCCCTCTACGCGATGGCTACTGGGGGAACGCGCTCGCGAAGCGGGTCCTGCTCGGCGACGCCGGTGCCATCCCCTATGCGGCGGACATCCCGGCGCTCGACATCATCGGCCTCGGGGGCTTCCACTCGTTCCCCTTCGCGCGCGCCG
>Ga0302196_10004030_pt1 | contig 13375 bp, 11 predicted proteins | sample II_Bog_N1_3_FD_198794 | JGI IMG/M metagenome (GOLD analysis project Ga0302196, IMG submission 198794) | Peat permafrost microbial communities from Stordalen Mire near Abisko, Sweden - II_Bog_N1_3 | ecosystem: Environmental > Terrestrial > Soil > Wetlands > Peat | place: Sweden: Abisko...
AGTGATGCTGCGGCTCGACCCCGGCGAAAATCGCATTCATACTACGCGCCAGTTCCAGGTCTGGGAGGGCGGCGGCGAGTACAACGTTGCACGCGGCTTGCGGCGCTGCTTTGGGCTGCGCACGGCCATGGCCACGGCGCTGGCGGACAATCCCGTCGGGCGCTTGGTCGAAGACCTGATGCTGCAAGGTGGCGTGGATATTTCCCTGCTCAAATGGCTTCCCTATGACGGCGTGGGGCGCGAGGTGCGCAACGGGCTCAACTTTACCGAGCGCGGCTACGGCGTGCGCGCGGCCGTGGGTTGCTCAGACCGTGGGCTGACGGCGGTGAGCCAGTTAGAGCCGGGGGACTTCGATTGGTCGGCGATCTTTGGCGAGGGTGCGGGCTCGCGGTGGCTGCATACGGGCGGGATCTTTGCGGCACTATCGGCCTCAACGGCGCAGGTGGCCGCAGAGGCCATGGATGCGGCGCATGCGCATGGGACGCCGGTCTCGTATGATCTGAACTTTCGCGACAGCCTGTGGAAGTCGATTGGCGGCAAGGCCAAGGCGCAGGAAGTGAACCGCGAACTGGTGCGCAAGGTGGACCTGCTGCTGGGCAACGAGGAAGATTTTTCCGCAATGCTGGGCGTGAAGCTCAAGGGCGTGTCTGAGGATTTTGACGAGCTGCCGATTGCTGCGTATGAAGAGATGCTGCGCGAGGTGGCTGCGCTTTATCCCAACCTGAAGCTGATTGCGAGCACGCTGCGGACGGCTTCGACGGCGAGCCGCAATGCGTGGGGCGCCATGGCGCTTTACGAGGACAAGGTTGTGCACGTGCCGCAGCGCGAGATCGACATTCTTGACCGCGTGGGCGGCGGCGACAGCTTCGCGTCCGGGCTGATCTATGGGCTGCTGGCGGCGAAGCCGATCGAGTGGGCGCTGCGCTGCGGCGTGGCCCACGGCGCGCTGGCCATGACTACGCCGGGCGACACCAGCACGGCGACACTGGCTGAGGTGGAACGGCTGATCAAGGGCGGGTCAGCGCGGATTGCACGATAGCTACACGGGAGAAAGACGATGCACGAAACGACGGCGGAAATTCTTGAACGCGTTGGCCTGATTCCGGTGCTGCGCGCACGCAACGCGGGCCAGGCGCACGCCGTGGTGCGGGCCATGCTGGCCGGCGGCGTGACGGTGGTTGAAGTCACCATGACGGTGCCGGGAGCCGTTGACCTGCTGGCCGAATTGAAGAGCGAATACGCAGGGCAACTGCTGCTGGGCTCGGGCACGGTGACGACCGGCGCCCAGGCTGAAGCCACCATCGAAGCGGGCGCGGAGTTTGTCGTCAGCCCCAGCTTTCATCCCGACGTGATTGCAGTGACCAAGGCGCGCGGGAAGCTGTCGATCCCGGGCGCGCTGACGCCGACTGAGGTGATCACCGCGTGGAACGCGGGGGCTGACTACGTGAAGATCTTTCCCTGCTCGGCCATGGGCGGAGCCAGTTATTTGAAGTCACTGCTGGCGCCGTTCCCGCACCTGAAGCTCATTCCCACCGGTGGCGTCACGCACCACACGGCAGTGAGTTTTCTGGAAGCCGGCGCACGCGCGCTGGGCGTGGGCAGCGACCTGGTAAACCTGGCCGCCATTGACCAGGGCGCGCCGGAGATTATTACGGCGGCTGCGCGGGCGTACTTGAAGATCATTACCGAGTTCCGCGGCGCGGCACAGCCGGCGAAGTGACTTTTCCGAGAGGTAAAGCGGAATTCTCAAGGAGGAAAAATGCTCTCCAATCACTTCTGGTACGGCTTCATCCTCGGGCTGGGCCTGGTTGTTCTGGTGGTAATCGCTCCGGTGCTCATCTCCCGCGCTCGCCGCAAGAAAGACGTCCGCTCGTAGGGCTTGTGCTCTGAATCACCTACAAGCTCCAGCGCATTGTGGTCCCATGGTCCCGGGCAACGCCCGCAAGCGAGGGGACCATGAGGACCAACATCCGTGAAAGCCATCCAGCCGCCGGCCGACTGGCGCGCATCGGCGCCATATTCCTGGGAATCTCAGCACTCGTATGGTTCTTGCTGCGGGTGATTCCCAAGCCGAGCCGCGCAACCTACCCCTGCCAGCGGGCCGCGTTTCCCGTGGCCAGCGCATTCGTCCTTTGGATCTTCGGATCGGCGACTGGCGTCTTCTCCTTAGCCGGCCTGCGCCGTCTTGTGCACCGCTGCCGCTGGGCAGCCGCACTTGTCTGTGTGCTCACGATCGCAGGCGTCGGCTTCTGGATGGTGAGGTCCCGGGCCATTGCCGCCGCGGAGATCGCGACCCGCTACAACTTCCAGCCCAAAGAGCGCAACGCACCTCTCGGCGTGGCGCGCGGCGTATATCCGGGGCGCGTGGTATGGGCGCGCGATCCGCTGGCCGCTCACTGGACGGGACACATTGAATCCACCACCGATCAGTGGTGGATGGAGTCGAGCACCGATCAGACACGCGTGGACGCCATGCTCTCCGCAACCCTGCGCCAGTTGACCAGCGCATCTAGCGACGATCAGGCGTGGAAGATCGTCTTCGCCTACTACAACGGCCGCGCCCGCAACCAGGAGCATACCGGCTACCGCGCAGGCGAGATCGTCGCAGTAAAGGTCAACCTGAACAACTCCAGCGCCAAGGGGCCCGGCAACATTGTCAACGTCTCGCCCCAGGCGGCGCTGGCCATGGTGCGCCAACTGGTCTATCACGCCCACGTACCGGCGGGAAACATCATCGTCTACGACGCGCGCCGGGCCATTTATCCCGGCATGCTGACCGAGATCTGGACCGAGTTCAAAGACGTGCGCTTTGTGCAGCAGGACCCGCCCGATCCGGCGCAGCCGAAGAATGCGGGCTACGGCGATTATCACGGCTTGGAAGCCGCGCAATGGGTCGAGGGTGTGAGCTACTCCGCCAACACCTACCACGACGCCAAGCTGATTCCGCAGCAGATCAAGGACGCGACCTACATCGTCAACCTGGCGCTGATGAAGGCTCACTCTTACCCCTATGCGTCCGAAGAGGGCGGCGATGAGGGCCAGACCGGCATCACCATGACCGGCAAGAATCACTTCGGCTCCATCAAGGGCACGCCGGAGCTGCACTACGCCATCAACACCAACCAGGGAGCAACGCCGCACGCTTACTCGCCGATCGTGGACCTTGCCGCCTCGCCCAACCTCGGCGCCAAGACCATCCTCTACGTGCTCGACGCGCTCTACTGCGCGCGCCGCCACCAATCGTATCCGTTGCACTTTCCCAACCCGCCCTTCAACAACCCGGTGGAGCCGTATGCCAACAGCAACTGGCCTTCCAGCATTCTGGCTTCGCTCGACGGCGTGGCGCTCGATTCGGTGGGCCTCGACATTCTCCTCGCGCAGACAAAAAACAACCTCGACGCCAACAACCACCCCCGCATCATGATCCGCGAAAACGCCGACGACTATCTGCAGGAAGAAGCTCTCGCCGGCCATCCGCCGTCCGGGACCGCCTACCGCCAGAACGGCAAGCCGGTAACGAGCCTGGGGGTGGCGGAGCACTGGGATAATGATCTGAACCGCCAGTACTCGCGCAACAAGGACCCGAAGAACGGCCAGGGCATTGAGCTTGTCTATCTGCCAATGCAGTGAGGGGGCTACGCGGTATACTGCCACTGCCTGCTCGATTCGATTGAGCCGCCCATCATGACCGATCCAACTGAATCCGCTTCCGCATTTTTAGAGAGCCAGCCCCAGCCGTTCCGCCTCGATCATAGCCATGCTCTGGTGACCGGCGGCGCGAGCGGCATTGGTGCGGCCACTGCGACGGAACTGGCCCGCGCTGGAGCGAGCGTTTGGATCGCCGACATCAACTACGCCGCCGCTCAAGCCCTGGCCTCTACACTGCCAGGGGCTCGCGCGCTGGCGCTCGATGTAACCAGCCCCGCTTCCATTGCCGCCGCCGTGGCGCGTCTGGACCGGCTCGACATACTGGTCAACAACGCCGGGATCGGCCACGTGGGCAACATCGAATCCACCGAACCCGAAGACTTCGACCGGCTGCTCAATGTAAATGTGCGCGCCGTCTACCTGGTCACGCGCGCGTTGATGCCACTGCTGCTGGCGAGCCAACAACAAAATGATCGCGGCGCAACCGGCGCCATCGTCAATATTGCCTCCATCGCCGGCATGGTGGGCGTGAAGCAGCGGTTTGCCTATTGCACCAGCAAGGGAGCCATTATCGCCATGACCCGCCAGCTGGCGATCGATTATCCCAAAACACTGCGCGTCAACGCCATCTGCCCCGGTACCGTGGAGACGCCGTTTGTCGAGGGGTATCTGGAGAAGTTCCACAAGGACAACAAGGAAGAGACTCGCGCCGAACTGCGCGCCCGCCAGCCCATCGGGCGGCTCGGCAGGCCGGAAGAGATCGCGTCGATGGTGCGCTATCTCGCTTCCGACGAGGCAGCCTTCATCAGCGGATCGCTCTTCACCATCGACGGAGGCTGGACCGCCGCTTGAACCCGCACAACACACTTCCCGTATCTATCCCAAAGGCAACTATTCCAAGCACGGAGCAATCATGAAACTCGTATCGTTCTCTCTCGCCGATGGCCGCATCCGCCCCGGCGCACTGCTTGAAGAAGGCAGCCTCGTCGTCGACCTGAGCGCAGCAGGCTATGGCGACACGCTCGCCGTCATCGCTGCCGGTATCACCGCGCCCGAACCCGGCAACACCTTTCCCGCCTATCCCGTCGCCGAGGTCCGGCTGCACGCGCCACTGCTGAACCCGCCGCGCGTGTTTGCCATCGGACTCAACTATCGCGATCACGCGACGGAGTCGGGGATGGCCCTGCCGACGACGCCGGTCGTTTTCTTCAAGCTGCACACGGCGATCATCGGGCCTGGCGACCCGATTGTGCTGCCGGTCAACTCCACCGAGCCCGACTATGAGGCCGAGTTTGCGTTTGTGATTGGGCACGGCGGTTACCGGCTGGCCGCCGATGAGTGGCGGAATCACGTCTACGGCTACACGATTGTCAACGACGTGAGCGCGCGCGACGTGCAGATGGCCACTTCGCAGTGGTCACTCGCGAAGAGCTTTCCCACCTTCTGCCCCATGGGGCCGGCGATTGTCACGGCGGATGAGATTGCCGATCCGCACGACTTGAAGATCGGGCTCTCGATTGACGGCGAGGTGTTGCAGAACTCTTCAACGCGCGAGCTGGTGTTCAAGATTCCCGAGCTGATCGAATATATCTCGTCGATTACTCCGCTGCTGCCGGGCGACATTATCTCGACCGGCACGCCGCCGGGAGTGGGGCTGGGACGGACGCCCAAGCGCTGGCTCAAGCCGGGCGAGACGGTGACGGTCACCGTGGAAGGACTGGGCGCTTTGACCAATCCTGTGGTTGCCGAGTAGGGGGTACCACACACCAACCCAGGTTCATTGATTCTCAGGCCTCAGGTGCGAGACCTGGGGCACCCGGCTTACGCGCGCTCGGCGGCCACTTCCTCCGGATCCATTTGCGATCCCAACCATGCATACAGCGCGATGCCGACGAAGCAAACGGCGGGCACCAGGTAGCTTGCCGCAATGCTCACCCGATCGGCAACCCTTCCCATCGCCAAAGTAATCAGCGCGCCGCCGACAATCGCCATCACAATGTAGGCTGCGCCGCTCTTGGTCTGCGCTCCCAAGCCTCTGGTGCCCAGGGCGAAGATCGATGGGAACATGGTGGACATGAGGAAGGTTGCGAGGATCAGCGCGTAGACGCCGAGCCACCCAGGCTTGAAAACGGCTAGACAGCAGATCGCCGTGTTGAGCGCTGCATAGGTTCCCAGCAGGTGCTGGGCGGGCACAAAGCGCAACAGCCACGCGGAAAAGAAGCGTCCCGCCGTAAAGGCAACCAGGGCGCCAGTGAGCCAGTATCCGGCTTGCCGCTCCCCGATCCCTGTGCCGGAGATGACGTAGGGAATCATGTAGCTCCAGATGCTGACCTGCGCGCCTACATAGAGGAACTGCGCCACCACGGCAAAGACGAAGTGCCTTCGCTTCCACAGCGGCTTGGAGTTGCCGCCAACCTCCGCGTCCGAAGAGTCGTCAAGGTCAACATGCGGAAACTTTGTGCGTGCGATGAGGATGGCCCAGAAGAACACGACCGCGCCAAGAACCATATAGGGCGCAATCACGCGCAGGGTCTCCGATCTCAGGTATCCCTGGTAGGTTCCCGCAGCCCGCATGGCCGCAACCTGAGCCGGGTTCAGCTCGATCCCGGAAAAGATGAAGCGGCTGCCAATCAGCACGGCAGAGATACTGCCCAGCGGATTGAAGGCCTGGGCCAGGTTGATGCGACGCGCTGCGCTGCGGGGGTCGCCGATCTGCAGGATGAAGGGGCTTGAAGCTGTCTCAAGAAACGCGAGACCGCTGGCGATGACAAAGAGCGCGGTGAGGAAAAACCAGTACTTGCCGACCACTGCGGCGGGCCAGAAGAGGAGGCAGCCGGTGCCATACAGGCACAGCCCGATGACAATACCTGCCTTGTAGCCAGCGCGGCGCATCAGCTGGGCGGCCGGAATAGCCACCAGAAAATAGCCGAAATAGAAGGCAGACTGCACCAGGCCTGCCTGAAGCCGGTTGATCTCGAACGACTTCATGAACTGGCGGATCAGAATGTCGTTGAAGTTGTTGGGCACGCCCCAGAGAAAGAAGAGTGCGGTGACGACGATGAAAGGGATGAAGCGCCCTTGGGGGATGAGTGGGGCCTCGAAGCCGGGGTCCTGCTGCTGTTTTCCTTCGTTGCCGAGCGAGCCGATGGAGATGGCCAAGAGGGACACACCCTTTCTCTTTGGTCCGGCAGCGCGTCCTCAGCGGGGAATGGGCGCGGCATGCGGGACAGTTAGCGGTGACTGAAACGCCGTAACCTTTCTATCCAATCGGTGGGCATGCTGGCAAATGACCCTATAGAAAAATCGGTTCTCGCAGAGCTTCTTCGGCTGTTTCAGGCCGATAATGAATGAGGACGAGGCATGAAGTGCTGAAGAGTCTGATGGCCATCTTCAAAACCCGGGCGCGGCAAGGTTTCTCCGTCGGGGAGCAGCAGGACTTCCGTTGCCTCTACACGGACCCTCCGGTCTCGTACGCGGACCAATATCCTGGAGTGCCAGAGCCCGAACCTAGGAACTCGCCGACTCTGCGCGCGGTTGAATGGATATGGGGCGATCTCCACGGCGAAGATATGCCCACGCTCGCGGCAGACCTGCTCGAATCGGGCCTGGACACGCCGTCGATGCGACGGCTGGCGGGAGAGATGCGCGTCGACAGCTCCGCCGATGTGGAGGAATTGGTGGGAAGGATGTTTCGGGAGCTCGGCGTTGCCTATCCGCTTTCTGGTGAAGAGATGCTACGGGTCTACTCCCGACAGGTTGCTCGCGAGGTCATCCGCGGTCGCCGGAATGCTTGGGCTGCAGCGAGTCACCTGGTAAAGGGAACTTGGCCACGTAAGCACGAGAACACGGACTTACAGGCGCTCAAGGAGCTTCTTGATGCCCTGGACTGGAATGCGGTCAATCGGGGAACGCTGCCCGAGCTTACGAACAACTTGATTGAAATTCTTGCACGCCTCGGCGCTCGAACGAAGAGCGAAAAGCGCCCGCTGCGCTTCGGCCTACTCGAAGGCGAGGGCCGGATTTCGGATGACTTCAATGCGCCGCTGCCAAATGATCTTCAGGCGCTGTTTGAAGGGCGCGACGAGCCGTCGGTCGAGTAGCGTCCAGCGCCGGTTGGATGATTGTGCCCACAATCGAGGGAGCGTCCTTCAGGGGCTAAAGCCCACGTCCTTTCCAGCACTACGGCGCGGCTCAAGCCGCGCCCTTTCAAAGCACGGGTCGTGCAGCTCGTATTAATTTCACAGCACCCGCCCCAGCCACTTCCCCGTATGCGAAAGCAGGCACCCCGCAACCTCTTCCGGCGTGCCCTGCGCCACGATCAGCCCGCCGCCTTCGCCGCCTTCGGGGCCCAGGTCGATCACCCAGTCGGCGCACTTGATCACGTCGAGGTTGTGCTCGATGACAATGAGCGAGCCGCCGCCGTCGATGAGCTTGCGGAAGGCGGTGAGGAGCTTGGAGACGTCGTCGAAGTGCAGGCCGGTGGTGGGCTCGTCGAGGATATAGAGCACGCGGCTTGCCTGCGAGGGCTTGGCCGTGGCGTTGGCGGCGCGGACCTGGGCCAGGTGGGCGGCGAGCTTGACGCGCTGCGCCTCGCCGCCGGAGAGCGTCGTCGCCGACTGCCCCAGACGCAGGTAGCCGAGGCCGATCTCGTCGAGGACGGCGAGCTTTTCAAGCAGCTTGGTCTGGCCGGCGAAAAAGCGCAGCGCCTCCTTGACCGTCAGCTGCAGCACATCGTGGATGTTCTTGCCCTTGTACTCGACCTGCAGCACCTTGGCCTGGTAGCGGGTGCCGTTGCAGTCCTCGCAGGGCAGCTCGACATCGGCCAGGAACTGCATTTCGACGGTGACCGTGCCGTCGCCCTCGCAGGTGTTGCAACGGCCGCCGGGCACGTTGAAGGAGAAGTGGCCAGGGGTGAGCGAGAGGCGCTTGGCCTCAGGCTGCGCGGCAAACAGCTCACGCACTAGGTCGAAGCCCTTGATGTAGGTGATGGGGTTGGAGCGCGGAGTGCGGCCGATGGGGGTTTGATCGACCAGCACCACGTCGTTGAGCCTCTCGACGCCGGTGAGCGACTTGAAGACGCCGGATGGGTCCGAGCCATCGCTTTGACCGAGCGCGCGGGATACGGCGCGATAGAGCACCTGGTGTACGAGCGTGGACTTGCCGGAGCCGGAGACGCCGGTGATGGCCACCAGCAGGCCCAGCGGGATTTCGACATCCAGGCCGTGCAGGTTGTTGGCGATTGCGCCGCGCAGCACCAGCCGCTCGCGACCCGGCGCGCGGCGACGGGTGGGCACGGGGATGGAGATCTGCCCAGAGAGATAGCGGCCCGTGAGCGAGTTGGGATTGGCCTCGATCTCGGCGAGCGCGCCCTCAGCCAGCAGCTTGCCGCCGAACTCGCCGGCGCCTGGGCCGAGGTCGAGCAGGTGATCGGCGGCGCGCAGAACGTCTGCATCGTGCTCGACGACGAGGATGGTGTTGCCCAGGTCGCGCAGCTCTTCAAGAATATGGATGAGGCGCGCGGTGTCGCGGGTGTGCAGGCCGATGGAAGGCTCGTCGAGCACGTAGAGCGCGCCCACCAGCCGCGAGCCGAGCGAAGTGGCCAGCTGGATGCGCTGCGCCTCACCGCCGGAGAGGGTGGAGGCGAGGCGGTCGAGCGTGAGGTACTCGAGGCCGACGGCGTCAAGGAAGCTGATCCGTGCGCGCACCTCTTCGAGGATTGGCCCAGCGATCTCTTCCTGCATGGGCGTGAGCGCGAGCGCGGCGAAAAACTGCCCGGCATGGGCAATGGTGAGCGCCGTTGCCTGACAGATGTTCTTGCCGTTGATGCGCACGGAACGTGCTTCGGCGCGCAGACGCTGGCCACGGCAATCGGGGCACTCGGCGTAGCCCCGATACTTCGAGAGCATCACGCGTACGTGCAGCTTGTACTTCTTCTTCTCCATCTGCGCGAAGAAACCGAAGACGCCTTCGAAGCTGCCTTTTCCTCGAAGCACGATCTCGCGCGCTGGCTCGGGGAGTTCGCGCCACGGTAGGTCGAGGGGGATGCCCAGCGCCGGCGCCTGCTTGCGCAGTTCGGTGAACCAGGGGCGGTACTTGGGACGGTTCCAGGGGTCGATGGCGCCATCGGCCAGGGAGAGGCCCTTGTCGGGGATGACCAAGTTCAGGTCGAAGTCGACAGTGTTGCCAAAGCCCTGGCAGCGGGGGCAGGCTCCAAAGGGATTGTTGAAGCTGAACAGGCGCGGCTCGGGCTCTTTGCCGGGCTTATGGCAGCTCTTGCACTCGTAGGCACCGGAGAAGCGGTGACGCTTCCGCTCCGCGGTCTCTTCACGCGGAACTTCTTCGAAGATCACTTCGCCGCCTTCGCGGTAGGCGATCTCGGCCGCGTCTACAATGCGCGCGCGGTTCTCTGCGCTGACGGCGATACGGTCCAGAAGAACGAAGACAGGCAGCGTGAAATCCAGTTCTAGCAGTGACTCAGGCGTGGAAAACTCGACGATCTTGCCTTGTTGATAGAGACGATTGAATCCGCCGGTGCGCAGCTCGGTGAGGCGCGCCTTGAGCGTTTCAGTGTGCGGCGAGTCGCCGCCAGTCACCACTGGCTTGCCCTTGACGCCGGCCTTGGCCGTGCGTCCGGCTGTTTTGGCGGCAGGCTTAGCGGCAGCCTCGGGCGCGGGTGTTGCCGTTGCGACGGGAAATAAGGCCTGTAGGCGCGTGCCCTCACCCAGCGCCAGCACGGCTTCGGCAATCTCGTCAATCGAGTCGCGCTTCACCAGGCCGTCGCACCAGACGCAATGCACAGTGCCGCAGCGGGCGTAAAGAAGGCGCAGGTAGTCGTATATCTCGGTTGCCGTGGCGACGGTCGAGCGCGGGTTGCGCGTGGAGTTTTTCTGCTTGATGGCGATGGCCGGAGCAAGGCCGTCAATCAGGTCGACATCGGGCTTTTCGATGCGCTCGAGAAACTGCCGCGCGTAGGAGGACAGCGACTCGACGTAGCGGCGTTGTCCCTCGGCGTAGATGGTGTCGAAGGCGAGCGAGGATTTGCCCGACCCCGAAACCCCGCTGACCACCGTCAGCTTGCCATGGGGAATCTCGCAAGAGATGTTCTTCAGGTTATGGGTCCGCGCCCCGCGGATGACGATTGCGTCGTTGGCTCGATTCAAAGGGAAGACACCGGGATGAAGTTGTCCGGGGCGCGTTTGTCCCCTCAGAAGGGGCCAGAGCGCAACCGGCCATTCTTCATTATAGAGCGCGCTCGCCCCGTGCTCTGAAAGGAGCCATCATCACTTCGGCCGATAGTCTACCCGATGCCCCGCTCATTGGCCAAAGCTATTTGGTAAACAGAACGCTGTTCTCCTGGTCGAACTTCTTTTCTGTTTTTGCTGGCTTGGCCGCCAGTTCGCCGGCCACGTGATCGATCTTCTGCTTCGCGGTTTCATCCGCGACGATCTCGTCCTTTACCTTCACTTCTTTCGGGTTTTCAAATTGTTCGGGCATGGCTGTTCTCCTACCCTGAATATCGCTCCGCTTGGCCCATCGTCGCTGTTCAATTCTGCTCCCTCTTCCGGGGCCGGATGGCTTAATGGCCGCTTGCGGAGCAAGAACAGAACGGCCGGCGCAAAGGCCGGCCGCTGTTGGTCGAGCTGGAGTGATTTTACTGGTGCTTGGCGGCGATGACGTTGCTGACCGTGCGCTCCGCCTCTTCAATGTGCTGAAGGGCCCGATCGCGCAGGCCGGTGTTCTGTGGTGTGTCGACGCCCTGAGCTACGTTACGGTGCGCTTCACCCAGCGCCTTTTGCGCCTCGCGCAGCGGGAACCAGGGGTCCACCATGCCCGCTGGTGGGGCGTAGCGGGTATTCTTGCCGTCGTCCCACGCCGCATGTTTGATCTCGGCGACGGCAATGTCGATCTCATCGCTGATATGGCGGCGCTCACTTCCGTAGATGCCGCGCTGGTCGGACTGGACGTAATCCCGTGCGGTGCGCAGATTGGAAAGCGCGCGCAGATAGTGCGGCTCCTGTGCCTGCGCCTGCGCCGGCGTTGCCGTCACGAAGAACAATACCGCCATCAAAGCGCAAGCCGCCGCCGCCAGATTCTTGAAAATTCGCATCTCTTCCCTGCCTTTCCTGATTGTGTTTCAAGGGTGTAATCGGTCTTGAGCGTTCCTTGTGCTCAGCCGAGAGAATACTATGGCTGCTCGCTTTCGCGCTATCGCGAAATGTTCAAATCCGCCGTCTTCCCTCCGGCCAGCTCCGGCGTCCAATCCTCAGCGCTTCCGGTCTTCTCGCTGTTTCGCAAGGCTCTCGACGGTTCGCGGCTCCCTTTACACTGTCTATTGAGGTAATTCGTGCTTCGTCTTCCTGTTTTCGTAATGCTGCTCATCTCGCTCGCCGCCGGCGCGCAGGAACCGGCTCAAAAGCCCGCCCAGGAATCCCAGGACCCGGCCGCCGCGGCGTCTGCGGCTACTGCTCCCGAGACCGGGTCGCAGCCGGTTGCGGAGGCAGAGGCAGCCATCGGGAAGTCTGACTGGAAGACGGCCGAGACCGGGCTCGACCTCTGGCTCGCCGGCCACTCGGCCGATGCGCGCGCCCTGTTCGACGCCGGCTACGTGGCCGACGCGCAGGATCGCGCTGCCGATGCTGTCGGCTTCTATCGCCGCGCCATCGCGGCCGATCCCAAGTCGCTGGAGGCGCATCTGTCGCTCGGCCTGCTCTTGGCGCGGCAAGGCAAGACAGACGACGCGCGCCCCGAGCTGAAGACCGCGACCACGCTCGACGCGGGCGATGCGGGCGAGCAAGTGAAAGCCCGTGCCTGGCGCGCCCTGGCGCGGATCGACAGCGGCACCAATCCGGCCGAAGCTTCGAACGACTTGCTGGAAGCCCTGAAGCTCACCGCGGAAACGACGGCCGACACGCTGCTTACCGCGGGCATTGCAGACCAGGCCGGCGAGTATGCCTCAGCCGAAACTGCATACCGGCGCGTACTGGCTGCTGACCCCAAATCGGCGCAGGCCATTGCGGGGCTGGCGCATGTGCTGATGGAGCGCAAGCAGTATCCCGAGGCCGAGACTCTGCTGCGCACGGCGTACGGCCAGTCTCCGGATGACCCGGTGGTTGCCGCAGAACTGGCCACGGTACTGGCCGCGGAGGACAAGGCCGAGGCGCTGCCGCTGCTCCAGAAACTGCACGACGCCCATCCCCAGGATGCGGCTATCAACCGCATGCTGGCCGCGGTGCTGGCCGATGCGGGCGACTATGCAGGTTCCGACCACCTATACGCGGCGCTGCTTGCGGCCTCGCCCAGCGACCCTGCTCTGCTGGTGGCGCATGGGCAGAACCTGGTGCGCCAGATCCGCTACGCTGAGGCCTTCACGGCCTTTAACAAGGCCACCCAGGCCGATCCCGCCAACGCCGACAGTTGGAGCGGCCTGGCCTTTGCCGCCTCGCACACCAACCAGCCGGCTGTGACCCTGCACGCGCTTACCATGCGGTCAAAATATCTGCCTGAGGTTCCTTCCACATATTTTCTGTGGGCCACGGCTTACGATACCCTGCACCAAAACGCGCAGGCGGCTGCGTATTACCAGCACTTTTTGGATTCGGCGGCGGGAAAATTTCCCGATCAGGAATGGCAGGCTCGCCAGCGTCTCAAATTGCTCAACAAATAAAGCGGGAGCGGACAATAATACGGCCAGATGCGATGGATTTCTGAGGCCGCCCGGGCGATGCGA
>Ga0302196_10004031_pt1 | contig 13375 bp, 10 predicted proteins | sample II_Bog_N1_3_FD_198794 | JGI IMG/M metagenome (GOLD analysis project Ga0302196, IMG submission 198794) | Peat permafrost microbial communities from Stordalen Mire near Abisko, Sweden - II_Bog_N1_3 | ecosystem: Environmental > Terrestrial > Soil > Wetlands > Peat | place: Sweden: Abisko...
ATCAGCTGCTGGCCGCCGGACTTGGCCGGATCGAGCTCGACCCGTTGCAGCTTGCCGGCGGCGTCGAAGGCCGACAGCTCGTAGGTGATCTCGCGGATGCCGAACTTCAGCGACTTGGCGTCGGAGATTGCGCCGCCCTCGTCGAAGCCGAGTTTCAAGTCGTGCAGGGCGGCGTCGCCGTATCCGTTAGGCCACCACAGGCGCGGATGTTGGACCGTCAGCTGGACGAATTGCGCCGGCGTCAGCGCGACGACGGTCTTGCCCGGCTGCAGGGTCACCGCCTTGACCACCGCCACGTCGTCGAAGCCGGCCTTGAGTTCGCCGGTCACGGGTGCGGATGAAAGGTTCTCCAGCGTCACATTGATCGCGACATCGGCCTTGGAGCGATCAGGCAGGGACAAGGTGGTGACCACCTGCGGGTCCTCGATGCGGACATCGCCGGTGGCGACGATCTTCACGGGCTGCCAGATGCCGGAATTGCGGTCGCGCACGCCGGGGATCCAGTCCCAGCCCTCGGTGGCCTCGAAGGTCGGGCCGTCGAGCATCTGGATGCCCCCGTTCTCCCCGGGACCGGCGATGATCGACTGCTCCTGCGGAATGCCCGGATGGGGCGGCGGCGAGATCCGGACGGCCAGCACATTGGTCTGTCCCGGCTTCAGCTTGCCGGTGACATCGAACAGACCTCGGATGAAGGCGCCCTTGATCTTGCCCAGCTCCTCGCCGTTCAGCCAGACCTCGGCGGCGTAATTGATCCCCTCGAAGTCGAGTTGGGCGCGGCGACCCGACAGAGCCGACGGGGCGGCGATCTCGGTGCGATACCAATAATCCTGGCGGGCGAGCGTTTCGGGAATGGCCAGGTTGTTCAGACCATAGGCCGGATCCGGGTAGACGCCGCGATCGACCAGCGTCGTCAGCACGGTGCCGGGCACTGTGGCCGCGTACCACGTGGCGGTGTCGAAGCCGGGGCTGGAGATCGCCGCGCCATCGGCGGCGCCGAGGGTCGGGGCCGGGATCAGTCGCCAACCGCCCTTGATCTCCCAGGCGTCGTCGCCGGCGGGGATCAGTTGCGGACCGGCGTAGGGCGCGACGGCCTTCGGCGCGCTGAACGCGGCCTTGGACTTGGGCAGGGTGTCGGGATCCTGGGGCGCGTCATAGCCATATTGCTGGCGCACCTGCACCGGCCAGGGCTTGGAGCCCTGATCCCAGGCCGTCAGGGTCCAGTCCGGCTTAGAGGCGAACAAGGCGGCGATTTCGGCGTCGGTCAGGGCGTGGTCGGTGAGGGTCACGCCGCCCAGGCGACCGGAGAAATGCTGATTGGCCACCGCGTCCGGGGTCAGGGGGGCGATGTCGAGCCAGCTGTTGGGCTCAAAGTCCCACTGGTTGGCGGGCGCCGGCGGCGGCGTGGCGGGAAAGCTCGCCGGGCCAGCGGCGACCTGAGCGCCGTCCACATAAAGCCGCACCGCCTTGCCGTCATAGGTCGCCGCCACCAGGTGCAAGCCGCCGCTCAGCGCCGCCGCGCCGCTGACCACCCGCGTCCCGCCGAGGGCGAAGAACAGTTGTCCGCCGTCGACGCCCAGAATGCGGGCCTGGGCCTGATCCGGCCGTCCGATCGAGGCCAGCACGGCGGGGCCGTTGCTGGGCGTCTGGCCGTCGACCCACAATGAAAGGGAAAAGGGCGCACTAGCCTGGACCACCGCCGCGGTTGGCGCGATTTCCTCTTCGATCCCAGTCCCGCCGGCGAGAAACGCGCCATTGAACGGCCCGATCACCGGTCCGGAATGCACCCGAGGGGCTTCGGCCAAGGCCAGGGTGGAGGCGCTGAGCATCAGCATGCCCAGTCCCGCTGCGATCCGATAGGATGTCATATTCGAAGCCTCCCCGGAGGCCGTCGAGCGCGGCCTCGCATTTCTGTTATTGTTTTTCTTTAATCGCCTCGCAGCTCGCGGGCGAGTCAAAATCTCGTCCTCAATAGGCGTTCAGCAGGGCGCAGAATGGCGCGCGCAGATCCGTCCGCACCAGCGGTCCCGCGTCGCTGAACAGCAGATACGGGCGGGTCTGGCGGGTCTGCCGGGGCCAGGCGGCGAGACCGGGAGCGTTAGGATCGCCATTGCGGGCGAACGCAACCCAATAATCGACCAGGGCGTAGGGGCGGGGATCCGCCGGCGACGACACCGGTTGGTCGCCAAACACCGAGGCCAACTCGACATTGTGACTGACCGGGCCATGCGTCGGGCTGCGATCATAGAGGTAGCTCCACACCGGCGCGCCGGCTCTCACCATGCTCGCCGCCAGCTGCGAGGACGGACATCGGAAGGTGGTGTCGGCGGCGATCTGTGCGCCGACATCGCCCAGGCGCGGATCGGCGGGGGGCGGCTGCGCCCCATTGAGCCCATAGAGCCTGAAGGCCGCCTCGGCCTGGTCGCCAAACAGCGCGCCGATCGCCTCTCGCGGGTCGCTCCAGGCCAGGCTCAGTTCCCGGCTGTTACTGCCGATGATCAGCGGGCGCGGCGCCTGCTCGGCCTCGGTCAGCACCGCTTGCGGCGACTTCGGCAGGACGCGGCCGTCGATCACGGTCTGCAGCCAGACGAAGCTGGCGTCCTTCAGGCCGGGGATTGGACCGTGGTCGGCCTCCGGGGCTTGCAGCAGGGCTGCGACCGGCAAGGCGCGCAACTGGGCGGCGGTCGCGTTGACGGGCGCGCCGGCGCGGTGCGCGATGACCGCACCGCGCTGCTCGGCCTCAGCTAAGCTGAGGACCGGCAGGCCGAAATCGGGGGCGCCGCTTTCTTCGATCGCCTTGGCGAACAGGCCGCGGGCCTGCGGGGCCACGAGCAGTCGGCCGACATCCTGGGCGCCTGCCGACTCGCCGAAGATCGTCACATTGTCCGGATCGCCGCCAAACCGGGCGATGTTGTCATGCACCCAACGTAGGGCGGCGATCTGGTCCATCAGGCCGTATTCGCCGGAGGCATGCAGAGTATTCTCGACGCTCAGGGCTGGATGGGCCAGAAAGCCGAGGGCCGCCAGTCGGTATTGGATGGCGACCAGCACCACGCCCTTCTCAACCAGGCGGGAATTGACGGTGCCGCGCGCCGAGCCGGCGCGATTGCCGCCGCCATAGATCCAAACCATCACCGGCAGGCGGGCGTCCGGATCGAGTCGGGGCGTGCGTAGATCCAGGTAGAGGCAATCCTCCGCGCCGCTGGCGGCGGCCTCGGCGTTCCAGTCGCCGTAGAGGCTTTGCGGACAGGCCGGCGGCTCCTGGGTGGCGAGACGGGTTCCAGACCATCGGTGCGGGGGCTGGGGCGGACGCCAGCGCAATGGTCCAACGGGCGGGGCGGCGAACGGCACGCCCAGAAAGCTGGCCCCGCCGCCCGGCTGGTCGATCCCGGCCAAGACGCCGCCCGTGACCTGCGCCAGAGGCTCCGACGCCGCCGCTGTCGCAACCAGCAGCGCCGCCAAAGTCAAGGCGAGACTCAGGCCGGGCCGGCCGGCGTCAGTCATTCGTGGCATGGCGCGGCCCCGGTTGGTTAGCGATGGCGGCCCCGGAATATCACATAGGCCCAGGCGACGTCAGCGCGCTGAATTCCTATCAAAATGGTTACAATTGGCCAGTGCAGCGGCTATCTTGCGACGAACGGCCTGGGCCGACACTCAAACGCCGCAACGACGGCGCATAGGAGGCGACACACATGTCATTGCAACTCGGCGACATCGCACCTGATTTCACCCAGGACTCGACTGAGGGTCCGATTCATTTCCACGACTGGGCGGCTGGCTCCTGGGTGGTCCTATTTTCGCACCCCAAGGACTACACGCCGGTCTGCACAACCGAGTTGGGGACCGTCGCCAAGCTCAAGCCCGAATTCGACAAGCGCGGCGTCAAGGTGATCGGCCTGTCGGTCGATCCGACCGACAGCCATGCCGGCTGGGCGCGCGACATCGAAGAGACCCAGGGCGCGGCGCTGAACTTTCCGCTGATCGCCGACCATGACCGCAAGGTCTCGGGCCTGTATGGCATGATCCATCCCAACGCCTCCGACACCCTGACGGTGCGCTCGGTGTTCGTGATCGACCCGAACAAGAAGGTGCGCCTGTCCCTGACCTATCCGGCCTCGACCGGGCGCAATTTTGATGAGCTTTTGCGGGTGATCGACAGCCTGCAGCTGACCGACAGGTTCAAGGTCGCCACGCCGGCCAACTGGAACCAGGGCGAGGACGTGATCATCGTGCCGTCGGTCTCCAATGAGGCGGCCAAGGCGCTGTTCCCGCAAGGCTGGACCGAGGTGAAGCCCTATCTTCGGACGGTCAAGCAGCCGGGCTGATCGCTCGATCGGCCTTGGCGACATGAGCCCCTCGACCCGGTCGTATGAGCTTTGCTCGCGGCCGGGCCGGAAAAACTGCCTTTGCGGTCTGTCGCCCAGTCTCTAGGACGCGCTGAATGCCGGGAGGGCGTTTGGATGGAACTTTTGCACCCGGCGGTCTTGCAGCCGCTCTATGTCGTGTCCGGGCTGCTGGTGGGCGTGCTGGTCGGCCTGACCGGCGTCGGCGGCGGCTCGCTGATGACGCCGCTGCTGATCCTGTTCTTTGGGATCCATCCATCGACCGCGGTCGGCACCGACCTGCTCTATGCGGCGGTGACCAAGACCGTGGGCACGACGGTGCACCACGCCGGCAAATCGATCGAATGGAAGATCGTCGGCCTGCTGGCCATGGGAAGCGTGCCCGCCACCGGCCTGGTGATCCTCGCCCTATCGCACTTCGGCTCGGCTAGCCCCGGCGTCAGCAAGGCGATCTCCTTGACCCTGGGCGTGGCCCTCTTGATCAGCGCCGTCCTGCTGGTGCTCAAGGGGCCGATCGTCAAGGCGGCGACGACCCGTAACCCTGATTTCGGACTTCACACCTCCGCCAGCCTGACCGTGCTGACCGGTTTTGTGGTCGGGGCGCTGGTGTCGTTGTCTTCGGTTGGCGCGGGGGCTCTGGGCACCATCGCCTTGATGTTCCTCTATCCCCGCTTGCCGACGGTGAAGATTGTCGGAACCGACATCGCCCATGCCGTGCCCTTGACCCTGTTGGCGGGGCTCGGCCACTGGTGGCTCGGTTCTATCAATGTCGGCCTGCTGGGATCCCTGCTGGCCGGCTCGATCCCCGGTATCCTGATCGGCAGTTACGCCGCACGCTTCACCCCGGAAATCGCCCTGAGGCCGGCCTTGGCCGCCGTTCTCGCCCTGGTCGGGATTAAGATGCTCGCCGGCTAAGCCGTCACCTAGCCGGCCTTGCGCGCCTGGGCGTCGAGGGCGGCGAAGTCCTCGTCGGACAGGACGATGTCCGCGGCCCGGACATTGTCCTCCAGATGGTGGATATTGCCGGTGCCAGGGATCGGCAGCATCACCGGGCTGCGCTTGAGCACCCAGGCCAGGGCCACTTGGCTGACGGTGGCGCCGGTCTTCTTGGTGATGACGTCAATCGCCGTGCCCGGCTTGGCCAGGTCGCCGGCCGCCAGCGGGAACCAGGGAATGAAGCCGATATTGTGGGCCGCGCAGTAGTCGAGCACGTCCTCGCTTGAACGATCGATCAGGTTGTAGAGGTTTTGCACCGTGGCGACGGGGAACACCTTCTGAGCCGCCTCGATCTCCTCAATGCTGACCTGGCTGAGACCGGCATGGCGGATCAGACCTTCCTTGAGCATGTCGGCGATGACCCCGAATTGTTCGTCACGGGGAACCTTGGGATCGATCCGGTGCAGTTGCCACAGGTCGATCTGCTCGACCTTGAGCCGGCGCAAGCTCAGCATCACGCATTGGCGCAGATATTCCGGCCGACCGACCGGGAACCACTTGTTCGGACCGTGGCGGGTCAGACCGCCCTTGGTGGCGATCACCAATCCTTCATAGGGCGCCAGGGCCTCGCCGATCAGATCCTCGCTGACCTCAGGCCCGTAGGAGTCCGCGGTGTCGATGAAGTTGACCCCGAGCTGCGGCAAGCGCTTGAGCAGGGTGATCGCCGCATCGTGATCGGGCGGTTCGCCCCAGATCCCGGCGCCGGTGATCCGCATGGCGCCGAAGCCGAGGCGGTGAACCCTGAGGTCGCCCCCGATCAGAAACGTGCCGGAGGCTTCGGCGTGGGGCTGGCTGGACATGGAGACTCTCCGCGGAGGCGTTGCATCAGGCGCTAGATGGCGTCGAGGCCGGTTGGCATCAAGGGCGCGACGGGGGTCGAATTCGCCGTCTATCGCCCGCCCTCTTAACGCCTTGCGGGTCATTGGGTTCTGGCCCCGCGGCGCGGTCGGTGGATCGGCAAGCATTTGGGTGTATAGGTCCCGCCTCCCGCAGCCCTCGCCACGTCACCGCATGACCGCACCCTCGACGCATCGTTTCTGCGTCGCGCCCCTGATGGACTGGACTGACCGGCATTGCCGGGTGTTCCACCGCAGCTTCAGCGCGCGGGCGCGGCTCTATACCGAGATGCTGACCAGCGGGGCGGTCATGCATGGCGACCGCGCGCGTCTGCTCGGTTTTGATCCGATCGAGCATCCGGTGGCCTTGCAGCTGGGCGGATCGGACCCGACGGAGTTGGCCGCGGCGGCGCGGATCGGTGAGGATTTCGGCTATGACGAGATCAATCTGAACGTTGGCTGCCCCTCGGACCGGGTGCAGAGCGGCCGCTTTGGCGCCTGCTTGATGCGCGAGCCGGCTTTGGTGGCCGACTGCATGGCCGCGATCGGCGAGGCGGTGCGGGTTCCGGTGACCGTCAAATGCCGGATCGGGGTCGACGACCAGCACCCAGAAGAGAGCCTATTCGCATTGGTCGACGCGTGCGCTGCCTCCGGAGTTCGAACGTTCGCCGTTCATGCGCGCAAGGCCTGGCTTAAGGGCCTGTCGCCGAAGGAGAACCGCGACGTGCCGCCCCTGGACTACGAGCTGGTCTATCGGCTCAAGCGCGAGCGGCCGGGGTTGACGATCGTGCTCAACGGCGGGATCGGCGATCTGGATCAGGCGCAGGCCCATCTGATGCACGTCGATGGCGTGATGCTCGGCCGCGCCGCCTATCAGGAGCCCGGCCTGCTGGGTCAGGTCGATGCGCGGCTGTTCGGCGCGGCGTCGGAGGTCGATCCGGCGCAGGCGGTCGAGGCCTATCGCCCCTATATCGCGCGTCAGCTGGCGAACGGCGTCGCCCTAGCCTCGATGAGCCGGCACATGCTCGGCCTGTTCCAAGGCCGGTCCGGCGCGCGCGCCTGGCGCCGCATCCTCAGCGTCGAGGCCGCCAAGGCGGGCGCGGGGCTGGAGGTGCTTGATCGGGCGTTGGCGGCGGTGGGGGAGGGGCGAAGGACGGAGGCTGTGGCCGATGCCGGACGGCTCGACGCGATGGCCCGGCGGTAGGAGGTCCGTAGCCTACCGCCGACGATCGAGCCCGCCACCGACAACGCAAGCGTTGTTCAATCCGTGTGTCGGCTATGCCTAAACGCGCTCATCCCGGCGAATGCCCATAGGGCGAACGCCGGGAAGAGCGGAACAGAATTTAGAGCCTAAAAGGCTGCACCATGCCTATGGCCGCAAGATCAGCGCCGATGGCGTCGCCTCGAACCGCGACAGTCGGCCCAGATAACTCATGCCCAGCAGCGACGTCGACAGGCCGTTTTCGACCACCACGGCGTCGACGTTGTCGACCTCGGCGCCGCCGACGGTGAGGCTGGCCAGCTTGACGCGAGCGGCGCGGCTGTCGCCATTGGCGGTGGTCATTTTCAGGTCGTAACTCAGTGCGGAGGGGGTCAGGCCCAATCGCAGGGCGTCGTTGGCGGTGAGGGTGACCGCTGTGGCGCCGGTGTCGACCAGGAAGTGGACGCTCTGGCCATTGACCGCGCCCTCGGCCCAATAGTGGCCGTCCGGTCCCTTGACCACTTCGGCGGCCCCGCCCTGGGCCGGATCGGCCTGGGCGAGGTCCGCCGTGGGCTGGAGCGGCGCCGAGACCACGGGCGCGTCTTGCGTGCGCCGCGCGTGATCGAGCGTCACCACCGCTTCTGCAGAGGCGGCGGCGGACAATATGCCGACGACGCCAATGGCTGCGAGCCTAAGCATTAAAAACATCCCACCAAAGGACTAGCCGGTCATTATTCGACCCTTGCTGAGATCACCTTACACGCGGAGCGGTTTTCAACGGGTGAACAGGATTCAATTTTCTTCGGACTCAAAACGACTGGATAAATTCATTATTAATTGAGTCTAAACTGCAGGATGGGGGCGATCCCACGTCGGACGACGACAAGCTTGCGCCTTGCGCGCGCACGCGATCGACGGCGGCCTCTTTCGCGAGTCGGCCGCTGCGGCTAAGCCTGGGACATGACGCAGCCGTTTGACGACATCCGCGCTCTGTTCGACCAGTTCCCGCTGGCCAGCGACGCGCCGCCCGCCGATCCGGCGCTCGGCGATCTTGGCCCGATCGCCGCCTGGATCGCCCGCTGGCGTGGAGCGGCCAAGATCAACCGACCGATCCTATGCCTCTATGCCGGCGCCCACGCCGGGGGCGACATCGGGTCGATGCGCGCGCGCATGGAGGCGATCGCGGCCGGCGATGCGGCGATCAATCGCGGCCTGCATCACCTGGGCGCCGGGCTCGATGTATTCGATCTGGCGCTTGAGCGTCCGGTCGGCGACGCGGCCCTGGCGGCGACAATGAGCGAGCGGGAATGCGCGGCGACCATGGCCTTTGGCATGGAGGCCTTGGCCAAGCAACCGGATCTGCTGTTGCTGGTGGGCGCCGGACCCGGCGCTGACGCCGCCGCCGCCGCCCTGGCCGCCGCCCTGGGGGGCGCGGCCGCGACCGACGATCAGGCGGCCGCCGTGACGCGGGCCATGTCCGAAGCAGGCGCCGATCCCCTGCAACTACTGCGCGAGCTGGGAGGGCGCGAGACGGCGGCGGTGGCCGGCGCGATCCTCGCCGCGCGCATCCAGGGCGTGCCGGTGCTGCTCGACGGCGCGCCCGCCTTGGCGGCGGCGGCTGTGGTCCACGCCATCGATCCGGACGCGGTCGCCCATTGTCGGGTCGCCCATGCGCCGCACACGCCGGCGGGCCGCAGCCTGGCGGCGCGGCTTGGCCGGGGACCCTTGCTCGGCCTGCAATTGGGTTTGGACGACGGAACGGCGGCGCTCGCGGCGCTTTCTGTCGTCAAGCTGGCGGGCGCGCTCGCGACCGCCGCCAACGGATAGACGCCTCAAGGAGACGGCGATGGGCCTGCTGGAGCCAGGCAGGACGTGCTGGCGCATAGAGCCCGCTGATCGGGTCGCCTTCCTGATCGACACCCAGTCCCAGTTCACCGCCGTCGCGGAGGCCCTGAGCAAGGCCCGGCGTACGGTGCTGTTGATTGGTTGGGGCTTTGATCCGCGCACCCGACTGGCGCCCGACGGTTTTGAAGATGGGGATGAGCCGGACGAGATCGGTCATGTGCTGCTGGCGCTCAGCCGCGCGCGGCCGGATTTGGACATCCGCCTGCTGATCTGGCGCTCCGCCCTGCCGGTCGCCGCTTCGCAGGAATACTTTCCCCACCGGGCGCGCAAATGGTTCGAGGGCACGCGCGTCAAGTTTCGCCTCGACGACGCGGCGCCCTTCGGCGCCTGCCATCACCAAAAGGCGCTGATCATCGATGATCGGCTGGCCTTTTGCGGCGGGGGCGATTTCGCCATCGATCGGTGGGACTCGACCGCCCACCTCGACGCCGACAGCCGCCGGATCGATCCTGATCATGCTGAGCACGCGCCACGCCACGAGGCGACGATGATGGTCGATGGTCCGGCGGCGAAGGCGCTGGGCGATCTGGCGCGGGAGCGATGGCGACGCTCCGCCGGCGAGACGTTGGCGCCCAGTGCGGCGCCGGACGCGGACGATCCCGACCCATGGCCGAGCTATCTGCGGCCGGACATAACCGACGCCAAGGTGGCCATCGTCCGCACCGAGCCGGCCTGGGGCGGCCGCAGCGCCGTGGAGGAGTGGCGAAAGTTGACCCTCGATTGCATCGCCGGGGTCCAGCGCACGCTCTATATGGAGAACCAATATTTCACTTCGCCAGTGGTCGCGGAGGCCCTGGCCCGGCGGCTGGCCGAGCCGGACGGACCGCAGATCGTGCTCGTCTCCACCGCGCGCTCGCCCAGCTATTTTGACCAGCTGACCATGGATCGCACCCGCTCGCTGGTGCTGCGCCGGCTCAAGGCCGCCGACGCTTTCGGCCGGTTCGCCGCCTATTGCCCAAGGACGGTGGGCGGCCAGCCGGTGATCGTCCATGCCAAGGTGACGCTGGTCGACGACCGGATGGTGCGGATCGGGTCGTGCAATCTGAACAATCGTTCGGGCGGGTTCGACACCGAATGCGAACTGGCGATCGAGGCTGCGGACGCCCCCAGTCAGGCGGCGATCGCGCAGCTGCGCCATAGGTTGATCGGGCACTATATCGGCCGGTCGGCGTCCGACGTCGAGCATGCCGTGGCGCGGCGCGGCGGGCTGGTGGCCGGCATCGAGGCCCTACGCCACGGCGTTCGCCTGACGCCGTTGGAGCCCAGGCCGCTGGGTCCTTTGGCCGGCTTGATCGCCGCCTATCATCTAGGCGATCCGACCTGCCCAGGCGATTCGTGGAAGATTTTCCGCCGCCGTCGTCGGCTGGAGGCGCAGGTGCGGGCGATCGCGGACGGTGTGGCGCCAGACCGCGCGATCGCGCCCTAGCGGCAACCGGCTCGGACACCAAGCGTTGCGCCATCACATCGCTAAGAGGTCACCGACGCCTTGCCCGCCGAAACGTCCCGAAGCGGCCCGACTGTCCCACCTCATGTGGAGGATACGGTTCGGACCATCGAGCGACTGCATGCAGAGCATGCCGCCACCGCGACGCCGCAGCAGAGGGTGATCGATCAGCTCACGGCGATCGCGGGCCGGCCAGGCTTCATCGTCGGCCTCAGCCTTGGCCTGGTGGCCTGGGTTTGCGGAAACCTGATCCTGTGCTGGAGCGGCCACCCGGCGCCCGATCCGCCGCCGTTCAATGGGCTGGCGATCTTGACCTCGACCCTGGCCCTCTATGTGACCCTGACCATCCTGGCCAGCCAGAGACGGGCGGATCAGCTGGCGTCTCGGCGCGAGCAGTTGACCCTGGAGCTGGCCATCATCGCCGAGCGCAAGACCGCCAAGATCATTGAGCTGATTGAGGAGCTGCGACGGGATCATCCGGAACTGAGGGATCGGATCGATGATCAGGCGCAGGCCATGTCGGCGCCCGCCGACGCCCAGGCGGTGCTCGACGCGCTCGCCGCCGCCAACACCGCCACCGAGGAGCCCAGGCCCTGACACGTCCAGGCGGCGCAGGCGGACCTGCCTCGGCTAAGGGGCGGATTGAACGATGTCGAATTCCATCACCAGCGGCAGGTGATCGGAGGCCAGCCGGGTCGCCGGCGAATAGGGTGCGTCGAGGGCGTGGACCCTGACCTCGTCGCTGACAAAGATATGATCCAGACGAAGGAGTGGCAGCTGGGCGGGAAAGGTGGTGGTCGGGACCCGGCGCGGCGCGCATTTGCGGGCATCGGCCAGGGCGCCGCTGAGGGTGCGATAGACCACCGAGGCGCCGGTCGCGTTGAAATCACCCAGCAGGATGGTCGGCCCCCTGCGCGCCGGCGCCGCCAACCAGGCGGGACCGACCAAGGCGGCCGCCTGGCGCTGCTGCTCCCTCGGGACCAGGCCAAGGTGAGTGGCGAGAATTTGAACCTCGTGGCCATCGACGGTGACCGCCACCCAAAGCGCGCCGCGCGGCTCCAGCGGCATTCGACGATCAAGACCGGGCAGGGGGCCGGCCTTGACCAGCCGCTCGGGCAAGGCCGTCAGGATGGCGTCGCCGTATTGCTCTTCTTCGACCCGCAGCGCGGCGTTGAAATGGCAGGCCATGTCCAGCTGCTGCGCGATGGCGTAGGCTTGGTCGACGCCGCCAGTGCGCCGTCGTCCGACATCGAGCTCTTGCAAGGCGACGATATCGGGCTGAAACGCGGCGATCACGTCGGCGACGCGGCCCACGTCCAGCCGGCGGTCATTGCCGACGCAGCGATGCACATTGTAGGTGAGAATCTTGGTCATCGGCGCGCCCTTTGTTGGACAACGCGGTCCGGAAGGAAAGAGGTTCCGAGCGACGCCGCGCTCTGCTGGGTCGAGGCCCAGGGGCGGCGGCGTCAACACCGCCTGACAAGACCGGCGAAACGCGGCTATAGGATCGCGGCTCCCCATTCTGACATCGCACAAAGGCGAGGATGAACCTGCAGACTCCGATTCCTGAGGCGCCGCCTCCCGCGGGCGCTCCCGCCAAGCCGCCGCGTCGTCGACCATTCGATACGCCGATCGCGCTGAGAAACGCGGGCGTGTTCATGGCGGTTGTGGTCGGCGGCTTTACGCTCAAGGCGCTGAGCGCGATCCTCACTCCGCCTATTATCGCGGTGTTCATGCTGCTGTTGATCGATGGCGTTTCGCGCACCATGGCCCAGCGATTCCCCAGCTGGCCCAGATGGCTGCGCACCATGGTCGGGGTGGTGGTCACGGTGGCGGGCTTCACCGGGGTGGTGATCATCTGCGCCTATTACGGGCGTCCGTTCGCCAATCAGGTCAAGGTGCTGCAGCCGCGGATCGACGGGCTGCTGGACCATGTCAGCCATCAGTTCAACTTGGCGCCGATGACGGTCAGCGACCTGTTTCGCGGCGACAACCCGGCCAATGCGGTCTCGCGGGTGATCGGCGCGGCCCGGGGGGTGATCTCCGAGGCGGTGCTGGTGATGATCTATCTGGGCTTCCTGGTCGCCTCGCGTCAGGCGTTCGGGCGCAAGGCCGGTAAGCTGTTTCCGGGCGAGATGGAACGCTCAAACGCCGAACGGGTGTTCAGCCGGGTGCGGATCGCCTCGGAGCAATATATCAGCCTGCAGACCTTCAAGGCGGCGCTGGTGGCGACCACGGCCTGGGTGATCATGTCGATGGTCGGGGTGAACAACGCCCTGTTCATCGCCTTTCTGCTGTTCCTGGCCGCCTATGTGCCGATCGTCGGCGGCATCGGCGGCTCGATCCTGCCGGCCCTGATCGCCCTGGCCCAGTTTGAGAGTCCGGTGCGGCCGATCGTGCTGATCGCAGCGCTGGGCGGCTCGATCTTCATGATCGAGAATGTGCTGATGCCCAAGTTGCAGAGCGACCGGCTGAACCTGGACCCGGTGTTCATCCTGTTGTCGCTGGGGTTCTGGGGCCTCATCCTGGGCCTGCCGGGCGTGCTGCTGTCGACCCCGCTGACGGTGGTGGTGATGGCCATCGCGGCGGAGTTTCGCGGCACCCGCTGGCTGGCGGTGCTGCTCAGCAAGGACGGAGATCTGGGGCCGCGGCT
>Ga0302196_10004036_pt1 | contig 13369 bp, 10 predicted proteins | sample II_Bog_N1_3_FD_198794 | JGI IMG/M metagenome (GOLD analysis project Ga0302196, IMG submission 198794) | Peat permafrost microbial communities from Stordalen Mire near Abisko, Sweden - II_Bog_N1_3 | ecosystem: Environmental > Terrestrial > Soil > Wetlands > Peat | place: Sweden: Abisko...
GATCGCCTCCTCGAGCAGCGGTGAGGCGATCGCCGCCTTCGCAGCGTCGGCGGCACGGCTCTCGCCGGTGCCCGTGCCGACGCCCATCACGGCGGTGCCGGCGTCGGTCATGATCGTGCGCACGTCGGCGAAGTCGAGGTTGATCAGGCCGGGGATCGTGATCAGGTCGGTGATGCCCTGCACGCCCTGGCGCAGGACGTTGTCGGCCTCCCTGAAGGCGTCGAGGATCGACGTGCGCCGCTCGACGACGGTCAGCAGGCGTTCGTTCGGGATCACCAGCAGCGTGTCGACGACCTCGCGTAGCTTGCGGATGCCCTCCTCGGCCTGGCGCGCGCGCGTTGCGCCCTCGAACTCGAACGGGCGCGTCACGACGCCGACCGTCAGCGCGCCGATCTCGTTCTTGGCGATCTCGGCGATCACGGGCGCCGCGCCACTGCCGGTGCCGCCGCCCTCGCCGGCCGTGACGAAGACCATGTCCGCGCCCTTCAGCGCCTCCTTGATCTCATCGCGCGATTCGGCAGCGGCGCCGAAGCCGACCTCGGGGTTGGCGCCGGCGCCGAGGCCCTTGGTCAGCTCGGTTCCGATGTGCAGCTTGACGTCGGCGTCGCACATCGCGAGCGCCTGCGCGTCGGTGTTGGCCGCGACGAATTCGACGCCGCGCAGGCCCGCATCGACCATCCGGCTGACGGCGTTCGTGCCGCCGCCGCCCACTCCGACGACCTTGATCACTGCGAGATAGCTACCGCCGTCCATAATCACATCCGAGCCTAGAGTCACAATGAAGGGTTTTTCACGGGTGCCGCGAAGGCCCCGTAAAATCCACGTTATGCAGGGCTTCGGGCGATTGTCAATGCAACCGCATCATCGCAACTTTCGTTGCAGATCGCCGAACCCTCGACCACGACCTGAAATCGGGCTTCAGGCGGGGATCAACCTGAACTAGAGCTTGAGGGTTCGATCAGGTCCGGCTGCAGCGCGGTCGAGACCGTGGTCGCGCTCGCCGGCGCGCCGGACTGCGCGCCCGTGGCGCTCGTCGCACTCCCCGACGTGGCCGGATCGGCGACCTGCGCGGCCGGCCGCGACGGCACGCTCAGGTCGATGTAGGCGGCCCCCCGGGAGCTCGGGTTCGCGAGCACGGCGGCGGCCGCGTCCCACTTTGCGTGCAGCAGCGCGTAGTTGCCGAAGATCAGGCGCGGCCCGCGATGGAGGTAGATCGTCAGCGCCCCGTCGGCCCGGGTCACCGCCGCCGCGCGCTCGCGCAGCGGCGCCGGGGCGTCGCCGAGCACGTGCAGCGCGAGTAGCGCAAAGGGGTCGCGCGTGCGTCCGCCCGAAGGCATGGAGGTGGAGCGCACGGCCGCGAGCGAGCCGGTGTCGGCCAGACCGCTGATCAGCGAGCCGTCGGCCGCCAGCGGGAAGGAGTGGTGCCCAACCGCGAGGCGGGCGATCGGCTGGCGCTCGAGCACCTCGATGCGCACCGAGTGCGGGAAGTGGGTCTGCGCTCGGACGCCCTCGATCAGCGTGTAGGACGAAACCGACGCGCGCAGCGCCGCGACCGAGAAGTCCGTCGTCGTCTGCGTGCGCGCCGCCGCGATCAGCTGGTCGGAGACCGCCGGCAGCGCGTTCGGCGAGAGACCGACGACCGTCACCTGCTCCACGGCGAACAGCGAGCTCCCGCGCAGCACGATCCAGCCGCCGACGGCGATCACGGGGAGCAGAACCAGGCAGGCGAGCTTGTGGCGCAGGGCCATCCGGTAGTCCTTCGTGCTCGGGGCGCAAACCCCTACCAGGGAAGGCGAACGTCGCCGAGCAGCTGAACCTCCGGCTCGAGCGTTATCCCGAAGCGTTCGCGCACGCGCTCGCGCGCGGCGGCCATCAGTTCGAGGATCTGGGTGGTGGTGGCGCCGCCGGCGTTCTCGACGAAGTTGGCATGCTTGGCCGAGAAGCGCGCGTCGCCGAAGGCCAGATCCGAGACGCCGGCAGCGAGCAGCAGCTCCCAGGCGCTGTGGCCCGGCGGGTTCTTGAAGGTCGAGCCGAACGTCTTGATCCCCTTCGGCTGCGCCTCCCAGCGGCGCTTGCGAAGCGTCGCGAGCGCCAGGCGAACCAGCTCGGGGGCGGCCGGCGTCAGCGCGAAGCGCGCCCGCGCGACGATCTCACCCGCCGCCAGCGCCGAGCTGCGGTAGGCGAAGCCGAGCTCGGCGGGAGCGCGCCGCGTGACGCCCTTGACGGTCACGATCTCGACCCAGTCGAGCACCTCCGCCAGCGCCCCGTCGTAGGCGTTTGCGTTCATTCGCACGGCGCCGCCGACGGTGCCGGGGATGTTGACGCCGAACTCGATCCCGGCGAGGCCGGCCGCGGCGGAGCGCGCCGCGACGGCGGGCAGTCGCGCCCCGGCGCCGACCCGCAGCCCCTCGCCGTCGGGCTCGATCCGGGCCAGGTCGCGCTCCAGCTTGAGCACCAGTCCGCGCACGCCGGCGTCGGCCACGAGCAGGTTCGATCCCGAGCCGAGGACCTGCACGGCGAGATCGCGCTCGCGTGCCCATTCGAGCAGCTCGCGCAGCTCGCGCAGCGTTCCCGCCCGCGCGAAGTGATCGGCGGCGCCGCCGGCGCGAACCGTGGTCAGCCGCGCGAGCGGATAGCCGGCCTCGGGCTCAACCATTCCCCCCGCCTTCGGCGAGCAGCGCGCGGGCGAGACGATCGACGTCGCCGGCCCCCATTGCGAGCACGAGGTCGCCGGCGCGCGCCAGCTCGCCGACGATCGTCACGCCACGTTCGCCGTCCGGCAGCCAGTAGACGGGCCTGCCACCGGCCGCGTCCGCGGCCGCTTCCGCGACCGCGAGTCCGCTGACGCCCGGGAAGTCCTCGGCGCGCTCGCGGGCCGGGTAGACGTCGAGCACGACAACGACGTCGGCGCCCGCCAGCGAGGCGCCGAACTCGCGCGCCAGCGCCCGTGTGCGCGAGTACAGATGCGGCTGGAAGACGGCGATCAGCCGCTGCGGCTGCAGCGTGCGCGCGGCGGCGAGCGTCGCGGCGATCTCGGTCGGGTGGTGCGCGTAGTCGTCGTAGATCTCGGCGCCCGATCCGCTGCGTCCGAGGCGCTCGAAGCGCCGCGCGGCGCCGGCGAACCCCGCGAGGCCCCGCGCCGCGTCGCTGGCGCTGACGCCGACCAGCGCCGCCACGGTGAGCGCGGCGGCCGCGTTTGCGGCATTGTGCTCACCCGGTACGCCGAGCACCACCTCCACCCCATCCCATTCGAAGCGCGACGCGCTCGCGCCGGCGGTGGCGGCCGCCGCGTCGTAGGCCCGGACCGAGCCCTCGCGCAGCGCGAGCAGCTCCGGGCGGTCCCAGATCACGGCCGTTGCGGCGCCGGCAAGGAACTCGCGGTAGAGCTCCTCGAGCTCGTGCAGCGACCCGAAGCGGTCGTGGTGGTCGAGCTCGACGTTCGTCAGCACCGCGATCTCGGTGTGCAGCGAGAGCAGCGAGCGATCGGACTCGTCGGCTTCGACGATCAGCCATTCGCCCGCGTGCCACTCGCCGTTGCGGCCAGTGTCGCGCAGGATCCCGCCGATCAGATAGGAGGGATCGAGCCCGCCGGCGCGCAGTGCGCTGACGATCATCGCGGCGGTCGTTGTCTTGCCGTGGGCGCCGGCCACCGCGATCGTGCGCCGCAGCGCCGTCAGCTGCGCGAGCAGCTGCGCCCGGGTCAGCACCGCCAGGCCGCGCGCGAGCGCCGCGAGCCGCTCCGGATTGCCGGCGTCGATCGCGCTCGAGCAGACGACCTCCACGTCCGCGCCCGCCGGCACGTTCTCGGCCCGCTGCCCGATGATCGCCTCGAGCACGCCGTCTGCCCGCAGCGCCGCCGCGAACGGCGAGTCGGCGCGATCGGAGCCGCTCACGCCGGCGCCGAGTGCGTGCGCCGCGCGCGCATAGGCGCTCATCCCGGCCCCGCCAACGCCGACGAAATGAAGCCGGCGCCCGGCCCACGGACGCTCCGGCGCGGCCGCCGCCACTAGGCCGCCGCCAGCACGATCGTGGCGACGGCCGCAGCGGCATCGGGGCGCGCGAGCGCAAGCGACGCCCGCCCCATCGCCGCGAGCCTCGCCGGGTCGCCGATCAGCCTCCCGACCTCGGCGGCCAGCCGCGGGCCGTCGCAGTCGCGGTCGTCGAGCACGATCGCCGCGCCGGCGTGCTCCATCCAGGCGGCGTTGGTCCGCTGGTGGTCGGCGCTCGCCGCCGGGAACGGCACTAGGATCGCCGGGCGCCCGTACGCGGCGATCTCGAAGATCGAGCCGCCGGCCCGCGCCACGACGAGGTCGCAGGCCGCCAGGGCCTCCCCGAAGCGGTCGCGGTCCAGGTACTCGCGCAGGTCGTAGAGCGCTCCGCGGGGGCGGCTGCGCAGCGCCGGCCAGTCGCGCACGCCGGTCACGTGCAGCACGCGGAAGCTCGCGCCGTCGAGACCGTCGAGCGCCGCCTCGTTGATCGTGCGCGACCCGAGCGAGCCGCCGAAAACGAGGACGCACTGCTCCCACGCCTCGATCCCGAAGGCCGCGCGGGCGCCGTCGCGGTCGCCGCGGACCCGTGCCACCGGCCGGCCCGTCACGCGGTAGCGCCGCCCGCGGCGGCCGGCGATCGGGAAGGCGAGGCACACGCGGCGCGCGAGCGGCGCGAGCGCGCGGTTGGCGAGGCCCAGGTGGCTGTCGGCCTCGGTCAGCACGAACGGGATGCGGCGCGTCCAGGCGGCGAGGGCGACCGGGGCGGCGACATAGCCGCCGCCGCCCATCACCACATCGATGCGCCCGGCGGCGAGCAGTTTGCGGGCGCGCGCAAGCGCCCGCGCGGCGCGCCACAGCGCGCGTGCCGCGCGCAGCGGGTTGCGGCGGTCGAGCGCGGAGACCGACAGCTGCTCGAAGCTGTAGCCGGCGGCGGGCACGAGTTCGCGCTCCGCGCGCTCGCCGCCGATGAAGACGACCTCAGCCCCCCGCTCCCGCAGCGCGTCGGCCACCGCCAGCGCGGGCACCACGTGTCCGGCGGTCCCGCCGGCTGCGATCGCGATCCGCGGCTGTTCGCGCATCCGCGGATCGTCGCTGTTTTTGATCCGGCGTGCTGCGCACGGCACGCAGATGGGCGGCGCCGCCACCGGCGACGTTCAGCAGCAACCCCATTGCCGCGAGCATCACGAGCAGGTTGCTCGCGCCGTAGGACACGAACGGGAGCGGCACGCCGGTGACGGGAGCGATGCCGAGCACGGCGAACACGTTCAGCGCCGCCTGCAACACCACCAGCGTTGTCACGCCGACCGCCACGAGCATGGCGTATGAGCCCTTCGCCGCCCTCGCCGCGCGCAGACCGGCATAGGCGATCAGGCCGTAGAGCGCGAGGAGCACGGCGATCCCGACGAAGCCAAGTTCCTCACCGATCACCGCGAGGATGAAGTCCGTCGGCGCCTCCGGCAGGTAGAAGTCCTTCTGCAGCGACTGTCCCGGACCGCGGCCGAAGAGCCCGCCGGAGCCGATCGCGACCTGGCTCTGGACCGACTGGTAGCCGCTGCGCGAGGCATGCGCCCAGGGATCGAGGAACGAGGTCAGGCGAGCGCCCGCGTAGGGCACGGCGACCGCGAAGGTGACCACCACGCCGACGCCGAGAATCGCCACCAGGGCGAGCACCCGGATCGAGATTCCGGCGGTCGCCACGATCGCCGCGAGCGCGAAGGCGATCACGAGCGTCGTGCCGATGTCGGGCTGGGAGCCGACGAGCAGGCACGCCGCGGCGCCGACCAGCGCGACGCGTTTGAGTGCGGTAGAGCGGCTGCGCGTCCCGGGCCGTCCTCGCGCGAGCACGTGCGCCGCGTACAGCACCAGCGCGAGCTTCATCAGCTCCGACGGCTCGAACTCCAGCGGGCCGGCGCCGATCCAGCGCTGGGCGCCGAGCGTCGAGTGGCCGATGCCCGGCAGGCGCACCGCGATCAGCAGCGCGAAGGCGAGGCCGAGCAGCGGCCCCGTCAGCTTGCGCACGCGATCGAGCCCGACCCGCGAGGCGTGGCGCAGCACGACCAGGCCGACCGCGCCGTAGAGGACGAAGCGAACGAGCGAGCCCATCCCTCCCGCCGTCCCGCCGTCGATCGCCGAAGGCGAGGAGGCGCTGTAGACCATCACCGCGCCGCCCGCGAGCAGGCACAGCGTCGCCGTCAGCAGCAGGCTGTATTCGATCGGCAGCCGCCGGCGCACCGCCGGGCGGGCAATCGACTCGGCGGCACGGCGAACGCGCCCAGGCTCGGCGGCGAGGGAAGCCATCGTTGCACCTTCAACACGGCCGCCCGAATGCCTGCCCGGGCCGGCCGCTCAGCCGAGTACGAGGCGCTTGAACTCCTCCCCGCGCGCCTCGTAGTCGCGAAACTGATCGAAGCTCGTGGCGGCCGGGCTGAGCAGCACGACGTCGCGCTCGCGGGCCGCTGCGCGGGCTGCCGCCAGCGCTCGTTCCAGCGTGCCGCAGGCGATCACGGCGATCCCCGCGGCCGCGGCCGAGGGCGCAAGCGCCGCTTCGATCTCCGCCGTGGTCTCGCCGATCAGGTAGACGGCACGCGCGCGCAGCGCCAGCTCGTCTCCCAGCAGGGCGAAATCCTCGCCCTTGCCGCGGCCGCCGAGGATCACGTGCACGCTGCCGGGCTCGAACGACCGCAGCGCAACCAGGGTGCTCGCCACGTTCGTGCCCTTGGAATCGTTGACGAAGAGCACGCCGTCGAGCGTGGCGACCTCTTCGAGCCGGTGTGGCACGCCGGCGAAGCTCTCGAGCGCCGCGGCGACAGCGGCCGGGCGCACACCGCAGGCGAGGGCGGCCGCGCAGGCGGCCATCGCGTTCTGGGCGTTGTGCGCCCCGCGCAGCCGGATCGAGGCGTGCGCCGCGAGACGCTCGCCGCGCCACCACAGCCACTCCCCGTCGCTTCGCAGGTCGGCGCCGGCGGCGGTGCCGAACGTCAGCCGGGCCGCACGCCCCGGTACCGGCGCGCCCACGCCGGCGGCCGGCAGCACGGCGAAATCGCCCGGACCCTGGTTGGCGAACAGACGCAGCTTCGCCGCCAGGTAGGCCGCCATGTCGCCGTGGCGGTCGAGATGGTCGGGGGCGACGTTCAGCAGAACCGCGGCGCGCGGAGCGAACAGGGTGGTGTCCTCGAGCTGGAACGAGGACGCCTCGCAGACGACCGTGACGGCGGCGTCCAGCGGCGCCTCACCGTGCGGCGGCGGGGTCGCGAGGCGGCTCAGCGCGCGACCGACGTTGCCGGCCACGACCACGCCCGCGCCCGCCTGGCGGTACATCTCGCCGATCAGCTCCACGGTCGTGGTCTTGCCGTTGGTGGCGGTGACGGCTACGAACTCGTTCGGGAGCAGCCGCCAGGCCAGCTCGAGCTCGCCGATCACGGGGATCCCGCGCTCGCGTGCGGCGACGATCGGGGGCGCGCCGGCGGGCACGCCCGGGCTTTTGACCACGCACCGCACGCGGGCCAGCGCGTGCTCCCAGCCGGCGGTCAGCTCGATCCCGGCGCCCACCAGCTCGGCGGGCGCGGCGCCGCCGTGGTCGGTGCCGATCACCTGCTCCCCGCGCGAGGCCAGTGCGAGTGCGGCGGCGGTCCCGGAGCGAGCGAGCCCGACCACCAGGTAGGGCCCGGCGGGCAACGGCGGGCGGCTCACCTGATCGTGTGCTGGAAGATCGTGAATCCGATCGCCGCGCCGAGCGCGGTGACGATCCAGAAGCGCAGGATGATCTTCGTCTCAGACCACGCCTTCAGCTCGAAGTGGTGGTGAATCGGCGCCATCAGGAAGACGCGCTTGCGGAACGTCTGGAAGGCGACGATCTGGATCAGCACCGAGAGCGCCTCGATCACGAAGATCCCGCCGATCAGGATCAGCAGCGTCTCCGTCTGCGTCATCACCGCGAGCCCGGCGACGGCGCCGCCGATCCCCAGCGACCCGGTGTCGCCCATGAAGATCGTCGCCGGAAAGGCGTTGAACCAGAGAAAGCCCACGCACGCTCCGACCAGGCAGGAAGCCAGCAGCGCGAGCTGGTATTGGCCGCTCAGCACGGTGATCGCGACGTAGGCCATCAGCACGATCGCCGCGCAGCCGGCAGCCAGCCCGTCGAGGCCGTCGGTCAGGTTCACGCCGCTCGTCGTGCCGGCGACCACGAGGTAGATCAGGAAGGGGTAGAAGGCCCCCACGTCGACGTTGTAGTCGACGAAGCGCAGGCGCAGATCGGGCGGTAGCTGTGCCTTGCGGGCGAGCAGCCACAGGCCGAGCGAGATCACGGCCAGCACGATCAGTTTGGTGCGGGCGCGCAGACCCAGCGAGCGCCGTTTGACGATCTTCATGTAGTCGTCGACGAAGCCGAGCAGGGCACATGCGATCGCCGCGCCGAACACGCCAATCGCATGCCAGTCCTTCCAGTTGGAAAGAATCGCGAATGGCGCGGCGATCGCGATGAACATGATCACGCCCCCCATCGTCGGCGTGCCGGCCTTGCCGAGATGCCCCTGTGGGCCGTCGTCGCGCACGTGCTGGCCGAACTCGCGCCGGCGCAGGAACTCAATGAACTTCGGCGAGAGGAAGATGCAGATCAGTAGCGCCGCCGTGCCGCCGATCAGGACCTGCGCCTCGAGCGCTCCGTGCGCCATCAGTCCCCCGCAAGCGCCTGCGCGACGCGCTCGAGCGCAACCGCGCGCGAGCCCTTGACCAGCACCGTGTCGCCGGGGGCGAGGCGGCTGCGCAGGAGCGCGGCGGCGCCCGGCGCATCCAGCGCGTGCACGTGCTCGCCGCCGGCGAATCTCTCACCGGCCCAGGCCGCACGCTCGCCGACGGTGACCAGCAGCGCGACGCCGGCCTCGCGCGCCTGCTCGCCGAGATCGAGGTGGTAGCGGCGCTCGTCGCGCTCCCCCAGCTCGAGCATGTCGCCGAGCACCGCCACGCGCCGGCCGGCGGCGGTCCTCGCAAGCTCGTCCAGCGCGGCGCGCATCGACATCGGGTTGGCGTTGTAGCAGTCGTTGATGACGACCACTCCATCCGCCAGGGCGAGCCGCTCGCCGCGCAGGGCGGAGAATTCGACCGCGAGCGCGCCGTCCGGGACGGCGACGCCCAGCGCCCCTGCGGCGGCGAGCGCCGCACACAGGTCGATCAGCAGATGCGGCGAGCGAAAGTTGGGCTCGAGTCTCAAGCGCCGCTCGCGCAGCGCGACGAGCACGCCGTCGTCCCCGGCTTCGAGCACCGCCACCTCGCCGCCCTCGCCGAAGCGCACGACGTCGAGATCCTCCCGCAGGAACGGATCGAGCAGCGGCTCACGCGCCGGCACGACGGCGCTCGCCCCGGGGCGCAGGCCCGCGATCAGCTCGCCCTTGGCCGCCGCGATCGCCTCGATCGACCCGAGCAGCTCGAGGTGGGCGGGCCCGACGTTGACGACGACGCCGACGTCGGGCTCGCAGATCGCGGTGAGCTCCGCGATCTGGCCGGCGCCGCGCATCGCCAGCTCGAGCACCAGCGCCTGCGTGCCGGCCCCGGCGCCGAGAATCGCGAGCGGCAGCCCGACCTCGGTGTTGTGGTTGCGCGGACTCGCGACGGTCGCGAGCGCGGGCGCCAGCAGCGCCGTGAGGATGTCCTTCGTCGATGTCTTGCCGCTCGATCCGGTGATCGCTACGACCTTCGCACCGAGCTCGCGCCGCCACGCCCTTGCGAGGCGCCCAAGCGCGCTCAGCGGATCGCCGCAGGCAAGCAGCACCGCGGCGCCCGGCTCGCCCAAACGCTCGAGGTGGGAGCTTTCAGCGAGCACGCCCCACGCCCCGGCGGCGAGCGCGTCCGCGGCGAAGCGCCCGCCGTCGGTATGCGCGCCGGGCAGGGCGACGAACAGGTCGCCGGCCCCGGCGATGCGCGAGTCGACGATCACGCGCGCTGGTCCGCTGCCGCGCGCGGCGGCGCCCCCCACGACCTGCGCACCGGCGGCCGCGGCGACCTGCTCTGCGCTCCAGTCCTTCACGCGAGCGCCTGAAGCTCGCGGCGAGCCACCTGCGCGTCGTCGAAGGGCAGCCGGCGGCCGTCCGCGAACTCCTGACCCTGCTCGTGGCCCTTGCCTGCGATCACGACCACGTCACCGGGCTCCGCGAGGCAGATCGCCAGCGCGATCGCCGCCCGGCGGTCGACGACCGCCTGGGCCCTGGCGCCGACCGGCGGGATGCCCGAGAAGATCTCGTCGATGATTGCTTCGGGATCCTCCGAACGCGGATTGTCGGAGGTCACGATCGTCAGATCCGCCAGCTCGGAGGAGATCCGCCCCATCTGAGGTCGCTTGCCGCGGTCGCGGTCGCCGCCGCAACCGAACACACAGAACAGCCGCCCCTGCGTCAGCGAGCGCGCCGCGCGCAGGACATTCTCGAGCGAGTCGGGCGTGTGCGCATAATCGATCAGCACACTGAACCGCTGGCCCGTGTCGAGTGCCTGGAAGCGGCCGGGCGCCGGCGCGATGGCCGGCAGCGCCGCCGCGATCCGCTCGAGCGACACGCCCATCGAATGCGCGGTCGCAACCGCGCCAAGCACGTTTGCGATGTTGAAGCGCCCCGGCAGACGACTGGTCAGCTCGAGCTCGCCGTCCGGCGTGGTGGCGACGAAGCGGGCGCCGGCGACGCCGAAGCTCGGCTCGCGCGCACCGTAGGCGGCCGGCGCGGAGAGCGCGAAGGTCACCGCGTCGGGATGCTCCGCCGCGAGCCGGCGGCCGTAGGGGTCGTCGACGTTAATCACGCGCAGCTTCGGATCGCCCGCGAACAGTCGCCGCTTGGCCTCGAAGTAGTCCTCCATCGTGGCGTGGAAGTCGAGGTGGTCCTGGGTCAGGTTGGTGAACAGCGCGGCGGCGAAGTGGGTGCCCTCGACACGCTGCTGGGCGAGCGCGTGCGAGGAGACCTCGATCGCCGCCGCACGGTCACCGCCGTCGAGCATCGCGCGCAGGCTCGCCTGCAGGTCGATTGACTCCGGCGTGGTGTGGATGACCGGGCCCTCGACACCGCCGATCACCGACTTGACCGTCCCGAGCAGCCCGCATTGCTCGCCGCCGGACGCCAGCAGCCCGGCCAGGAGGAACACGCTGGTCGTCTTGCCGTTGGTTCCGGTGACGCCGGCGACGCGCAGCGACGCGCTCGGATCGCCGTGGAAGCGAACCGCGATGTCGGCCATCGCGCCGCGCGCCGAGACGACCTCCAGCTGCGGCGCATCGAGCGCCAGCGGGCGCTCCACGACCAGCGCGACCGCCCCGCGCGCGACCGCGTCGCCCGCGTGATCGTGGCCGTCGCTGTGGCGGCCGGCGACACAGAAGAACAGCGCTCCGGGCGTCACCGACCGGCTGTCATAGGCGAGCGAGGTGATCTCGATCGGCGCCGCACCGGCGCTCAGCTGCGAGAGCAACATGCGCTCGGAGTGTATGACGCGGGAGCCGGGCAACGAGCGCACGGCCGCCCTCGCGGGTGGCTCAGCCGGGCGCGATCTTCAGGTACGGCAGGGCGAAGTCCATGATCTTCTGCCATGCCGGGGCGGCGACCTCGGTGCCGTAGATCTCGCCGGTCTGCGGCGAATCGACCATTACGATCGCCTCGACCTGCGGGTTCTGCGCCGGCGCGAAGCCGACGAACGAGGCGTAGTAGTCGGTGTGCGAGTAGGTCCCGTTGACGACCTTGTTGGCTGTGCCGGTCTTGCCAGCCAGCGTGTATCCGGGGATCTGGATCTCCGATGCGGTCCCGCCCGCGCGGGTCACACCCTCGAGCATGCTGCGCAGCTCGGCGGCGACCTGCGGCGTGAGGATCCGCGTCGCCGCCGGCGGGCGTACCGCCACGCCGCCGACGCTCGAGACGATGTGGGGTGCGCGCAGCAGGCCGCCGTTGGCGATCGCCGCGTATGCCATGGCGACCTGCAGCGGCGTTACGTCGACGCCCTGGCCGATCGGCATGTTGCCTATCGAGGAGCCTGACCACAGCGGCACCGGCAGAACCTTTCCCTGCTCGTCGTCTGGCAGATCGACTCCGGTCGGGGCGCCGAAGCCGTAGCGGCGCATCCAGTAGTACATGCGTTCGTCGCCGAGCAGCTCGCCGATCTTGATCGCCCCGACGTTGCTCGACTCGGCGAGGATCTGGCGCGTCGTGAGAACCTCGGTCGGGTGGGTTTCGGAGTCGGCGATGCAGTAGTTGGCGACCTGGATGCACTGCGGGATCTTGAACGGGGTGTTCGGCGCGATCAGACCGTCCGACAGCGCGCCGCCGATCGCAACGACCTTGAAGGTGGAGCCCGGCTCGTAGTCGAGGCCGACCGCGTAGTTCTCCGACACGCCGACCTGGCTCGCGTCGTTCGCGTTGACCCGCGGCCAGTTGGACATCGCAAGGATCGCTCCGGTCCGGGGGTTCAGCACGATCGCCGTGGCGTGCTGCGCCCGGAAGGCCTGGCCGGTCTGCGAGACGACCGAGTCGGTGTACTGTTGCAGCGCCGCATCGAGTGTGAGCGCCACGGTCTTGCCGGGTACCGCCGTCGGCCCGCTCACCTGGATCGGCTGCCCCTGCCCGTCGGAGACCACGGTCTGGTGACCGGGGATGCCAGTCAGCTGCTTGTTGTACTCGAGCTCGATGCCGGAGAGTCCGTTGCCGTCGGTGCCCACACCGCCGAGGACCTGGGCGGCGAGGGTGTTGTTGGGGTAGACGGTGCGCGGGTCGGGTGTCAGCGCGACGCCGGCTATCGCGAGCTTCTTCACAGCCGCCGCTGTGGCGACCGGCACGTGAAGGGCCAGCCGCGCCCAGTCGGGAGCGACCGGATTGGTGATGTCGGCTTCGAGCGTCGCCACGGGAACGTGCAGCAGGGGCGAGAGCGCGGCCGCGGCGGCGGCGGGATCCTTCACGAGCTTCGGCGTCGCCGTGATGTCGTCGGCGGCCGCGGTCACGGCGAGCAGGTCGCCGTGGCGGTCGACGATCGAGCCGCGCGGCGCGGGTGTCGTCACGGTCGTCACGTGCTCCGCGTTGGCCACGCTCGAGAGCCGCCCCGAACTGAGCGTGGCGAGCTGCAGCGCACGTACTGCGGCGACGGCCAGCAGCAGCGCGAAGATTGCGAGCAGCCAGCCGATCCGGCGCTGACTGATTGCCACTAGTGGTTCCGTCCGTGAGCGGTGTGCCGCGTCCGGCGAGTGGCTTCAGCCGCGCGCCGAGGACGCACCCTTTCGGGCACATGCACGGAGCGGGCAAGCCTGGCTGGCTCGCCGCGACCGCCTGCCTCCCGCGATGGCGGAAGGACGACGCCACGGACATCGAGACGTCGCCGGGAAGCTGCGGCAATTGCGGACGGGGCCACTATGCCCCGGGCGTCGCGCCGCCGGC
>Ga0302196_10004044_pt1 | contig 13353 bp, 13 predicted proteins | sample II_Bog_N1_3_FD_198794 | JGI IMG/M metagenome (GOLD analysis project Ga0302196, IMG submission 198794) | Peat permafrost microbial communities from Stordalen Mire near Abisko, Sweden - II_Bog_N1_3 | ecosystem: Environmental > Terrestrial > Soil > Wetlands > Peat | place: Sweden: Abisko...
ACGCTGACCCCGCCGACCGGCCGGTCGGCGCCGACCCGGCTGGCCCGGAGCCGGAGCCGGGGCCGGTGCGGTGGCGGATGACCGTGGCCTACGACGGTTCGGGCTTCCACGGATTCGCCGTCCAGCGTGACCAGCGCACCGTGGCCGGCGTGCTCACCGAGGCCCTGGGCAGGGTGGTCCGGTCACCGGTCGCCCTGACCTGTGCCGGACGGACCGACTCCGGTGTGCACGCCCTCTCCCAGGTGGTCCACTTCGACGTCCCGGCCCGCCTGTCCGCCGACCTCGACCCGGCCGCCGTGGTCTCGTCGTGCAACAGCCAACTGGCGCCGGCCGTCGTGGTGCGGGAGGCCGGTGTGGCACCGCCCGGATTCGACGCCCGCCATTCGGCCACCGCCCGCCGCTACCGCTACCTCGTGGTCAACGCCCCGGTGGCCGACCCCCTGCTGGCCGGGCTGGCCTGGCACGTGGCCGACCCGCTCGATCTCCGCTCCCTGTCCGCCGCCTCCGACGCCCTGCTCGGTGAGCACGACTTCCGGGCCTTCTGCCGTCGGGTGCCGGGCACCCCGGCGGACGCTCCGATCCCGCGGCGGGTCACGGCGGCCTCCTGGACGGCGTTGAGCAGGGCCGCCGGTACCGGGACCGACCCCACCCACCGTCCGGCCGCCCCCGTGGCCGGCTCGACCGCGGCCCTGGCCCCGGCGGTGGGCAGCCTGCTGGCCTTCGAGATCGAGGCCAACGCCTTCTGCCACCAGATGGTCCGGTCCCTGGTGGGCACCCTGGTCGACGTGGGCAGGGGGCGGAAGCGCCCGTCCGACATCCTGTGGATCCTGCGGTCGGCCGACCGCCAGCAGGCGGCCCAGCCCGCACCGCCCTGGGGTCTGACCCTGATGGAAGTGGCCTACGGAGGGGAGCGGCTTGCCTGAGGGGACCGTTTCGTCGTATCCTGGGCAGTCGCCGGGTTGGCCAGAGCAGCCGATGGCCGGAGCCGGGCCGCTCGTAGCGTTGGTCCGGATCGGCAGCAATCACAGGCTCCGCACCGGTCGGTGCCTGACTACCCGCAACCACCGGACTCGGTAGTACCGGAAAACTCACCGGACAAGGAAATTTCGTGCGCACGTTCTCACCCAAGCCTGCTGATATCACACGCGCCTGGCGCATCGTGGACGCCGACGGGCTGGTCCTCGGCCGACTGGCCACCGAGGTGGCCTCGATCCTGCGGGGGAAGCACAAGCCCACCTTCGCCCCCAACACCGACATGGGCGACCACGTCATCGTGGTCAACGCGGCCAAGGTGGTGCTCACGGCGGGCAAGGCCGACGCCAAGATGGCCTACCGACACAGCGGCTACCCGGGAGGGCTCACCGCCACCAGCTATGGGGACCTGATGATCGACCGCTCGGACGATGTGGTCAGGAACGCCATCACCGGGATGCTGCCGAAGAACCGCCTGGGACGGCAGATGGCCACCAAGCTCAAGGTCTACCAGGGGCCCGAGCATCCCCACGCCGCCCAGTCGCCCGAGCCTCTCGACCTCCCCGGGGCCCGCCGCACGGCGTCGGCCCGGAGCGGTGCCTAGGGGTCACCGCACGGACGCCGATCGGACCGTCACCGGACGACCGCCGCCCTGATCCCGATCCCGCTCGACAACACGTCCAGAACCACGAACGCACAGAACCAACGAACGCGAGGAACACGCTGTGGCCAACGCCGCCCCCATCTGTCAGACCACCGGCCGCCGAAAGCGAGCCGTGGCGCGGGTACGGATCCGTCCGGGCCAGGGCGCCATCACCGTGAACGGGCACAAGTTCGAGGACTACTTCACCTCGGCCACCCACCGCATGATCGTCACCGAGCCCCTCCGGCTGACCGAGACCACCGAGTCGTGGGACTTCGACGTGACCATCGACGGAGGCGGGGTCTCCGGACAGGCCGGTGCCTTCCGGTTGGGCATCGCCCGGGCGCTGTGTGAGCTCGACCCCGAGCTGCGGGCCTCGTTGAAGAAGGCGGGATTCCTCACGCGTGACTCGCGTGAGAAGGAGTCGAAGAAGTACGGGTTGAAGAAGGCCCGCAAGGCGCCCCAGTACTCCAAGCGGTAGCCAGGTGGCCCCGACAAGGTTCGGCACCGACGGCGTCCGTGGCGTCGCCAACGCCGAGCTGACGCCGGAGCTGGTGCTGGCGCTGGGTCGGGCCGTGGCCCGGTCCATCTCGGCCACCACCTTCCTCATCGGACGGGATACCCGTCGCTCCGGTCCTCTTCTGCAGGCCGCGCTGTCGGCCGGCCTGGCCAGCGAGGGGGCCGATGTGGTGGACGTGGGTGTGCTCCCGACACCGGCCCTGGCCTGGCTGTCCGCCGATCGGCACCTCCCCGCCGTGGTCATCTCGGCATCGCACAATCCCTTCGGCGACAACGGCATCAAGCTCTTCGCCGCCGGGGGGCTGAAGCTGAGCGTGGAGATGGAGCACGCCATCGAGGACGAGCTCGGGCGCATCCTCGATCCGTCGGTCAGGGGCCCCCGGAGCCTCGAGGGGCATGGGGTGGGCAGCATCACCGCCGAGCCCGGACTGGGCCAGGCCTACGTCGATCATCTGGTGACGTTGCTGGAAGGCCGCCGCCTGGACGGGCTCCGACTGGTGGTGGACAGCGCAAACGGCTCGGCTTCGGCCTGGGCGGCCGGCCTCTATGAGGGCCTGGGGGCCGAGGTGGTGGCCATCGGGTGCGATCCGGACGGCACCAACATCAACGATGGATGCGGCTCCACGGCCACCGGGACCCTGGCCGCCGCCGTGGTGGAGCACCAGGCCGACCTCGGCCTGGCCCTCGACGGTGATGCCGACCGCCTGTTGGCCATCGGACCGGAGGGGGCGCTGGTGAACGGCGACGAGCTGATCGCCCTGTTCGCGCTGGACCTGGCCGATCGGGGCCAGCTGGCCGGAAACACCGTGGTGGTCACGGTCATGACCAATCTGGGCTTCCGGCTGGCCATGGAGGAACGGGACATCATCGTGAAGGAGACCCCGGTCGGCGACCGGTTCGTGTTGGCGGCGCTGGACAAGGACGGGCTCTCCCTGGGCGGGGAGCAGTCGGGGCACATCATCTTCCGTCGCCTGGCCACGACGGGCGACGGGCTCCTCACCGGCCTGATCCTGGCCGACCTGGTGGTGCGGGCCGGTCGGCCGCTCAGCGCCCAGCTCGACGGCCTGGTCACCCGGGTGCCCCAGGTGCTGGTCAACGTTCGGGTGCCCGACATCGCGCTGCTGGACGGTGCTGAGGCCGTGTGGTCGGCGGTGGCCGAGGAGGAGGCGCTCCTCGGCGAGGGTGGTCGGGTGCTGCTGCGACCGAGCGGCACCGAGCCCCTGGTCCGGGTGATGGTCGAGGCGACGGGCGACGGCGTGGCCGAAGCCATCGCCGAACGGCTCGGCAAGCTGGTCGGATTCGAACTGCAGGCGGCGGCGGCCACGCGGGGCTGAACGGGGCGGGACGGGGCTGATCGGGGCCGACCCGGGGGACCTGGCCCCTCCTCCCGGATGCCTCCCCTTGGATCCCTGTTCCCCACCCCTCCGGGCCGGCAGAACTCCGGTGTCGCCGGCCGGAAGCCGGGGCACTGTCAGCCTCCCGGGCCCCTGCGGCCACTAGCCTCGTGAGCCATGTGCGGCATCATCGGCATCACCCGGGCCTCCACCGGCGGCGACCCCGACGGGACCGACGTGGTGGAGGTCCTGCTCGAGGGGCTCGGCCGGCTCGAGTACCGCGGGTATGACTCCGCCGGGATCGCCCTGGTCGGGCCGCTGGCGTCCGACGGCCTGTGGCGGGCCCGCGCCGCCAACGGCACCCGGTCCCTCGATGACCTGACCAAGCGGGCCGAGGATGCACCCCGGGGCTCGGCGGCCGGTATCGGCCACACCCGGTGGGCCACCCACGGCGGTCCCACCGAGCAGAACGCCCATCCCCACGTGGACTGTTCGGCGTCGCTGGCCCTGGTCCACAACGGGATCATCGAGAACCACGTGGAGCTGACCGACGAGCTGGTGGCGGCCGGCCACCATCTGGAGTCCGAGACCGACACCGAGGTGCTGGCCCACCTCATCGAGGTGGCCCTGGCCGACCATCCCGACCTGGGTCTGGCCGCCGCGGTGCGCTCGGCCCTGGGCCGTGTCCAGGGGGCGTTCTCGCTCGCTGTGGTGTCCTCGGACGAGCCCGACCTCATCGTGGCCGCCCGCCGGGTCTCGCCGCTGCTGATGGGCGTCAACGGGGATGCCGCCTTCCTGGCCTCGGACATCCCGGCCATCCTGGGCCTCACCCGGGACTTCTTCGTGCTCGAGGACGATCAGGTGGCCGAGTTGCGCCCGGGGATCCTGCGGGTCACCGATCTGACCGGTGCCGAGGTGCAACCCCAGACCATCACCGTCGACTGGGACCTCGACGCCGCCCGCAAGGACGGGTACGACGACTACATGAGCAAGGAGATGCACGAGCAGCCCAAAGCGGTGGCCGACACCCTGCTCGACCGGCTCCTCCCCGACGGCACCCTGTCCCTCGACGAGGTGCACATCACCAACGAGGAGCTCCGGGCGGTCAACAAGGTGTTCATCGTGGCCTGCGGGAGCAGCTACCACGCCGGGCTGATGGCCAAGTACGCCATCGAGCACTGGGCCCGCATCCCCGTCGAGATCGACATCGCCAGTGAGTTCATCTACCGGGACCCCGTCCTCGATTCGACCACCCTGGTCATCGGGGTCAGCCAGTCCGGTGAGACGGCGGACACCCGCATCGCCATGGAGGAGGCCCACCGCCAGGGGGCCAAGGTCCTGGTGATCTCCAACGTGGTCGACTCGTCCATGGCCCGGGGGAGCGACGCCGTCCTCTACACCAGGGCCGGTCCCGAGATCGGTGTGGCCGCCACCAAGACCCACCTGGCCCAGATCACCGCACTCGAGATCCTGGCCCTGTACCTGGCCCAGGCCCGGGGGACCCTGTCGCCCCATGACGCCCGGGACCTGTTCGAGCACATGGGGGTCCTGCCCGAGAAGGTGGCCCTGGCCCTGGAGCGGGGGGCCGACGTCGAGGCGGTGGCCCGCCGCTACCGCGACTCGCCGTCGTTCATGTTCCTCGGGCGCCAGGTCGGCTACCCGGTGGCCCTCGAGGGGGCCCTCAAACTGAAGGAGCTCTCCTACCTCCGCGCCGAGGGCTTCCCCGCCGGTGAGCTGAAGCACGGGCCCATCGCCCTGGTGGAGCCGGGCACGGTGGTCATCGCCGTGGCCACCCGCACCCCGATCTGGCAGAAGCTGATGAGCAACGTCACCGAGGTCAAGAGCCGGGGGGCCACCGTGGTCCTGGTGGCCAACGACGGCGACGAGGAGACGGCCCGCCAGGCCGACGCCGTGCTGTGGGTCCCCGAGACCGAGTACCTCTTCGCTCCCATCGTGGACGTGGTGCCGCTGCAGATGTTCGCCTACTCGCTGGCCCGCCTGCACGGACACGATGTGGACCGGCCCCGCAACCTGGCCAAGGTGGTCACCGTCGAGTGAACGGCGGTGACGGCGCCGCTCCGGTGACCGCACTGGTCCGGAGCTCGGCCCTCGGCCTCGTGGCCGGGATCGGGCCAGAGGCGGGCGTGGTGGGGGTGGGGGTCGACGCCGTGGACATCAGCCGGTTGGCGCGGGTGCTCGGGCGCCGGACGGCGATGGCCGAGCGCCTGTTCACGGCGGGCGAGCTGGCCTACGCCCGTTCCGCCGCCGACCCCGTGCCCCGCCTCGCCACCCGCTTCGCGGCCAAGGAGGCGGTCATGAAGGCGCTCGGCGTCGGGCTGGGGGCCTTCTCCTTCCACGACGTGGAGGTGGTCCGGATCGGCCTGGACGCGCCGGGACTGGTCCTCGCCGGGGCGGCCCGGGGGTTGGCCGAGCGGCACGGCGTGTCCCGTTGGCACCTGTCGCTGTCCCACACCGGTGAGGTGGCCGTGGCCCTGGTCGTGGCCGAAGGCGGGGGCGACCGGGCCGGCCGTTCCCCGGGACCCCCGGCGAAGCCGTAGCGTCGACAGCCATGCAGCCGGTCCTGACTGTCGCCGAGATGAACGCCGTGGATGCCGCCGCCCTGGCGTCGGTGCCGCTCGACGTCCTGGTGGGCCGGGCCGGTCTGGCCGTGGCCCTGGCCGCCCTCGAGATGATGGGCGGAGCCTACGGTCGGCGGGTGCTGGTGGTCGCCGGTCCCGGCAACAACGGGGCCGACGGCCGAGAGGCGGCGCTTCTCCTCCGGCGACGCGGGGCGCGCACCACGCTCGTCGAGGTCGGATCGACCACCCCGGCCGGACCCTTCGACCTGGTGATCGACGCCGCCTTCGGCACCGGGTTCCGCGGTGAGTTCCGGTTCCCGTCGGTCCCCGGCGGGACGCCGGTCCTGGCCGTGGACATCCCGTCGGGCGTCCACGGCGACACCGGGGCGGCGTCGGGTGCCCCGGTGCCGGCGGACCGGACGGTGACCTTCGTGGCCCGCAAGCCGGGCCTCCTGCAGGGAGACGGCGTGCGGCTGGCCGGGACGGTGACCGTCGCCGACATCGGCCTGCCCACCGGTCGCCCGCCCATCGCCGTGGTGGAGGACGACGATGTCGGCGGCCTCGTCCCGCGCCGGGCCCGGGGGGGCAACAAGTGGTCGGCCGCCGTCCTGGTGGTGGCCGGGTCCCCGGGCATGACCGGGGCCGCCGCCCTGTGTGCCCGCGCCGCCTACCGGTCCGGCGCCGGCATGGTCCGCCTGGGCGTGCCCGGCCTCTCCCTCGGTGCGTCTCCGGCCAGCGAAGCCGTCGGCGTGGAGCTCCCGGCGGATGCATGGGCCGACGCCGCCCTGGAGGCCGCCTCGCGCTGTTCGGCCGTCGTGGTCGGCCCGGGGCTGGGCCGGCGGCCCGGAACCGCCGACGATGTGGTCCGGTTGGTGGCCGACTCCCCGGTCCCGGTGGTGGTTGACGCCGACGGCCTCCACGCCCTGGGCCGGGTGGGCGGGGACCGTTCGCTCCAGGCCCGCTCCCGGGTGGTGCTGACCCCCCACGACGGCGAGTACGCCCGCCTGACCGGAGGGGACCCCGGTCCCGACCGGATCGCCGCCTCCCGGGCCCTGGCCTCCGCCTCCGGAGCGGTGGCCCTGCTCAAGGGACCGACCACGGCCGTGGCCCATCCCGACGGCCGGGTCCGCCTGGCCCTGGCCGGGACCACCGCACTGGCCACCGCCGGGACCGGGGACGTGCTGTCCGGTGTCATCGGCGCACTGCTGGCCCGGGGGGTCGATCCCCTCGACGCCGCGGCCCTGGCCGCGCACATCCACGGGCGGGCGGGCGCACGGGCCCGTGGGGAGGGCACAGTGGCCGGTGACCTGCCCGACCTGGTCTCGGCCGTGCTCGACGCGCTGCGCCCCCCGTCCCCGGGCCCGGCGGGCGGCAGGGGCGGCACGAGTGGCAGCGGCGGACGCCGCCGTGGCTGACCGCTGGCGGCCGGCCTGGGCGGACATCGACCTCGACGCCGTGCGCCACAACGCCGGCGTGCTCCGCACCCTCATCGGACCGGCGGACCTCTGCGCCGTGGTCAAGGCCGACGGCTACGGCCACGGCGACGTGCCCGTGGCCCGGGCCGCGCTGGAGGGCGGGGCCACCTGGCTGGCCGTGGCCCTGGTCGAAGAGGGGGTGGCCCTGCGGGAGGCGGGCATCGAGGCGCCGGTCCTGCTGCTGTCCGAGCCCCCGGTGGAGGGGATGGCCGAGGCGGTGGCCCGTCACCTCGTCCCCACGCTCTACACGGCGTCGGGGATCGCCGCGCTGGGCCGGGTGGTGGCCGGGGGCGACCTCGCCCCGGTGGCCGTCCACCTGAAGGTCGACACCGGGATGCACCGGGTGGGTGCCGATCCCGACGAGGCCGGCGCCCTGGCCGACGCCATCGCCGCCGATCCCGGTCTGGAGCTGGGAGCGGTGTGGACCCACCTGGCCGTGGCCGACGGTGAGGGTCCCGACGACCGGGCCTTCACCGCCCTCCAGTTGGAGCGGTTCGACGCCGTCGTGGCCGAGCTGGCCGCCGCCGGCCACCGCCCGCCCATGACCCACGTGGCCAACTCGGCGGGAACCATCGGGTCGGCCGGCTCCCGGCACGATCTGGTCCGCTGCGGCCTGGCCGTGTACGGCCTCACCCCGACCCCCACCCTGGCCGCGGCGTTGGCCGAAGCCACCGGGGGGCTGCGGCTCCAGCCCGTGCTCTCCCTGCACAGCCGGGTGACCTACGTCCGGGACCTGGCCGCCGGTGAGCGGCCGTCCTACGGACGCCGACGGCCGCTGCCCGGGGACTCGAGGGTGGCGACGGTCCCCATCGGCTACGCCGACGGTGTGCCCCGCCGACTGTTCGACCAGGGTGGCGAGGTGCTGATCGGAGGGGTGCGGCGGCCCCTGGCCGGCGTGGTGACCATGGACCAGATCGTGGTCGACTGCGGGCCGGTGGGCGCGGCCCCGGTGGCCGTGGGCGACGAGGTCGTCCTGATCGGCCGTCAGGGCGACGAGGAGGTCACCGCCGGGGAGTGGGCCGACCTGCTCGGCACCATCAGCTACGAGGTCCTGTGCGGCATCGGGCCGCGGGTCCCCCGCCTCCTGCGCGGCGAACCGCCCGTCACCGTGCCCGCCGGCTGAACGCCGCCGATCGGCGTCCGACCGGGCGGTACCATGCGGCGGTGCCACCCGGGACCGATCTGGCCGACCTCGCCCGGGAAGCCGCAGGCTGCACCCGGTGCCCGTTGTCCGAGCGCCGCACCCAGGTGGTGTTCGGGGTGGGCAACCCCGAGGCCGACCTGATGTTCGTGGGCGAGGCCCCGGGCCGGGACGAAGACCTCCAGGGCGAGCCGTTCGTGGGCCGTTCGGGCAAGTTGCTCGACCGGCTGGTGGCCGAGGAGCTGGGGGTCGACCGGAGCGTCTGCTACATCGCCAATGTCGTCAAGTGCCGGCCCCCGGACAACCGGGACCCGAAACCGGACGAGATCCTGTCGTGCCGGCCCTATCTGGCCGCCCAGCTCGAACTGATCCGGCCGGTCGTGGTGGTGACCCTCGGCAACTTCGCCACCCGGCTCCTGCTCGAGACCGATCTCGGCATCACCAAGGTCCGGGGCCGGGCCTACCCGATGGGCTCCTACCAGCTGGTGCCGACCTACCATCCGGCCGCCGCGCTGCGCTCGGGGGGTGTGGTGGTGGCCGAGATGCGGGCCGACCTGATCCGGTCCAAGCAGCTGTTGGGTTGGGACTCGTGACCGCCCCGACCCCCCTGGTGCTGAGGACCACCTCCCCCGAGGACACCCGTGCGCTGGCCGGGGTGGTGGCCGAGGTGTGCCGGCCCGGCGACGTCCTCCTGCTGGCCGGGGACCTCGGGTCGGGCAAGACCACCTTCGCCCAGGGGTTCGGCGCCGGCCTCGGGGTGACCGAGGCCATCACCAGCCCCACCTTCACCCTGGTCCGCCAGTACCCCGTGGGCGGTGACGGCCCGCTCGGCACGCTCCTCCACGCCGACGTGTGGCGGCTGGAGCACCTCCATGAGATCGTCGACCTGGGGCTCGGCGAGCTGGTCGACGACGGGGCCGTGGCCCTCGTGGAGTGGGGCGACGCGGCCGAGCCGGTCCTCGGCACGGACGCCCTGACCGTGGAGCTCACCGCCGTCGAGGATGCGGACGGCGATCACGGAGCCGGCGATCACGGGGACGGCGATCACGGGGACGGCGATGGTGACGCCGACGGGGGGGACGATGTGCGGGTCATCACCGTCCGGCCCGCGGGCGGGCCATGGTTGGCCCGGTGGGAGGCCCTGGCCGCGGCCCTCGACCAATGGGTGGTGGCGCCGTGACCCTCCTGGCCATCGAGACGGCCTCGGACATGGTCGGCGTCGCCCTCGTCCGGGACGACGGGGCCTCGGCCGAGCGGGTCCACACCGGTGGCCGGGCCCATGCCGAGCTGTTGATCCCCTCGGTGGAGGAGGTGTTGACCGTGTCCGGGTGCGTCATCGCCGATGTCGACGTGATCGCGGTCGATATCGGGCCCGGGCTGTTCACGGGCCTGCGGGTGGGGGTGGCCACGGCCAAGGCGCTGGGCCAGGCCCTGTCGGTCGGGGTGCTCGGGTTGAGCAGCCTCGACATCCTGGCCGCAGCCGTGCTCGATGGGGCCGGCGCCGGACAGCCGGGACCGGACGGCTCCGATGCCCTGTCGGAGCCGTCGTCCACCGTGGTCTCGGTCATCGATGCCCGGCGGGGTGAGGTGTTCGCCGCCGCCTACCGCCTCGACAGCGGGGGCGGGGCCGACCGTCCCGACGGTCCGGTGGACCCCGGATCGGTGCGTGACGACCGTGGCGGGCCGATCCCCCCCGACGCCCTGGAGGCATGGCTGGTGGAGCTGGTCGAGGCTCACGGCCGGATCACGGTGGTGGGCGACGGGGCGGCCCGGTACCGCCATCAGCTGGCTTCCCACGAAGGGGTGGACCTCGACCACGCCACCGCGCTGTCCTTCCCGCCCCCGCTGGCCCAGGCCCACCTGGCCATGGCCCGGCTGTCCCGGGGCGACGAGCCTCAGCCCGCCGGCGAGGTGGTCCCCGACTACCGACGCCCGGCCGACGCCCGCATCAACTGGGAGCAGCGGGCGCCACGCCCCCCGTCGACCGCGGCCGACACCGCTGGGGCCGACACCGCCGCACCGCGCCGCTCGGGTCAGGGCACACCGTGACCGGCACCGACCTGGCGCCGGCACCGTTCGAGGTGGTCATCGCCCCCATGCGCACCAAGGACCTGAAGGGTGTCCTGAGGATCGAGGAGGCCGTCTTCCCCCAGCCCTGGTCGCACCGTCTCTTCGTCGAGGAGCTGGCCCAGCGCACGTCCCGCGCCTACCGGGCGGCCTGGGTGGGACGGTCCATCGTGGGCTTCGCCGGTCAGATGTCCATCGACGACGAGTCCCATGTGAACAACATCGCCGTCGATCCGGCCTGGCAGGGCCGGGGGCTCGGTGCCGTCATCCTGGCCGACCTGGTCCGGACGGCTCTGGCCCGGGGTGCCCGCCACCTGACCCTCGAGGTCCGGGTGGGCAACGATCCGGCCATCGCCCTCTACCGACGGTTCGGCATGGCCCCGGTGGGCATCCGCAGGAACTACTACCCGGTGACCGGCGACGACGCCCTCGTGATGTGGGTCCGGGACATCGACTCGGACGAGTACGCCGAGCGGCTGGCGGCCATCGAGGCGAGCACCCCGCCCGACCTGGTGGTGAGCTCGCGCCGCTGACGCGGGCCGCAGGTGGCCTCGGGATGAAGACCGTCGTCGGGGCACCGGCGCCCCGCTCCGCGCCGGAGATGCGCTGACGCCGCCCGCGGCTGGGTAGTCTCCGGATCGTGCCCGACCCCGCATCCACCCGCGTCCTCGGCATCGAGACCTCGTGCGACGAGACGGCGGCCTCGGTGGTCGAGGGCGGCTCGATCATCGTCTCCTCGGTGGTGAGCAGCCAGATCGACCTGCACGCCCGGTACGGCGGTGTGGTGCCCGAGCTGGCCGGCCGGGCCCATGTGGAACTGCTCACCCCGGTGCTGGCCGAGGCCCTGGCCGACGCGGGCAGCGACGCCTCGGGTGCGGGCATCGACGCCGTGGCCGTGACCTACGGGCCCGGGCTGATCGGCTCGCTCCTCGTGGGGGTGGCCGAGGCCAAAGCCCTCTCGCTGGCCTGGGGCGTTCCCCTGGTCGGGGTCAACCATCTCGAGGCCCATCTGTTCGCCTCCCTCCTGGAGCAGCCCGATCTGGGCTGGCCACTGGCCGTGCTCCTGGTCTCCGGCGGCCACACCCTGCTGATCGAGGTGACCGAGCCCGGTCGCTACCGGCTGCTGGGCTCCACCATCGACGACGCCGCCGGCGAGGCCTTCGACAAGGTGGCCCGCTACCTGGGGCTCGGCTACCCGGGCGGACCCGTCATCGATCGGATCGCCGAGGAGGGGGATCCGGAGGCGTTCGCCTTCCCCCGCTCCTATCCCGGCGAGGGCTACGACTTCTCCTTCAGCGGGCTCAAGACCTCGGTGGTCAACACGGTCCGCAAGCACCCCGAGGCCGACACCGCCGATGTGGCCGCCTCCTTCCGACAGGCGGTCGTCGACGTCCTGGTGACCAGGGCCATGGCCGCCGCAGCCGAGATCGGGGCCACCGCGGTGTGCCTGGCCGGCGGGGTGGCGGCCAACGCACTGCTGCGGTCGAGCACCGAGGAGGCCTGTGCCGCCGCCGGCATCGGGGCCTTCCTCCCCAGCCGGGCCCTGTGCACCGACAACGCCGCCATGGTGGCGGCTGCAGGGTGGTGGCGTCTCCACCACGGTGGGGTCAGCGACCTCTCCCTCGGCGCTGATCCCAACCTGCGTCTCGCCGCCGCCTCCTGACCGGGCCGGGGGAGCGACCCCCGCCCCCGTTCGTCCGTCCCAGGTGGGGGCAGTTGTCGAGCTGACCATCTGGCAGTCGACGGTGCCGGTTGCCAAACGCCGCGGAGATCGCTACCATTAGCACTCTCAACGCTCGACTGCTAACGCGTGCCACAGGAGGCCCGAACCCATGAGTCTGCATCCCCTTGACGACCGCATCGTCGTCCGCCCCGGCGAGTCCGAGGAGACCACCGCATCCGGTCTGGTCATCCCCGACACCGCCAAAGAGAAGCCCCAGCAGGGCGAAGTCCTGGCCGTCGGCCCGGGCCGTCGCGCCGAGGCCAGTGGGGATCTCATCCCCCTGGACATCGCTGTGGGCGACACCGTCGTCTACTCCAAGTACGGCGGCACCGAGATCAGCTCCGACGGTGAGGACCTCCTCATCCTCTCGAGCCGCGACGTCCTGGCCAAGGTAGGTAAGTAATGCCCAAGATCCTGAAGTTCGACGAAGCCGCGCGCCGCGGCCTCGAGGCGGGGGTGAACAAGCTCGCCGACACCGTCAAGGTGACCCTCGGCCCCAAAGGCCGCAACGTGGTCATCGAGAAGAAGTTCGGTGCCCCCACCATCACCAACGACGGCGTGTCCATCGCCCGTGAGGTCGAGCTCGAGGACGTCTTCGAGAACATGGGCGCCCAGCTGGTGAAGGAAGTGGCCACCAAGACCAACGACGTGGCCGGCGACGGCACCACCACGGCCACCGTGCTGGCCCAGGCCCTCATTAAGGAGGGCCTCCGCAACGTGGCCGCCGGCGCCAACCCGCTCGGCCTGCGCAAGGGCATCGACAAGGCGGTGGCCGCCGCAGTGGCGTCCATCAAGGAGCAGTCCAAGGAGATCGACTCGAAGACCGAGATCGCCCAGGTGGCCTCCATCTCCGCCGCCGACACCGCCATCGGTGAGGTCCTGGCCGACGCCATCGACAAG
>Ga0302196_10004063_pt1 | contig 13327 bp, 10 predicted proteins | sample II_Bog_N1_3_FD_198794 | JGI IMG/M metagenome (GOLD analysis project Ga0302196, IMG submission 198794) | Peat permafrost microbial communities from Stordalen Mire near Abisko, Sweden - II_Bog_N1_3 | ecosystem: Environmental > Terrestrial > Soil > Wetlands > Peat | place: Sweden: Abisko...
CCTCGGCGCCGCGCCGCAGATTGCCGGTCAGCAGACCCTGCCCGACGCCGGGGCGCGCGCCCGCGGCGGCGAGCAGCGCCGGCACGCCCGGCAGCACGCGGGCGTCGCGGGCCCGCATCTTGGCCGGTAGCGCCGCCAGGTAGGCCTCGGTGCACCGCGCGAAATTCTCCGGCGTGGCCGGCAGCCCGAACTTGGCGAAGATCTGGCGCATGATCCAGCGGTCGGTGCGCCCGGCGAACTCAATGTCGGCGATCGAGCCCGTGAGGCCGAAGGCCTCGCCGAGGCCGGCCGCCAGGGCGGCCATGCCGGCCCCGCCGGAGCTGATGAGGGTCCCGTCGATGTCCCAGAGCAGAAGGGTGGTCACGCGGTGTGAAATGGGATGGTGGATCAATCTGTTCGGGCAGTCTTCCTGCGAGGCTGGAGTGCCGCAATGCCCAATCCGGTCGCCAAACCGGTCCCCCGAGCGGGACCCAGAGGCGACCGATGAGCGTCACGACAGCCTCGCAGGAAGGCTGCCCGAACAGATTGGAGCTCATGAGCAATCATTTTGATTCAAAGAGGTGCACTTTAGTCCTGACCCGGGACGGATCCCAGTTGCGAATCGAATGTCATGCGGCAGATTTTCCGGCATGAAGACCCGTTGGTTTCGCCTCTGGCTCGGCGTCCTGCTGGGCGCCGGGGGCCTGGCTGGCTGCGCCTCGCCGGAGGCGCGCCACGAGGCCGATCCCGACGTCTTCCGCAGCCTGACGCCCGCGCAGCAGGCCCTGGTCAAGGCCGGCCGCGTCGCGGTCGGCTTCGACGCGGATGCGGTGCGGCTGGCCCTGGGGGAACCGGACCGGATCACGACCCCGACGGACGCGGCGGGCGACGTCCAGGTGTGGCACTACACGACGTACGCGGCGAACGGGGTGATCCTGTTCACCGGGACCTACCAGAGCTACCGCCGGCACGGGTTCGGGTGGGACGACTACTGGGGCACGCCCTATCCCTACTACCTGGACTACCCGGACCGGGTCATCCACGACCGCTTCAGCGTCGAACTCACCGACGACCGGGTTTCCGCGATCATCCCGGAACGGCCGTAAGGGCGTCCAGCGGGGAGACCCTCACCTCGACCTGCAATTGGTGGGTGGGCGCTCCCCGGTAGGTGCCGCTCACGGGACAGATGTCGCCATAGTCGCGCCCGACCCCGACATAGACGTAGCGCTCGTCGGCCGGGCGATCGTGGGTGGGATCGAAGGCCGCCCAGCCGTAGCCGGGCACCAGGACCTCGACCCACGCGTGGGAGGCCTCGACCTCGCCGGGCCGCCGGTGCGAGTTGAGGAAATAGCCGCTGACGTAGCGCGCCGGGATGGACGCGCAGCGGCACAGGCCGAGCATGACGTGGGCAAAGTCCTGGCAAACCCCGGCCCGCAGCGCCAGCGCGTCGGTGGCGCGGGTCGACACCCCGGTCGCCTTCGTGTTGTAGGTGAACGTGCGGTGGACGTGCCGCCCAAGGCGGCAGGCGTCGCGCCACACGTCCTCCCGGCCCCCCGCGAGCACATCCTGGACCTCGCGCCACAGCTCGGGCGCCAGCGGCACGTAGCGGGAATCCGTGCAGAACTCGGCGTGGGTCTCGCGCTCGGGCGAGGCCATCAGGTCGGCGAAGCTGACCTCCGGGACCCGGGGCCGCAGGGCGTTGGGCACGGTCTCGACCTCCGATTCGGCCTCGATGACCAGCCGGTCATGGCCTTCGGCGATATCGAAGAAATACACGGTGTTGCCGTGAAAATCCACGTAGTCGCGGAGCGAGCCCTCGGGGGTGACGCGCAGGGCGAAATGGTGGCAGGTCTGGGTGTCGTCGTCCCGGGGGCGCAGCCGGACCTCGTTGAAGCTGTCGTGGGCGTGGCCGCGGTAGACGAAGGTGGTGCGATGGAGGAGGCGGAGGAGCATTCAGGCCCGGGCTGGCCGGGGGGCGCGGGCGATTACTGTTGTTGCTGCTGCTGTTGGTGTTCCTCCGGGCCCGACTCGACGGGATAAAACATCGTGGTCTGCACCACCTCATCGCCGATGCCGTCAAGCGAGTCCTGCACCTCGATCAGGAACTCGTGCAGGCCCTTTTCCAGGACGTCCGCGATGGTCAGCGACTGGAGGTCGGCCAGCAGCTCGCGCGCGGCGCGCGCGGCGGCGGTGCGCGGCGTGGCCGAGGTCTCGCCCAGGATGCGGTTCACGAAGCCGGCGAGCTGGCTGACGCAGTAATGCAGCGAGCGGGGGAAGGAGTCCGAGAAGATGAGGAAGTCGGCGACCTTCCAGGGCAGGATCTCGTGGACGTAATACCGGCGGTAGGCGTCCAGCGCGCTGGCGGAGCGGAGCACGGCGTGCCACTGCGCGGTGTCCACCGCGCCCCCGACGTCGCTGGCGGAGGGCAGCAGGATGTGGTACTTGACGTCCAGGATGCGGGTGGTCTTGTCGGCCCGTTCGATCAATTTGCCGAGCTGGATGAACTCCCAGCCCTCGCTGCGCGAATAGGTGGCGTCCGTCAGCCCCTGAAAGAGGTGCGAGTAGCGCTTCACCTGCTGGAAGAATTCGTACGGGCCGGCCGCCCAGACCTCCAGGGCGTTGCGGGCCTTGAGGAAGAGGTAGAGCTCGTTGATCGTCTCCCACATCTCGCTGGAGATCTGGTCGCGGATCATGCGGGCGTTCTCGCGGGCGGCGAAAACGCAGGAGAGGATGGAGTTCGGGTTCCGCGGGTCGAAGGCCAGGAATTCGGTGACGCTCTGGCTGTCCGCGGCCTCGTAGAGCGCCTCGAACTGCTCCTCGCCGCCGGAGCTGGCGAGGATCGAGCCCCAATGCTCCTCGAGGAGCTGGTCGTTGAGCCCCTGGAAATCGAGCAGGAACTGGAGGTTCACGTCGAGCAGGCGCGCCACGTTCTCCGCCCGCTCGATGTACAGGCTCATCCAGTAGAGCGAGTGGGCCACGCGCGAGAGCATCAGCCCGGCCCGGGCCGGCGGCAGGGGAGGTTTGGCGACCGGGGGCATCAGACGTCCCCCTGGAGGACCCAGGTGTCCTTCGAGCCGCCGCCCTGGGAGGAGTTCACCACGAGCGAGCCCCGGCGCAAGGCGACCCGGGTGAGCCCGCCCGGGGTCACGACGATCTTTTCGCCGTGCAGGATGTACGGCCGGAGGTCGATGTGGCGGCCCTCCAGCCCGCGGTCGCACCAGGTCGGGGAACGCGAGAGCTGGATCGGGTCCTGGGCGATGAAGTTGCGCGGCTGGGCGGCCACCTTGGCGCGAAAGTCGGCGACCTCCTCCGCGGACGCCGCGGGGCCGATGAGCATGCCATAGCCGCCGGCCTCGTTGGCGGATTTCACGACCAGGCGCGCGATGTTTTCCAAGATGAATTTCCGGTCGGAGGGCTCGGAGGCAAGGTAGGTGTTAACATTGGGCAGGATCGGCTCCTGGTCGAGGTAGTATTTGATGATGCGCGGGACGTAGGCGTAGATGACCTTGTCGTCGGCCACGCCGGTGCCGATGGGGTTGGCGAGGGCGACATTGCCGGCGCGGTAGGCCCCGACCAGGCCCGGCACGCCCAGCATCGAATCCGAGCGGAAGACCTCCGGGTCGAGGAAATCGTCGTCGATCCGGCGGTAGATCACGTCCACCGGCACCAGGCCGGCGGTCGTGCGCATGAAGACCCGCGCGTCGCGCACCACCAGGTCGCGCCCCTCGACGATCGGAATGCCCATCTGGCGGGCGAGGAAGGTGTGCTCGAAATAGGCGCTGTTGTAGACGCCGGGGGTGAGCAGCACGACATTGGGCCGCTCGCCGCGGTCGGGCGCGATGTAGCGGAGCGACTTGAGCAGCTCCTCGGCGTAGCTCTCGACCGGGCGCACCCGATAGCTGTGGAAGAGGTTGGGGAAGGCCCGCCGCATCGCGGCGCGGTTCTCGATCATGTAGGAGGCCCCGGAGGGGCAGCGCAGGTTGTCCTCCAGCACCAGGTACTGGCCGTCATGGTCGCGGATCAGGTCGGTGCCGCACATGTGGACGTAAATGTTGCGCGGCGCCGAGAAATTCATGAATTCCCGGCGGAAATGCTTGGCGCTGAAGATCTGCGCGGCCGGCACCACCTTGTCCTTCAGGATCTTCTGCTCGTGGTAGACGTCGTGGAGGAAGAGGTTGAGCGCCGTGAGGCGCTGCACCAGCCCGGCCTCGATCCGGGCCCACTCGTCAGCCGGGATGATCCGGGGAATCAGGTCGAAGGGGAAGATCCGCTCGGTTCCCTCGGTGTTGTCGTAGACCGTAAAGGTCACGCCCCGCCGGAGGAAGGCCAGGTCCACGGCGGCCCGGCGGTGGTTGAACTCGGCCTCGGACAGCGTTTCGAGGCGCTCGGCCAGACGGCGGTAATGAGGGCGAAATTCACCCCCTGGGCCGAACATCTCGTCAAAGAAATGGGCTTGGTCGTAACCGGCGTTGAAAATGGACACGATTTAGTGGCAGTTGCCACTCCGGACTGAGCAGGTCCTTTGCCAAGAGGGTCGTCAGACCGTCAGCAGGAGCCGGGCAGGGTCCTCGATGGCTTGTTTGACCTTGATCAGGAAAGTGACCGCCTCCCGCCCGTCCACGATGCGGTGGTCATAGCTGAGGGCCAGGTACATCATCGGGCGGATCACGACCTGGCCGGCCACCGCGACCGGGCGGTCGTTGATCGCGTGCAGGCCCAGGATGGCGCTTTGCGGCGGATTGATGATGGGGGTGGAGAGCATCGAGCCGAAAATCCCGCCATTGGTGATCGTGAAGACGCCGCCCTCAAGGTCGGCGAGCGCGATCCGACCCTCGCGGGCTTTCTTGGCCGCGCCGGCAATCGCCTGCTCGATCTCGGCCATGCCGAGGCGATCGCACCCCCGGATGACCGGCACCATCAGGCCCTTCTCGGTCGAGACGGCCACCCCGATGTCGTAGTAGTGGTTCTCCACCAACATGTCCCCGTCGATCTGGGCATTGACCGCGGGCACCTCCCGGAGGGCATTGACGACCGCCTTGGTGAAGAACGACATGAACCCCAGCTTGATGCCGTTCTTCTTCACGAAGTCCTCCTGATATCGGGCGCGCAGGGCCTGGACCGCCGACAGGTCAACCTCATTGAAGGTGGTGAGCATGGCCGCCTCGTGCTGGGCGGCGACCAGGCGCTCGGCGATGCGCTGGCGCAGCGGGCTGAGCTTCTTCCGGGTTTGTCGGGCTGGAGCCGTCCCCGGCGCCGAGCTCGGGGTCGCCGCCTTCGCCTTCGCCGGCGCCTTCACCTCCGCCTTTGGTTCAGCCTTCGCTTCGGGAGGTGGAGCGGGTTGTCCCAATCCGCTCTCCGCCGGAGGCGGCGCCTCTGCCGGAGCCCCGGCTACCGCCGCCGGCTCAGCCGCCAACTCCTTCAGGTTTCCGCCTTCCGCCTTCCGCCTTTCCGTCGTTCCCCCCTCCTCATCAATCACCGCCACCACCTGCCCGATCTTCACCTCGGCGCCGGCTGCGACCTTGAGCGAAATGGTCCCGGCGGCTTCGGCCGTGCCTTCGGACGTGATCTTGTCGGTCTCGAGCTCGTAAAGCTTCTGGTCCTTGGTGACGGCCGCGCCGTCCGCGACATGCCAGGCGGCGAGCACACCCCCGCTGATCGATTCGCCCATTGCCGGAATCTTGACCTCGTATTGCGCCATGGCTCAGAGACTGAAAGCGGAGCGCAGGAGCGCGTCGAGCTCGATCCGGTGGAACGCGAGCAGCCCGGTCGCCGGCGAGGCCGACGCGCCCCGGCCGGCGTAGAGCGGCTTGCGGTTAAAGATCGCCTCCAGCTGCGGGGCGATCCAGGTCCAGGCGCCCATGTTGCTCGACTCCTCCTGGCACCACACCACCCGGGACCGGGCATAGCCCTGCGCGAGCTGGGCCAGCCGCTGGGTATGGAGGGGATAGAGCTGCTCCACGCGCACGATCGCGGTCGTGGAGATGTTGTTTTCCCGGCGAAATTCGCACAGGTCGTAGTAGATCTTGCCGGAGCACAGGATGAGGCGGGGGGGGCCCGGCGGGGTGGAGTTGAAGAGCGGGTCGTCGAGGATTTCCTGGAAGGAGCCGCTGACGAAGTCATCGATCCGCGAAACGGCCGCGGGATGCCGCAGCAGGGACTTTGGCGCCATGATGACCAGCGGCTTGCGGAAGTTGCGCTTCACTTGGCGCCGGAGGAGATGGAAGTACTGCGCGGGCGTGGTGACATTGGCCACCTGGATGTTCTCCTCGGCGCAGGCCTGGAGGAAACGCTCGAGCCGGGCCGACGAGTGCTCCGGGCCCTGCCCCTCGTACCCGTGCGGCAGCAGGAGCACGAGGCCGCAGGTGCGCTGCCACTTCGATTCGCCGCTCACGATGAACTGGTCGATCACGACCTGGGCCCCGTTGGCGAAATCGCCGAATTGCGCCTCCCACAGGCAGAGCTGGTCGGGATAGTCCAGCGCGTACCCATAGTCGAAGCCGAGCACGGCGGCCTCGGAGAGGAGCGAGTTGTAGACGCAGAAGCGCGCCTGGTGCGCATCGTCCACGTGCTTGAGCGGCGTGTACTTCGCGCCGGTCTCGACGTCGGCGAGCACCGCATGGCGCTGGCTGAACGTGCCCCGCTCGGTGTCCTGGCCGCTCAGGCGGACCGGCGTGCCCTCGAGCAGCAGGGTGCCGAAGGCGAGCGCCTCGCCGAAGCTCCAGTCGACCGGCCCGCCGTCCCGGTGCGCCTGGCTGCGCGCCTCGAGGAAGCGCCGGATCTTGGGGTGCGGGGTGAAGCCGGCGGGCAGGGTGGTGAGGCCGCGGACGACCTGGTCGATCGCGGCGGCGGACGCGCCGGTTGCCACCGGGGTGTGGTGATACTCGGGTTGGAAGACGGCGGTCGAGCCCTTGAATGCATCCCCGGGCCAGCGCCGGCCGGCGCGGGCCGCCTCCCGCGCCTTGGCCTTCTTGAGGTTATCCTCCAGCGAGGCGGAATACTCGGCCTTGATCGTGTCGCCCTCCGCCGCCGTGATGCTGCCTTCGCTCACCAGCTGGCGGGTGTAGATCGCGGAGACGAGCGGGTGTGCGGCGATCTTCCGGTAGAGCATCGGCTGGGTGAAGGACGGCTCGTCGGTCTCGCTGTGACCCTGCCGCCGGAAACAATACATGTCCACGAAGACGTCGCGCTTCCACCGGTCGCGAAAGTCGAGCGCCAGCTGGCTGATCATGCAGACCGCCTCGGGATCGTCGCCGTTGACGTGGAAGATGGGGGCCTCGATCATCTTGGCCACGTCGGTGCAGTAGCGGGTGGAGCGCGCGTCGCCCGGGTCGGTGGTGAAACCGATCTGGTTGTTGATGACGAAATGCAGCGTGCCGCCGGTGCGATACCCGGGCAGCTGCGAGAAATTGAGCGTCTCGGCCACGATCCCCTGGCCGGCGAGCGCGGCGTCGCCGTGGATCAGCAGCGGCAGCACGCTGCGGCGCTCGTCGCTGTCGCCGCGGATGCGCTGGCGGGCGCGGGCTTTGCCCTCGACGACCGGGTCCACGATCTCGAGGTGCGAGGGATTGGCGGCGAGGCGGACCTCGACCTTCTTCTTGGACGTGGTGGTGAGGACGGACTCGTAGCCGAGGTGGTATTTCACGTCCCCGTCGCCCGCGACGGTGTCGGGGATGTAATTCTCCGAGAATTGCTCGAAGAGTTCGTCGAAGGACTTCCGCATCACGCTGCAGAGCACGTTGAGGCGTCCCCGGTGGGTCATGCCCATGACGATCTCCGCGATGCCGACGTCGGGGCAGTGGTCGATGACCGAGTCGAGCGCGGCGATGATCGTCTCCCCGCCCTCGAGGGAGAAACGCTTCTGGCCGACGTACTTGGTGTGCAGGAATTTCTCGAAGAGCTCGGCCTTGTGGACCCGCCGGAGCATGCGGACCTTCTGCGGCCGGGTGAACTTCGGCCGCAGGCGGGTCGACTCGATGCGGTCCTGCAGCCACCGGCGGCAGTCCTGGTCCTGGATGTGGGCGTATTCCACCCCCACGTGGCGGCAGTAGGTCTCCTGCAGGGACGCGATGATGTCCGCCAGCTTCATCTGCCCCCCGCCGACATAGGTGCCGACGTCGAAGGAGGTGTCGAGATCGGCGTCGGCCAGGGCGAACTGGGAGAGCTGCAGCTTCGCGGCCGGCGGCGGCGGGGGGCTGAGCGGGTCGAGGTGGGCCTGGAGATGGCCGATCGCGCGGTAGGCGTTGATCAGGTAGTGGACGTGGGACTGCTTCAGGCTGTCCACGATGGCCACCGCCGCCGCCTCGCCCTCGAGTGTCCCGGGGAGGCCGCCGGTGCTGCCGAGGGAGAAACCCTGGAAGAATGCCCGCCAGGTCGGATCAACCGAGTCCGGGTCCTCAAGCCAGGCGCGCTGCATCGCCTCGATGACGTCGGCGTTGGCCCGGGTGGGAAGAGACAGTGAGTTCATGGAGAAGCCAGGAGGCCAATGTGTAGAGTGACGCCGGTGTCCTGCCAACACAAGATTGACCGCCAGATGGGCCACGTTTGCAATCGGGCTTAACTTTGGCGATAGTGGGATAAGAAAGTTTGCCGTGTCTTGATTTGATCGGAAGGCTTCCTTTCGCGGCTGGAGTTAGCCAATACCCGGAGTGCCGCCAAAACAGTCCCGCCGGGCGGGACTAGGAGGCGGCATGAGGCTGACAACAGCCGCTGCAGGAAGCCTTCCGATCAAATTAAGACACAGCGACTGGAGTCGGTGCCCATGCAAACCCAAATCAAAGAATCACTTATCCTCCTGCTCGACGGCATCAAGCGGTCGGACGGTCCGGCCGTGGAGCGAGAAATGACGCGGCTGGAAGATATGCTGGAGCGCGGGCGGGCGGGGTTGCCGGCGCAGCTGGAGCATTTTCTCGAACGACGCAGTTATGCGAAGGCGCTGGCCTACCTGGGCGGGGAGGCCCCGGCAGCGGGGGCGTGTGGTCCCCGGGGGAAGGCCCCGCTGGCAGCAAAACATGAGCAAGGATCCCAAGACATCCGTTGAGGGGGGGCCGGGTTTGGCCCAGAGTCCCTTTGCTGGCTTGAGCGCCGTGGGCTTGCCGCCGGGTCCCCCGCCGGTCCCCGGCGCCCCGGCGCCCGCGGCGCCGGCCCGGAATCGGGGCCGCCTGGACATCCTGCGCGAAAAGGACGGCCGCGGCGGCAAGACCGTGACGGTGGTCGACGGCTGGACCGGCATCGGCCAGCCCGAGAAGGAGCAGCTGGCGAAAAAGATGCGCGCCGCCTGCGGCTGCGGCGGCACCGTCAAGGACGGCCGGATCGAGATCCAGGGAGACCAGCGCGAGACCGTGGCGAGGATTTTGACCGAGGCGGGATTTCGACCGGTTTTCGCGGGCGGATGACTCTGGCTCCAATCATTCTCGCGCAAAGGCGCAAAGCCGCAAAGCAATCGGCCAGCAGTATTGGTTTGCGTTGTTTTGGGGGTTTGATGGATCGGAGGATCGACCTTTGCGGCGTTGCGCCTTGGCGTGAAAAAATCTGAATCTATGCGGCGAGGCCCGCCGCCAAGGTCAGCGCGCTGCGGGCGCGGTTGAGGATATAGAGATGGTAGCCGGGGGCGCCCTGCGCGAGGAGCTCGCGGATCTGGGCGAGGGCCCAGTCGATGCCGATGGACTCGGCGACGTCCGGGTGGTCGCCGGCGGCCTCGAGGCGGCGCACCAGCTGCGCCGGGAGCGACGCGCCGCACATCGTGGTGAAGCGCTGGATCTGCTTCAGCGAGAGCACGGGCATGATCCCGGGTACGATCGGCACGGTGATGCCGGCGGCCCGGCAACGGGACACGAAGCGGTGGTAGACCCCGTTGTCGAAGAAAAGCTGCGTGGTGACGAAGGCCGCGCCGGCGCCCACCTTGCGCCGGAGGTTCTCCAGGTCGGACTCGGGCGAGGCCGCCTCCGGATGCTTTTCGGGATAACCGGCGACACCCAGGCAGAAGTCGGGGTGGCGGCCTCGCAGCAATACGACCAGCTCCTCGGCGTGCCGGAGGCCGTCGGCGGCGGGCCGGAAGTCGGAGGCGCCCTGCGGCGGGTCCCCGCGCAGCGCCATGACGTTGCGAAAACCGGCGGCATGGATCCCGTCGGCGAGCGCGGCGAGCTCCGCCCGGGAATGGGCGACGCAGGTGAGATGGGGCATGACGGTGAAGCCGAACTCGGACTTCAGCAGCGCGCTCACCTGGGCGGAGCGCTCGCGGGTGCTGCCGCCGGCCCCGTAGGTCACCGACACGAAATCCGGGGCGATGCGCTGCAGCGCCGCCGCCGTGTGGCGCAGCGCCTCCACCCCCGCTTCATCCTTGGGCGGAAAGAATTCCAGCGAGCGCAGCGTCCCCCGCCCCGCAAAAAGCTCAGAGATAGGTTGATCCGGCAACATTCATATCAACATATACGAACATAATGATATGTAAAGCTTTTCGGCCATTCTCGACCCGGGGTTCGGCGGAAATTGAATTTTTCTCACGCAAGGGCGCAAAGCCGCCAAGGTCGATCTTTCGATCCATCAACCCCCCAAAACAACGAAAACCCGATCCAATTTGGATCGGGTTTTCGTTGTTTTGGGACTTGGGCAGAAGACCGATACTGCTGGCGGATCGCTTTGCGCCTTTGCGTGAGACCAAAACTACCCTGGTGCGGCTATGCCGCGCTACTTTCCTGCTGCGAAGAGATCGTCGGGTTTCTGGGGAAGGCCGGTGAAGGTGTACTCGTCGACCTGGAAGGCGCGCGTTTTCATCCAGGCGTTGATCGGTGCGCGGGGGTCGGAGCTGGTGATGAAGACATACACGGGTCCGGCCGGCACGGCGGGCTTCTTTTCTTCCGGCTTCCGCCCCAGGGCGACCACGGTGGTTTGGCCGGCGAAGGTGGTGAAGGTGATGGTGCGCAAATGCTGGCGCGCGGCGGCGACCGCGGGGTCCGCCGGGTCGCTCGTGTCGGAGAAGCGGACGGTCCCGAGTGAGGCGAGCAGCGAGGCGACCGCGTCGGCGTTCACCTTGCGGCCGGCCGCGGCTGCCCCGGCGGTCCAGCCGCCGTTCTGGGTGGTGCGCGTGAGCACCACCGATCCGGACGGGTCGAAGGTCACCCCAACCTTCGCCACGTCATCGGGCTTGAGGTCGAGGAGCTGCGCGTTGGCCCAGTTCTTTGGGTCGGTGTCGATCCAGGCGCTGAGGTTCGCGAGGTAGGCCTTGTCCTCCCCGGCGAAGCGGACGAAGCGCCCGCCGCCCGCATCCGGGCTCTTCCCCAGGGTCACCGACCAAAGGGGCCGGCCCCCCGCGTCGCGGAACTCGATCTGCGTGTCCTTGAACTCGAGGCGGGCCAGGCGGTCGGGATTGGTGGTGACCAGCCGCTGGATCCTGGCCGCGACCAGATCGCTGGCCAAGCCCGCCAGCTTGGAGAAATCGGCCGGCAGATCGTAGTAGCTCGCGTCGCGCCAGGCGCCGTCGGGGCCCCGGGTCAGCGCGATCGACTTGCCCTGGTCGCTGAGGCGGATCGCGGCGGCCTGCCCGATCGCGGCCGGGTCGCCCAGCGGCTGCCCGACGCGGGGATCGGCCCGCGCGGGTGCGGGCGCCCGGTTGGCCCAGAACGCGCCGGCGGCGAGCACGGCGAGAATGGCGACGGTGACGGCGAGGCCCTTGAGTTTCATCGCGGGTGCTACTTTTTGCGCGACCGGTAAAACCACACGCCGAAGGCGCAGACCAGCAGCGGCGTGGCGAGGAGGTTGAGGGCGAGCAGGCGGTTCTCCAGGTGGTCGATGCCCTCGCGCAGCGCGTGCCGGAGGGTGCGCCGCTCGGCGCTCAGCGCGGCCTGCTGCTTCTGGAAGTCCTCGATCGCCTTGGCGGCCTCGGGCGAGGCGAGCAGGCGGCCGCCGTCGGCCTTCTTGCCCTCGAGCTCGCTCAGCTTGGCCTGGACGTCGCTCAGCTGCGACTCGAGGGCGGTGAGCTTTTCCTGGTACTTCTCATTGGCCGCGGTCTCCATCTTTTGCACGACGACAAAGGGCCGGACCGAATCCCCCTTGCCGCGGATGGAGATGAGGTCCTGCGAACCGGCGAGGAATTCGAGCGCGTTGGCGGCGAAGGCCTGGTTGTCGTTGAGCGGCTCGGCCGCGGCGGTGCCGAGGAAATTCAGCTTGCGGATGCTATAGTCGTCGAAGAGCCAGTCGGTGTCGGCGACGATCAGCAGGGTGGAGGTGGTGGATGAGGCCTTGAGCGTCGGGGCCGCCTTCGTCCCGCCTGGCGCGGCGTCCGCCTTCGCCGAGGCTACGGCGGACAGGTCAGCGGGTTTTTCGGCTTTCGGTGGGCCGTCGGGGAACGCCGACCTGAACCGGCCGGTGACCAGGGCGGCGATGACCTTGGGGCCGGAAGGGGTGAGATGGCCCGCGATGTCCTCGGGTTGCTCCATCTGCATCGCCATGGCGTCGAGCTCCCCCGCTCCGCGGGAAGTCGTGACGAGCGGCGTGAACGTCAGTCCGGCGCCCGGCGCCAGCGCCACGCTCCCGGACTCGACAAACAGCATCGAGTTCAGCTGGGCGGTCGGCGGCGACTGGGCGTTGAAGTTGTCGTGCTCCAGGGTCAGCCAGACCGGATAGCGCGCGACGGTGTCGTTTTGGAGCTGGACCTGGGTGGCCTCGTCGTTGTCGCCGACGATCTTCTGCGGGTCGTAGGCGATGCCCCAGCCGCCCAGCAGCACCGGCAGGTCGCTGGAGAGGTTGGGCGGCGTGCCGCCCATCATCGCCATCTGGCCGCCCTGGCGCTTGAAATACTGCGACGCCGGATCGACCGCCAGGAACACGGGGCCGCCGCGCAGGAGGAACTGGTCGATCGCGAACTGCAACCGGGGTGTGAGGTTTTCCGGATGGACGACGGCGAGCGCGTCGAGATGGGCGGGCAGCTCGGTCGCCGCCGCGTCGACGGGCACGAGGTCGAAGGTGTCCTGCCACTCCGTGATCACATACTGGCCCTCCTGGTCGGGCTGGCCGGTCATCGGGTTGGCGGGCGCGCCCTGGAGCGGCAGGCTGGTGATCAGCCCGAGGCGCTTCTTGTCGACGACCTGGACGCGGTAGATCAGCTCCGAGACGTCGTACTCCAGGAACTGCTCGCGCTCCGGGTTGAGGGCGCCGATCGCCTTCTGCTGGTCCGCCTGGGTGGCGACCAGCCCGAAATAAAAGGGATCCCCGCCCGTCTCCATCCGCTGGGGCTCGAGGCCGGCGGCCGTGGCCTTCTCCTCCTCCGGCGTGTCCGGCTCGGGATCGATGACGTTGAGGGTGAGCCTGCCGTGCGACGCCCGCACGTACTGCCGGAGCATCTCGCGGACGCGCT
>Ga0302196_10004069_pt1 | contig 13319 bp, 17 predicted proteins | sample II_Bog_N1_3_FD_198794 | JGI IMG/M metagenome (GOLD analysis project Ga0302196, IMG submission 198794) | Peat permafrost microbial communities from Stordalen Mire near Abisko, Sweden - II_Bog_N1_3 | ecosystem: Environmental > Terrestrial > Soil > Wetlands > Peat | place: Sweden: Abisko...
GCGGACCATCGGCTGGTTGGTGGGGATCGGCACCACCTCGAGCTTGTAGATCTTGTCGAACTCCTCCGCCTCGGTGATCGCCGTACCGGTCATCCCGGCCAGCTTGTGGTAGAGGCGGAAGAAGTTCTGGAAGGTGATCGTCGCGAGGGTGATGTTCTCCTGCTGGACCTGCACCCCCTCCTTGGCCTCGATTGCCTGGTGGAGCCCGTCGCTCCAGCGCCGGCCCGGCATCGTCCGGCCAGTGAACTCGTCGACGATCACCACCTCGCCATCGCGGATGATGTACTCCCGATCGAGCTGGTAATGGACCCACGCCCGGAGTGCCTGGTTGACCTGGTGAGCCTCCACGGCATGCTCGATGTCGAAGATGTTGGAGATGCCGGTCCACTTCTCGATTTTGGCGACGCCGTCGTCGGTGAGCGTCACCGACTTGGTCTTCTCGTCGCTGGTGTAGTCCTCGTCGGCGACCAGATTCTTGATCAGGCGGGAGTACGTGTAGTACTTCTCGGTGGGCTCGCTGCCCTGCCCACTGATGATCAACGGGGTGCGCGCCTCGTCGATGAGGATGGAGTCGACCTCGTCGACGATGGCGTAGTGGAGCCGGCGCTGGACGCACTGCTCCACGGTCATCGCCATGTTGTCCCGGAGGTAGTCGAAGCCCAGCTCGTTGTTGGTCGCGTAGGTGATGTCGCAGGCGTAGGCCTCGCGGCGGGTACACGAACGGAGGTGCTGGAGGCGGGAGTCGGTGTGGCTCTCGTCGAGGAAGTCGGGGTCGTAGATGAAGGAGAGGTTCTGGCCCGAGATGACCCCGATGCTCATGCCCAGGAAGTGGTAGACGGGAGCGTTCCACCCCGCGTCACGGCGGGCCAGATAGTCGTTGACGGTGACCAGGTGGGCGCCCTTGCCCACCAGCGCGTTCAGGTAGAGGGGGAGGGTCGCCACCAGGGTCTTGCCTTCGCCGGTCCTCATCTCGGCGATCTTGCCGTCGTGGAGCACGATGCCCCCGACCAGCTGAACGTCGAAGTGGCGCATCCCCAGGACGCGGCGTGAGGCCTCACGCACCACGGCGTAAGCCTCGGGAAGGATCTCGTCGAGCAGCTCCTTCTGCTCCTCCTCACGCTCCTTCTTTTCACGCCGGGCAAACTGCCGATCGATCTCCGCCTCGCTCTCCGCGCTCACGTTGCCGCTCGCGAACTCGGCCTCCGCCTGCGCGGAGGTCTCACCGAGGACGTCGAGGTCCTCGGCGTAGGACTGGCCGAAGCTGATGTCGGGGCCCTCGTAGCCGATCCGCTCCCGGAGCTCCTCGGTCCGGTGGCGGAGCTCGTCATCGGAGAGCGCGCGCATCTCCTCCTCGAAGGCGTTGATCTCCGCGACGACTCTCAGGTGGCGGGAGATCTCCCGCTTGTGGGGATCACCGAGCACCTTGCTGAGCAGGGACATGAGACTTCCTAGCAGGGACTTGAGGGTCCCGAACATGAACGGCGAGCTTCCATGATGACGCGACCGGAGCGCCCGTCACCGCTCCGAGCGGGCCTGGCAGCTCCGTGCCGAGCTGGATCGTACCAGCCGACCGGCCGGCCCAACCCTTCCCAAGGCATGGAATTCGCACCCGGGAAGGGGCGGCCCGTTCCCGGGACTGCCGCCCTCCGGGCCGGCCCGGGAACGGGGCGGCTCGGGACGAGGACTCAGGGCCGGGGTGGCTCGGCGTCGGCCCGGATCCTGCCCTTGCGGTCGGTGACCCGGTCGTGGTGGCGGCTCACCTGCTCGTCCGCCGTATCGATGACGCCATCGATCGCCTCGCGGACAGTCGCCGCCTCCCGGCGGGCGGACAGCCGGGTGCGGCCGACGTGAAGGACGATCTCGGCGGAGGCTTCAGGGAGCAAGGCCGTCTCCCGCTCCACGGTGAGATTGACCTCCTCGAGGTGGGCGTGGTGCTCGAGGCGGCGCAGCTTCGCCTCGGCGTAGGCGCGAGCATCGGGCGGGACGTGGTGACCGGTGACGATGGAGACGCGCATCTCTCTCCTCAGACGAGCTTGAGAACCGAGCCCCGGTCGATCCCGAGCTTACGGAGTGTGCCGGCGGGCAGCTCAAGGGCGGCTTTGGAACCGAAGACCACGCGGGAGATCCGCCAGGGCCGGATGGTGTGGCAGGCGTGGAGGATCCGGCCGTCCCCGTCCACGAAGGCGACGTCCAGAGCGAAGCGCATGAAGAACATGTGGATGGAGCCGCACTTCTGAATGCAGAGCCCCTCCCCCACCGGCAGCTCGCGGCGCCACATCAGGCCGCGGAATCTGGCGAGAAAGGTATTGGCAACCGCGCAGTGCTCGGCGACGACGGTGCCGTCAGCGGTCTCCAGGCGGAGGGTAGCGGTCACCACGACCGCATGGTAGCCGCGGAGGGCGCGCCGCGTATGGTGTGAGGATGACGAACCTCACCGATCTCAGCCTTCACATCGACCCCGCCTGCCCCTGGGCATGGCTGACCTCCCGCTGGCTGGTCGAGGTCGAGAAGGTCCGCCCCATCCGAGTCACCACCCGCCTCTTCGTCCTCGCTCAGATCAACCAGGACAAGGATCCGGACGAGCGCCACCTCCGTTTCCACCGCGCCAGCGAGACCGCGATGCGGGTCATGGTGGCGGCACGGCGGGCCGGCGGCGACGCCGCGCTGGCCCGGGTCTACACGGAGCTCGGCGAGGCCCACCACGAGCACGGCGAGCCTCTGGACGACGATGCGGTGCTGCGCCGGGCCCTGGTCGCGGCCGGCCTCGACCCCGCTCTCGTCGACACCGCGGCCGCGGACCCGAGCACCAACGAGGAGATGCTGGCCGAGCATCGCGCGATCGCGGCGCGTGGGGCCTTTGGGGTCCCCACCCTGGTCCTCGGCGATGCCCCGCCCACCTTTGGCCCGTGCGTGGACGCACGGATCACCGGGGAAGCGGCCGGCGAGCTGTGGGACCGGGTTTCGTGGCTGCTCACCGCCGAGCACTTCTACGAGCTGAAGCGGGAGCGCACCCAGCGTCCCGGCATCGGCCGGTACCAAGCCGGGGCCGGCGCCACCGCCTGACCGCGTCGGCGGAGCCCGATGCGGTGTCTTAAGCGGTATCGAAGACCGCCCTAACCTCCGTGCCGGCGCCGAGGGCACTGCGGATCTCGAAGGAGCCTCCCACGTTCTCGACGCGCTCGCGCATGCTGATCAGGCCGAGGGACCGCGTGCGCCCGAGCCTCGCCTCCGTGGCGCCGACGTCGAAGCCCTCCCCACGGTCCCCGACGACGACCTGGAGCCTGCCCGGCAGAAAGGCGACCACCACCTCCACCTCGTCGGCCCGGCCGTGCCGGTAAGCATTCTCGATCGCCTCGACGACCACACGGAAGGCGGCAAGGCCGATCGCGGAGGCGAGATGCCGCTCCTCGCCGATCACCTGTACCTGGACGGTCACGATGCCGAGGAGGTCGGCCCCAGCCCGGCGCACGGAGGTGACCAGGCCCTCCTCCTCCAGACCCCGTGGGCTGATCTGGAAGAGCAGGCGGTCCATCCGCGCCATGGCTCGGCGGGTGACCTCCTTGCACTGGGCGACCTCGGAGGTGACAGTCAGGGCGGGAACCCGACCGACCCGGCGTCCGATCAGCTCGGCGGCGAGGACCACCTCAGCGAGGTCCTCGAGCGGTCCCGACATGATCATGTCGCTGATTGCCTGATGGTCCTGGGTGACCAGGCGCTGGAGCTGCCGCTCGGCCCGCCGGCAGACCACCTGCGCGTCGTCGGCGGTCACCGACTGCGCGCTCGCGTCGGCTCCCAGCTCCGCCGCCAGCGGGCGGATCTGACCGAGCTGGTCGCGCTCCGACTGCATCCCCGCGCGCCGCTCCTCCAGCCCGTCGAGGCGGGACTCCAGGGAGCGCATGCGCGTGTACAACTCGCCGCTGCGCCGCAGGGCGCCGGCGAGCACCTCGGGGCGCACCAGGCGGCGGTGCTCCATGATCTGCGCGCGCACCTCCTCGGCCTGGGCCAGGGCAAGACGCACCCGGGTACGTTCGGCGGACTGCCCCGCGATCACCTCATCGAGGCCCGCGATGAGCGTCTCCAGCTCCTGTGCCCGCTCGTCGAGGGCACGCGAGAGGTCCCTCAGAGGTGACGAGCCAAGCACCCCCACCCTGATCCCGTCAGACGCCATGACCACAGCTTGTCTAGGCTAGCAGCCTCCCCCGGTGGTCCGCTGGGCGACCCCCTCTCGGGGGTCTCTGGTCCCGGCGATGGGGCCCCCAGATGGCACCGCCGGCTCAGGCGGGTCAATCGCGACGCAGTCGCAACCGGACGAGATCGACCAGGGTGCCGAGCGAGTCGCGGATCGGGCTGACCCGGGAGTTCTCCGCGTGCCGCCACACCACCCCGACCTCGGCAACGCGCCAGCCGAGGCGCCGGGCCCGCAACAGCACCTCGGCGTCGAAACCGAACCCCGGCGTCCGTAGCGGGGTGAAGCATGCGACGGCGGCCTCGGCGGTGAAGAGCTTGAAGCCGCACTGGGTGTCATGGAGCCCGGGGAGCACGAGCAGCTGCAGCATCCGGTTGTAGGAGCGGCCCATCACCTCCCGGGCAAAGGGCTGGTGAACCTCGACCTCCGAGCCGGCGAGGGCGCGGGAGCCGATGGCGATGGCGGTCATCCCCTCGATCAGTTCTCGCAGCTTGGCCAGCTCGGAGATGGGGGTGCTCAGGTCGGCGTCGGTGAAGAGGCGGAGGCCGCCCCGCGCGGCCAGCATCCCGGCGCGGACCGCGGCGCCCTTGCCCAGGTTCTGGGGGAGCCGGATGACCTGGAGCTGCACCCAGCCGGCTGCGGTCTGCTCGGCCAGTTGGGCCGTGCCGTCGCGCGAACCGTCGTCGACGACGATGACCTCGTACTCCTTGTACTCCGCTCCCGCGCCGTCGAGATACGCCCGGAGTGCCTGCAGGGTCGCGGGCAGGCGCCGCACCTCGTCGAAGGCGGGAACGATGACGCTCAGCATTCGCGGGACTCTGCCATGGCGGGGCTCACTTTGGGGAGGTTTGGTCGCGGTGGCGTGCCTCGCGCTGCACGGCCGCCACGAATCGGGGGATGGCCAGCTGGCGCCCCAGCCGCCGCGGCTCGCGAACGAGGCGCCAGAGCCACTCCAGGCCGAGCCGGCGCAGGGGCCCCGGAGCGCGGCGGATGCCACCGCCCATCTCCCGGAAGTCGAAGCTGCCGCCCTCACCGATCAGGACGCCGTGGCCGAGCTGGGGGGAGAGACGCGCCATCAGCCGCTCCTGGGCCGGGAACCCGACCCCGACCAGGATCAGGTCGGGCCGGCAGCGTCGCAGCTCCGCGAGCAGCGCGGGGTCGCCGGCAGGATCGGCCCGGCCCGGGGCCGTCCCCACGATCCGGAGCCCTGGCAACGCGCCCTCCAGGTACCGAGCCGTATGGGTGATCGAGTTGTACTTGGGCGAGCCGATCAGAAACACCCCGAGCCCGCGATCGCGGCAGGCGCCGAGGAGGGAAAGGGTGAGGGTGGCCCCCGCCACCCGCTCGGGAATGACCGTCGTGACCGATCGCGGTCTGAGCACGATGGCGGCCAGCGACCGAAGCAGGTCGAGGATGCGGTGGCCGGGCCGGCGGCCGTAGGCGGCGGCCCACTGGACGGCGACGCCGTCGGCGAGCCGCAACCAGGCGCCCTCGAAGATGGCCCGGACTGCCGGGGTGGCGCGCGGGCCGAAGAACTCGACGTAGGGCTTGAGCACATAGGCGGGAGGGCTCTCGGGATCGGCGGCGCGTTCCACGATCCGATCGACCGCCTCGGAGACGGTCAGCGCGTCGACGGCGACCCCGAGGACGCGCGGTCGCGCGGGCGCGTCGGGTCCTGACCGGCCGGATCGATCTCCGCGGTTCCCCGCGATCTGGCCGGCGGCGGCACCGTCGACGACGCCGCCCACACTCTCCCGAAAGCGCGCCGCCGTGAACCGGCCCGCCGCGGCGACCAGCTGATCTTGGCGAATGGGAAGCTCGGCGAGCTCCTCCACCGCGGCGTTGAGCGCCGGCACCGACTGCTCGTCGAAGAAGACGCCGGTACGGCCGGCCTCAACGATCTCGGTGAGCCCACCGCGGCCGTAGGCGACCACCGGGGTGCCGCAGGCGAGGGCCTCGACGGCGGCGATACCGAAGTCTTCCTCACCAGGAAAGACCAGCCCGCGGGCGCCGGCGAGCAGCTCGCCCCGGGCGGCGTCGTCGAGGTGCCCCGCAAAGCGGATCGACGGCCCGGCCAGGCCTTCCAGGCGGCCGCGATCCGGACCGTCGCCGATGACGATCAGCCGGCGCCCCGAGACACTGAAGGCCCGGACCGCCAGGTCGATCCGCTTGTACTCGGTGAGGGTGCTGAGGGTCACCCAGTGCTCGCCCTTGGGGGTGGCGGCCAGCGCCCGGAGCCCGTCCACGTCGACCGGCGGCGGGATCACCGTCACATCGCTCACCCGGTAGTAGCGGCGCAGCCGCCCGGCGGTCGTCTCCGAGTTGGCCAGCCAGACATCGACCCCCGGGACCCCGGCCAGGTCCCAGCGGCGGGCGTGCGCCACCATGGCGGTCACCGCGAGCCGCCGAAGGGGCCCCACATTCATCTCCTCCACGTAGCGGGGCCAGTAGTCCCAGGCAAAGCGCATGGGCGAGTGGCAGTAGCAGACGTGCAGGGTGGACGCCGGCGTGGTGACGTTCTTGACGAAGGCAACCGAACTGGAGAGGACGACGTCGAACCCCGAGAGGTCCCACGCTCCGACCGCCGCGGGGATGAGGGGCAGGAGGTAGCGCGGATGGGAGCGCACCTGCTCCGGCAGCCGCTGGAGCCAGGATGTCCGGACCCGCGCGGGGTCGAGCTCCCCCGCATACGCCCGGGCGTCGAACAGCAGGGTGTAGACGGGAGCCTCCGGATACAGCCGGGCCAACTCCAAGAGCACGCGCTCACCGCCGCCGATGGGCCGGTTGAGCCAATCGTGGACGAGGGCTATCCGTGGCATCAGCGGAGATGATGGGGGATCTGGCCCTCCGCCGAGGCGGATGGATCGGTCCCGGAGCCCGCCGCTAGCGCTTGGTGTACTGAGGAGCCTTGCGAGCGCGCTTCAGGCCAGGCTTCTTGCGCTCCTTCTCCCTGGGATCGCGGGAGAGGAGACCGGCCTTCTTGAGCACCGCGCGCAGCTCGGGGTCGGCGACCACGAGGGCGCGGGCGATGCCGTGGCACACCGCCCCGGCCTGGCCGGCGACGCCGCCGCCCAGCACCTTGACGGTTCCCGCGAACCGCTCAACCGTGTCGGTGATGCGGAGCGGCTGAGTGACGACAGTCTCGAGATCGCGGCGTCCGAAGTACTCACTCGGGGGGTGCCCGTTGATGAGCAGGACCCCGTCTCCGAGGACGAGGCGCACCCGTGCCACCGCGGACTTGCGCCGGCCGGTCGCGTAGTAATAGTGCTGCTCAGTTGCTGGCAACGATGATCTCCCCGAGTGGACCGAAGGTGATGGGCGTGGGCTGCTGGGCCTCGTGGTGGTGCTCGGCGCCTGGATAGATACGGAGCCGGGTGAGCATGTCGGCGCCCAGGCTGTTGTGCTGGAGCATCCCCTTGACCGCGTGGCGGATGGGGAAGGTCGGGTCGCGTTCCAGGGCCTCCTCGAAGGTCCTGGTGCGGCGGCCGCCCGGGTACCCGGAGTAGCGGTCGTAGATCTTCTTGCGCGCCTTTCCACCCGTGACCACGATATCAGCCGCATTCACCACGACGATGTGATCGCCGGTGTTGAGGTGAGGCGTGTACTGGGGACGGTGTTTGCCGCGCAGAACGCGGGCGATGTTAACCGACAGGCGCCCCAGGGTCTGGCCGCGCGCGTCGACCAGGAACCACCGCGAAGGGACCTCGCCCGCCTTGGCCATGTAGGTCCTCTGGCTCGTCTGGGTCGTCATGAAACACCTCCGGCGGCCGACCCGTAGGTGACGGCCCACTGATGAAGTCCGCGGGCCGGGGCCACCGTGACCCGCTCCGGACGAGAGCCGGGATCCGCCAGCGCCGCGCCGAGCTGCGCGCAGCTGAGCCGCCCGGTGGCGACCGCCACCAGCGCCCCGGCGATGGCCCGCATCATCCCGTAGAGAAAGGCGTCGGCGGTGACCTCGATGACGACGACGGGAAGGTGCTCCCCTCCGCAGACGGAGGTCGCCCGCCGGACCGAGATGTCGTGAACGGTGCGCACCGTGCCTCCCCCCGGCTTCGGGGAGCGACCAAAAGCACCGAAGTCATGGCGGCCGCGCAGGATCTCTGCCGCGCCGTGCATGAGCTCGAGGTCGACCTCGCCGGAGATCTCCCAGGCGAAGCGTCGCGCCACGGGTGCGCGCCGCGACACCACGAGATACCGGTAGGTGCGAGAAACGGCGTGACGCCGGGCGTGAAAACCGGCGGCGGCCGGCGCCGCGGCGCTCACCGTCACGTCGCGCGGCAGTACCGACACGAGCGCGCGCCGGAGCGATTCCGGTTCCCAGTTCCGGTCGGTACGAAGACCGACCACCTGGCCGTGAGCGTGGGCCCCGGCGTCGGTGCGACCGGCCGCGGTCAGCTCCACATTGGCATCGCCGACCCGGGCGAGGGCCGCGCGCAACTCACCTTCGACGGTGCGCATCCCGGGCTGGCGCTGCCAGCCGTGGAAGTCGCTTCCATCATATTCGAGGGTGAGGCGGAAGGTGGCCACGATTCAGGCCTCAGCCCCCACCATCTCGATGATCGCCATCGGGGAAGCGTCGCCGGTTCGCGGAGCCAGCTTGATGACCCGCGTGTATCCACCCTGACGCGGCGCCGGGCCCTCGAAATAGCGCTCCCGGTAGACGGTGAAGAGCCGGTTGCTGACCTCGCGGTCAGTGACCCAAATCGCGATCTTGCGGCGCGCAGTGAGGTCATTGCCCCGGGAGTCGGTCACGACGCGCTCAACCCAGCGCCGCAGCTCCTTGGCCTTGGCCTCCGTGGTCGTAATGCGGCCATGCCGGAGCAGCTCGGTGACCTGATTGCGGGTCATCGCCTGGCGGTGGGCGGCGGATCGGCCGAACTTGCGGCCGGCTTTGCGGTGACGCATCTCTCAATCGACCAAGCTCACCGGGCCGACGGCTGGAATAGGGTCTCCAGCTCCTCGGCGGTGACAAAGTTGCGCTCGACCAGCTTCTCCTTGATCTCGTCAAGGGACTTCTGACCGAAGTTGCGCAGGGTGAGCAGCTCCTCCTGGCGCATCGCGACGAGCTGACCGACCCGGGTCACGTCGTTGGCCTTGAGGCAGTTGAGCGCCCGGACGGAGAGCTCCAGCTCCTCGATGGGCACGTCGGCGAGACGGCTCGGCATGTCGTTGCCACGCTGCTGGCGCACAGCCGGGGCTGCGAGATTGTCGCCGAAGCGCACGAAGAGGTCCAGGTGCTGGGTGAAGAGGGCGGCCGCCTGGCTGACAGCCTCGACCGGTTGAATGGTGCCGTTGGTCCAGACCTCGACGATCAGCTTGTCCCACTCGGTCTCCTGGCCGACGCGGGTCTTCTCGACCGTGAAATTGGCCTTATGGACCGGGGTGAAGATGGCGTCCAGCGGGATGACCCCGATGGGCTGCCCCTCTTTCTTGTTTCTCTCGGCGGTGACGTAGCCCTTGCCCTGCTCGACCATGAGGTCCATGCGAAGCTGGGCTTTGGGCCCGTCCAGGGTGCAGATGTGGAGGTCGGGGTTCTTGATCTCGACGTCACTCGGGCACTCGATGTCAGCGCCGGTCACCGTGCGCGCGCCCCGGACATCCAGGGTGCAGCGGACCGGCGTCGAACTGTGCGAGACGACGCAGAGCTCCTTGAGGTTGAGGAGGATCTCGATGACATCCTCCTTGATGTGTGGGATGGCGCTGAACTCGTGGCTGACCCCGTCGATGGCCACCGACGTCACCGCGGCACCGGGCAACGACGAGAGCAGGACGCGCCGCAGCGAGTTGCCGAGGGTCGTCCCGAAGCCAGGCTCGAGCGGCTCCACCTCGAACTTGCCGTAGTTGGTGCTGGCTTCGAGCTCATGGACAACGGGAACTGCAAGGGTGTCGATCATAGGGTCTCCACGGAGGCGGCGATGACGCTCAGCCGGACGGATCTGCGTGTCATCGGCTGTAGTACTCCACGATGAGCTGCTCATCAATGGCCAGCTCCATCTCTTGGCGGTCGGGAAGGCGCAGCACGGTGCCCCGCAGCTGGTCGGCTTCCAGCGTGAGCCAGTCGGGCACGCTGCGGTTGGGCAGCAGCGAGAGGGCGTTCTGGATCGGCTCGAGAGTGCGGCTCTTCTCCCTCACCGCCACCACATCGCCGGGCCGGATCTGGGCCGACGGTATGCTCTGCACCCGTCCGTTGACGGTGAAGTGGCGATGGTTGACCAGCTGGCGCGCCTCCTTGCGGGATGCCGCCAGGCCGAGTCGGTAGACCACGTTGTCGAGGCGCCGCTCCAGCTGCTGCAGCAGGACAGTGCCGGTCACCCCGGTTGCGCTCTCGGCGCGCTCGAAGTAGTGGCGGAACTGGACTTCCAGCACCCCGTACATGCGCCGCGCCCGTTGCTTGGCCCGGAGCTGGATGCCGTAATCGCTGACTTTGCGCCGGCGCGCCATGCCGTGCTGCCCCGGAAGCAGCGCGTTGCGCTTGTCAAAGGTGCAGTTGCTCACGCACTTGGCGCCCTTGAGGTAGAGCTTGACGCCCTCACGGCGGCAGAGCCGGCACACGGGACCCGTGTAATTGGCCATCTCCTACCCTCCCTAGACCCGCCGCCGCTTGGGCGGGCGGCAGCCGTTGTGCGGGATCGGGGTGATGTCAGTGATGGCGGTGACCTCCAGGCCCGAGGCCTGCAGACTGCGGATGGCGGCCTCGCGGCCCGCTCCCGGCCCCTTGACGAAGATCTCCACGGTCTTGAGGCCGTGCTCCATGGCGCGCCGGGCAGTGGCCTCGGCGGTCACCTGGGCCGCATACGGGGTCGACTTGCGCGATCCCTTGAAGCCCTGGCCGCCCGCCGAGCCCCAGGCGATGACGTTGCCCTGAGGGTCGGTAAGGCTGACGATGGTGTTGTTGAACGTCGAGAGGACGTGCGCGTGTCCGACCGCGATGTTCTTGCGCTCGCGGCGCCGGGTGCGGACGACCTTCTTCTTCTTGCCCATTTACTTCTTTGCCTTGGCGCGGCGGACGCCTACGGTCTTCTTCGGTCCGCGGCGCGTGCGTGCGTTGGTGCGGGTGCGCTGGCCCCGGACGGGCAGGCCCCGGCGGTGGCGGAGACCGCGGTAGGTCCCGATCTCCATAAGCCGCTTGATATTGAGGGCGATCTGGCGTCGCAGGTCTCCCTCGACCCGGCCCTGGAGCTGCTTGGAGATGACGTCACGAAGCCGCCCCACCTGGGCGTCGGTGAGGTCCCTGGCCCGGATGTCGGGCGAGACCTGGGCCAGGCTCAGCACCCGCTTGGCGGTGGAGGGGCCGATCCCGTAGATGTAGGTGAGGGCGATCTCGATCCGCTTTTCCCGCGGGACGTCGACGCCGGCTATGCGTGCCACGTTTCTCCCCTACCCCTGACGCTGCTTGTGCTTGGGGTTTTCGCAGATCACGCGGACGGCCCCGCGGCGTTTGATGATCTTGCAGCGCTCGCACATACGCTTGACCGAGGCGCGGACCTTCATACCCAACTCCCCTGGTGGTGGCGTGGCGAAGCAGGAGCGCTGCCCGCCAGACCGGCCCGGCCGTCGATTCGTCTCTCTTTCATCTCTCTCTGGTTGGAATTGGTCCCGCCCGCCGGCTCCGCCGGTCAGGCAAGGCGCTGGATGATCCGCCCCCGACCGGGATCGGCGGTGGAAAGTTCGACCTGGACCCTGTCGCCCGGGAGGATCCGGACCGCCTGGAGGCGGGCCTTTCCGGCCGGATGGCAAAGAACCTTGTGCCCGTCCGCCAACTCGACCCGGTAGAGCGCGTCCGGGAGCGGTTCGATCACTCGCCCCACGAGCGGCTCGTCAGCCCGCGTCATCGGGCGTGCCGAATCGGGCTGCCGAGCAGCCACGGCCGCTGAGTATACCAGGGTGCCTCCCCGGGCAAACGCCGCGCCGGCCCCATCCGTCATCCCTCCACCCGGGCCGGCTCCGGCCGGATGGTGAGGACCTCCGGGCCGGAGGCGGTGACGGCGACGGTGTGCTCGAAGTAGCAGGAGCGCCGCCCGTCGGCGGTGACCACGGTCCAGTCGTCCGCCAGGATCCGGGTCTCAGGCCGGCCTGCGTTGACCATCGGCTCGATGGCGATGACCAGGCCCGGCTTGATGAGATTGCCCGTCCCCGGCTTCCCGTAGTTGGGCACCTGGGGGGATTCGTGCATGTCGCGGCCGATCCCGTGACCGACGTACTGGCGGACCACCGAGAAGCCGCAGCTCTCGACGTAGGTCTGGACGGCATGGCCGATGTCGCCGATGAAGCCCCCGGGCCGGGCCGCGTCGATGCCCCGGCGGAGCGCCTCGTCGGTCACCTCGAGCAGCTTGGCGACCTCCGGATCGGGAGACCCGGCGCAGAGCGAGAGACCGGAATCCGCCCACCAGCTGTCCAGGGTCAGACCGCAGTCGAGCGATACCAGGTCGCCCTCCTCGATGACCCGATCACCCGGGATGCCGTGCACCACCTGCTCGTTGATCGAGACACAGAGGGAGTTGGGGAAGCCGTCGAAGCCGAGGAAGCCCGGAATGCAGTGGTGATCCCGGATGAAGGTCTCCGCCTCGCGGTCGAGATCGATGACCTTGAGCCCCGGCCGCGTCGTGGCCGCCAGGTGAGCCAGGCAGGCCCCGAGCACACGCCCCGCGGCCCGCATCTTCTCGATCTCGTCCGGCCGTTTGAGCCGGAAGCCCTCGATCTTCATCGCAGCCGTCTCATCACTGGGCCGGCTCCGCCCCGAGAACCGCCAGGACCTGCTCGGTGACCTGGTCGATCGGAGGGGACCCATCGATTCGCTCAATCCGGGTGCCCGCCCGCTCGTAGTACTCCACCACGGGTGCGGTGTCGCGCTGGTAGACCCGCATCCGCTCGGCGAGCGCGTCCGGGTTGTCGTCACTCCGCCCGTCGATGGCGGCGCGGCGCGAGATCCTCTCCCGAATCAGCTCCGGGTCGACCTCGAGGTAGAGGACCAGCCCAACCTCACGCTGGTTGCGGGCCAGCATCCGGTCGAGTGCCTCCGCCTGGGGCACGGTGCGGGGAAAGCCATCCAGGATGACGCCCCGCTCGGCGTCGGGCTCGGCCAGCCGGCTCTCGATCATGCGGACCATCAGCTCGTCCGGCACCAGGGCCCCGC
>Ga0302196_10004071_pt1 | contig 13316 bp, 9 predicted proteins | sample II_Bog_N1_3_FD_198794 | JGI IMG/M metagenome (GOLD analysis project Ga0302196, IMG submission 198794) | Peat permafrost microbial communities from Stordalen Mire near Abisko, Sweden - II_Bog_N1_3 | ecosystem: Environmental > Terrestrial > Soil > Wetlands > Peat | place: Sweden: Abisko, Stordalen...
TGTCCCCGTTGAAGAGGTTCTTGTCATAGTTGTTGCGCAGCTGGATCACCTTGTCGCCGCTCCTGAACTCGCCGGAAACCGTGCGGATCCCCTTGGCGCCGCCGTTGAGCGCCCCCTGGAGCTGGAGGTTCAGGTTCGCGACGCCCGCGAGCCCCTTGTGCATCGGGGCCATGACCTGGACGTCCGCGACCGGATCGCACCGCTCAAAGTTCCTGGGGATGAAGTCCGTGCACAGCTCGATCACCTTACCCAGGCAATCCTCGGCGGAGTCGGCCATGACGAAGGTGATGTCGTTGGAGGGAAGGATCGCTGCAACCGAGGTCGCCACGGCAGGCAGGGTCGTGTCCCCGGAATTGATGGCGTGCGCCGAGACCACGATCCCGCTCTGGCCCTTCTGCCGGAAGATGACCGAGAGACGGGTCACGGGTGCCCGGGAGGCGGCGATCATGTCCTGGAGCACGTTTCCGGCGCCGACGCTGGGAAGCTGGTCGGTGTCGCCCACGAGCAGCAGGTGGGCGCGCGACGGCACCGCCTGCATGAGCGCCGAGGCGAGCCGTGTGTCGAGCATCGACACCTCGTCCACAATCAGGAAGTCCGTCGCGAGCGGATGCTGCTCGTTGGCGGTGAACCCTGCCCCGGGGTCGTACTTGAGGAGCCTGTGGATCGTGGACGCATACCCCCCGGTCGTCTCTGCGAGGCGCTGCGCGGCCCTGCCGGTTGGGGCCGCAAGGTGGACCCGGACGCCCTTCGCCTTAAGGATGTTCACGAGCGAGCGGAGCGTGGAGGTCTTGCCGGTGCCGGGTCCCCCGGTGAGGATCGAGATCTTGTTGCTTAAGGCGTTGCGGACTGCGTGCTGCTGGAGCTCGTGGAACGCGAATCCGGCCTTTGACTCGGCCCACTGGAGCGCAGCATCGATCTTTATCGGCGGCAGGCCGCTTGCGACCTTCAGGAGCCGCGCGACCACCTCCGCGATCTTTCGCTCGGCGCGGTCGTTCGGGGGGAGCTGGATCAACCCGGAGCCCGGCAGGGGGTTGGGCTCAGACGCGGGAAAGTGGCGGACAAGCTGCTTTGCCGCGACGAGGGCCTCGATCCGCGCCGTCACGAGCGTGGCCGAGGTCTCAAGGAGCTCGGCCGTGTAGTCCCTCAGGCGCTCCTCCCCGAAGGCCGTGTGCCCCTCTTCCTGGAGGCCCTCCAAGGCGAAAAGGATCCCGGCCTCAAGCCGCGGCGCAGCATCGTTTGCGAAGCCGAGGTTGATCGCGATCTTGTCCGCCGTCTTGAAGCCGATCCCCTCGATCTCGCGGGCCACCCGGTAGGGCTCGTTCACGAGCACGGCCTTTGCCTGGGCCCCGTACTGCTTAACGAGCTTGATGCACTGGCTCGGGCTCACGCCGTAGGTCTGCAGGAAGATGTAGAGCTCCCGTTCCGTCCGCTTCCCGTCCCAGGCCAGCTTGATCGCCGCCGCGCGCTTTTTCCCAATCCCGGGGACATCGCGCAGGCGGCCGGACTCCTCCGAGAGGACCCTGAAGGTGTCGGTCCCGAACGCGTCCGCGATCTTGTTCGCGTACACCCGCCCAATGCCCGGCACCAGGCCGCTCCCGAGGTACTTGCGGATGCCGTACACGCTCGCCGGGAGCTCGCTCTTGAAGGACGCAATCTTGAACTGGGCGCCGTGCTGGGAGTGACGGGTCCATTCCCCGGACAGGTGCAACGTCTCGCCGCACTCGACCCCGGGCAGCGCGCCCACGATCGTCACCGGCTCCGCCTTGGCCCCGTCCGCGCCGGCATCGGGCCTGAACTCGGCGATGGTGTAGTGGTTCTCCTCGTTGAGGAAGATGATGCGCTCGAGGACGCCGGCGAGCGTGGCGGGTTCTTGGGTTGCTGGCACGGTGCGCGGTGGGACTCCCGAGCGATGGTCGAGAACCCGTTGGAAATCAATGGCGCAGGTTCAAAGGCGTTGATACCGGCCCCGGATTGGGTCAATCCTGCGCCCATGCTTCGCCCTGCGCGCACCCTGTTTGCCCTTGTCCTCCTTGCGGCCCTCCCTGGGCGAGCCGAGGATGCCGCGAGCCCCGACGAGGCTGCCCTGCGCAAGATGAACGCCGACTATGTCCGGGCATTCCTTGCCTGCGACGTCGAGCGTTTCAGGTCCCTCTTGGCCGACGACTTCACCGGGGTTCTCGCCAACGGGCGGGTGATCGACAAGGCCGAGTTCCTTAGGGAGGCCAAGGAGCCGCCCGATGCCAAGGACCTGCGCCTGCACGGCGTCATTATCCGCATCTACGGCGACACCGCCCTCGTCGGCGCCACCGTGACCTACACCCGCTCGGGCGGCGCGCCGGTCCAGACCCGCTACTCCACGCTCTACGCGAGGCGCGCCGGCAGGTGGGCCGTCGTCTGGGTCCAGTGGACCCGGGTGGCGGCCACGTAAATTGAACTGGCGCGCGGGCCCCCGGTCGGGGAGATTCCTAGGGATGCTCGTGAGCACAGAGCCCAACAGCGCCCGCGCCACGACCCGGACCGAGGGTTCCGTGCTCGTGGTCTTGCTCGAGGGCCGCTGGAGCCTGGAGGGGAGCTCGCCCCGCTGGAGCTCGCTCGTGGGAGCCCAAAAGCCCGCATCGGTGCGCCTGAGCGCCGAGGGGGTGTCCCATTGGGACACCTCCCTTGTCGTGTTCCTCGGTGAGGCGCTCCGCTGGGGCACCAATCTGGGGGTCCCCTGCGACCTTTCGGCGCTTCCCGAGAAGATGAGCACCCTCTCAAGGCAGTTCGAGGGTGCCATGCAAACCTGCGGCCACGATGACCACTCGAGGAGCCTGGCCGTGGAGGTGGGTTTGGCCACCCGCAGTTTCATGGATAACGCCAGGGACCTGCTGCAGTTCGTGGGAGAGTTCTGGATCGACACGACCCGGCTCATCCGGGGCAGGGCGGGACTACGGTGGGGTGACTGCCTGAACGAAATGCAGCGGTGCGGGGCAATGGCGCTCCCCATCGTTAGCCTCATTAGCTTTCTCGTCGGCGTAACGCTGGCCTACTCCGGCGCCATTGTCCTGAAGCGCTTCGGTGGCGAGATATGGGTGGCCGACCTGATCGGCGTCGCCATGACCCGGGAAATGGGCGCCTTGATGGCGGCCGTGACGCTCTCGGGCCGCACCGGGGCTGCGTTTGCGGCTGAGATAGGGAGCATGAAGGCCAACGAGGAGATCGACGCGCTCGCCACCCTCGGCATTTCCCCGGTCCGCTTCCTGGTGATTCCCCGGGTCATCGCCCTGGGGCTCATGATGCCCCTCCTTGCGATGTACGCCAACTGCCTGGGGATCCTGGGCGGCATGGCGGTGGCGTATGCGACCCTGGACATACCCCCTGCCGCCTACTGGATCGAGATGCTCACGATCGTCGACTTCCAGGACATCATGGTCGGGGTCATCAAGTCGGTGGCCTTCGGCCTCATCGTGGGCCTATCCGGCTGCCTCCGCGGGCTCCAGTCCGAAAGGAACGCCTCGGGTGTCGGCAAGGCGGCCACTTCCGCGGTCGTGACCTCCATCCTCCTGATCATCGTCGCGGACGCGATCTTTGCCGTCCTCTTCAACGCGATTGGCCTATGACCGCCGATCCTGTACCCGCCATTGAGGTGAAGGACCTGGCGTGCGGCTACGCGGACACGACCGTATTGGACGGCGTCTCCTTCTCGGTGCGACCCGCGGAGATCTTCTTCATCATCGGCGGATCGGGTTGCGGCAAGACGACGCTCCTAAGGAATATGGTGGGCCTCGACAAGCCGACGCGGGGTGAGGTGTTCTTTAACGGGCGCACGTTCACGAATGCCGACGCCGGGGCCAGGCGCGAGATGCTTAAGACCTTCGGCATGCTCTTCCAAAGCGGCGCCCTCTGGACGTCCCTGACCCTGAGCCAGAACATCGCCCTCCCGCTCGAGGAGTACACGCGCCTGCCGAGGGACGAGATCCAGAACATCGCGGCCTTCAAGCTGGCGCAGGTCGGCCTCGCCGGCTTTGAGGAGCACTATCCCTCCGAGATCAGCGGCGGCATGCAAAAGCGGGCGGGGCTTGCCCGTGCGCTCGCCCTTGACCCGGAGATCGTGTTCTTCGACGAGCCCTCGGCGGGGCTTGACCCCGTGACGGCCCGCAACCTGGACGAGATGATCGTCCAGATACGGGACACGTTTGGCACAACGATTGTCGTTGTGTCCCACGACGTGGACTCGATCTTCGGGATCGCCGACCGGCTCATCATGCTCGACCGCGACACCCGCGGCATCATTGCCGAGGGCAAGCCAAGCAAGGTTGCTGTGGACTCCCCGAACCCGAAGGTCGTAGAATTTTTGACACGCAGAGGCGTGAAGGCAGGATAGGCCGCGGCTTGGCGCTGCCACAGAGCACATGAAAACAAAGATCAGTCCCGCAGTGGTCGGTGCATTCGTCCTGGGCGCTTTCGCGATCGGGATCATCGCGCTGCTCTCGATCGGCAGCCTCAGCCTCTTCTCAAGGCCCGAGCGCTTCATTGTGTACTTCGACGAGGGCATAAGCGGCCTGGACCAGGGCTCCCCCGTGAAGCTGCGCGGCGTCCGTGTGGGCCACGTGGTCGACATCTCGATCCGCTACGACCGCGAGACGGGAAAGTCGCTCGCAGCCGTCCTCTGCGAATTGAAGCGGGGCTCCATCTCCGACGAGCACGGCGCAATCCTCGACGTCTCGGACCGGGGCGGGCTCCAGGCCCTGGTCGACCGGGGCCTTAGGGCGCAGCTTGAGATCAGCGGCCTTGCGACGGGGCTCCTCTTCGTGGAGCTCGATTTCATGGATCCGGCCAAGTACCCCGACACGAGCAAGTCGAGCGACGTGAAGTACGTGGTCATCCCCTCGGCTCCCTCCGAGATCTCGGAATTCCGGGCGAGCGCCTCGACCCTCATGGCCAATGCGACGACCCTCCTTGCGAAGATGCAGGAGATCGACTTCCGGGGCCTGTCCGATGAGCTAAAGAAGCTTGTCGTGGAGGCCCGGATGCGGGTCGACGGCGTTGACTTCAAGGGCCTGGCCGCCCAGTGGAAGAAAACCGGCGAGTCGATCGACGCCATCGCGCGGTCCCCCGACACGATCCACTCCCTCGAGAACCTGAACAAGACCCTGGAGGCCCTGCGCCAATCGATAGGAAAGCTGAACACCCAGGTGGACTCCAACGGCAAGGAGCTCCAGGCGACCCTGATCCAGGCCAAGTCCGCGCTCGAGTCCTTCAACGCGGCCGCGCAGTCGGCGAAGGGCTTCATCAACGCCCAGCAGAACTTCGGGGCCGACACGAGCCGCGCGCTCGAGCGGGTGGCGGACGCCGCCGAGTCCGTCCAGAGGCTCGCCGATTTCCTGGAGCGCAACCCGAACGCCCTCCTCTCCGGGCGCAAGGAGCCCAAATAACCCACACTTGCCATGATGATCCCGAATCAACTGACCCGTAGGCGCCTCCTTGCCGCGTCGGCCCTGGGGCTCATGGGCGTCCTGGCCGGCTGCAACGTGGCGCAGCCCGCACAGGACGACCCGACCCGTTACTTCGTGCTTACCGAGCCAGCCGCGACGGCGGCGGCAACGCCCGGAGGCGCCCGGATAGGGCTCAGGTCGGTCCACCTCGAGGGCTACCTCAAGCACCGGGAGATGGTGGTGCGAACGGGCGCGAACGAGGTCGAATTCCGGGACTACCGGCGCTGGGCCGAGCCGATCGATGTCGCGCTCGGCAGGGTCCTTCGTGCGAGCCTCATGGACTCGTCCGGCGTGGCCCAGGTCGTTGGGGAGCCCTTCCCCCTGGACCTGGAGCGCGACTACGATGTCGCGATCGAGGTCCGCCGTTGCGAGGGCATCGCCACGCGCTCCGAGGGATACGGCGCTAGCTTTGTCGCCACATTCGAGGTCTCGACCACGGGTGCAAACCCCAGGATCGTAGCCCACAAGACGTTCGTGGCCCCCGGCTCGGCCTGGGACGGGCACGACTTTGGCCAGCTCGCGAGCCTCCTCTCGGCGGACGCTGCCGCGCTCGGCCAGGAGATCGCAGCGGCAATCGCCGCCAGGAACTGACCCTACCTTAGGGCGGCCGCGATCCGCTCCAGGGCCTTCTCCACGTTCTCGCGGCTGTTGAAGGCGCTGATCCTGACGTGGCCCTGGCCGCACCTGCCGAAGCCCGCACCCGGCGTGCAGACGACCTGGGCCCTCTCGAGAAGCAGGTCGAAGAACTCCCACGAGTCGCGCCCCACGTTGATCCAGATGTACGGGGCGTTGTCGCCGCCCACGCACGCGAAGCCCAGGCGGCCCATCGCGGCCCGGATCAGCTGGGCGTTGGCCAGGTAGAAATCCGTGAGCCCGCGTGTCTGGCTTCGGCCCGCCTCCGTGAAGGTGGCCGCAGCGGCCCGCTGGATGGGGTAGGAGACCCCGTTGAACTTGGTCGTGTGCCTGCGGTTCCAGAGGGCGTGGAGCGGCTGCGGCTGCCCGGAGGCGTCGGAGGCCATGAGCGTCTTCGGGACAACCGTGTAGGCGCAGCGCGTTCCCGTGAACCCGGCCGTCTTCGAGAAGCTCCTGAACTCGATCGCGACCTCGCGGGCCCCCTCGATCTCGTAGATCGAGTGGGGGATCCTGGGGTCGCGGATGTAGGCCTCGTAGGCCGAGTCGAAGAGGATGACGGCCTTGTTGCTCTTTGCGTATGCGACCCAGGCCTCCAGCTGGGCCCGGGTAGCGACGGCGCCCGTGGGGTTATTCGGGAAGCAGAGGTAGATCAGGTCGGACGGCCCCGTTGGGACCGAGGGCACGTAGCCGTTCGCGGCTGTGCAATCCAGGTAGAGGATCCCCTCGTAGCGGCCGTCCGTGTTCGGGCCGGTGCGCCCGGCCATGACATTCGTGTCCACGTAGACCGGGTAGACGGGGTCGGGTATGGCGAGCCGGATGTCGGTGGCGAAGATCTCCTGGATGTTGCCGCAGTCGCACTTGGATCCGTCCGAGATGAAGATCTCGTCGGCATCGATGCGGCACCCGCGGGCCGCGTAGTCGTGCTGGGCCACCAGGTCGCGAAGGAACGCGTAGCCCTGCTCCGGCCCGTAGCCCTTGAACGTCTCCCGCTTGGCCATCTCGTCGGTGGCGGCATGCAGGGCCTCGACGCACGCGGGCGGCAAGGGCTCCGTCACGTCCCCGATGCCAAGACGGATCACCGGCTTGTCGGGGTGCGCGGCGGTGTACGCCCCGACCCGGCGCGCGATGTCCGCGAACAGGTAGGAGGCCTTGAGCTTTGAGTAGTTCTCGTTGATTCGAATCATAGAACCTTCGTAAATGATCAGTTATAAGGGCCCGTATCGGCCGAAAACCTTGAAGAAACCCTCCGGGACCGCATTATTCAAGCCCTCGTTACCCCCATGGAGACAATCGATTCGGTTTCGCAGATGCGAACCGCGGCGTCGCGGCTCAGGTCCGGGAAGGGCGTTCTCTCGCTTATTCCCACGATGGGCGCGCTGCATCCGGGCCACGAGGCCCTGATCGCGGCGGCCAAGGGGGCAGGGGGGGCGGTCGTGGTTTCAATCTTCGTAAACCCCCTGGCATTCGGCTCGAACGAAAATATGGCGGGGTATCCCCGCAGCCTTGAGGCCGACGTTGCCCTCTGCGAAAAATTGGGGGTAGACGCCGTCTTTGCGCCCCAGGTCCTGGAAATCTTTCCCAGGGGCTACTCGACCTACGTGGCCGAGGAGGCCGTGAGCAAGCCGCTCTGCGGGCTCTCGCGCCCCACGCACTTCAAGGGAGTCGCCACGCTCATCACAAAGGTCCTCAACATCGTGGGCCCCGACCGTATCATCCTAGGCCAGAAGGACGTCCAGCACGTGGCCGTGATCCGCAAGGTTGCGGCGGACCTCAATTACGGCGTGGAGATCCTGGTCGTTCCCACCGTGCGCGAGTTCGACGGCCTGGCCGTCTCGGTCCGCAACCGCGACCTCACAGCCACCCAGCGGCATGAGTCCCTGGCCATCAACAGGGCCCTTGCGAAGGCCAAGGAGATGGTGGAATCGGGCGTCCGCAGCACCGACCGCCTCGTGGCCGAGGTGACCCACATCCTCGGCCAGCACAACCGGGTGCGCGTGATCTACGCCTCCGTGGTCGATCCCGTCACGATGGAGTCCATCCGGGAGGTGGAGCCCGGGAAGGCCCTCCTTTGCATCGCCGCCTGGGTCGACGAGGTCCGACTGACCGACAACGTGGTGCTCTGATCCGGCTGCGTCGGCATGGATCAGGCATTGAAGTCGGTCGCGATCGTTGGATCCGGCGCCATCGGCACCTTTTTCGGGGCCCGGCTGGGGCTGGCCGGGGTCGATGTGCGCCTGCTGATGCGCGGCGACCTCGCTGCGGTCAGGTCCCGGGGATCGATCCTGATCCGGGAGGGATCCCGAACCGAGGAGCTTAGGCCCGTGGCCGTATACGGCTCGGCCAGCGAGATGGGCCGGATCGACGTCGTGCTGGTAGCCTTAAAGACGACCTCGGCCGGCGCCTTGAAGGACCTTGTGGGGCCGCTCGTGGGCCCGGCGACCACCGTGGTGACCCTGCAGAACGGCCTCGGGGCCGACGAGGCCCTCGCGGAGCTCTTTGGACCGGATAGGATCGTCGGGGGCCTGGTCTTCATGGCCATCACCCGGATTGGCCCGGGCGAGGTGAGGGTGTTCCATCCCGGGTCGGTGTCCCTGGGGGAGTTCGGACGCCCGGCCGCCCCGAGGACCCAGGCCCTCGCCGGGCTTCTCGCCTCTGCCGGGATCAAGGCACCCGTGGTCGAAAACCTGCTTGAAGCGCGCTGGCGGAAGCTTGTCTGGAATATCCCGTTCAACGGGCTCTCGATTGCGGAGGGAGGGATCACGACGGACAAGATCTGCGCGAACCCTGCGCTGGAAGGCGAGGCGCGCGCTCTCATGCTCGAGGTCCAACGCGCCGCGGCCGGATTTGGGTTCGCGATCCCGGACAGCTTCATTTCGAGGCAGTTCGAGGTGACGCCGCGCATGGGGGCGTACCAGCCCTCAAGCCTGGTCGACTTCCTGGCGGGCCGCGAGGTGGAGGTCGAGGCCATATGGGGGGAGCCGCTCAGGAGGGCCCGGGCAATTGGGATCGAGATGCCCCGGCTGGCCGACCTGTACGGCCGCCTTACGGCCGCCTGCCGCAGGTGACCCCGTCCAACCCAGCGAAACTGCCGTCCATCCTGCCGGGCGAGGGGGTTCCCATCATCGCGCTTGCCGTACGGGTTCCCGGAGGGATCATCCTTGGTCATGCGCAAATCGGTAATCGTGGCCGGCCTAGCGGCTCTAGCCCTGGCCCTTCGCCTCCCTGCCTCAGTGGACCCCACAACGCTCGACCTGTCGGTGAAGCCGCAGGACGACTTTTACAGGTACGCGAACGGAGCCTGGCTTAGGAGCAACATGATTCCGCCCGAGTACACGAGCTGGGGCAGCGCGCAGATCCTGAACCTGAGCAACGTGGAGCACCTGAGGTCCCTCTGCGAAGCCGCTGCTGCCAAGGGCGCCAGCGGTTCCGCGGTCGAACGCAGGGTGGGGGACCTCTACGCGAGCGGCATGGACGAGGCTGCGGTCAACGCGGCGGGTGCGGCTCCGATCCAGCCCGAGTTGGACCTGATCAAGGCCATGAAGGGCCCCGCCGACGTCATGGCGGAGATCGCGCGCCTGCACACCCTGGGATTTCCCGCCGGCTTCCTCTTCTATGACAGTGAGGACGCTAAGAACAGCGAGGTGGAGATCGCGCAGCTCCGCCAAGGCGGCTTGAGCCTGCCCGACCGCGACTACTACCTGAACGACGACGACAAGTCGAAGGCCCTGAGGGGGCAATTCGTGGAGCATATGTCCAGGATGCTGCAGCTGCTGGGCGACACGCCCGAGGCCGCGGGATCCGCGGCGCAGGCGATACTTAGGCTGGAGACCAGCCTCGCGACGGCATCGCTTTCCATGGAGGTGCTGCGAAACCCCTACGCGAGTTACCACAAGATGCCTCTGGCGGACCTCGCAAAATACACGGGCGATCTCGACTGGGTTGCCTATTTCAAGGCGACAGGGGCGCCCGGGTTCGACTCGGTCAACTTCCAGCAGCCCGATTTCTTCAAGGCCTTTGCGGCGCAGATCGCCTCCCTTCCCGTCTCCGACTGGCAGGCCTACCTGCGCTGGAATCTGATCCACAACACGGCGCCCTACCTGAGCGAGCCCTTCGTCCAGGAGAACTTCCATTTCTACAACCAGATCCTGACCGGGACGACGAAGCTGCTTCCGCGGTGGAAGCGGGTCATCCATGAGGTCGACGGCGACATAGGCGAGGACCTGGGCCAGCTTTACGTCGCGCAGTATTTCCCGCCCGAGGCCAAGGTTAAGGTGCTTAAGCTCGTGGGCGACCTCAAGGCTGCGCTCCGGGCCGACCTTGCCACGCTCCCCTGGATGGACGACGCGACCCGGGCCAAGGCCATCGAGAAGCTCGACGCGATTGCGGTGAAGGTCGGCTACCCGGACGTGTGGCGGGACTACAGCACGCTCTCCATCGACCGGGGCCCCTACGTGCTCAATGTGCTCCGCGCCAACGCCTTCGAGGTGCACAGGACCCTGTCAAAGATTGGAAAGGCCGTCGACAAGACCGAGTGGCACATGACGCCGCCCACCCTCAACGCCTACTACAACCGCGCACGAAACGAGATCGTGTTCCCGGCGGGGATCCTCCAGCCCCCGTTCTTTGACCCCAATGCGGACGACGCGTCGAACTACGGTGCGATCGGCGCCATCATCGGGCACGAGATGACCCACGGCTTCGACGACGCCGGTCGCCAGTACGATCCCAAGGGCAACCTGGCGGACTGGTGGACCCCGGAAAGCGCGTCCAGGTTCAAGCTGCGGTCGGTCGGCATCGTGAAGCAGTTCAGCGATTACACGATCGAGGACGGCCTGCATGTCTTCGGCGAACGCACGCAGGGGGAAAACATCGCCGACCTGGGCGGGGTGAAGATCGCCTATGCGGCCCTTGAGAACGACCTGCAGGGCAAGCCCCGCGCGCTGATCGACGGGTTCACCCCGGAGCAGCGCTTTTTCATCAGTTACGCCTCCGCGTGGCGGAAGCTGATCCGTCCCGAGACCCAGCGCCTCCTCGTGAAATCAGACCCGCATTCCCCGAGCCAATTCCGGTGCAACGGCCCGCTTTCCAACCTCGATGAGTTTGCCGCGGCCTTCAACGTCCCAGAGGGCGCCCCGATGAGGCGGCCCGCGGCGGACCGCGTGACAATCTGGTAACTCGCCACCCGGACAAGCCCCAACTTCCCAATGAACCCCTCCTTATTTCGCTTCCCGGCTGCGGCGCTCATGGCCGCCTCCGCCTGCCTCGCGTCTTTTGACCCCAAGGACATGGACCTTTCCGCGAGCCCAAAGGTCGACTTCTATCAATACGCTGAAGGCGGATGGATGAAGGCTAACCCGGTGCCCGCGGACCGGAGCCAGTGGGGCAGCTTTGACGAGCTCGAGGCCCACAATGAGAAGATCCTTCGCGGGATACTCGACCGGGCCGTGGCCGCAAAGGCGCCCGGGTTCGTGGAGAAGCTGGTGGGCGACTTCTATGCCAGCGGCATGGATGAGAACGCGGTCGAGGCCCTGGGCTCGGCCCCGTTGAAGCCCCTCCTTGACCGCGTCTCGGCGCTCGGCTCGACGGCGGAATTCGGGGTCCTTGCCGCGGAGTTGCACATGAAGGGGGTCGGGGTCCTCTACGCGTTCGGCTCGGAGCAGGACCCAAAGGACAGCGAGAACATGATCGCCGGCCAGGGCCAGGGCGGCCTGGGGCTGCCCGACCGGGACTACTACTTCAGGGACGACGACGCCTCGAAAAAAATCCGGGAGAAATACGCGGCGCACGTCGCAGCGATGCTCTCGCTCCTGGGAGACCCCGCGGGCATGGCAAAGGAGGAGTCGCTGGCGGTCATGAGGGTGGAGACCGCGCTCGCGGCGGGCTCGAAGAAGACGGAGGACCTGCGGGACCCCGTGGCGAACTACCACAAGCTAGCCCTTGCAGACGTCCAGAAGCTCTCCCCCCACCTTGACTGGAACGCATACCTGAAGGGGATGGGGCTCGCGCCGCTGCCCTCGGCGATCGACATCAACCAGCCGGAGTTTGTCCAGGCACTCGACAAGGAGATCGCCTCGGTGCCGCTTTCCGATTGGAAGGCCTATCTGCGCTGGCACGTGGTCCACGACAACGCGCCCTTCCTCAGCAAGGCGTTCGTAGCCGAGAACTTTGCCTTCTACGGCAAGGAGCTCGAGGGAACACCGCAGATCCGCGACCGCTGGAAACGGGTGCTTTCCGTCATCGACGGCCAGGTCGGGGAGGCGCTCGGCCAGCTCTACGTGGCCGAGGCGTTTCCGCCGGAGTCGAAGGTGCGCATGCTCAAGCTCGTGAACAACCTGAAGGCCACCCTTCGCGAGAGGATCCAGAACCTGGAATGGATGGACGACCCGACCCGCGTGGCGGCGCTAAGGAAAATCGACGCGATGGGCGTGAAGATCGGGTATCCCGACAAGTGGATCGACTACACGGGCCTCGCGATCGACCGCGGCCCGTATGTCTTAAATGTCCTCCGGGCGACCGAGTTCGGGGTCAGGCGCGACATCGCGAAGATCGGCAAGCCCGTGGACCGGACCCTCTGGGGCATGACGCCGCCGACCGTTAACGCCTACTACAACCCGGCGATGAACGAGGTGGTCTTCCCCGCGGGCATCATGCAGCCGCCCTTCTACGACGCCAAGGCAGACGACGCCGTGAACTACGGGGCGATCGGGGCCGGGATCGGCCACGAGATGACCCACGCCTTCGACGACGAGGGGCGCCAGTTTGACGAGAAGGGCAACCTGTCGGACTGGTGGACGGCGGAGTCGGCCAAGCGCTTCAAGGAGCGCTCCGCCAGGATCGTGAAGCAGTTTTCCGGCTACATCGCCATCGACAAGACACCCGTGAATGGTGAGCTCACGCAGGGCGAGAACATCGCCGACCTGGGCGGCATCAAGATCGCCTACGCCTCGCTCATGAAGACGCTCCAGGGAGGGCCCGAGGATAAGATCGACGGCTTCACCCCGGAGCAGCGCTTCTTCCTGAGCTTTGCCAGCATCTGGAGGGTGAACCAGAGACCCGAGTCGCTCCGCCTTCAGATCAACACAGACCCGCATTCCCCGGCCCGCTTCAGGGTGAACGGGCCCTTCTCGAACCTGGGCGAGTTCATCGCCGCCTTCGACGTGCCCGAGGGTTCGCCCATGAGACGGGCACCCGCAGACCGGGTGGCCATCT
>Ga0302196_10004077_pt1 | contig 13306 bp, 11 predicted proteins | sample II_Bog_N1_3_FD_198794 | JGI IMG/M metagenome (GOLD analysis project Ga0302196, IMG submission 198794) | Peat permafrost microbial communities from Stordalen Mire near Abisko, Sweden - II_Bog_N1_3 | ecosystem: Environmental > Terrestrial > Soil > Wetlands > Peat | place: Sweden: Abisko...
TCGTGGGCCGTTCCGTGCAGGCGCCGTCAGGCTCCCCATCGCCCGTGTGGGGCTCGTCCTCGGCCACCACCGTCGTGGCCACCCACTGGCTGGTCCCAGGTCCCGGAATGCCCGGAGCGCCCGCCATCACCGACGCCACGGTGAGCAGTCTGGCCGTGGCCAACTCGGGAAGGGGAGCCGCCCTGGTCGACGTGGCCCGGTTGGGGGCGAACGGCCCGATGGCCACGTTCACCGTGGCCCCGGGCACCGTCGTCGTGCTCGGGGCCAAGCAGGTCGGGGGTCTCGCTGCCCTCACGGTGTCGGCATCGCAGCCCGTGTCGGTGGAGGAGGACAGCGAGCCCGCCGGGACGCCCGGGGTCGTGTCCTCGTCAGGGTTCGCCGTCGGCTCCTGACCGGGGCCCGCACGGCCGTCCCTCGTTCGCTCAGTCTCCCTGACCGGGAGCGCGCGGTCGGCCGCCCGACGCTCCGGTTAGCCCTCGGGGATGGCATCCCACCACTGGCACCACCACTCGGCTCCGACCAGGATGCGGAGCTTGGGGTGCCAGCAGTAGGAGATCTCGCTGTAGGGCTCGAGGCAGTAGAGGCAGTTCTCGCACTTCTCGTTGCCGGAGGGCTTGCCCTTCAGCACCGCGTTGGACGCCAGATGGCGCAGTTCGATCGACAGGGTCTCGTCGATCTCCTTCGGTTCCGGATCGGGGATGACGTAGTCGGCCATGGCAGAAACCTAATCGGCGGGGTCGGCGATCGGTACATTCAGGCTCCCGGCGACGCCGCCACTGGGCCGATACCAGCAGGCGGCGTGGCCGACCGACACTCCCGACGTGCACGGCGCGGACCGGTCGCCGGTCGGGATAGAACGGCATGGTGACCTACGACGACGATCGGGCCCCGATCTGCCCGTACTGCGGCGTGACCGCGCTACCGGGTGACGCCGGGCATGTCCTCGACACCCGATTCATCTGCGAGAACCCGGACTGCGAGGCCTTCGGCGAGGAGGTCATCGCACCCTGACCGTCGCACCCCAGCCAGCCATCGCACCCGGACCATCGCACTCTGACCGTCGCACCCCAGCCATCGCACCCGGACCGTCGCACCCTGACCGTCGCACCCCAGCCATCGCACCCGGACCATCGCACCCTGACCATCGCACCCTGACCGGCACGATCGCTGGCGCTAGTTCGGCTCCGCCTCGGGCCCCGCTCCGGTATCCGGCGACCCGTCCTTCCCTGTCTCCACCTCGGCCTTGATCCGCTCCAGGGTGGTCCGCATGTCGTTCCGGTTGGTTCGGCCCCGGGCCCAGCCGAGCAGCGCCCAGTAGAGGCGCAGCAGGCCGGTATCGGCCAGCGCGAACGTCTCGGTGACGTCGGTCCCGTGCTCCGTCGGCTCCATCCGGTAGCCCCAGACGCTCAACGCCTTGTCCGGAGGGCCGACCCCGAAGGTGAAGGCCCGGCCCGGCTCACACTCCTGGACGGAGCAGGTGGTCCAGTAGGTGGGTCCGATGCCGTTGCGCTTCACGTGGCCCCGGAACCGGGCACCCACCGCCGGTCCTGTGGCTCCGTCCAGCCATTCGGCCTCGAAGGTCTCGGGGCTGTACCGGCCGATCTTGGTCACGTCGCTCACCAGATCCCAGATCGCCTGGGGTTCGGCCTCCATGTGGACGGTCACCGATTCGTGCATGGACTCACCCTACGGCGGGGCTGCGGCCCCTGCCTGATCGGCTTTCGGCTGCGCCGCTCACTGTGCGCCTCACTGTCGGTCGCGACCTCGAGGGAACGACTGATCCGACCGGAGCGGCCACCCTCACCGTCGGCCACACCCTCGATCGGCGGGCTACCGCGAGGTCGGAGGGGGCGGTGGCGGCCAGGGGGCTTGCTTGGGCCAGTGGCCGGACGTCGGCGGGGCCGGCGTGGGCGAAGGCGCCTGGGGCCAGTGCCCGGCGGGGGGAGGCGGGGGAGGCCACGGGGTCTGGCCGACCTGACCGTCACCGTTGGCGGTGCCGGGCTGGGCAGGCCGGGTGGCACCGGTGTCATCGCTGGCATGGGATGCCCCGGAGACCTCGCTGTCGGTCTCGACATCGGCGGGGTCCGGCCGGCCCGGCCCACCCGGAGCGGCACCGGCAGGGGTGCCGCCTGACGGGGTGCCGTTGGAGCCGTTGGCCCCGTTGGCGCTGGGCTCCTTGCTGGTGTCGGCGTCTCCGGGGGGCCCATCCACATCGTCGGAGCCGGTGGGCCCGTGCTGGGAGGCCACGAAGATCGGGGGCACGGTCTTCACCCCGTGCTCGTGCACGGGGCGGCCGTAGGCGGTGTCGACGAGACGGCCCACCGTCTCGCCGTCGATGGTCTCCTCGTCGAGGAGGGCACGGGCCACGGCATCGAGGCCGCCCCGGTGGCGGGCCAGGACCTCGAGGGCGCGCTCCTCCTGGGCCCGGAGGATGATCTCGACCTCGTCGTCGATGATCTGGCTGGTGTGCTCGGAGTAGTCACGGGTGTGCATGAGGTCCTCGCCCAGGAACACCTGGCCCTGGGACCCCCAGGCCATCGGCCCGATCTTGTCGCTCATGCCCCACTCGCGCACCATCTTGCGGGCCAGCTCGGTATTGCCCACCAGGTCGTTGCTGGCTCCGGTGGAGAGGTCCCCGTAGACGAGCAGCTCGGCGGCCCGACCACCCATGCGGACGGCGAGGGAGTCCTCGATGTGCTGTCGGGGGTGGATGTGGCGCTCCTCCATGGGGAGCTGCATGGTCACACCGAGGGCCATGCCGGTCGGGAGGATGGTCACCTTGTGCACCGGGTCGGCCTCGGGCAGGACGTACGCCAGCACGGCATGGCCCCCCTCGTGGAAGGCCACCCGCTCCTTCTCGGCTCCGGACAGGACCAGGCTCTCGCGGCGCTGGCCCATCAGGACCCGATCGCGGGATGCCTCGAAGTCGACGTTCTGGATGACCTTGGAACCGCGGCGCACGGCGTGCAGTGCGGCCTCGTTGACCAGGTTGGCCAGGTCGGCGCCGCTCATGCCCGGGGTGCCGCGGGCGACCGTCCCGAGGTCGACGCTCGGGTCGACCCGCTTGTCCTTGCAGTGCACCTGCAGGATGGGGAGCCGCTCGTCGAGGTCGGGCAGGGGCACCACGATCTGGCGGTCGAACCGGCCGGGCCGGAGGATGGCGGCGTCGAGGATGTCGGGCCGGTTGGTGGCGGCCATGACCACGATGCCCTCGGTGGGGTCGAACCCGTCCATCTCCGACAGCATCTGGTTGAGGGTCTGCTCCCGCTCGTCGTGCCCCCCACCGAGACCCGCCCCGCGCTTGCGGCCGATGGAGTCGATCTCGTCGATGAACACGATGGCCGGCGCCTGCTTGCGGGCCGTGGCGAACAGGTCCCGCACCCGGCTGGCCCCCACGCCGACGAACATCTCCATGAAGTCGGAACCGCTCACCGACATGAACGGGACCCCGGCCTCACCGGCCACGGCCCGGGCCAGCAGGGTCTTGCCCGTTCCGGGAGGGCCGACCAGAAGGATGCCCTTGGGGATACGGGCCCCGATCTCCTTGAAGCGCGCCGGCGTCTTGAGGAAGTCCACCACCTCGCTGATCTCCAGCTTCACCCCGTCGTAGCCGGCCACGTCGTCGAAGGTGGTCGACGGTCGTTCCGTCGAATACAGCTTGGCCTTGGACCGCCCGATGGACATGATGCTGCCCATCTGCCCCTGGGCCTTCCTGGAGATGTAGTAGAAGATCCCGCCGATCAACGCAAAGGGAAGTATCCAGGTCAGCAGGATCCCGAGCAGCGGGTTCGAGGTGCCCGAATTGAGGTGGGCGTTGGGCCCGAGGGCCTTGAGAGCCGTCTGTTCCGAGTCGATGATCGGGTTCGGCCCGGCCGCGGTGTAGGTCCCGCCGTTGGCGAGGTCGCCGGTGATCACGCCGGTGGACATGTCCACCGTGGCCGTCTTGATCGACTTGTTCTGGAGGTCCGAGAGGAACGTGTTGTAGGTCAGGGTGTTGCTGGGGGTCTTCGCCAGGAGATTGGGGATGATGAGGACGGAGAGCACGGCCACCACGATGACCACGTAGAGGGCCATCCGGTTCTTGTTCTGGCCCGGCACGTCCTGCCCGGGACCACCAGGCGTCGGAGGGCCGTTGGGTATGTCGGGGTTTGGCGGGGTCACCCCATCATGCTATTCGCACCAGGGCGCATTTGACGCATCGCCCCACCCCATCCGATGGGCCGCCTCCTCGGGACCCGCACCGGTCGGTATCGTAGAAGGGTGATCGAGCGGTCCGAACAGGGTGCGGACCCCAGCGCGGCCGCCGGCAGCGGACTCGTCGGGGTGCCGCCGCCGCCACGGGGAGCGGTGCGTGGGGGAGGGTCCGGACGGGACGCCGCACCCGCCTCCGGCATGATCCCGAGAGGCTCGTCCGCGGGCGGGACGAAGGCCACCGACCGGTCCGGGCCAGACGTGTCTCTCGGCCACCAACTGGCAGGCGGGGCCGCACCCGATGCACCGGCGTCGGCGTGGATGTGGTTCCTGTTCTTCTGCCTCGGATTCCTCGCCGGACAGATCGTGGCGGAGATCTTCGCCGCCGTGACCGCCGCCATCGAAGGGTCGCACGCCTCGCTGGCCAGTATCGCCACGCTGAGTGAGCCGCCCACCTGGTACATCGTCTCCACGCTGTTCGGGCTGTGGGCCGGGTTCTTCGGCGCCGCCTGGTTGGCCACCGGGCTCCGGGGGACCAAGAGCTTCGTCGCCGACCTGGGCCTCCGCTTCAGGTGGCGGGACGTCCTGGGAGCGCCGATCGGCGTGGGCGGCCAGGTCCTCGTGGCTCTGTTGTACATCCCGATCTCACACCACGTCCACGACTTCAGCCAGCGCTTCGACGCCCCCAGCCAGCGGCTCACCGGGGGATCCCACGGCGCAGGTTTCTTCGTCGTCGCCGTCCTGACGGTCGTCGGTGCCCCCTTCTTCGAGGAACTGTATTTCCGGGGGGTGCTGCTGCGGTCCCTGGCCCGGCTGTTCGGCACGGTGGGCGGGTGGGTGGGTCCGGCCCTGGCTGTCACCGTCACCGGGCTGGTCTTCGCCCTCTTCCACTTCGAGGCGCTCCAGTACGCGGGGCTGGCCCTCTTCGGCATCATCTTGTCGTTCGTGTCCTACCGGACGGGCCGGCTGGGCATGAACATGGTGGCCCACGCCTCCTTCAACCTGACCGCCGTGGTGGCCGCCGTGGTGGCGCCGTTGGCTCTGGCGCACGGGACCGTGGTCTGAGATGACGGCCCCCGTCGATGTGGCCCCTGCGCCCCTTCCCCTGGGTCCGACCCCGGCCCTGGCCCACGAGTCCGACCCGTGGTCGCTCCGCCTGACCAGGAGATCGTCGTGGCCGGGTTGGGCCAACCTGGTCGTGGTGGCCGGCGTCACCCTCGTGGCACTGAGCCAGCTCCACCCGTCGCTCCTGTTGGCCAACACCACGACCGCGGGCGGCGACACCGGGGCCCACGTCATGCTCCCGGCGTTCCTCAAGTCCCACCTGCTGACCCACGGCCAGGTGACCGGCTGGGACCCGGACTGGTACGACGGGTTCCCCCTCTACACCTTCTACTTCCCGCTGCCCGGCCTCATCACCGTGCTGTTCAACTCGGTGCTCTCCTACGACGTGGCCTTCAAGCTGGTCACCGTGCTCGGCACCCTGACCCTCCCGGTCTGCGCCTGGGCCTTCGGTCGCCTGGCCGGGCTGAAGGACCCCGGCCCGGCCTGCCTGGCTGCGGCCACGCTCCCGTTCCTGTTCGAGTCGAGCTTCACCATCTACGGCGGCAACATCCTCTCCACCCTGGCCGGGGAGTACTCGTTCTCCCTCAGCCTCTCGTTCGCCCTCCTCTTCCTCGGCGTGTGGGCCAAGGGGCTCCGTACCGGGCGGTACCGGGCCCTGGCCGCCGTGCTCTTTGCCGTCACGCTCCTCTGCCACCTGCTGCCGGCGCTGTTCGCGGCGGCCGGAGCCGTGGTGTGGCTGTTCCTGGACGCCGACGTGGTGCGGGGAGTCCGCAGCGGGATCCGAGGCCGACTCGCCCGCCGGCGCTGGTCGAGGCGGCTGCTGTGGTCGCTCGTGGCCGGTGCGGTGGGCATGGGACTCAGCGCCTGGTGGCTACTGCCCTTCGCCACCGGTCAGGCGTACACGACCAACATGGGCTACACCAAGGTGCTCGGCTTCCCCCACCTGCTCTTCCCGGCGTCAGCCCGGTGGGTCCTGGTCGCCGACGTCATCGGGCTGGTGGCCATGGTGGCGCGGCGCAGCCGGGTGGCCCTGTTCATCGTGGTGATGGGTGGACTCTCCGCCGCCGCCGTCTGCCTCGATCCCGCCAACAAGCTGTACAACGCCCGCTTCCTGCCCTTCTGGTTCCTCTGCCTCTACCTCATGGCCGGCTACGCCCTGGCCGAGGTGGTGTCGGCCCTCGCCCGCTGGGACCGTCGGCGCCGACTGAACCAGTGGGTGGCCGTGGTCCGGGGGCGGCTGGGGGCGGTGCACGAGACTGCGTGGCAGCCCGGGGCCAGGATCAGCCGGTTCCGGCGACCCAGCCCCACGGGGTTCCCGGCCGGGGCGGTGGTCGGTCCGCTGGTGGCCCTGGCCGCGGCGTGCCTGGCCGTCGTGCCCCCCCTCGTCCTCCCGGCCGCGACCCTGAGCCATGTGGGGGTCACCGTGGGCGCCGACCAGCCCAGCGCCTGGGCGGACTGGAACTACTCGGGCTACGAGCGCAAGCCCGACTACCCCGAGTACCACGCCGTGATCCAGATGATGGCCAAGGTCGGCGCCCAACAGGGATGCGGCCGCGCCATGTGGGAGTACGACCCCTCACTCAACCGGTTCGGCACCACCATGTCGTTGATGCTGCTGCCGTACTGGACGAACGGGTGCGTCGATTCGATGGAGGGCCTCCTCTTCGAGTCCGCCTCCTCCACACCGTTCCACTTCATCAATCAGAACGAGCTGTCGGTCAATCCTTCCAATGCCGTCGTCGGCCTGCCCTACGGCGGCCTCAACGTCCCCCTGGGGATCGAGCACCTCCAGCAGATGGGCGTGCGGTACTTCCTGGCCGCCTCCACCACGGTGGAGACCGCCGCCGCCGCCGATCCCAGCCTCACCGAGGTCGCCTCCAGTGGACCCTGGCGCACCAGCTACAACGGTGAGGCCCTCGACACCACGTGGAAGGTCTACGAGGTGGCGGATTCGTCCCTGGTGCAGCCGCTGGCCGACCAGCCGGTGGTGTGGAAGGGCGTGTCGCCCAGCCAGGCCAGCTGGTTGGCCCCCGCCGTCAGCTGGTACGACACCCCCAGCCGCTGGAACGTGGTCCCGGTGGCCGACGGGCCGGCGGCCTGGCCGCGGGTGCCGGTGACCCAGACCCGTCCCGAGGCCGTGCCCGAACCCGCCACCACGGTGTCCCACGTGGTCCAGACCGACAGTTCGATCTCCTTCCACGTGGACCGGATCGGCACTCCCGTCGAGGTCCGTGTGTCGTACTTCCCCAACTGGAAGGCCACCGGGGCGGACGGGCCCTGGCGGGCGGCACCGAACCTGATGGTGGTGGTCCCGACCAGCCATGACGTGACCCTCCACTACGGCAGCTCACCGGCCGACGAGATCGGCCAGGCCATCTCCGTGCTGTCCCTGGTGGCCGCGGGCGCCCTGGCCGTGATGGGGCGACGGTCCAAGCGCTCCCGATCGGCGGCCGTCGCCTCGGCCGGGGGCTGAGCCTATGCCCGGGGAGAACCAACGCAGCCTGGCCATGTTCCCGCTGTCGACCGTCCTCTTCCCCTGTGCCGGCCTGCCCCTCCATGTGTTCGAGCCCCGTTACCGGGCCCTCATCGGTGACTGCCTCGCCCAGGACGGCGAGTTCGGTGTGGTGCTGATCGCCCGGGGCTCCGAGGTGGGGGGCGGAGACCAGCGGGTCGACGTCGGCACCCTGGCGCGGATCGACCAGGTCGCCGAGTTGGAGGACGGGCGGATGCTGGTGATCGCCCGGGGCGTCCGCCGGGTCCGGGTGGAGGCCTGGCTGGCCGACGAGCCCTATCCCCGCGCCGTGGTCGAGGAGCTCCCGGTCCGCCGGGGCGGCGACCACGACCGGGCCCTGGCCACCGCCGAGGTGTCGGTGCGCCGTCTCCGCTCCCTCCTCTCGGAACTGGGCGACGTCCCCGCGCTGCCCCACGACCTCGAGGTCACCGGGAACAACCAGGAGATCGCCTGGAAGCTCTGTGAACTGGCCCCGCTCAACCTGATGGATCGACAGCAGCTCCTGGCCTCGGCCACGCTCGAGGAGCAGTTGGGGAACCTGGAGGACATGTGCCAGGCCCTGGCCGACGACGTCGTGGCCATGTTGGCCGGTGGGTTCGAGGACTGAGGTCGTCCGGACCCGGTCCCGCTGACGTCGCCGGTCAGGGGGCCTGCTGCGCCTCGAGGAAGGCGGAGATGCCGTCGGCCAGCCCCTGGGCCGCCTGCTGGCGCCACTGCGGGCTCTCCGTCAGGGCCGCGTCCACCGGATTCTGCATGTTGGCGCACTCGATCAGCACCTTGGGCACCGTGGTCAGGTTGAGGCCGCCGAGGTTGTTCCGCTGGTCGATCCCGTTGACGCCCGAGTAGTCGGAGGCCGGCTCACCGGTGTCGGCGCCGAAGGAGGTCCGGATCTCGCCGGCCAACTGGGCCGATGCCGGCACCACCGGGGTGTTGTCGCTGATGGGGCTGACCACGGGGGCCGGCTCGATGACGTCGAACCCCCGACCGGACACCGGACCCCCGTCGGCGTGGATGGAGACGGCGGCATCGGCACCGGCGGCATTCCCGATGGCGGCCCGGACGTTCACGCAGGGTCCCACTCCGGTGTCGTTCTCCCTCGTCATCACCACGGTGGCCCCTTCCCCCTGGAGCAGCCCCTCCAGGCGGGTGGCCACATCGAAGTTGAAGGCGTGCTCGGAATAGCCCGACGCCGTCTCGGTTCCGACGGTGTCACAGGACTCGGTGAAATTGCCGCCGTCGATGGGCTGGGCGATGAAGCCGGCAGCACCGGCATTCCCTCCGTCGTGCCCCGGATCGATGGCCACGACCTCGCCCACCATGGGCGGGACGTAGACCGAGCCGTAGAACGGTGCGCCCCCGAAGGCGTACACCCCGCCATTTGACGAGACGATCCGGTAGCCGGAGGCCCCGGTGGCCATCCCGACCGCAGCGCGCCCGAGCTGTCCGGTGGCGGCACCGTCGAAGGGGACCCCGAAGCTGAACAGCCCCCCGTCCGAGGCCACCAGCCAGTAGCCCGCACCCCCCGGGGCGGCGGCCATGCCCACGATCGGCCGGTTGAGTCGCATCGAGCCCGTCGACCCGTGGAAGGGGGCGTCACCGAAGGCGAAGATCCCGCCGTCCGAGGCCACCAGCCAGTACCCACCGCCGCCCGGCGTGGCCGCCATGCCCACGATGGGCTGGTTGAGGTGCTGACCGCCCATGGAGCCGAGGAACAGGGCGTCACCGAAGGCGAAGATCCCGCCGTCGGAGGCCACCAGCCAGTACCCGCCCCCGTCCGGCGTGGCCGCCATGCCCACGATGGGCTGGTTCAGGTGCTGACCGCCCATGGAGCCGAAGAAGTGGGCGTCCCCGTAGGAGAAGACCCCACCGTCCGAGGCCACCAGCCAGTAGCCACCCCCGTCGGGAGCGGAGGCGGCACCCACGATCGGCCGGGCCAGGCTGAGGGCCCCAGCGGAGCCGTAGAACGGGGCGTCGAACGAGAACACGCCGCCGTCGGACGCCACCACCCAGTAGCCCCCGGTCGCCGGGTCGGTGGCCAGGGCCACGACCAGGTGGGAGCTGGTGGGCTCGCCCGGGGCGGCGTCGGAGGCGACGGCGGCCGGTGCCACCGCGATGCCGGCCCGGGCCGTCGGGGCCACTGCGCCTCCGATGGCTGCCGGCCACCACCACACCAGCAGCGCCGTGCACAGGGACACCGCCCCGAGTCGCGCCAGCGAGCCTGACCGTGACGCTGCCGGACACCCTGGTGACCTCGTCCCCACGGGGCGATCATCCCACACCGCTTCCCCGCTGGCCCGGGTCGGCCGGGCGGCTTCGATGTACCCGGACAGCCTGAGTAGGATGGCCCGGCCATGGCCAGCCTCTCCAACGTCATCAAGGCGTACGACATCCGGGGTCTGGTGCCCGAGGAGCTCAACGCCGACCAGTTCCGGGCCATCGGCGTGGCCGTGGCCCGGTTCACCGGAGCGCCGAAGATCCTGGTGGCCCGGGACATGCGGGAGTCCGGGGTCGAGCTCTCGAAGGCCTTCGCCGACGGGGTCCGCTCCGAAGGGGTCACCGTGGTCGACCTGGGCCTGGCCTCCACCGACCTGCTCTACTTCGCCGCCGGAAGCCTCGACGCCCCCGGGGCGATGTTCACCGCGTCGCACAATCCCGCCCGGTACAACGGCCTCAAGCTGTGCCTGTCGGGGGCCAGGCCCATCGGTCGGGACACCGGCCTGGCCGAGATCCAGGCCACCGCCGAGGCGCTGCTCGACGAGTGGGGGGCGGACGGACCGCCGGCCGTCGACCCGGAGGCGCTGGCCCCCCTGGAGGAGCGCTCGGTACTCGACGCCTACGCCGATCACGTGCGGTCGTTCGTCGATCGTGACTCCCTCCGACCACTGCGGGTGGTGGCCGACACCGCCAACGGCATGGGTGGCCTCGTGGCCCCCAAGGTCTTCGAGGGCCTCCCCTTCGAGGTGGACATCCTCTTCCCCGAGCTCGACGGGAACTTCCCCAATCACCCGGCCGATCCCATACAGCCGGAGAACCTCGTCTCGCTGAAGGCGGCGGTCCTGGCCGTCGGGGCCGACGTCGGCCTGGCGTTCGACGGCGACGCCGACCGGGTCTTCCTGGTCGACGAGAAGGCAGAGCCGGTCTCGGGCTCACTCACGACCGCCCTCGTGGCGTCCTCGATGCTCGACAAACATCCAGGGGCCACGATCCTCTACAACTGCATCTGCTCCCGGGTCGTCCCCGAGGTCATCGCCGAGCAGGGCGGCATCGGGATACGGACCAAGGTCGGCCACAGCTTCATCAAGCAGATCATGGCTGAGACGGGTGCCGTGTTCGGCGGCGAGCACTCCGGTCACTACTACTTCCGGGAAAACTACCGGGCCGACTCGGGCATCATCGCCGCCATGGTGGTCCTCGAACTGCTCAGCGTCACCGGAAAACCCCTCTCCGAACTGCTCGAGCCGTTCAAGCGCTACGCCGCCTCCGGGGAGATCAACACCGTTGTCGACGATCCGGCCGGAGCCGTCGAGCTCATGGCGGCCGAGGTGGAGGCAGCCGGAGGGGCGCGGGGCACCGCTGACCGCCTGGACGGCCTGACGGTCGACCGGGGGGACTGGTGGTACAACCTGCGACCCTCGAACACCGAGCCCCTGCTCCGCCTCAATGTGGAGGCCCCCGATGCTGCCGCGTGCGCCCTCCGGGTCGCCGAGGTCCAGGCCGACATCGCCAGGCTCCTCGGGTCCTGACCGTGGCGCCGAGGAGCTCCCGCAGGACGAGGCCCACGCCGTGGTGGGCAGGGCCACCGGCCCTTCGACCCGGGCCCGACACGAGATGACCGACCAGACACCACCGACCAGAGGAAAGGACACATGACACTCGACGCGCTCTTGATCGACGTGCTGGCGTGCCCGGAGGACAAAGGGCCGCTGCTGTACTTCGCCGACGAGGACCTGCTCTACAACCCGCGCCTCCACCGAAGCTACGAGGTGCGGGACGGTATTCCGGTCATGTTGATCGACGAGGCGACGGCGGTCGACGAGTCGGAGCACGACCGGCTGATGGCCAAGGCCGATGCGGGTGGTGCCGTGTCCACCGGTGGCACCTCCGCCTCGTGACCGTGCGTGAGGGTGGCCCGCCGTCGACCCATCCCTCGCCACTGACCCTCGACACCCTCGACATGTGGTCGGCCACGGCCGGCCTCCCCGAGCAGGTGGAGGAGGCGGTGTCGGCCTCCCGGGGCCTGACCGCGCTTCCCCAGCACGATCGGGTGGAGAACGTGGTGGTCCTGGGCATGGGGGGGAGCGGTATCGCCGGGGACGTTCTGGTGGCGACGGCGGCGCCGTTCATGCCTGTCCCCGTGACCGTGGTGAAGGGTTACGAACCCCCTGACTTCGTGGGCACCGGTTCGCTGGTGTTCGCCATGTCGTTCTCCGGCAACACCGAGGAGACCCTGGAGGCTGCCGCCGGGGCCTACGAGGCGGGAGCCTCCCTCGTCGTGGTCTCCGGTGGCGGGACACTGGTCGACCTGGCCGGCGAGTGGGACGTACCCGTCGTCCCGGTGCCCTCCGGCATCCCCCAACCCCGGGCTGCCCTCGGGGCCATGGCCATTCCTCCCCTGGTGCTCTTGGAGGAGATCGGCCTGTTCCCCGGGGCGACGCAGTGGGTCGACCAGGCCGTCCAGCAGCTCCGACTCCGGCGCGACGAGCTGGTTCGGCCGGGCAGCCGGGCCGAGGAGCTGGCCCGACGGATCGGTCGCACCATCCCCCTGATCCACAGTTCGGGCGACCTGGGTGGCGCGGCCGCCCTGCGGTGGAAAGCCCAGATCAACGAGAACGCCAAGTGCCCCGCCTTTTGCAACGTCTATCCCGAGCTCTGCCACAACGAGTTGGCCGGATGGGGCCAGCACGGCGACGCCACCCGGCAGCTGATCACGTTGGTCAACCTCCGCCACGATGCCGAGCATCCCCAGGTGAGCCGCCGGTTCGACCTGGTGGAGGACGTCTTGCGCGAGGTGGTGGCCGATGTGATCGAGGTCCGTGCGTCCGGGGAGGGCGACCTGGCCCAGCTGCTCGACCTGGCGCTGATCGGCGATTTCGTCTCGCTCCACCTGGCCGGCAACGAGGGGATCGATCCCGGCCCCATCCCGGTGCTGGACGAGCTGAAACAGCAGCTCAGACTGGGCGCCGACTGAACCGCCGGTGCTGGGGCCGACGACCGGGCGAGCCCGCCGTCCCTCGCCGGCGCCGGTGCCCCGGGAACGAAGAAACCGCCCTTGGCCAGGTCGTTCGACCGGTGCGTTCCGGAGCAGCCGGTGCGTTGCCGCTCCATGACGAATGCGTGACGACATCGTGAACTGAGGGGTCGAACCCCTGGGTTTTCGGGTGGGAGGGGCGTACACTGCACTGGTGAGCTGCGTGCGGGTCTGTGGTTGCAAGTCGAAGCCAGTCGCAGGCGAAACGACCCACGTAAGGCAACTCGTGGTTGCTGAGCATGGTGCGGCTTAGGAGTAAGACCTGCCCGTGGAGTCCCCGGTTGTCGGGG
>Ga0302196_10004081_pt1 | contig 13300 bp, 6 predicted proteins | sample II_Bog_N1_3_FD_198794 | JGI IMG/M metagenome (GOLD analysis project Ga0302196, IMG submission 198794) | Peat permafrost microbial communities from Stordalen Mire near Abisko, Sweden - II_Bog_N1_3 | ecosystem: Environmental > Terrestrial > Soil > Wetlands > Peat | place: Sweden: Abisko, Stordalen...
ACGAGGAGGTCGTGTGCGGATCGGTTCGCTTTCCAGGCGGGGCCATGCAGTTCCTCCGGAGCGCCCTGGTCAGCGCAAACGCGCAAGACAAAAGGGCAAACCATCAGCTGGCGACAGTCTACCATGGATGGAGCTGTCTGCCTAGAGGCTCAATGGTCTGCAGGCGCGAAGCGGCGGCGCGACCCCGCGTAGAGATCGCCAGCGGCGCACCGGATGTCAATGGGATGCGACGGCGGCGGCCGCTCTCTCAAGCCTCGGCCGCCGCGCGCGCCGCTTCGGCCGCCCGGAGCTTCTCGAGCTGGGCCTCTTCATCGGAGGCTTCCTTGTCCGCGTCCGTGTGTTCACGAGTGAACTGATGGATGCGCACGATGATGTATTCGGCCGGCCGCACCGGCGAGATGCCGATCTCGACGATGAGCTGCCCCACGTCGCGCGTCTCGGGAGGGTTCGTCTCCTCGTCGCACTTGACGTAGAACGCCTCTTCCTTGCTCGCGCCGAGCAGCGCGCCCTCGGTCCAGAGGTCGCTCAAGAACACGTCGATGGAGCGGGTCAGCTTCTTCCACAAGCTGGGCTCGTTCGGCTCGAACACCACCCACTGCGCGTAGATCTCGATGCTCTTGCGCACGAGGATGAAAATGCGCCGCACGTTGATCTGCTTCCACTGCGAGTCGCTCGAGAGCGTGCGCGCGCCCCAGGTGCGCAGGCCGCGTCCTGGGAACGGAACCAGCGTGTTGATCTGGTGGTCGAAGAGGTGGTCGCGATCGCGCTTCTTCAGGCGGCTCGCTACGTCGACGATGCCCTCGAGCTTGACGTTCGCAGCCGCGCGGTGGACGCCCTCTTCCTTGTCGCACTGGGCGAACAGCCCCGCGACGTGGCCCGACGGAGGGATCGGCTCGCCGACCTTCTCGCCGATGCGCACTTTGATCCACGGGTAGTAGAGCGCGGCGTGCGAGCTGTCGAAGTTCTTCCGCCACGCGAGGACCTCGTCGACCGTGAGGTCGCGCGGCGCATCGAGGATGGCGAAGCGGTCGTGGAGCAGCTCGCAGTGATCGACGATCGCACGCTGCACCGCGAGCACGTTGGAACGCTCGGGGAAGCCGACCGACTTGCCGTACTGGCCGACCAGGTCGGGCGCGACCACCAGGTCGACGTCGTCGAGGCGCTCGAGCTTGCGCAGCCCGCGCTCCTCCTGCCCCTGGTTGCCGATGTAATCGTCCGGCACCGGGTCGAGCCCGCCGGGCGGCGCGATGTTGAGGACGTACGCCTCGCTCCCGCCATTGGCGAAGAAGCCGCGCACGCCCTGCGCCATGTGGCTCTCGTCGTCGCCGAACAGCTTCTTGTACTGCTCCCACGAACCGATCTTGGTGGGCTCGTTGCGCGCCCCCTTCGAGGTCACACCGAGGAACGCACAGACACCGGTGCGCACGCGCTCGAGCGGAATATACCGGTCGCCCGCCGACTCGATATGAACGCCGGGCGATTTGTAGAGGCTCGACATGCGTCAGCGCTCCCCGCGCAATGCGTGCTGTTTCTCGAGCGAGTTCGACGTCGCCGCGAGACGCCAGCTACAGCGGCGTCTCATTGGAAGACTCATTGATGCGATGGTTGATATCGCTCACTTCCTGGATCCACATGTGGCGCTCCTTGTGCTCCATCGCAAGGATCTCCTCGAGGCCCCAGTGGAAGTGGTACGCGATATACGCTACCTCGCTGGCGATGCGCTCCAGCGGGTAGCTAACTATTCCCCCAGCGCGGTCGCCCCAGTGCCGATATCGACCTGGAACTCCTGACCACACGAGGGGCACTTGGCGCCGACGTTGGCGGTGCCGCTCTCGTTGATCTGCCGGTAGAACTCCTGGAGATAAGAAAGGTCGGCCGAGAAGAGCGACTCGACCGTGCCGGTCGTGACCTCGCCCTCTTTCATGGTGCCGAGCTTGGTGATCACGCGCGAGAGCAGGATGATCACGAGATAGGCGCGGTTGTTCTTCACGCGGAAATCTTGCAGCGGAACGATCTCGTCCTTGGCGGTCGCGAGGCGCATCGAGCCCTTGCGATGCAGGTCGCCCTTGTCGTCGACGAAGCCCTTGGGAAGCGTGAATTCGAATTCGGTCTTGAAGGCCATCGCGGAAGTGTCCTCTGGATGAGCGACGGTACGGGTCGCAACTCGAAAATCGGGGCGATAAGTCTAGCCCCGAGAGCACTCCTAACTCAACTTAGGAACTCTCGGGGCCAGATGGATCTCAAAGTGCGCTCTCGAGGAGCGCGCTCGACTACTTCTTGTAGTCGAACATTTCGTACACGCAGGTCAGCGACTCGACCGCGTGCGCCGAACCGAGCGACTTGAAGCTCGGGAAGGTGTACGTCTCGGGATAGGCGTTGTAGAAGTTCAGGCCCATCGTCGCGGTGCCGTTGTCGGCGAGGATGGAGACCGTGATGGTGCGGCGGTCGGTGTTGCCCTGCACGACCGTCTGGTACCAGTCGATGAAGGTCGAGTCGTTCGACCACTCACGCGTGATCTTGATGCGCGTGGTCTTGTTGTTGCCCGGGCGGTACCGGGTCGTCATGTCTTCCGGGTCCTTGTACTCGACGGTCTCGTGGGAGTGCTCGAGGCCGTCCACCGAGATGATCGAGCCGACAACGCGGCCGGCGATCTCGACGGAGAACTTGGTAGACAGGTTGTAGTCGCCCGGGTTCTTCAGGCGGCCGGAGATGTTCGAGCGCGTGTTCAACGGAGTTGCCATGTGTGCTGCTCCTTGTTTGGACACCCCTTCATGGGGTGTATCGTGCACGGCATTCCGGCAAGCTGTTGGCCTCCGGAACCACCACTACACACTGCTAGAACCGCTTGGATGGAGCCCGCTCCGCTCCTGCTAGAGCGGGCCCCATCGCAGAGTCAGCTCTGGATTACTTCGCCTGGCCGGCCATCTGGCCGATGCGGAAGATGACGAACTCCGCCGGCTTGACCGGGCTGATGCCGATTTCGCAGACCATCTGGCCGGCGTCGACAACCTCAGGAGGATTGGTCTCGGCGTCGCACTTCACGTAGAACGCCTCTTCCGGCGACTTGCCCATCAGCGCGCCCGAGTTGTAGATGCGGAGCAGGAACGCCGTGATGTCGCGCGTGACGCGCTTCCACAGGGTCTCGCTGTTCGGCTCGAACACCACCCACTGCGTTCCGATCTCGATCGACTGCTCGATCATCAGGAACAGACGGCGGACGTTGATGTAGCGCCACGACGGGTCGCTCGAGATGGTGCGCGCGCCCCACACGCGGATGCCGCGGTCGCCCATGTTGCGGATGCAGTTGATGCCGCGCGGGTTGAGGAAGTCCTGCTCCGGGCGGGTGATGTTGTAGCGCAGGCCGAGAGCGCCGCGAACGATCTCGTTCGCCGGGGCCTTGTGCACGCCGCGCTCAGAGTCCGAGCGGGCGTAGATGCCAGCCATGTGTCCCGAGGGCGGAACGAAGATGTTGCCCTTCTCCGGATCATAGACCTGGATCCACGGGAAGTAGTAGGCGGCGTACTGCGAGTCGCGCGGCTTCGGCATCTTCGCGATGCCGTCCTTGCCGAGCTCTTCCGCCGCGTCGAGGATCGCAAAGCGGTACTTGTTGTTCTCGCAGTGCGAGATGACCGCGTCCTGGATGGCCGGCTCGGACTGGCCGGGCGCCAGGACGAGGCTGATTTCGGGGATGTCGTTGAAGACGTTCAGGCCGGTGCGGCGGCCCGGGCCCTCATCCTTGCCGATGTAGAGAGCGGGGTTCACGCCAGCGGCGGCGGCGGGGGCGGCGGCCGGAGCGGCCTTGCCAGCCGGGGCGGCCTTGGCCTCGGACTCCTTCTTCTCGGCCTCCTTGGCAGCCTGCTCGGGGGTCATCGTCTTCGCCGAGACGTTGCAGATGAACGCCTTGGTTCCGCCGTTGTTGAAGAACCCGTAGACGGCGTGGGCCAGGTGGGACGAGTGAGCGAAATCGCCGAACGTGCGCGTGTACTGCGCCCAGTTGGTGACGAGAACCGCCTCGTTGGTGGGGCCGACCGACGACTCGCCAATGAAGGCCGCCGTGGACGTGCCGACCGCCTCGATGGGCTTGGTTCCGCGGTCAACTTCCTCGATGTAGACGCCAGGAGAGAGATACGACGTAGCCATGTTTACTGCTCCTTCGCTTCAGTGGGTGGAAACCGCACAAGGGAGGCGGCTTCGCGTGGGGACCTACTGTTGAGTTGCACACTCATGGGATTTGCCAAGGCATTCACTTCTTCGAAACCAGCTTCGGTTTCGCCTCCAACCCCAGCTCCTTGGCACTGACGCTGCCCGGGGGTGGACGAAGAGGGTCAAACACATCGATGAGGCGCTGGCGCACGCGCTTGCTGCGCGAGAGCTCGCGCATGGAGGCGAGCCGCACCTGCGTGCGGTAGCCGACGGAGAGCTTGGGCCCGGTGTTGAAGCCGCCGAACACCGCGCGGCTGGTCTCGAGCGTGAACTCCTGGTCGTGCACGACGTGGAGCTTGTCCTGATCGATCCAGGAGTCGCCGGCCAGGCCATCACCCCTGATGATCTGATTCTCGAGCAGCGCCTTCATGCCGATGGCGAGCAGCTCGTGCTCCTCGGCGAGCTCCTCGCAATTGGCGCAGAGCAGATAGCGCAAGTCGAGGTCAAGCGGCCGCTCGTACACAATCACGTGCGACTCGCCGTTGCCGTCGATAATCTCTTCTTCGCGCTGCCAGTGCTCACCCTGCAAGGTGTGCTGGCTGCCGCGGAGATCGTAGAGGTACAGCACCAGCGCCGGCGCGCTCTTCTTCAGAAACTCCGGTGTCGGCGTCGCCAGATGGGCTTTCGCCTTGGCGCGCTGGGCAGTCAGCTCGGCGCGCAGGGCGCCGAGGAGAGTCTGGCCGACATCGCGGATGATCTGATGCTGAGCCATCGCGGGACGCTTCTCAACCTTCTTGGGATCTCTCCCGAAGCCTGGGTTTGAAGTGAGTGGGGTAGCCACGCCATTTTGAAGAATCAGCTGAAGAAGTCAACCCCCCATTTCCCTGGTATTTGATCGCGCAGCGCGTTGTCGATTGCAATGCGCCGCAATTGCCCGAAGATTGCGCGCAGCCGCGAGCGGCCAGGCTGCGCACAATCGGCTAACCGAGGTTGCTGCCGTCGTCCGGGCCCGCTTTCTTCGCGGCATCGGACGCGTCGCTGGCCCCCTGCTCCGCATCGGTCGCGGTCTCCGTTGCGCTCTGGGCCGCATCGGTAGCGCTCGAGGGATCGGGCAGATCCAGCTCGTTGGCATCAGGGAGCGGCAGCTCGCTCGAGGCTGCCTGTGTCGCGCTGGCCGGAGCGGCCGCCGACGCGGACGAAGCGCTCGAGGAGAGCCCGCCCGGATCGGGCAACGGCAATTCCGCGGCAGACTCGGCCGCGGAGCCCGCTTGCGACCCGCTGCTCGCGGCCTGCGAACCGGCTTGTGCCGAGCCCGCGACTTGGTCGGCGGCGACCCCCGACGCGCTGTCGCTCGCCGCAGCCGCTGCCCCTGCGCCTGGCTGGGCGGCGGCTCCAGCCGCCGCTCCAACAGGAGCACCTGCGTCCGGCAACGGCAGCTCGTTGGATGCGGCCGCGCCGGCTCCAACAGCGGTGCCTGCTGCGGCACCAGCTGCTGCACCAGGTGCGCCTGCTCCACTCTGCGCGGAGTTCGAGGCTGCACCAGGAGCCGCGGCGGCGGATGCCGGCGCCGGATTGGCGACGGGGTCGGGCAGCGGCAGCGCGTTGGCCGCTGCGCTGGAGACGGGGGCGGCGGTCATGCCCGAGCCCGCTGCATCCGGGAGAGGGAGCTCGTTGACAGCCGGCGGATTGGCCCCGCCAGGAGCACTTGGCGCTGCAGGAGCCGCAGACGCACCCGGAGATGCATTGGCAACTCCCGAAACAGGTGCGGCCGGTGCGCTCGGCGCCGCCGGCGCTGAAGGAGCCCCCGGAACAGCGGGCGCCCCCGGTGTCGCGGGAGCAGCTGGAGCACCCGCTGCGCTGGGAACCGCAGGAGTCCCCGGCGCCCCTGGAGCAGAGGGAACCGCGGGGGCGCCAGAAACCGCAGGAGCGCCAGGAACGGCTGGAGCACCAGGAACCGCGGGAGCGCCAGGAACGGCTGGAGCGCCAGGAACGGCTGGAGCGCCAGGAACGGCTGGAGCGCCAGGAACGGCTGGGGCGCCAGGAACGGCTGGGGCGCCAGGAACGGCTGGAGCGCCAGGAACGGCTGGAGCGCCAGGAACGGCTGGAGCGCCAGGAACGGCTGGAGCGCCAGGAACGGCTGGGGCACCAGGAACGGCTGGAGCGCCAGGAACGGCTGGAGCACCGGCAACCGTTGGGGCGCCCGGCACGGCCGGCGCGCCTGGCGCGGCCGCAGTCCCGGGGACAGCACCAGCCGCTGCGGCCTGCGCGGAACCAGGCGCCGCTTGCGCCGTCGCTGCGTCGGTCGCTGCGGCGGCTTCCACGCCTTGTACTCCCTGCGCTCCGGGGACGGCACCCGCGGCCGCACCGGCGGCGGCGCCTGGCGACTGAGCGCCGGGAACCTGCCCCTGCGCGGCAGCTTGAGCCGCGGCCCCTGCGTCGCCCGCCGCGGCTTCCGCGGCTGCCGCGCTGGCCGATGCACCTTGCGCCTGGCCGGCCGCGCCTTGGGCTCCGCCAGCAGCTCCCGCCGCGCCACTCGCCGCACGCGTAGCTCCGGCCGCGCCTTGGGCGCCACCAGCAGCTCCGGCCGCGCCACCCGCTGCCCCCGTGGCTCCGGCCGCGCCAGCCGCGCCTCCTGCTGCTGCGCCTGCGCTGGGTGCCCCGCCTTGGGCCGCTGCCGCCTGGCTAGGCTGGCCCATCGGCGCGCCGTTCTCGTCGAGCGGCGGCGAGCGCTTGCCCTGCGCCGAGGTGGCCTGCTGCTTGGCCTGCGCCGAGGAAGCGCTCGCGTCCTTGCCAGCGGCCTCGGCCTTCTGCTGCTGCTGGGCCGCGCTGCTCGCATTCTGCTTGGTGCCCGCGCCGTCCTGCTGGCGCGCGCTGTCGACGGCCTTCTGCGCCTGATCGAGCCCCTGGTCGGCACTCTTGGTCGCCTGCTCGGCCTGGTCGAGCGAATTGAGCGCCGCGTCGTGCACGCTGTTGTCGTCGGGGACCTTGCACGCCTCGGTGGCGGTGTCCTTCGCGCCGCTCGCGCTCGACTTGGCCGAGCTGGCCGAGCCGATCACGCTCTCGACCGCGGCCACCGCGCCTTGGATCACGTCTCCCGCGCCCGCGCGGAACGGCAGGTTCGCCGCCAGCGACTGCACGCGCGCCGCCTGCTCCTTGGCCTTCTGGAGGAACTCCTCGACCTTCTTGGTGGCCGCTTCGGCGGCGGCGGTGAGCTTGACCGCTTCCTGCGCGAGCGCGCCCTCGTGCGTCTTGACCGCGTCCTGGGCCTGCGCGAAGGCCGTCTGCGCGTGCTGCGCCGCCTCCTCGAGGTGGCCGGTCGCATCCTCGACGTGCTGGGCGATCTCGGGGATGCGCGAGACGAGCGACTGCATGTTTCCCTTGTGCGTCTTGACTTCCTCGTACGCGGCCTGCCCCGCCTCGTAGGCGGCCTGGATCATGTCGACCGCGCCGCGCGCCTCGGACATCAGCACGCCGGAGGCCTTGTTGATGGCCGTGCCGCTGTTCGCGACCACATCGCCGAGCGGGCCCTGCATCTTCGAGCCGGCGTCGTGCAGCTTGCTGTACGTGTCCTTCATCTGCGCGAGCGCCGATTTGGTCTGGCTCTCGTGCTTGTCGCCGTTCGCGGTATGCGCGTCCTGTCCGGCCTTGTGAGTCGCGGCGGTGTCGGCATGCTGCGCGTCGGCCTGCTTGACCGGGTTGTTCTGCACCTCGTCGGACGCGGCCTGGCTCTTGTCCGTCATGGTGCTCGCGCCGTCGGCGCCGCCCATCATCTGGCCGAGCATGTCGGTGCCCGCGGACTCGAGCTCGCCCTTGAACTCCTTCCAGAGCTCGGCGAGCTGGTCCTTGCAGTCGGCCAGCGCCTTCTGCATGAGCTCCTTGAGCTGCTGCGTCCCCTCGGCCTTCGTGGCGGAGGCGGCCTCGTCGAGATCCCACGAGCTGGCCGCGGTCTCGAGGCCCTTCTCCATCGTCTTCTTGATCGCGTCGAGGACGTCCTGCTCGAGCTTCTTGAGCAGCGCTTTGACGTTGTCCTCAATCTTCTGCTTCATGTCCTGCGCGATCTTGTCGACCTCGCCCTTGGCGGCGTCCCAGAACTTGGAGAAGAACTTCTCCACGTCGCTCTGGTTCGACTGGGCGTCCTTCAAGCCGTCGTTGGCCATCTCGTCGACGGCCTTCTTGGCTTGATCGTAGAGGTCGTTCGCGTCGGCGAGCATCTGCCTGGCCTGGTCGACCAGCGGCGGCCCGACCTTCTGCGCGAGCGCCGGCGCGGACTTGACCAGCGCAGCGAGATTTCCGTTCGCGTCGTCATACGCCGTCTGGCACTGCTTGACGGCGCCCTCGGCCATCGCGAGCGTCTTCTTCGCGTCGTCCGGCGTGCGCGCGAGCGCCTTGCTGGCGATGTCCTTCGCGTGCTGCACCAGCTTCGTGAGCAGGTCGTTGGCCGACTGCACCTGCTTCTTGGTGTCCTCGACGCGGGTGTTGATGTCGGTGCTCGCCGCGCCGCCCTTGTCGTCGTACTGCTGGCTCGCGGCGTCGAGGCCGCTGGCCGCCTCGGTCGAGGCCGCGTCGGTGGCGGCCTTCACGCCGTCGAGGTCGCTGTTGTCGAGCTCGCCCGCGGCCGCCTTGGCCTTGTCGAGCAGATCCTTGGCGGTGTCGTAGGCCGTCTTCGCCTGCGCGAGGATGGGCGCGGCCGCGCTCTTCGCGTTGTCGCCCATGTGCGCGCCGAGATCGTCGACCGACTGCGCCGCGGCGTTGTAGGCCGTCTCGCAGTCGGAGAAGACGCTCTGCGCCTGCGCGAGCGCCTTGTTCGCGTCGTCCTTCGACCAGTTGAGCGAGTGGTCGCCGGTCTGCGCGGCCTGCTGCTGCAGCTGCTGCGCCTTCGCGAGAGCCTGCTCGACCTGGCTCTTGATGCTGTCGATGAGTCCCGAGGCGGTGCTCTTCGCCTTGTCGGTGCTCTGCTCCAGCGCCGCGCTCTCGTCGTCGAGGCCCGCGCGCGCGCTGGTCTGGGCTGCCGCCGCCGCGTCGCGCGCGCTCGCCAGATCGCTCGCGCCGAGCTCGGAGACCGCCGCCTCGGCCTTGTCCGCGAGATCCTTCGCGGTGTCGTACGCAGTCTGCCCCTGCGCGAGCACCGGGTCGCCGAACTGCTTAGCCTGGGCGGGGACCGCGTTGACCAGATCGCTGTACTTGGCCTTCGCGTCGTCGAACGACTTCTCCACCTCGGCGAAGACGTTCTTCACGTCGGCGAGCGCGTTCTGCGCCTGATCCTTCGCCCACGAGTCGGCGTGGTCGGTGAGATCCTGGCTGTGCTGCTGCAGCTCCTGCACCTTGGCGAGCATCGCCTCGATGTCGCTCTTGGCGCCGTCAACGAGGTTCGAGACGGTGCCCTTCGCGTCGGTCGAAGCCTTGTCGAGGTTGGTCTTGAGATCGTCGATGCCCGCCTGCGCGGTGGTGTTGACCGCGTCGGTCGCGGACTGGCCCTCGTCGAGCGCGCTCTTGGAGAGGTCGTCGACCGTCTCCTTCGCTTTGTCGACCACGCCCTTGGCGGTGTCGTACGCGCTCTTCGCCTGGGCGAGCACCTGGTCGCCGAACTGCTGGGCCTGCACCGGCACCGTCTGCAGCAGCTCGTCGTACTTGGCCTTCGCGTCGTTGTAGGCGGTCTCGATCTGCGAGAACACGCCGTTGGCTTGATCGAGCGCGCGCTGCGCGTCGTCCTTCGACCAGGCCGCCGCGTGGTCGGCGACGTCCTGGCCGTGCTGCGCCAGCTCCTGCGCCTTCGCAAGCAATGATTCAATGTTGGTCTTCGCGTCGTCGACGAGATCCGAGACGGTCTTCTTCGCGGCGTCGGCGGTGCTGTCGACGTGCGCCTTCGCGTCGTCGATGCCGGCCTGCGCGGTGGAGTTCGCGGCGTCGGCCGATTCGCGCGCCTTGTCGAGCGCGCTGTTGGCGAGATCCGCGACCGCGGCCTCGTCCTTCTCGACCAGGCTCTTGGCCGTGTCGTACGCGCTCTGCGCCTGCGCGAGCACCTGATCGCCGAACTGCTTGGCCTGCGCGGGGACCTGCTTCTGCAGCTCCTCGTACTTGGCCTTCGCGTCGTTGTACGCCTTCTCCACGTCGGCGAACTTTGCCTTCGCCTGGTCGAGCGCCGTCTGCGCCTTGTCCTTCGCCCACTGGTCGGCCTGGTCGACCACGTCGGTCCCGAACTGGAGCAGCTGCTTGCCGCCGTCGAGCACCGCCTCGACGCCCGCCTTCGCGCCGTCGACGAGCTGCGAGACGATCTCCTTCGCCTTGTTCACCGCTGAGTCGAACTGGGCCTTGAGATCGTCGATGCCGGTCTGCACCGTCTTGCTGGTCGTGTCGACCGCCGACTGCGCCTGATCGATGTTGCTGGCGGCGAGATCGGCGACAGCCTTCTCCGCCTTTTCGACCACGCTCTTGGCCGTGTCGTACGCGCTCTGCGCCTGCGCCAGGACCTGGTCGCCGAACTGCTTGGCCTGCGCGGGAACCTGCGCCTTGAGCTCGTTGTACTTCGCGGTCGCGTCGTTGAACGCTTTCTCCACGTCGGAGAACGCGCTCTTCGCCTGATCGAGCGCGACCTGCGCGCCGTCCTTGGACCAGGCCGAGGCCTGATCGGCGACGCCCTGTCCGTGCGTGGCCAGCTCCTGCGTCTTGGCGAACATCGCTTCGATGCTCTGCTTGGTGCCATCGACGAGCGTGGAGACCGAGGCCTTCGCCTGGTTCGCAGCCTTGTCGAGGTTGCTCTTGAGGTCGTCGATTCCGGCCTGCGCCGAGGAGGCGGTGCCGTCGACCGACGTGCGCGCCGCCTCGAGATCGCTCTTGCCGAGATCGGTGACCGCGTCCTGCGCCTTCTCGAGCAGCGTCTTCGAAGTGTCGTAGGCCTGCTGGGACTGCGCGACGACCTGATCGCCATACTGCTTGGCGAGCGCGGGAACCTCTTTCGAGAGGGCGTCGTACTTCGACTTCGTGTCGTTGTACGTCTTTTCCACGTCGGCGAACGCGCTCTTCGCCGCGTCGAGCGCGCTCTGCGCACCATCCTTCGACCAGCTGTTCGCCTGATCGGCGACCTTCGCGCCCTGCTGCTGCAGGCCCTGCGCCTTCGAGATGGAGTCCTCGACGCCCTTCTTGACCGCGTCCATCAAGGCCGAAACGCGATCCTGCGCCTTCTTCGCTGCGTCCTCGACCGCGCTCTTGATGCCCGCCGAGTCGCCGTCGATCAGCTTGAGGAACGCCTCGACGTCGGCCGCGATCGCCTCGGCCTGGCTGCTGGAGAGCTCGTCGACCGCCTTGGAGGCCGTGTCGATGAGCGTGCCCGCCTCGGTGAGCACCTCTTGGATCTTGGCGAGGATCGGATCGAGCGTGGTGGCGGCCTTGGGGAAGCTGCCCTTGACCTGGCCGACCGCGTCCTGCGCGGCTTTCACCGCCGTCTGCAGCTCGCCATCGACCGTCTTCGCTTGGGCGAGATACTCCTTCGCCTTCTCGAGGATGAAGTCCCACGAGCTCTGCGCCGACTGCTGCGACTTGTCCTGCGCGCCCTGCGCCTTGGCGAGGGCGCCTTCGATCTGCGTCTGTGCCGTCTGCAGCTTGCCGCCGATGTCGCTCTTCGCCGCGTCGGCCGAGCTCTGCACGCTGCCGCTCGCGCCGTCGGCCGCGCTCGCCGCCGCGTCGAGGCTGCTGCCGGCAGCGTCGGAGGCCTTCGCGGCCGCGTCGGCGTCCTGCGCCTGGATCGCGCTCTTCGCGTCGGAGGCCGCCTTCTGGTGCTGCGCGACGAGCTCCTTGACCTTGTCGATGAGCGCGGAGAGCGCCTGCTTCACCGAGTCGGGCAGATCGTCGTAGGCCTTCTGCGCCGCGGCCTCGGCCGCCTGCGCCTCGGTCGCGAGCTGCTGGCCCTGCGACTCGATGTCGGGCAGCGCCGCCTGCGCGCCCGCCCAGTCCTTCGCCTTGGCTTTGCCGAGCGCATCCTTCAATTTGGGTGCGAGCTGCCTGGCGAGGTCGAGCACCTTCTGCGCGTGGTCGCGCGCGTCCTTCGCGTCCTCGATGAAGTTCTTCAGCTTGTCGATGTCGCTCTTGTGCGCGTCGTAATACGACTTCGCCTCATCGACCTTGGACTTCAGCTGATCGGCGAGCTTCTTCGCCGAGTCGGCGGCCTGGCCGATCTTCTTCGCGATCTCCGCGAGCGTCCGCGAAAGCGCCGAGTCGCTGCCGCCGCCCGCCTTGTCGACCATCGCCTTGACCTTGTCGACGATGCCCTTGAGCACGTCCTTCAGATCTTGGGGCAGGTCGTCGTAGGCCTTCTCCGCCGCCGCGTAGCAGGCCTCCGCCTCGGTCTTGCAATCGTTGAACGTCGCCTGCGCGGTCTTGCCATCCCCCTCGGCGCCCGCGAAGTCGTGCTTCTTGACCTTGTCGATCGCCGTCTTGCACTGGCCGAGCAGATCCTTCGCCTTGCCGTACGCCTTGACGCCGTGGTCCTTCGCGTCCTGCGCGTCCTTGACGAAGTCTTTGATCTTGTCGAAGTCGCCCTTGTACTTGTCGTACTCGCTCTTGGCCTTGTCGAACGTCGTCTTCGCTTCGTCGGCCAGCTTCTTTGCCTCGGCGATGGCCGCGCCCACGCCTTTTTCGATCTCCGCGAGCAGCTTGCCGAGCGCCGAGTCATCCGCGCCGCCCGCCTTGGGCATCAGATCCTTGAGCTTGGCGACAATCGCCTGGATCGCATCCTTCACATCTTGCGGCACGTCGGCGATGGCCTTCTCGGCCGCCGCATAGCAAGCCTCGGCCTCGGTCTTTGCCGTCTCAAATGAGCTCTTCGCTTTGTCCGCGTCGGCCTTCGCACCATCGTAGTCGTGCGACTTGTAGAGCTTCTCGAGCGCGCCCTTGGCGGTGTCGACCGTCTCCTTCGCCGCGTTCCACGCCTTCTCGCCATGGTCCTTCGCCGCGAGCGCGTCGGAGACAAAATCCTTGATCTTGTCGAAGTCGCCCTTGAGTTTGTCGTATTCGCTCTTGGCCTTGTCGAACGCCGTCTTCGCCTCGCCAATCAGCTTCTTCGCTTCCGCGATGGCCGCGCCGACGCCCTTCTCAATCTCCGCGAGCAACTTCGAGAGCGGCGAGTCGTCCGACCCGCCGACCTTGCCGACCATGTCTTTGACTC
>Ga0302196_10004091_pt1 | contig 13285 bp, 8 predicted proteins | sample II_Bog_N1_3_FD_198794 | JGI IMG/M metagenome (GOLD analysis project Ga0302196, IMG submission 198794) | Peat permafrost microbial communities from Stordalen Mire near Abisko, Sweden - II_Bog_N1_3 | ecosystem: Environmental > Terrestrial > Soil > Wetlands > Peat | place: Sweden: Abisko, Stordalen...
GGAGACCAGAATGGCGGGGATTTGCGTCACCAGCCCATCACCCACCGTCAGCGTGGTGTAGGTGCGCGCCGCCTCGTCAAACGCCATGCCATTACGCAGCAGCCCGATCGCCAGACCGCCGACGATATTGATCGAGGTGATGATCAGCCCGGCGATCGCGTCCCCGCGCACGAATTTCGCCGCACCATCCATGGCGCCGAAGAAACCGCTTTCCTCCTCCAGCATTTTCCGCCGCGCGCGGGCGATGTGTTCGTTGATCAGCCCGGCATTCATGTCGGCGTCGATCGCCATCTGCTTACCCGGCATCGAATCCAGGCTGAAGCGCGCGGCCACCTCGGCGATGCGGGTGGAACCCTTGGTGATCACCATGAAATTGACCACCAGCAGGATGGCGAACAGGATGATGCCGATCACCACATCCCCGCCCATCAAATAGCCGCCGAACGCGGCGACGACATGGCCGGCGGCGAGCGGCCCCTCGCCGCCATGGCTGAGGATCAGCCGCGTGGTGGCGACGTTGAGCGACAGCCGCAGCAAGGTGGTGAGCAGCAGGATCTGCGGAAAACTGGTGAATTCCAGGGGCGTTTCAAGAAACAGCGCGACCATCAGCACCAGCACGGAGGCGGTGATGGAGATCGACAGCCCCAGATCGAGCAGCGGCGTCGGCAGCGGCAGGATCAGCAAGGACAGCAGCGCGAACATCAACGCCGCCAGCCCGATATCCGACCCCGGCACGTATCCAATCAAACGCTGCACCGAAGTCACCGCGCCGCACCTTCAGGACCAACGCGGGCCTGAAACCGCAAAAGTTTTTTGGTTCTTTTTTTCAAAAAAGAACTGCTTTCTTGAAACAAAGAAGCGCCGAAGTTTTGCCCCTGACGCATAGTGTCACGCCGCGGCGTGGATCTGTGAAGGCGGCACGGCGATCCCGGTTTCCGCATAGGCTTTGAGTTTGTTGCGCAGCGCGCGGATGGAGATGCCGAGCATGGCGGCGGCCTGGGTGCGGTTGCCGTCGGTGCGGGTGAGCATCTCGATGATGTGGTCACGCTCGACGTCACTCATCGGCTTCGGCGCGGCGTTTGGCGGGCGCGGCGGCGGGCGCGCCGTGGCGGGGCCCAGGGCGTCTGGCGTGAGCTCACCGCTGGGCGAGAGCAGCACCGCGCGGTGGATGGTATTTTCCAATTCGCGCACGTTGCCGGGCCAGCTGTGGCTGTGCAGGAAGGCGCGGAACGCGGTGCCGATGCTGCGCGGCGGCAGGCCGTTCAACGCCGCGTAATGGCGGGTGAAGCGCTCGGCGAGCGGCAGGATATCGCCCGGGCGTTCGCGCAGCGGCGGAATGGCGATATTGATCACGTTAAGGCGGAAATACAGGTCCTCGCGGAATTTGCCCTCGCCGCAGGCGCGGCGCAGATCACGGTTGCTGGTGGCGAGCAGCCTTGCGTTGACGCGGATCGGCGTGGTGCCGCCCACCCTGTCCACCACGCGTTCCTGGATCACGCGCAGGATTTTCGCCTGCAGCCTTATATCCATCTCGGTGATTTCATCCAGCAGCAGGGTGCCGCCCTGGGCGGCCTCGAACTTGCCGATGCGGCGCGCCAGCGCCCCGGAAAAGGCGCCTTTTTCATGACCGAACAATTCGCTTTCCAGCAACCCATCGGGAATCGCGGCGCAATTGACGGCGACGAAGGGCCCCTGCGCCCGCGTGGAGTGCGCGTGGATATGGCGCGCGACCACCTCCTTGCCGGTGCCGGATTCCCCGGTGATCAGCACGGACGCATCCGACGCCGCGATATCGCGCGCCAGCCGCAGCACCGCCAGCATGGCCGGGTCGGCGGCTTCCGGCGATTGCGGATCGGCCTGGGCATGCATCAACGCGCGCCTGATGCCAGACTCGTCGGTGGGCAGCACCAGCACGTCGGCCGCGCCGGATTTGATCGCGGCCACGGCCTGCGGCACATCCAGCGTGGTACCGGTGGCAATCACCGGCAGGCTGATCAGGGCGGCGCGCAGCTGCGCCAGCAGGGTGGCGAGGCCAATGCCGACATCGGCCAGCACCAGCGCAATATCCGGCTGCGCGCGGGCAAGCGCCGCCGCCGCGGCCGCTGACTCGGCACGGATGATCTGCGCGCCGGCGCGTGTTGCCAGCCGGGCGGCCTGATCCAGCGCGCCGCCACCCGGTCCGGCGATCAGAATTTTCGTCACGGGATCGGCTCCGCGCGCCGCATCTCGTGTGCCTAGCCGCCGCGGTCGGTCTTGACGATTTCCGTCATGGTGATGCCAAGCCGGTTATCATCCACCATCACCACCTCACCACGCGCCACCAGACGGTTATTGACATAAACATCGATCGCCTCACCCAGCTTGCGGTCCAGCTCCACCACCGCGCCGCGGCCCAGTTTCAGCAATTGGCTGACCTGCATGCTGGTGCGGCCCAGCACCGCGCTGACGGTCACGGGAATATCGTAAACCGCCTCCAAATCCCTGGCACCTCGATTGGCGGCGTCACCCTGGGTTGCCAAAGTTGCCGCCAATTCACTGAATTCCGGTTCGCCCGCCATGATTACCCGCCATCCTTGGCATCCATATCAGGATGCTGTGCCAAACCGCTGTCGAGCAGCGGCAGCAAGGCAGCGCGCACGCGCTGCTTGAATTCCGCCTCCTCATGTCTGGCCTGACCGCCGGGCCAATCGATCCGGATATCGCCTGGCGCCAGCGTCCCATCCGGGGCCACGCTGACCGCACCGCCATAGGCGCGCGCTGCCTCGGTGATAGCGGCGGACAATGAATCGAGCGTGAAGGGATGAACCGAAATCGTGATATCCGGCACGCGGCGCAGCGGCGGCAATACCACCGCGAGCAGGTTTTGCAGCAGCGCCGGCGCGGCCTGGCCGCGCGCATCCTCCAACAGCGTGTGCCACAACGCCAGCATCGATCGCGCCAGCGCATCCGCCAGGGTCTGCGCGCGGGCGGCAATTTCGGATTCAGCGCGCCCCAGCGCCTCGGCCGCCAGGCAGATCGCCGCCTGGCCTGCGCGCGCATGGCCCGCCTCGAGCTCCGCGCGGGCGGCGCGCAGGCCAGCCTCATGGCCTTCCGCGCGGGCGCGCTCCAGGTCGGCAGCGGTGATCTGCGGCACGACCGTGGCGGCCACCTCCGGCGTGGCGGCGAGGTCGAAATCCTCGGCATAGAGAATGCCAGCGCCGTCACCCTCCGCGGCAAGCCCGCTCAGGAACTGCGCCGCGAAGCCAGGTGCATCGGCCGGCGCGGCGCGCGTCAGTAGACCAGCTCCTCGTCACGCCCGGCGCCGATATCGATCTCGCCCTTGGTGGCCAGGTCCTTCGCGGTCAGCACGATCGCCGCCTGCGCGTCATCGACATCGCGCAATTTCACCGGGCCCAGCGCGTCGATATCGTCCTTCAGCATCTTGCCGGCGCGCTCGGACAGCGCGCTGAAAAACATCGCGCGCAGCTTTTCCGAGGCGCCCTTCAGCGCCAGCGGCAGCTTCTCCTTGTCCACATTGCGCATCAGCACCTGCATCGCCGCGCTGGTCAGCCGCTGCAGATCATCGAAGGTGAACATCAGCGCCTTGATCCGCTCGGCCGATTCGCGGTTGCGTTCCTCCAGCGAAGTCAGGAAGCGGCCTTCCGCGGCGCGATCCAGATTATTGAAAATTTCCGCCATCATCTCATGCGCGTCCCGCCGCGTGCTGCGCGCCAGGTTGCTCATGAATTCGGCGCGCAGCGTGCGTTCCACGCCGTCCAGCACGTCGCGCTGAATGCTCTCCATCCGCAGCATGCGCATCACAACTTCCATGGCGAAACTATCCGGCAGCAACGACAGCACGCGCGCCGCGTGATCCGCCTTCACCTTGCTCAGCACCACGGCGACGGTCTGCGGGTATTCGTTTTTCAGGTAATTGGCCAGCACCACCTCGTTCACATTGCCCAATTTGTCCCACATGGTGCGCCCGGCTGGGCCGCGGATTTCCTCCATGATCTGCGCCACGCGCTCGCGGGGCAGGGTTTTCTGCAGCAGCCGCTCCGTGCTTTCAAAATTGCCCACCAGCGTGCCGGCGGTGCCCAGGCTGTCCGCGAAAGTGTGGCAGATTTTCTCCACCTGCTCGGCCCGCACGGAGCCGAGCTGCGCCATCGCGCCGGAAATTTCCTTGATCTCATCTTCCTGCATCTGCGCGAAGATGCGGGAACATTGCTCCTCCCCCAACGCCAGCATCAGGATGGCGGCTTTCTGCGGACCGGGCAGATCGGAGCTGTCACGCGCCATCGCTCACCCCCTTTCCTGGCCAAGCCAGTTGCGGATGATCGCCAGGCTTTCATCCGGATGCTTCTCCACCAGCTCGCCCAGGCGGCGGATGGACGAGGCGCGCATTTGCCCCTCGATATTGGCGATATCCACCAGGCTTTCATCGGCGATCATCGCCGCCGCCCCCTGGCGCGGCATCATCGCGCCACCGTGCCCGCCGGCCAGTGCCGCCTCGCCGCCGCCGCCCAGCATCATCGGATCGTCCGCCAGGCTGATCGATTTCGGCCCGGTCAGGTTCAGCATCAGCGGCCGGATCACGAATACCAGGCCGAACAGGATGATGCCGCCCAGCAGCCCGGTCTGCGCCAGGCCGATAATATCGCCTCGGTCCAGCATCACGCCGAGCAATCCGGCCGCGGCGGGCGCGGTGGCATCGGCCGCGTCGGTGAACCGCATCGAGACGATATTCACCATATCCCCCCGCTTTTCATTGAAACCGATCGCGCTCTGCACCAGGGTTTTCATCCGCGCCAAATCGTCGGCGTCGCGCTCGTGCCAGACCATCTTGCCCCCGGCCTCGGTGGCGACGCGGCCATCGACCAGCACCGCGACCGAAATACGCGCGATCTGCGGCTGCTCATGCATCAGCGTGCGCACCGTGCGGCCGATCTCGTAATTCGTGGTCTCCTCGCTGCGCTGCTGCTGGCTGCCGGATTGGCCGGCCCCGCCAGCATCCGCGTTGGGCAGGTTGTTCTGCACCGTGGTCGGCTTATCCGCCTCGGTGGAGCGGCTGTTATCGCTGGTGGTTTGCGTGCTGCGCACCACCTGCTGGTCGGGGTTGTAATTCTCCGTGGTTTCATTGATGTGGTCGAAATTCATCTCGACCGAGGCTTCCGCGCGCACATGGCCGGGGCCCAACGTCTGTTCCAGCATTTCCTCGATCGCGCGTGACAGGCGCAATTCCGCGGTGCGGCGGATTTCCTCATTGCCGCTGGCCGCCAGATCGGCGGAATTGGGCGCGCCGGCGCGCGCCAGCACGCTGCCATGGCTGTCAATGATGGCGATATTCTGCGGCTTCAGCCGCGGCACCGCGGCGGACACCAAATTCAGGATCGCCTGCACCGCGCCGGCATCGGCGCGCGCGCTGCCCGCCATGGTCAGGATCACGCTCGCCTGGGCCGGCTGTTCCTCATGGCTGAATTCCGGCCGCTTGGGCAGCACGATATGCACGCGCGCGGCACGGATGCCGGAAATCATCCGGATCGATCGCGCGATCTCGCCCTCCAGCGCCCGCGTCTGGTTGATTTCCTGCTGGAAATCGCTCTGCGTCATCGCGTCGCCGCGATCGAAAATCTCGTAACCAATCGATCCGTTGGCGGGCAGCCCGTCCTTGGCCAGCAACATGCGCGCGCGCGCCACATCGCCCGCCGGCACCATGATGCGGTCCCCGCCGCCAGGCTCCTGATGCGCGATATGCGCGTGGTCCAGCGCGTCCACCATCTGCCCCGCCTCCCGCTGGTCCAGATCGGCGTAGAGCAGGGACATCGGACCGGCAGTGCCACCGCGGGTGGCGAGCAGGCCGAGCATCACCAGCATGGTCAGCGCAACCCCGCCCAGCGCAATCAACCGCGCCGCGCCCAGCGCCTTCAGCCCGTCAATGAATGGACCCATCGGTGATGCAATGCCTTGCGCTGCGCCGCTGGCCGGCGGCTGTGGGAACATTTGCGCAACGGTGATTGCGAATTGGTAAATACCGCGCGGCTTCCGCCGTCGGGGGCGTCCGGAGAAAGGCGTAAGGTCTTCTTTTTCTGAAGAAAAAGAAGCAAAAAGACTTTGCGAATTTGGCTCGCGCGGCGGGATATGCGCGTGGAGAAATCCCCGGCGAACGCCGGGGCCCCTTGCCAAGCGCGCGCAATCCCCCTACCACCCACGGCGGGTCACGCCCCCCCACCGGGGCGCTTCTTCTCTGAAAGGGGAGGCTGCATCATGGCGCTCGCCAGCAAGCCAGAAATCCGTCTGCACAATCCGCTGTTCTCCTCCGGGCCGTGCGCCAAGCGCCCCGGCTGGTCGCTGGCCGCGCTGCAGGCCGCCCAGCTCGGCCGCAGCCACCGCGCGAAAAACCCCAAGGCCGCGCTGGCCGAGGTCATCACCCGCTCCGCCGCCATCCTCGGCCTGCCGCCGGATTGGAAACTCGGCATCCTGCCTGGCTCCGATACCGGCGCGTTCGAGGCCGCGATGTGGAGCCTGCTCGGCCCCCGCCCGGTGGACGTGCTGTCGTTCGAGAGTTTTTCCGAGGGCTGGGCCACCGACGCGGTCAAGCAATTGAAACTCAACGCCCAGGTCCTGACCGCCCCATACGGCGCGCTGCCCGATCTGGCCGCGGTCAACCCCGCGCATGACCTGGTGCTGGCCTGGAACGGCACCACCAGCGGCGTGAAGCTGCCCAACGCCGATTTCATCGCCGCCGGCCGCGAGGGCCTGGTGCTGTGTGACGCGACCAGCGCCGCCTTCGCCATGGACCTGCCCTACGACAAGCTGGATGCCGTCACCTGGTCCTGGCAGAAAGTGTTGGGTGGTGAAGCGGCGCACGGCATGCTCGCGCTTTCCCCGCGCGCCGTCGCGCGCCTGGAATCCTACAAGCCGGCCTGGCCACTGCCAAAAATTTTCCGCCTGACCAAGGGCGGCAAGCTGATCGACGGCATTTTTGCTGGCGAAACCATCAACACCCCCAGCATGCTTTGCGTCGAAGACGCGCTGGATGGCCTGCGCTGGGCCGAGTCGATCGGCGGCTTGCCGGCCTTGATCGCCCGCAGCGCGGCCAATCTGGCCGCCATTACCGCCTGGGTCCACACCAGCGGCTGGGCCGCCTTCCTGGCCGAAACCCCAGAAACCCGCAGCAACACCGCGATCTGCCTGAAAATCATCGCCCCCTGGTTCACCGCGCTGGCGCCGGCCGAGCAGGCCAATGCGGCGAAGAAGCTGGCGTCGCTGCTGGAAAAGGAGGGCGCCGCGCTGGATATCGGCGCCTATCGTGACGCACCGCCCGGTTTGCGCATCTGGGGTGGCGCCACGGTGGAAACCGCCGACATCGAGAAACTCCTGCCGTGGCTGGATTGGGCCGCCGCCCAGGTGCAAGCCGAATTCACCAAAGCAGCGGCGGAGTAACGCACATGCCCAAAGTTCTGATCAGCGATAAATTATCCGATGCCGCCGTGGCGATTTTCCGCAATCGCGGCATCGAGGTCGACGTCAAATCCGGTCTGACCCCAGCCGAACTGCGCGAAATCATTGGCGCCTATGACGGCCTGGCGATCCGCAGCGCCACCAAGGTGACCAAGGAGCTGCTCGACGTCGCCACCAATTTGAAAGTGGTGGGCCGTGCCGGCATCGGTGTCGACAACGTCGATCTGAAAGCCGCCACCGCGCGCGGCGTGGTGGTGATGAACACACCGCACGGCAACGCCATCACCACCGCCGAGCACGCCATCGCGCTGATGTTTGCGCTGGCGCGGCAAATCCCCGAAGCCACCGCCTCGACCAAGGCCGGCAAATGGGAGAAGAACCGCTTCATGGGGGTGGAGCTGACGGCGAAAACCCTCGGCCTGATCGGCGCCGGCAATATCGGCGGCATCGTCGCCGATCGCGCGCTGGGGCTGCGCATGAAGGTGATCGCCTATGATCCGTTCCTGTCGGAAAAACGCGCGATCGAACTTGGCGTGGAAAAAGTGGAGCTGGCGGAATTGCTGGCGCGCGCGGACTTCATCACGCTGCACACGCCGCTGACCGACGCCACCCGCAACCTGCTCTCGCGGGAGGCGATCGCCAGCACCAAGAAGGGCGTCTGCATCATCAATTGCGCGCGCGGCGGCCTGGTCGATGAAGCGGCCCTGGCCGAAGCCATTCAATCCGGCCACGTCGCCGGCGCCGCGCTCGATGTGTTCGCCACCGAACCCGCCAAGGAAAGCCCGCTCTTTGCCCTGGAAAACGTCGTCTGCACCCCGCATCTGGGGGCCAGCACGAACGAGGCGCAGGAGAATGTCGCGCTGCAGGTCGCCGAGCAGATCTCCGATTTCCTTTTGACCGGCGCTGTCTCCAACGCCATCAACACCGCCTCGATCTCGGCCGAGGACGCACCGCGGCTGCGCCCGTATATGGAACTCGTGCAGAAATTGGGCGCCTTCGCCGGGCAATTGACCGTGGCACAGGATGGCGTGATCCGCCGCATCGCCATCGAATATGAGGGTGCCGCGGCCAAGCTGAACCACAAACCGCTCTCCGGCGCGGTTTTGGCCGGCTTGCTGGCACCGGTGATGTCCGGCGTGAACATGGTCAACGCCCCGGTGGCGGCGCGCGATCACGGCATCGAGGTGGCGGAGACCATTTACGACCGCCCCAGCGAATATCAGACGCTGGTGCGCATCACCGTCACCACCGACCGTGGCAGCCGCGCCGTCGCCGGCACGCTGTTCGCCGGCGCCAAGCCGCGTCTGGTGGAAATCAAGGGCATCCCCGTGGAGGCCGATTTCGGCCGCCACATGCTCTATGTCACCAACCAGGACAAACCCGGCTTCATCGGCAAATTCGGCGAAACCCTGGCCAGGCACGGCATCAACATCGCCACCTTCCATTTGGGCCGCGCCGCCAGCGGTGGTGACGCGATCTGCCTCGTCTCGGTCGACGAACCGGTCAGCGAGGCGGTGCTCGCCGAAGTCCGCGCCCTTCCCCTGGTGGTGCAAGCCACCGCGCTCAGTTTCTAACCCGCGCGGTCATGCCCCGCGAAACAGACAAAAGTTTTTTGGTTCTTTTTTACAAAAAAGAACAAACCTTCTTTATTAGGAAAAAGAAGCAAAAAACGCGTGTCTGTTCCGGCTGCGATGCCCCCCGGCTTTGATATCAGCCTGACGCTCAGGCAGGGTTTGGCGCTGCATCAGGCGGGGCAGCTGGCGCGCGCGGCGGCGCTGTATCAGCAGGTGCTTGCGGCGCAGCCGGACAATGCGGACGCGCTGCATCTGCTCGGGGTGGCGCTGCTGCAGGGCGGCAACCACGCGCAGGCGGAACAACTGCTGCGCCGGGCGATCGCCGTGGCGCCGCGCGTGCACGGATTTCATAATTCGCTCGCCAACCTGCTGCGTGCCACCGGGCGGCCGGCGCTGGCGGAGCAAGCCTACCGCGCGGCGCTCCGGCTGGCGCCGAATATGGCCGAGCTGCACCATAATCTCGGGCTTGTGCTCGCCGATCAGGGTGATGACGCGGCGGCGGAGCGCGCCTTCCGCCAGGCGATCCGGCTGAACAAGGCATTCGCGCCGGCGCGGCTCGATCTGACCAATCTTTTGCTGCGCGCGCACCGGCCGGCGGAGGCGGAAATCATTTTACGGCCGGCGCTGCTGGCCGCGCCAAACGATCCGATCCTGCGCAACACGCTCGGCACCACGCTGGCGGCGCGCGGCATGCATGATGCGGCGCTGGCGGCATTCGACGCGGCGCTGGCCGCCCAGCCGGGTTACGCCAATGCCTGGATCAACCGCGGTGCGGCCTTGGCGGCACAGGATAAACTGCCGGAGGCCGCGGCTTCCTACCAACAAGCCACCGCGCTGGCGCCAAACGACGCCAAGGCGCTCTGTGAACTGGGTGACCTGCGCCTGCGCCTGCGCGATGGCGCGGCGGCCCAGGCCGCCTTCCAGGCGGCGGTGGCGCTGGCCCCGGCGGACGCGGCCGCCCAGCACGGCCTGGGCCGTGCCTTCGCCATGCAGGACAACACGGCGGATGCCTTGCCGCCCTTGCTGCGCGCCACCGAACTTGACCCCGCCAACGCCGAGGCCTGGCACGAGGCCGCCATGGCGCAGCGCGATTTGGCCGATTGGCCGGCCAGCCTTCCCCGGTTCCGCCAGGCCGCCGCGCTGGCGCCGGACAACGCCGAAATCCGCAGCAATTTCGGCTACGCGCTGCTCGCCCTCGGCCAATATGAGGAAGCCTGGCCGCATTTCCTGTGGCGCACACGCCGCCCCGGCAATGTCCGCCTCGCCGAGCCGGCATGGGACGGCGCGCCGACCGACAAGACCGTGCTGATCCACGCCGAACAGGGCGTGGGGGACACCATCCAGTTCGTCCGCTTCGTCACCGCGGCGTCTGCCCGCGCCCGCGTCGTGCTGGCCGTCCCCCGCCAGACCGCGCGCTTGCTCGCCGGTTTCCCCGGCACGGCGGCGGTGGTGCACGACACGCCGCTGCCGCCCTATGACCTGCATATCCCGCTGATGAGCCTGCCGGCGCTGCTGGGCGTGGCGGAGGCCGATTTCGCCGCCACGGTGCCCTATCTGCGGGCGGACGCGGCGCTGGAAGCTGCCTGGCAAACAAGGCTGGCGGGGCTCACGCGGCCGCGCGTCGGCCTGGTCTGGGCCGGCAACCCGCAATACCCGGCCGATCGCCGCCGCTCGCTGCCGCAAGCCGCGCTGGCGCCGTTGCTGGCGCTGCCCGGCATCGCCTTCATCTCCTTGCAATTCGGCAAAGCCGCCCCGCCGGGCGTGTTTGACGCCGCCCCCTATCTGACCGATTTCGCCGAGACCGCGGCGGCCCTGATGGCGCTCGATCTGGTGATCACCGTGGATACCGCGGTGGCGCATCTGGCCGGCGCGCTGGGCCGCCCGGTCTGGCTGATGAACCGCGCCGACACCGATTGGCGCTGGCTGTTGGAGCGGTGCGACTCCCCCTGGTATCCCACGATGCGCATATTCCGGCAGCCTGTGCCGGGCGATTGGGAGAGCGTGATTGCTGAGATTACCGGGGCGCTGCGCGATCGGCAGACGGGCGCCGCGCCCATCTGATACTGGCGGCTGATGCGCACGCTGCGCCTGGCCGCGCTTTGCCTTGGCCTGGTGGCCGCCGCCGCCGGTGCCGCCGCGTGGCGGACGCCGCAATTTCTCGATGGCGCGCTGTTTCACGCCCGCGTCGCGGATTTCGCCGCGCGGCGGATCGGCCGCGATGTCAGCATCGGCGGCCAGGTGCGGCTGGAGCTGGCGCATGGCCCGGCGCTGGTGGCACGCGATGTGGTGATCGCGGATCGCGGGGATGGCATCGCCGCCCGCGTGCATGCGCTGCGGCTTGATCTGGGTCTGGCCGAAATGCTGCGGCTGCGCCTGGTGGCGCATGCGCTGGTGCTGGACCGGCCGGTGGTGACCTTGCCCTGGCCGCTGCCCCGCCCGGCGGCGCCGGCGGTGCCGCGCGGGTTTTCCGCCACGGTGGAGAACGGCGCCGTCACCCTGGGCGGGCTGCGTTTCACCGCGGTGGATGCTGCCCTGCAATCGGATCCCGATACCGGCGCTTTCACCACGCAAGGCAATGCCACGCTCGGCGCGCTCACCTGGCGCTTCAATATGCTGCTGGGCGCACCCGGGCGGGATGGCGCGGCGGCGCTCGCCGTCACGCTGGATGGCCAGGGTGCCGCGCGGGGGATCGGCGGCACGCTCCGCGGACGGATCGCGCCGGATGGCGGCTTTGCCGGCCAGATCTCACTGCGCGGCGGCGATCTGTCCCGCCTGATCGCGGCGCCCGCTGTCGCGTTCAGCCTGCAAGGCCCGATCACGCTGGCCGGCGGCATCGTGCGCGCGGACGATTTGGCGCTGCTGCTCGCCGGCTCCGCAGGCCACGGCGCGCTGACCTGGCACGCCACACCGCCGTTGCGGCTGCAAACCACGGCCGCACTCGGCCAGATCGATCTGGGGCCATGGCTGGCCGCACTGACCGGCGGCGGCGCGCCGTTCCCGGTGCAGGCGCGGCTGACCGCGCAAGCGGCGCATTGGCGCGGCGCAACCTTGCGGGATGCCGCGGCTGAGCTGGAATTCGGTCCTGCCGGCGCGGCTTTGCGGGCTGCCCGCCTGGCCCTGCCGGGCGGTGGCGCGCTGAGCCTGCAAGGCGCGGTGACCGGGCCCGCGCCGCATTTCACCGGCAAGATCCATGCGCAGGCCAATGACATGGGCGCCGTGCTGGGCTGGCTCGACCCCAGCGCGGCAGGGCTGCTGGGCGAGGCGCCGGGGCCAGCCGACCTCACCGCGGATCTGGCGGTCTCCGCCCAGGATGTCGCGCTGACCGCGATGACCGCGCATGCGTCGGGCGCCACGCTCACCGGGGGGGCGCGCTACGGCCTGGCGAAGCCGGCGCTGACGCTGGACCTGGCGCTGGACCAGCTCCGCCTGCCGGCCGATCCGCTGGCCGTGCTGGCCAGCACGGGGGGCGGCTGGGCGCCGCCACCGACGCATCTGCTGTTGCGTCTGTCGCATGCGAGCTGGCGCGGCCTCGCGCTGACCAACACCGTCTTGGACGCTGAAACAGGCCCCACCGGCGTGACGCTCCATCAGGCCAGCCTGGAGGCGGCGGCCGCACAACTGAAAGCCTCCGGCGCCTTGGGCTGGGATGGCACGCTCGCTGCCGCCCATCTGGACATCACGGCGGCGGATGCCAACGCCATGCTGCTGAACCTGCCGCCGTCCTGGCGCTTCATGCCGCGGCTGTTTTTCGGGCCCGGCCACCTGGCCATTTCCGCCGCCGGGCCGGCGAACGCCATCACCGCGCAGGTGCTGACCGATTTGAATGATCTGCGTATCGAGGGTGAATTGAAGCTGGACCCGGGTCACGCCACGGCCAGCGCCACCGCGACCTTGCGCCATCCCTCGGCGCCGACCTTGCTGGCGGCGCTGGGGCTGGCGGGTGCGGATCGCTGGATCGATCGCGGATCGCTTGCCTTGACGGCGCATCTGACCCTGGCCCCGGGGCAGGTGGCGGCGCCCGATTTCTCGCTGTCGGCGGGCGTTATGCGGCTTTACGGCGATGGCCGGGCCGATCTGGACGGCGCGGTGCCCTTCATCACCACCCATCTGCATGCCGAGACGCTGCCGCTGCCAGCCATGTCACCGCATGACACCACGGTGCTGCCGCTCGATCTGCTGGCGGGCTGGCAGGGTGTCGCGGAGGTGAATGCCGCGCAGGTGCTTGCTGATCTCCAGCCGGTGGCGCGCAATGCAGCGGCGCGGCTGACACT
>Ga0302196_10004095_pt1 | contig 13279 bp, 10 predicted proteins | sample II_Bog_N1_3_FD_198794 | JGI IMG/M metagenome (GOLD analysis project Ga0302196, IMG submission 198794) | Peat permafrost microbial communities from Stordalen Mire near Abisko, Sweden - II_Bog_N1_3 | ecosystem: Environmental > Terrestrial > Soil > Wetlands > Peat | place: Sweden: Abisko...
CGGGCGGATGTCGATCAACCTGAAGCCGCTGAACCAGCGCGACATGAGCGCGGCCGATGTGATTCGCCGGCTGGAGCCGAAGCTGGATAAGGTTGAGGGCATCCAGATCTTCATGCAGCCGGTGCAGAATATTACGGTGGATGACCGGGTGAGCCGGACACAGTATCAATACACGCTGGAGGATCCGGACCAGAGCGAACTGGATCTGTGGACAAACAAGTTTGTTGCAAAGCTGAAACAGATGCCGGAGTTGGAAGACGTGGCCACCGACCAGCAGACGGGCGGGCTGGCGGTGTCGCTGGTGATTGACCGCGCGACGGCATCGCGGCTGGGCATTGCGCCGACAACCATCGACAACACCTTGTACGACGCCTTCGGACAGCGGCAGATCAATACGATGTACACGCAGTTGAACCAGTATCACGTGATTCTGGAGGCGCAGCCGCAGTTTCAACTTGATCCCGACAAGCTGAACCATATCTATATCCAGGCCAATGCTGCCTCGGGGACGAGCGGGGCCGGTGCTTCGTCGTCGTCGGGACGCGGCTCAACCTCGGCTGGCTCGAACGCGCTGACGGCAGGTTCGCTGTACACGCCTTCGGCGAACACACTGGCGCCGGCGACGCGGATTCTGACCGCGGGTACGACCGGGGTCAACGCCGCGGGAGCAACCACGACCACGCCCAGCAATGCCATTCCGCTGAGCGCGTTTTCGCACTTTGAGATGACGACGGAGCCGCTTTCGATTACGCACCAGGGACAGTTCCCGTCGATTACGGTGTCATTCAACCTGGCTCCGAACGCTTCGTTGGGCGCGGCGATCACCGACATCGACAAGCTGCAAAAGAGCATGAAGATGCCCGCGAGTTTGCAGGCGGACTTTCAAGGCACGGCGGCCTCGTTCCGGAATTCGCTCTCGAACGAGCCGCTGCTGATTCTGGCGGCGTTGGTGACGGTGTACATCGTGCTGGGAGTTTTGTACGAGAGCTTCATTCATCCGATCACGATTCTTTCCACGCTGCCCTCTGCCGGTGTGGGGGCATTTCTGGCGCTGATTGTGTTCCATCAGGACTTGAGCGTGGTTGCGATCATCGGGATTGTGCTGCTGATCGGGATCGTTAAGAAGAATGGAATTATGATGGTCGACTTCGCACTGGAGGCGGAGCGCGAGCATGGGAAGACCTCGACGGAGGCCATCTACGAGGCGTGCCTGCTGCGCTTCCGGCCCATCATGATGACCACCATGGCGGCTTTGCTGGCCGGCATTCCGCTGGCGGTGGGCACCGGGATTGGGTCTGAACTGCGGCGGCCGCTGGGCATCTCCATGGTGGGCGGCCTGCTGCTGAGCCAGGTGCTGACGCTCTATACAACGCCGGTGATTTACATTTTCTTCGACAATCTGGCGGCGCGGTTCTCGCGCCATGCGGTGCCGTCGGCAGCCGGCCACGATCCGCACCCGGCGGGGCAGGCATGAATGTCTCCGCGCCATTCATCCACCGTCCGGTAGCTACGACGCTGCTGACGGTGGCGATTGCGATTGCGGGGCTGATTGCGTTCCAGGTGCTTCCGGTATCTCCGTTGCCGCAGGTCGATTTCCCGACCATCTCGGTGAATGCGGGGCTTCCGGGAGCGAGTGCGGACATTATGGCGTCGTCGGTGGCGACTCCGCTGGAGCGGCAACTGGGGCACATCGCCGGGGTGACGGAGATGACTTCGTCGAGTGGGCTGGGATCGACTGGAATCACCATCCAATTCGACCTGAGCCGGGATATCGATGGAGCGGCGCGCGATGTGGAAGCGGCCATCAATGCGGCACGAACCTATCTGCCGGCAAATCTGCCGGGCAATCCGACGTACCGCAAGGTGAATCCCGGGGATGCTCCGATCATGTTGATCGGGCTTACTTCCAACGCGTACGGCCCGGACAAGATCTACGACTATGCGTCCACGATCATGCTGCAGAAGATATCGCAGATCCAGGGCGTGGGGCAGGTGAATGCGGGAGGCGGCGCGCTGCCGTCGGTGCGCGTGGAGGCGAATCCCACCAAACTGGCAAGCTACGGGCTGACCATGGCCAGCCTGCGGTCGGTGCTGAGCCTGCAGAACACGAATCTGGCGCGCGGGCAGATTACGGATGGCAATGTAAGCGCGGATATTGTGGTAAATGGCCAAATTACGGAGGCCGACGAGTACAAGCCGTTGGTCGTGGGCTACAAGAATGGGGCAGCGGTCCGGTTGTCCGATGTGGCGGATGTGATCGATTCCGTAGCGAATGTGCGGACTGGCGGCTACCTGAACGGCAAACGCGCGGTGATGCTGATTATCTCGCGCCAGCCCGGCGCCAATATTATCGACACGGTCGACCGCATCTATGCGCAGCTTCCGTATCTGAAGGCGTCGATTCCCAACGGGATCGACATGACGGTGGTGATGGACCGCACCACGACGATCCGCGCATCCGTCAGCACGGTGGAACGCACGCTGCTGATCTCCATTGCGCTGGTGATCGTGGTGGTGTTCCTGTTCCTGCGGAGTCTGCGGTCGACACTGATTCCGCTGGTGGCGGTTCCAACCTCGCTGATCGGCACGTTTGCCGTGATGTACATGTTTGGCTATACGCTGGACAACCTGTCGCTGATGGCGCTGACCGTCTCCACCGGATTTGTGGTGGACGATGCGATTGTGGTGATGGAGAACATTACACGGCATATCGAAGATGGGATGGAGCCGTTCGCGGCGGCGCTGCGGGGCGCCCAGGAGATTGGTTTTACCGTGATGACGATCAGCATCTCGCTCATCTCGGTGTTTATCCCGTTGCTGTTGATGGGTGGGATTGTGGGCAGGCTGTTCCGCGAGTTTGCGGTGACGCTGTCGGCCGCCATCCTGGTGTCGATGGTGATCTCGCTGACCACGACGCCGATGATGTGCGCGTACCTGCTGAAGAGCGAACGGGATGTGAAGCACGGACGGATGTACGTGCAATCGGAACGCTTCTTCGATTGGATATTGGGGTTCTACCGGAAGACTCTGCGCTGGACGCTGGACAACCCTTGGCTGGTCCTGACTGCACTGTTCCTGACCATACTGCTCAACTTCGCCACCGCGTACAAGATTCCCAAGGGCTTCTTTCCGCAGCAGGACACCGGTCAGCTTGGTGGAAACCTGCGCGGGCCGGAGGACTCCTCTTATCCGGAGCTGAGCAGTGCGCTTCTGCAAGCGGAGAAGGTGATTGGCGCTGATCCAGCGGTGAAGAACGTGATGGGGTTCACCGGGGGCGGCGGCGCAACGAACACAGGGATGGTGTTTGTCCCGCTGAAGCCGCTTAATCAGCGGGGTCCGAACTCGAGCGCGCCGGAGATTATCAACCGGTTGCGTCCGAAGCTGAGCAAGATTACGGGTGCGTCGATCTTCCTGCAAGCCTCGCAGGATCTGCGCATCGGCGGCCGCGGGTCCAACGCTCAATATCAGTACACGATCCAGGCCGACAACACTGCTGACCTGCAGACGTGGGGTCCGAAACTGCTGGAGGCGATGACGAAGCTGCCAGGATTCCAGGATGTTAGCTCCGACCAGCAGAATGGCGGGCTGGACCAGTACCTGACTTTTGACCGAGTGACTGCGGCGCGGCTGGGGCAGACTTCCAGTTCGCTGGACTCCGCACTGTACGCGGATTTTGGCCAGTCGGAGGTCTCGCTCATCTACACGCAACTGAACCAGTACTATGTGGTGCTGGAGGTTGCTCCGCAATACTGGGCGAGCCCGGAGGGTCTGAAGGATGTGTACATCCACCCGTCGCTGGGCAATTCGACCGTTACGGGCAACACGCCGCTGCTATCGATGGCGAAGGTGAAAACAAACACGACGCCGCTTGCATTGAACCATACGGGCCTGTTTCCTTCGGTTACGGTGTCGTTCAATCTTGCGCCTGGCATTGCGCTGAGCGACGCCACAATGGCGATCGACCAGATGCAGGAGCAGATGGGACTTCCGCCGACGGTGCGCGGCTTCTTTGCGGGGACGCTGCAGGCGTACCAGCAATCGCTGGGCAGTGAGCCGGTGCTGGTGATCACTGCTCTGTTGGCGGTATACATTGTCCTGGGGATTCTGTACGAGAGTCTGGTGCATCCGTTGACCATCATCTCGACGCTGCCCTCGGCCAGCGTGGGCGCGATGCTGGCACTGATGATGTTCAAGCAGGACCTGAACGTCATCTCGATTATCGGCATCGTACTGTTGATCGGCATTGTGAAGAAGAATGCCATTATGATGATCGACTTTGCGCTGCAGGCGGAGCGCGAGGGCGGCATGAATACCCGGGATGCGATCTTCGAGGCGTGCATGCTGCGCTTCCGGCCGATCATGATGACGACCACGGCGGCACTGTTTGGCGCGCTGCCGCTGGCGTTCGGGACCGGAACAGGCTCGGAGCTTCGCCGGCCGCTGGGAATCACGATTGTGGGCGGCCTGGTGGTGAGCCAGATGCTGACCCTCTACACCACACCGGTGGTCTACCTGGCGCTGGATCGCTTGCGCCTGCGCGTGATGGGACGACAGCGCGACACCTTCAACCCCGACGGCGCAATCGCAGCCACCGCAGACTAAACTGGATGATTGACGGATGTATATGACGATGAAACGGTACCGCTTCCAAATCGCACTCGGCTTCTCCTTCGCGGCTCTGCTGGTGACGGGTTGCAGGGTCGGCCCGGTCTACCACAAGCCGCCGGCGATGGTGCAGGCTCCGCCGGCTGCATATAAGGAGTCTCCGGCGCAGCATCCGGAATCGAACGCATGGCAGGTGGCCCAGCCGCAGGACGCGATGCTCCACGGCAAGTGGTGGGAGATCTACGGCGACCCTGATTTGAACGCGCTGGAAGACAAGCTGAACGTGGACAACCAGACCATTCGGCAGTCGTTTGAGAACTTCATGGCGGCGCGGACGCTGATTGCGCAGGCCCGAGCGCAACTGTATCCCACGCTGACAGCGGCGCCGAGCGCAACCCGCTCCGGCGGCTCCGCGAACCAGTCCTCTACATCCAGCCTGATCGTACCGGGGAATCGAAGCAGTTCGCTCATGACGCTGGGAGCGGATGCTTCCTGGGCGCCCGATCTGTGGGGCCGCGTGCGTAACCTGATCCGCGAACAGCAGTACAACGCGCAGGTAAGTGCAGCCGACCTGGAGAACGTAAGACTGACGGAGCAGGCGACGCTGGCGCTGACATACTTTGAGATTCGCGGGCAGGATGCGCTGCAGTCCGTATATACGCAGACCGTGGCCGATGACCAGAAGGCACTGGACTATACCCGTGCGCAGTATGAGACAGGGGTTGGGCAGGAGATCTCCGTGGTCGAGGCGCAGAATACTTTGGAGAGTGCCCAGGCTACCTTCACCGGTGTGGGGGTAGCGCGCGCGGAGTATGAGCATGCGATTGCCACGCTGACCGGCCAGGATGCGTCGGCGTTCTCAATTCCGGTGAAGCCGCTCGATGCTGCACCGCCGGCGATTCCCATCGGAGTTCCGTCGCAGTTGCTGGAGCGCCGGCCGGATATTGCCGCTGCCGAGCGGACCATGGCTTCCGCCAACGCGGCGATCGGGGTGGCCACGGCGGCCTATTATCCAAACCTGACGCTGAGCGCAAACGGTGGCCTGGAGAGCGCCGCCCTGCAGCACCTGTTCGATATCTCCAGCAGGTTCTGGTCGATCGGGGCTTCCGCGTCGGAGACGATCTTTGACGCCGGGCTGCGGCGTGCGGCGGTGAACCAGACGATCGATGTGTACAACGGCGATGTTGCCAGTTATCGCGAGACCGTGTTGACCGCGTTCCAGCAGGTGGAAGACTACCTGGCCGGGGTGCGGATCCTGTCGCAACAGATCCAGCAGGAGCAGCAGGCGGCAGCGTCGGCTCAGCGGTTTGTGGATCTGGAGACGGCCCGCTACCAGACGGGGCTGGATCCGTACATCGATGTGGTGACGGCGCAGAATACACTCCTGGCCGACGAACAGACGCTGTCTACGCTGCATACGCAGGCGATGACGGCGTCCGTGCAGTTGATTGAGGCGCTAGGTGGCGGGTGGGACAGCACACAACTGCCGACGCCAGCGCAGGTGTCGCAACGGCAATCTCCCGCGAAGACGGCGATGGACCGGTAGATTTCGGAACCTACGTAAGGAAGGTCTGTACAAGTCCTCCGACATTCCCTCAGGGGCTCAAGCCCATTGATTTGGGCCGCTTGCGACGCGGCTGAAGCCACGTCCTTTCAAATCGGAGACTTGTACAGAGTCTCCCTAAGAACTCTCTCATCCTTAGGGGTCGTTGAGTGGCCCCCGGACTGCATTGTCCCTCCATGTTGGAGGGCGCGGCGATGCATGTGACGACGGCTACGAGCGATGCGCTGCAGCGGTATCTGGATCTGGCCAGCCAGCAGATGAAGCTGACTGCAGAGAACATGGCGAACGTCGACACGCCGGGGTACAACCTCGTCGGCTTCGACCAGACCAGGACCGAGAACAACGGTTTGACGCTCACTACCGCCAACGGAGCGGTGCTGGTGAGCGAGGGCCGATCATACGCCCTGGGAACGGCTACGGTGGGCGGTAATGTCGATGTGGTGTCGGCCGGCGGCAAGGACATTACGTCGAGCCTCACCGGCGGCTCGCTCGGCGGCATCCTGCAGGCGCGCGACCAGGACCTGCCCACGGTTGCCTCCGCGCTGGACACGCTGGCGTATGCGATTGGGAGCGCCGTGAATACGCAGAACGCGGCCGGGGTGGATGCGAACGGGAATCCCGGAGGCAACCTCTTTACACTGCCTGCAAGCGCGACCGGAGCAGCGTCCACGATTGCCGTGGGGGCTACCGACCCGAACGCGGTTGCGGCCGCCGCCACCGGGCAGGGATCGAGCGGGAACGGGAACGCGACCGCGCTGAGCAGCCTGGCCAACGCCAATCTGGTGGGTGGGCAGACCATCGCGGATAACTATGCCTCTCTGTTGACCCAACTTGGCAGCACGGCTTCCCGGATGTCAGACGAGAACACCACGCAGCAGCAATCGCTCGCGCAACTGACGACGCAGCAGAGTTCGCAATCCAGCGTCTCGCTGGACCAGGAGGCTGCCAACCTGACACTGTATGAGCGCTCCTACGATGCTGCGGCCAAGGTGTTTACCATCGTGGACCAGTTGATGGCATCGGCCCTGAATCTGGGCGAGGAGACGACCGTAACGTAAGCGGCCAGGAAGCGGGCAGGGAAGCAAAGGCAGGGTGAAAGGGAATTGGAGCAATGCGCGTCGATCCACATTACGTGACCGGACTGGTAGCCTCCTTGAACCAGTCGACACTCTCCGAGCAGCAGTTGACTGCGGAGCTCTCGTCCGGGCTGCGGCTGTCGTCGCTGTCGGACGACCCTGTGGCCGTCGGGCAGGCATCGCTGCTGAATACGGCGATCTCCCAGGATGACAGCTTTGTGCAGACGGCAGCCACCACGGAGAGCATGATGCAGGTGTCGGATTCTGCGCTGGGAGCCGTGGTGACTCAGCTTACCTCCGCACTCTCCTTGGCCGTTGCCGGCAACAGCGGAACGAACAACGCGGCAGATCTGCATTCCATATCGCAGCAGATCAGCGGGATACGCGACCAGGTGGTCTCGCTTGCGAACACCGCCTACCAGGGCTCCTATGTGTTTGCCGGCAGCAAGGGCAACGTCCAGCCATACACCATCGACGAGAGCACCACGCCCGCAACCGCAACCTATCACGGGGACTCGCAGGCAGGCACGGTGACCACCGAAAACGGCGAGACGATCCAGACCGGGCTGGCCGGGAGCGCGGTCTTCTCGGAGCCAGGCGCAGACGTCATGGCTGCGCTCAACAATCTGGTGGCGGACTTCTCCAGCGGCACCGTCAGCTCCACCGCGTCGACAGATATTAGCGTCCTGCAAACCGCGCTGGCGAATGTCTCGCAGCAACGGACCGTTCTGGACAGCTCGCTTAGCCGGTTGGAGAGCGCAGGCACCTATGCCCAGACCGATGCCACCAACCGCACCGCGACAGCCAGCATATTGGTCGCCGCCGATCCAGCCAGCGTGGCCACGCAGCTGAGCGCAGCCGAGGTGCAAAACCAGGCGCTGATGAGCGTGATCAGCACGGTGGAAAAGCAAAGCCTGTTCGACTATACCCAGGCGTAAGGACGGTGCAGGGATGCAAACGAGGTATTGATGACGCTATCTAGCTTGGATGGAATAGGATATCGCACACAACCGCAACCTATTCCAGCACAAACGGCAGCAAGTGCTTGAAGTATCGAGGAATGCGGAATGGCGGAGAGACAGGGATTCGAACCCTGGATACCTTGCGGTATACACGCTTTCCAAGCGTGCGCCTTCAGCCACTCGGCCATCTCTCCGCAGCAGTGCGACCAGTACGAATCTATCACATTGCAGGAGGATGCCGCCTAATAGATACGCCTAAGATACCGAGGGCGTTCGCCTTCCTTGGGTTCGCGCAAGGTCGATCCCATTCGCTCTTGCCTGAGGCGGTCAAACCAATGCCGTCGACCTGACGAACAGACAGAAGCTCGGAGTGTGCAGAAGCCCAAAACTAGCTGTTCTGAAACGTCAGCGTTGCCGATGGCCCGACCCTCAACCCACAGCCAGAATGAACCAAACGGTTCCTATGTCGCGGGACCGGCTACCGGAGACGACCGAACTTCGTGAGGCGTCTGAGATTAGATTTGCACGGCGCATCCACAGCGTATTCGCTTATTATTCGCCTATGGGCGGGGAACGTGCATCAACTTCGCGAATGCGCTTGGCTGGCAAGATTTGCTGTGTCTGCAGGGTATCCCTGAAACCTGACCCCGCCCATCCAAATCAGGAAAGGTACTGCGACCGCTGCGCCCCGCGGCGAAGGGTCTATATGTCGTTCATGCTCTCGAAGAACTGGTATTGTCGATTTCTTGAGGGAGACCTCAAGACGGCTCTGCCGCGCAAACTCACCTTCGCCACATCGGAGAAGATCCTCCAACTAGCCGAACATGCGGGAGCATTGCACAATCTGAAGTGCCGACAGGCTGTGGAACACGGGATTAGCGCCGGGCGCGGGGGTGTGTTCCTCTCGCTGACGCCTGAGCAATATGCCAAGTTGATATAAGCGGGTTGTCAAGACGGGCAAGGAAAGCATTCTTTCCACACAGTTTGCTGCCTGCCCCAGGAAGTTCGGAAAGCTATCGACGTGGTGCTTTGCTGTGACGCCCAAACGGCAGCCCAGTATCTGGAAACTCCCAATCCATCCACGAGGACAAGGGCCGCTCAGCGGAAAAAACGCGCGGGCGCGCGGGCTGTGGAAAAGACGTGTGGTGGAAAAGTCCAAGATACAAAGACGGACTTTCCCACCACACTTGGAAATCCCGCATAGTGCGCGGGATTCCCACTTTCCCACAGCCCCTACGACTACTAGTCATTTACTCAAAGCTAAAGACAAGAGCAAGGCGGTGTTGCGTGACAAAGGGCAGTTAAGCCCTAATTTAAGCAACAGTAATTAAACTGCCTTCGTGTCTGATAACGTATATTATGTATAGTACAAGCTGAGCGCGCCACGGGAACGGCTCGCGAGTTCTTGGAACTTAGCCCTTCCCCCGCGCGGACTTCTGTCCAGGGGGCTTTGGCGATCCGGGGCCGCAGCCGCCGCCCACGAAGTGCACCACCTCCAGCCGGTCGCCGGAGCTCACTGTCTGAGCCTCCCAGGAGATGCGCGGTGAGATCGTGCCATTGTGTTCGACGGCGATCCGGTCACCCTTCAGTTCCAGTGCCGCAATGACTTGAGCCATGGTGGATGATTCGTCAAGCCCGGTAAAGCTGCGACTCTGACCGTTGATGACAAGCGTAAGCGCCATGAATCCCTAGGCTAGTGTGGTGAGTCCGAAGTTGCAAGCATCATTGAAGCCTGAAATTGAGCGTTGACGGAAGCGAAATGTGGGGATTCTTCGCTGCGCTCCAGAATGACAAGCAGGAAGAGCAATGCGACTTCCTTCAGATTTCAGGACACTAGAAGGTTGCCGCAGACACTTGAACCGGAGCATGGTCGCAACGCAACCCTTTACTTTTATCAGACATAGCGACCTGTCCCCAAACTCTCCCGCCCACAGGAACCGTCCCAGTCTATTCTCCATCCTTTACATTCGCTAATTGCCATAAATGCCTCATTGGACCGCGCCCTGCACCTAGACAAGAGGCTGATCGCATCGCCCCGGTCACATAGTCCTTAGCGGCCTTGGCGGCTTCCAGAGGGCTATCTCCCAGAACCAGCCGGCTCAGGAAGGCGCTGGAGAGGGCGCAACCGGTTCCGTGGGTGGCACGGGTATGCACCCGCTCGCCGGGCAGCCAGACCTCTTCCCCATCCGGCGTCAGCAGAAAGTCGTCCGGTGGATCGATGTGCCCGCCGGTCGCAAGGATACCGAGCCTTCCGCCACGAACTCCTTTTCCTACTGACGCTTGCAGGGTTCGGCAGGCATTGGGTATGTCGTCCCGGGTTAGCGGATTAGCCCCGCTCAGCAGGCCGAGCTCATCCAGATTTGGGGTTATCCAATCGACAAGCGGGAGCAATTGTTCCCGCAGTAGCGCGATGCCAGCCGGGTCGACGAGTTCCCTGCCGGACGACGACCAAAGCACCGGATCGAGAACGACAAGGACCTCCCGCGGATATTCAACTGATATGCGAAGTTTATCCATGTAACTACTGATACTAAGTATGTTCTCTGTGCTCGATAGCATCCCAATCTTGATGCCTTTCGGTGGCAGATCGTGACGCAGACACTCCAGCGTGGCCCCCACGACCGTGGCGTCCGTTGGATGGATAGCCTGGACTCCGAGCGTCGACTGGACCGTGAGCCCGGTGATGCATGCGGTGCCGAAGAGTCCATGCGCAGCGAAGACCATCAGGTCTGCCGTCACCCCGGCTCCGGAGGACGGATCGAAGCCGGCGATCGTGAGGACTGTTTGCATGGTTCTGAGGACAGAAAACGGGAAAATCAGGGCAAATAATTCTGAAAAAAGTCGGTATTTTGCTGGACAGGCCTGATGCGGGAAGCATCGAACCTAATTCGACACAAACTACCGCTTTTTCGGTCCCCTTCGCGCACCGCGCCTGCTCCTCTTCTATACCACAAAACGCCTGGTCGGGGCAAGTTAGTTTACCCGATAACGTCTTTTGGATGTTTGACTTGGGGTGTCTCCACAAGGACAATAATAGAAGGAGCGTGCGAATGAGAATTACTTCTTTCAGGACTGCTCAAAAACGGTCCAGTATGCGAGTCCGCAAACTTGGGACAAGCATACTGATGATGGGTCTGGCGATGACCGCTTCTGCCAGAGATGGTGCATCCTCTCTAAAGGAGAAGGCGCCGGCAGCAGAGGACCATACACCGAGCGTGCCGGTCAGTTCGACGGCGGCTCACAAGCCCCGACGGTGGCTCCAGGTTGGAGTCGCATCCTGGTACGGCACACACTTCCAGGGTCGCAAGACTGCGGGCGGCGAACGGTTCGACATGAATCTGATGACCTGCGCGCACCCCACCCTGCCTATGGGCACCTGGCTAAGGGTGACGAACCTGAAGAACCATCGGACAACCTTTGTCCGCGTGAACGATCGCGGTCCGGTGCAGGATGGAAGGATCGTCGACCTGTCTTTCGCCGCCGCCCGTACCCTGGGACTGGTTGGCGTGGGCAGAGTCAAGCTCGAGTCCGTACGCGACAGCGACCCGGACCTAGCCCAGGCACTGGTGGCGCGGTTGCAGATACCGGTACTGTTTGCTCCTCTCGCCCCCTAGCGGCTGTTTCATTTGCAACCTCTTCCACGTTAGACTGAGGCCATGGATAGGACCCTGGTCCAGACCGACCCGTCGCGGGCTGACGCAGTGATGCGTCCCCAGCCCGCCGACCAACTGATTGTGGCGCTCGACTTCCCTTCTGCCTCCGCGGCGCTCGATCTGGCGGACCAGCTTCAGGGCCTCTGCCGCTGGTTCAAGGTGGGGATGGAGCTGTACTATGCCGCCGGCAACCAGGTTCTGGACCGGCTGCAGGAGCGCGGGTTCAACGTATTCCTGGATCTGAAGCTGCACGACATTCCCAACACGGTCGCCGGCGCGGTGCGGTCGGTGGCGGGAACTGGCGCCTCGCTGCTAACCGTCCATGCCGGCGGCGGCGCTGCGATGATGCGGGCCGCGGCCCAGGCGGCGAAGTGTCCGGGCGCTCCTAAGTTGCTGGCGGTCAGCGTGCTGACGAGTATGGATGCGGACGAGCTCAAGGCGGTGGGGGTATCCGGCACAGTGGAGGACCAGGTGGTTCGGCTGGCCCGGCTGGCTCGGGCTGCGGGAATCGACGGCCTGGTGTGTTCGCCGCTGGAGGTGGCCGCCGTTCGCGCGGCGATGGGACCGGAGGCACTGCTGGTGGTTCCGGGGATTCGCCCGGCTGGGCTGTCGGAATCGGACGACCAGTCCCGCGTGGCGACTCCGGCAAAGGCGATTGCCAGCGGGGCGTCCATGCTGGTGGTGGGTCGCCCCATCACCCAGGCAGCCGACCCGGCGCAGGCTGCAGCGGCGATTCTGGCGGAGATGCAAAGCGCGGGCTAACTGGGTTGACTCCTCGGCGACGACCACCGCGCCCGTACCCGTTTGTGGGATTGGGCCGCCCCGGCCGGGCCGCTATGGTGAGAGTGTGGCCACCCTCCTAGTCGCGCCTCCTGCAGCCCTGGACGAGCAGCGCGAAGCTGCATCCGAACCCCAAAAGGTACGCAAGGCCGACATCGTGGCCCAGGCTGGCGTGATTGCCATTCTGCTTGCGGTGCCTACGATCATGTGCATCCGCGCCGCCTGCGTGTACGACAACGACCTGTGGTGGCATCTGCGCACCGGCCAGTGGATGCTGCAACACCACGCCGTACCGCATGTGGATTCGTACTCGCGCATGAGCGCGGGAAAGCCCTGGGAGGCCTACAGTTGGCTCTACGAGCTGCTCACGTTCCAGCTCTTTCAGCGGTTCGGTCTGGTCGGCATCATGGGCTACTCCGCTGCGATGGTGCTTGCCATCACGGTGGCGTTTCGGCGTCTCACAGCCCGCCTGCAATCGGACTTCACGGTCGTCATTCTACTGACGTTTGCCGGATGTTTCGGCCTGGGCCACATGCTGACGCCACGGCCCTGGCTGTTTACCATCCTGTTCTTCGTGCTGGAGATGGACATCCTGATGCATGCCCGCAAGACCGGGCAGGCCCGCCAACTGCTCTGGCT
>Ga0302196_10004101_pt1 | contig 13268 bp, 11 predicted proteins | sample II_Bog_N1_3_FD_198794 | JGI IMG/M metagenome (GOLD analysis project Ga0302196, IMG submission 198794) | Peat permafrost microbial communities from Stordalen Mire near Abisko, Sweden - II_Bog_N1_3 | ecosystem: Environmental > Terrestrial > Soil > Wetlands > Peat | place: Sweden: Abisko...
GCCGCGAACCTCTATCACCTGACCCTCACCGTGCACGACGGCGCGGGCGTGTCGGATGTCAAAGCCGTTCGCTTCGGCATTCGGCAGATCACCTACGAGCTGTCGCTGTTCGACCACACCGGGCGGCTGCGCCGGGTCGAGGTCGATCCGACCACCGGTGCGGCGCTCGGCCAGCGGCTGGTCGACACCCGACACGAGGCGATCAAGCGCACGCCCAACGGCTGGGCCCAGTCCCTGACCCTGGCCGGTGAAACCTCGCCGGCCGTCCACGACGTCGCCTCCCAGTCGCTTGCGCCCTATCTGACCCTGCGGGTGAATGGCGTTCCGATCGCCGTTCGCGGCGGCAGTTGGGGCATGGACGATTCCCGCAAACGGGTGTCGCGCGAGCGGCTGGAGCCCTATTTCCGGCTGCATCGGGAGGCCCACGTCAACATCATCCGCAACTGGCTGGGGCAGGACACGGAGGACGTCTTCTACGACCTCGCCGACGAGTACGGCCTGCTGGTGCTCAACGACTTCTGGGTCTCGACCCAGGATTTTCAGCTGGAGCCCCAGGATCCGGCGCTGTTCCTGGCCAACGCCCGCGACGTGATCCTGCGCTATCGGCGCCACCCGTCCATCGCCCTGTGGTTCGGGCGCAACGAGGGCGTGCCCCAGCCGATCATCAATGAGGGGTTGGCCGATCTCGTCGCCCGGATCGACGGAACGCGGCTCTATACCGGCAGCTCGAACCGGGTGAACCTGCAGGACAGCGGCCCCTACAGCTACCGGCCGCCGCAGGACTATTTCACGACCCTGTCGAAGGGGTTCGCCGTCGAGGTGGGCACGCCGTCGCTGGCCACGCTGGAATCGATCAAGGCGACCGTCCCGGAAGCCGACCGATGGCCGATCAGCGACACGCTGGCCTATCACGACTGGCATTTCGGCGGTAACGGCGACGTCGCCAGCTTCATGAAATCGCTGACCAATCAGTTTGGCGCACCGTCCAGCCTGGAGGATTTCGAGCGCAAGGCGCAGATGATGAACTACGTCGACTACCGCGCCATCTTCGAAGGCTTCTTCGCCCATCTCTGGACCCAGAACAGCGGCCGCATCCTGTGGATGACCCATCCCGCATGGCCCAGCAACCATTGGCAGATCTACAGCGCCGACTACGACACCCAGGCCTCCTACTACGGCGTCAAGAAGGCGGCCGAGCCGCTGCACGTCCAGATGAACCTGCCGGACTATGCGGTCGCAGTGGTCAACACTACGCTGCGGGCGGCGGGCGGCCTGGTGGTGAGGGGCCGGGTGATTTCGCTCGACGACCGCCTGCTGGCGACGCGCGAGGACCGGCTCGATGCGCCGGCCAATCAGACCACGACTCTGGCCCCGCTGCCGCTGGCGCCGCTGCTGGCCAAGGCGGGCGTGGTGCTGGTCGACCTGACGCTCAGCGACGCGTCCGGGGCGGTCGTATCGGACAATGTCTACTGGCAGGGCCGGGACGAGGCCGCCAACCAACGCCTTAACAGCCTGGCCCCCCAGCCGGTCAAGCTGGTCGCCCAATCGACCGCCGACGGGGACGAGACCGTTGTCGGCGTGACGCTCGATGACGCCGGCGCCGCGCCCGCCCTGGCCGCGAAGCTGACCCTGGTGGACGAAAAGGGCGAGCGCATCCTGCCAGCCTACTATAGCGACAACTATGTGAGCCTCTTGCCGGGCGAACCCAGGCGGCTGGAGATTCGCTTCCCGACCCGGCTGGCCAGGACAGCGAGGATCAATCTGCGCGGCTGGAACGTGCTGCCGGAGGCGGTCGATGTGCGGGCTGCCCGATGATCGATGGCCGATCGTTTGGCGGGCGGTGGATGCCCGCGACGGCCGCTGACATTTTCGGGGTTTGCATTTTGCCCGCCCGCTGTCACTGTTTCGCGTCGACGAACGAGGCGGTGGCTCTTTTGACTGCAGTGATGATCGCCGCCGGGCGGGGCCGGAGCGGCGGATGAGACCGCGCCGATCCAACACCATGCAGGATGTCGCCAATCGCGCGGGCGTGTCGCTGAAGACCGTCTCGCGTGTGGTCAACAACGAGCCCTTCGTCCAGGCCGAGACCCGCGAACGGGTGCAGCAGGCGATCGAGGCGCTGAATTTTCGCCCCAACCTGAACGCCCGCGGCCTGGCCGGTGACCGCTCCTATCTGATCGGCCTGTTCTACGATCAGCCGGGCGACTATCTGGCGGAGTTCCAGGCCGGCGTTGCGGGGCGCTGCCGCGAGGTGGGGTTCCACCTGATGGTCGAGCCCTGGGACGGCGCCAGCCCGGATATCGCGCGCCAGGTGTCGGCCCTGCTCGGGCAGCTTCGACTGGAGGCCGCCATCCTGCTGCCGCCGCTGAGCGACCATGTGATCATGCTGGAGAAGCTGCGCCAGGCCGATGTGCCGATCGTGCGGGTTGCGCCGACGTTGGCGCTGGAGGATTCGCCGGCCATTCGCATCGACGACTACTCCGCCGCGCGCGAGATGACCGACTACCTGTTGAGCCTGGGCCATCGGCGAATCGGCTTCATCCGTGGCCGCGCCGAACACGGCGCCACGGAACAGCGCTGGCGCGGGTTCGCCGACGCGATGGAGCAGGCGGGTGCGGCGATCGACCCGGCGCTGGTGCTCACCGGCAACTTCCTGTTCAGCGACGGGCTGACCTGCGCCGAACAGATGCTGGACGCGGCCGAGCCGCCGACCGCCATCTTCGCCAGCAACGACGACACCGCCGCCGCCGCCATCTGGGTCGCCCAGCAACGCGGCCTCCGCCTGCCGGACCAGCTGTCGGTGGTCGGGTTCGACGATGCGGCCGTGGCGAGCATGATCTGGCCGCCGCTGACCACCATCCGCCAGCCCGTCGCCGAACTGGCCAGGGTCGCCGCGGACCTGATCATCGAACATGCCCCGAAACGCGGCGGCTGGCCCAAGCCCATGCCCGACCGCACGTTGGACTATGAGCTGATCAAGCGCCGCTCGGCGACCCGCCCGCCGCAGCGCTAGCGGGGGCGAGACGACCGCGCCGGATCGGCGGACTTACTCGATTACGGCAAGTCCTGGCGTCGCCCTTTGCGGGGCTCGGCGACCGCGCGGCGTCGACAAAGTTGCGTGATGCGCAAATTTGTCACTTGCAAATAGATAGTAGGCTATTAATTAGCCCGCATGCCAAAACTCGACCCCCAATCGGAACTGACCACCTCGCTGGTCCGCGTCGCCCGGCTCTATCGCCAGGGGGTCGATGAGGCGTTGAGCGGGCTTGGGCTATCGGACGCCCTGGCCCTGCCGGTGGTGCTGCTCGGGCGCCGGCCGGAGGGCCTGCGGCAGAACGCCCTGGCCGATCATCTCGGCGTCGAGGGACCATCGCTGGTCAGGCTGCTCGACCGGCTGGTGGAAGCGGGGTTGGTCGAGCGGCGCGAAGACCCGGCCGATCGCCGCGCCAAGATCGTCAAACTCACCGACGAAGGCCGCCGGCACAGCGAACGAGCGTCGCGGGCGCTGGACGACTATCGCGCCAGCCTGCTCAAGGGCGCGTCGGCCGACGATATCGAGGCGAACCTGCGCCTGTTGCGGGCCATGGAGGAGCGGCTCGCGGCGCGGCGCGCCGGCCGGCCATGACGCCCAGGCCCGACTACGCCATCTTCTCGATCAACAGCTTCATCGCCGCGATGATCGCCCTGTGGATCGGCTTCAGCATCGGTCTGCCGCGGCCCTATTGGGCCATGCTGACGGTCTACATCACCGCCCAGCCCCTGACCGGCGCCCTGCGGTCCAAGGCGCTTTACCGGGTGATCGGGACCGCGGCCGGCGGCGTCGCGGCCGTCGCCATCGTGCCGACCTTCGTCAACGCGCCGGCGCTGATGTCGCTGGTGATGGCGGCGTGGATCGGCTTTTGCCTCTATCTGTCGCTGCTCGACCGCACGCCCCGCGCCTATGTCTTCATGTTGGCGGGCTACACCACCGCCATCATCGGCTTTCCCAGCGTCGGCGCCCCCGGCGCCATCTTCGACACGGCCCTGGCGCGGGTCGAGGAGATCACCCTGGGCATCGTCTGCGCCACGATTGTCCACACCATCGTCTTCCCGCGCGACGTGGGTCACGCCCTGAACGAGCGGATCAAGCTGTTCCTGCGCGACGGCCAGACCTGGATCGGCGACGCCCTGGCCGGCCGGCGAACGCCCGCCGAGCGGGAGGAGCGCCGACGGTTGGCGTCGGACATCACCGAGCTGCACGTCACCTCCTCGCACCTGCCGTTCGACACCTCCAACCTGCCGCTGCGCATCCGCACCGTCAGGGCGCTCGAGAACCGGCTGGCCTATATGCTGCCGCTCACCTCGGCGCTCGAGGATCGGCTGACCGAGCTCGGCAAGCCCGAGCCGCGTCTGAACCGGCTGCTCGAAGACGTCGCGGTCTGGGCCGAGTCCGACGCCGCTCCCGCCGATCAGAACAGCCGCGCTCAGGCCCTGATCGCCCGCTGTCGGGCGCTGTCTCCCGCCGTTGCGGAACCGGCCGACTGGCCAACGCTGCTCACCATCAGCATCCTGATCCGGCTCGAAGAGCTGATCCAGGCGCTGCAGGACAGCCGCAACCTGGCCGCTGTCGCTGCCGGCGAAACCGGTCTCCAGGATGGCCGGGTCGCCAGCCTGCTGGCGATGCAGCGCCGTCGGCGGCTGCATCTGGACCACGGCATGGCGCTGCTGTCGGGCGCGGCGCTGATGGCGGCGGTGCTGATCTGCTGCGCGCTGTGGATCGCCACCGCCTGGCCCGAGGGGTTCGTGGCCGCGATGATGGCGGCGGTCTTCTCCTCCTTCTTCGCCGCCCAGGACGATCCGGCGCCGGCGATCGTGCGCTTCCTGACCTGGACGTTGATCTCGCTGCCGCTGGCCGCCCTCTATCTGTTTGCGATCCTGCCCGCGCTCGACGGCTTTCCCATGCTGGTTCTCGCGCTGGCCCCCGCCCTGCTGGCGATCGGCTACGTCCAGGCGAGCCCGACGCACGGTCCTGCCGCCATGGCCCTGTTGCTGGGTTTCGTCGGCGGCATCGCCCTGCAGCCCAGCTTCAGCGCCGACATGCCGGAGTTTCTCAACAGCAGCCTTGCGCAGATTGTGGGCGTGGCCATGGCCCTGGCCTGCACGCGACTTCTGCGCTCCGTCGGGGCCGGCTGGGCGGCGCGCCGGATCCTTAGGCGGGGTTGGCGCGAGGTCGCCGCGCTCGCCCGCCGTCACCGACTCATCGACGCCGACGCCTGGATCGCCGCCATGCTGGACCGGGTCGGTCTGGTGACCGCCCGGGTCGCCCTGGCCGCGCCGGAAGACAGGGTCGACGCTTACGACGCCCTGGCCGACATGCGCGTGGGCTTGAACATCATCGACCTGGAAGCCGTCGCCTTGCGCGCGGATGGCAGCCGTGACCCCGTCTTCGACCCCATCCTCAACCAGGTCGCGAGCGCCTTCGAGCAGCGCCAGAGGGATGAGGGGGCCAAGGTCGGACCGGAATTGTTGCGGGCGATCGACCGGGCGATCACGGCGCTGGCCGCCGATTCTTCGCGTGGCGCCGGGCCGCGAGCCTTCGCCGCGCTCACGGGCCTTCGCCGCAATCTGTTCCAGGACGCCGCGCCCTACGGCGCGCCCGAGACGAGGGCGGCATGATCGGCGAACTCGACATCGGCGGCGTGTTCGCCCCGACCCTGCTGATCTGGGCGGCGATCGCCGTGGCCATCAGCCTGCCCGTGCGCCGTGGGCTCGCCCGCGTCGGCGCCTACCGTTTCGTCTGGCACCGGGGGCTGTTCGACATCGCCCTGGTCCTGGTCCTTTGGGGCGGCGTGGCCGCCGTCGCCGCCGCTCTCAGCTTTCCGAAATAGCCACCATGACCACCATCCCCACGCCCATACGCATGTTCGTCACCCTGCTTCTCGTCATCGCCGCAGTCATCGCCGCGCGCTGGATGTGGATCCACTATCAGGTCGAGCCCTGGACCCGCGACGGGCGGGTGTGGGCGGACGTCACCCAGGTCGCGCCGGATGTCTCGGGCCTGGTGACCAGCGTCGCCGCGCGCGACAACGACCCCGTGCGCAAGGGGCAGGCTTTGTTCACCCTCGACCAGCCCCGCTTCCGCCTGGCGGTGGAGCAGGCTGACGCCGCCCTGCGGTCGCAGACCACCGCGCTGGCCCAGGCCCGCCGCGAGGACGCGCGCAACCGCACGCTTGGCGATCTGGTCCCGACCGAGACGGTGGAGGAGGGCGCCGCGAAAATCGCTCAGCTGGAAGCGGCCGTCGCCCAGGGCGAAGTGGCCCGCGACGCCGCCCGCCTCAACCTGGATCGCACCGTGGTGGTCGCTCCCACCGACGGCGTCGCCGCCAATGTCGTGGTCCATCCCGGCGACTATCTGACCGCCGGCAAGCCCGCGTTAGGGCTGGTCGAGGCCGGATCGCTGCGGATCGAGGGCTATTTCGAGGAAACCAAGCTGTCCCGCATCAAGGTCGGTGACCGCGCGACGGTCGAGCTGGTTGGCGATCCGCATCGGCTCGAGGGTCACGTGGAAAGCATCTCGCCGGGCATCGAGGACCGCGAACGGAGCGCCACCGGCGACTTGCTGCCCAACGTCAATCCCACCTTCAGCTGGGTCCGGCTGGCCCAGCGGATCCCGGTCCGCATCCGCCTAGACCAGCCGGCGGCGCCGGGCGAGCTGATCGCTGGACGTACCGCGACGGTGGTGATCCACCCGAGCGGCCCGAACGCCCATGCCGGTGAAAGGCTATGGCCATGGTAGGCGCCCGCGCATCCGTCGCCGCCCTGGTTGCGGCCGCGGCGGTCTTGGCCGGCTGCACGACGGTCGGTCCCGACTACCATCTGCCGGCCCAAGCGGACATCAACGCCCCCGCGGCCAAGGGCGCCTTCGCGGGCGTGACGGCCGGCGCGAAAGTGACCGATGCGCCGCTGCCGGACCATTGGTGGCGGCTTTATCGGAGCGCCGACCTCGATCGGCTGGAAACCAGCGCGTTCGCGGCCAATACCGACCTGCGCTTGGCCGAGGCCAACCTGCAGCGTAGCCAGGCGCTGGTCGAGGAAGCGAAGGCGTCCGGACAGCCGAACCTGGTGCTGAACCTGGACGCCGGTCGCGCCCAGCTGTCAGCCGAGCAGTATCTGGAGCCGTCGACCTTACCGCCGGTGAATCTATACGACGTCGGCCTGTCCGCCTCCTATCAGCTGGACCTGTTCGGCCGCATCCGCCGCGGGGTCGAGGCGGCCAAGGCCGATGACGAGGCCGTTCAGGCCGCCCGAGACCTGGTGCGCGTGACCGTCGCCGCCGAGGTCGCCCAAGCCTATGTGGATGTCTGCAACGCCGGCGCCGAGCTGTCCGCCGCCCACGCCTCGTTGGCGCTGCAGCAGCAGAGTCTGGAGCTGACGCGGCGGCTGGTCGATGGCGGGCGCGGCAGCCGGATGGGCCTGACCCGCGCCGAGGGGCAGATCGACCAGTTCCGCGCCAGCATCCCGACGCTGGAGGCCATCCGCCAGAACGGCCTCTATCGGCTGGCGGTCCTCACCGGAAAGCCGCCGGCTTCGTTCGACGCCAGTCTGGCGAGCTGTGCGGCGACGCCGGTCCTCGACCAGCCGATCCCGGTGGGCGACGGCGCGGCCCTGTTGCGGAGAAGGCCCGACGTTCGCATCGCCGAGCGGCGACTGGCGGCGGCCACGGCCGAAATCGGCGTCGCGACCAGCGCCCTCTATCCGAACATCAGCCTGGGCGCGTCTGTGGGGTCGACCGGCGTGACTGAGGATCTCCTCAAGGCCGACACCAATCGTTACATGATCGGCCCCGGCGTGACGTGGGAATTGAACCACAGCATGGCCCGCGCCCGCATTCAGGCGGCGAAGGCGACCGCGGTCGCCGATCTGGCGCACTTCGATGGGGTGGTGTTGAACGCGCTTGGTGAAGTCGAGAGTGCGCTGAACGTCTACGCTCACGACCTGGAACGCCAGAAACGCCTCGATGCCGCCCGGGCCCAGGCCGTCAGCGCCCTCGACGACGCGCGCCGCCTGCAGGCGGTTGGGCGCACTGGCTCTGCGCCGACGCTGGAGGCGCAGCGGGCGCTCGCCTCGCTGGACCTGGCCGTGGCGGGTCTGGGGGCGCAGATCGCGCGGGATCAGGTTGCTCTGTTCCTGGCCCTGGGCGGCGGCTGGGAGGACCAGGCCGGCCAGTCCTGATACGGCCAGTCCCGAGGTCAGTGGAACAGCAGCACCGCAGCCAGGACCAGACCGCCGATCCAGACCGTCTCGATGACCATCAGGGCGACGGGCCGCCAGCCGACCGCGACCAGGGCCTTGAACGAGGTCTTCATGCCCAGCGCGGCGATCGCCGTAACCAGGCACCACCGAGAGACGATGTTGGCGCCCTCAACCACCGGCTTGGCCAGCAAGCCGAAGCTGTTGATCGCCACCAGGGCCGCGAAGCCCAGCAGAAACATGGGAATCGGCGGCCTGGGGCCGGCTTTGACGCCGCCCGCCGCCCGGCTGGCCAGGAAGGCGATGGTGAAGACCACCGGCAGCAGCATGGTCACCCGCAGCAGCTTCACATAGGTGGCGATATCGCCGGTCTGGGGTGAGATGGTGTAGCCGGCGCCAACGACCTGGGCGACGTCATGGATCGTACCGCCCAGGAAGATGCCGGCGCGCACATGGTTCAGGCCGATGGCGGTGGCGAACAGCGGATACGTGATCATCGCCAGGGTCGACAGGGCCGTGACCGTAACCACGGTCAGGATGGTGTCGCGTTCGCTCTCGTCGTTGCGCGGCAGCACCGAGGCGATGGCCAGAGCGGCCGAGGCGCCGCATATGCCCACCGCTCCGCCGGACAGGATGCCGAACGAACGGCTCTGGCCCAGCAGGCGCGAGACCACGAAGCCGATGCCGATGGTGGTGGTGACCGCGACAATCACGGTGACGATCGGCATCACGCCCAGCCCCAGGATCTGGGCGGCGGTGATCTTCGCGCCCAGCAGGGCCACGCCCAGGCGCAGCACCGCCTTGGACGAGAATTCGATCCCGGCGACGCAGCGGCCCTCTTCATGCAGAAAGTGGAAGGCCATGCCGAACAGCAGGGCGAACAGCATCACCGGGGCGGTGTAGTGGTCCGAGAGCCAGGTCGAGGCCAGGGCGATGGTCGCGGCGGCGAGCAGACCCGGGTAGACCGCGTTCAGGACAGCCTGGCCGGGGAACCTTGAGGTGCTCGGCTTGGCGGCGGCCGCGGCGGTGGGCAGGCCTTCCATGCCATCGAAGGATTGGAAGATTTCGTGGGCCGCGGCGGTGTCGGTCTCGAGGTCTCTGGCCATGCGGGAACCTCTTTCAGGGGGCGGGTTGATCCAGCACCGCGACTACCGCGCGCGCCGTGACGGCGCTGACGCGGACGTTGGATTCGTCGGTCACACCGGCGATATGCGGCGTCAGGATCAGGTTCGGAACACCCTTGAAGATGGCGCCCGAGGCGGCCGTCACCGGTTCGGTCTCGAACACGTCCAGCGCCGCGCCGCCGAGCCGGCGGCTTTTCAGCGCCTCGGCCAGCGCCGCCTCGTCCACCACCCCGCCGCGGGCGGCGTTGATCAGGATGGCGTCGGATTTCATCACCGACAGCGCGGCGGTGTCGATCATCCGCCGGGTCTCGGCTGTGAGCGGCGTGTGCAGGCTGACGACATCGCTTGAGGCCAGCAGCGCGCGCAACTCCATCTTCCGCGCGCCGGTCCAGGCAGGGTGGTCGGCCGGCAGGAAAGGGTCGAAACCGGCGACCGTCATGCCTAGCGCCTTGGCCCGCTCGGCGGTCATCCGGGCGATCGAGCCGAAACCCACCAGACCCAGCTGCTTGCCGGCCAGTTCGCGGCCGATCAGCTCCATGCGCGGCCAGGCGCCCGAGGTCACTCTGTCTGAGGCGAACCAGGCCTTGCGCAGCAGCATCAACGCCGCAGTGATTACATACTCGGCCACCGATAGGTCGTTGGCGCCGTTTGCAGGCCGTACGGCGATCCCGCGCGCCTCGCAGGCCTCGACATCGATATTGTCCAGGCCGACGCCCAGGCGGCCGACCACCTTGAGCTTGGGCGCGGCCTCGAGCAGCGCGCCCCTGACCTGGGTGCGGTTGCGCACCACAAGGGCGCGGCAGTCGGCGAGCGCTGTCGTCAAGGCCTCGGGCTTGTCGACCAGCGCCGGGTCGTAGAGCACGTCTCGCCCGGCGAAGACCTCGCCGATCGCGGCCTCGTCCATGAATTCGCTGATGACGATGTCGCTCAAGGTTTGGCTCCGGCGAGGGCGTTGATGTCCGCCAGCAGAGCCGGCGCGATGGTCAGCCCACCTTTCGCCGCCCGGGCGCGGTTGGCTAGTCGCCGGTCGCCCGGCAGGCGTACGCCGTCCTCCGCCTCGATGGCCGCCACCAGCACGCCCATGCGAGGCAGAAAGTCGGGGCCGGCGAAGGCGGCCGGATCGAGCGCCAGGATCATCTGCCCGACCGACGGCGAGGGGCCCTTGTCGTCGAGGAAGGAGCTGGCTTCCCAGCCGTATTGCCCGCCGGCCAGGGCCGCGCAGAGGACTTCAACCATCAGCGCCAGCGCCGCGCCCTTGGCGCCGCCGGCAGGCGCCAGCGCTCCAGCCAGCGCCGCGTTGGCGTCGGTGGTCGGGCGGCCGTCGGCGTCATTGGCCCAACCTTCGGGGATCGGCTGGCCGGCCTTCTGGGCCGCGACGATCTTGCTGCGCGCGACCAGAGACAGGGCCAGGTCGATGACCAACGGCGCGCGGCCGGGCAGCGGCGCGGCGAACGCCAAGGGATTGGTGCCCATCATCGGCTTGGCCCCGCCCTGGAAGGCCATGGCCTGGGGCGTGTTGGAGACGATCAGGGCGACGAGGCCGGCGTCGGCCAGCCGCTCGACCGTTCGCCCGGCCTGGCCGATGTGGTGGGAGGCGAACACGCCCGCCGCGGCCACGCCCGCCTCGCGGGTCAGCGGCGCCAGCATGTCGATGGCGCGGTCCAGCGCGGGGTAGGCGAGGCCGCCCTTGGCGTCGATTCGCACGGCGGCGGCGCGGGTGCGGTTCAGCACCGGGATGGCGCGGCCGTCCACCTTGCCCGCCTTCAGCTGCGCGGCGTAGCTGGGCACGCGCGACAGGCCGTGTCCGGCCTGGCCGTCGGCCTCCGCCGCGACCAGGGCGCGGGCGGTGGAGCCGGCGTTGTCCCGGCTGGCGCCGGCCGCGGCCAGGGCCCGCGCCGCCAGCGATTCGGCGTCCGCCAGACTGAGGGGGGCGTCAGGCACGGCCAGCCGGCTCAGGCGCTGCGGTAGAGCTTGGTCATCACGAATTCGCGGTGGCCCAGCGCCTCGGCGGCGGTCATGCGGCCATTGGCGGTCGAGACAATCATGTCGATCAGCTTGTCGCCGGCCTGGTCGATCGTCAGCTCGCGCCGCACCACCCCGGACACATCGACGTCGATGTGCTCGTTCATCAGCCGCACGGTGCGCGGATTACCCGTGACCTTGATCACCGGCATGATCGGGTTGCCGATCACATTGCCCTGGCCGGTCGGGAAGATGTGCATGGCGTAGCCGGCGGCGGCCTGCAGCGTGCAGCACTCCGCGGCGGCCGAGGAGGTGTCCATGAAGTAGAGGCCGGGTCCGCGCGCGGGGGCCTCGGCCGGCTCCAGCACGTCGATGAATTTGACGGTCTTGCCGATCTTTTCCAGGTTGCCGAGGGCCTTTTCCTCGATGGTGGTCAGGCCGCCGGCGATATTGCCCTTGGTCGGCTGGCTGTCGGAGAGGTCCGAGGTCTTGTGGGCCTCGATCACGTCGTTCTGGTAGGCGGTCCAGGTCTTCATGAACTTGGCGGCGATCTCCGGCGAGGCGGCGCGGGCCGCGGCCAGGTGTTCGGCCCCGGTGAGTTCCGAGGTCTCGCCGAAGCAGCCGTACAGGCCCAGCGGCACCAGCTTGTCGTACATGTTGCCGACGGTGGGGCAGGAGGCCAGACCGGTGGTGGTGTCGCTCTCGCCGCACTTGGCCGCGACCCAGACGTCGGTCAGGGGGCATTCCTCCCGCACCTTTTCCGAGGCCCAGTGAACGAAGTCCTTGGCCTTGCGCGAGGCGGCCGCGACGGTGGCGATATCGCCGTTGCCTTCGATCCAGAAGCCGGCGACAGGCTTGCCGGTGGCGGCGATGCCCTCGACCACCTTGTTGGTCCAGTCCGGCTCGATGCCGATGACGATGCAGGCGGCGACATTGGGGTTGGCGCCGGTGCCGATCATGGTGCGGAAGTGCAGCTCCAGGTCCTCGCCGAACTGCAGCCGGCCATAGGCGTGGGGCAGGGCGATGGTCCCCTGGATGTGGGCGGCGACAGCCTCGCAGGCGGCGTTGGAAATGTCATCCAGCGGCAGGATGACCACATGGTTGCGTACGCCCACGCGGCCGTTCTCGCGGCGGAAGCCCCAGATCGTCTTGTTCGAGAGGTCCATGGCCCTACCAGCGCTTGGTCTTGAGGTTGTGGGTGTGCACGTGGTCGCCCTTGGCGATCGCGGCGACGACGCGGCCGATGTCCTGACCGTACTTGATGACCGTGTCGCCGACAGCCAGATCGGTCAGCGCGATCTTGTGGCCGATCGGAACGTCCTGATTGGCGGTCAGGTGGAAATCGCTGTTATCCTCGGTCACCACGCACAGCATGTCCGTGCCGGCGGTGAGGCCTTCGACGACCACGACCCCGACATTGTCCTTGTGATCGTGCACGAGCAGTTGGGGTGCGGCCATTCAAGCGCCCTTGATGAGGTTATAGGTCTTATATAAGACACAACATTGCAGATTGGTTTGGCCGAGACAAGGCCGGCCGTCAAGATCGGTGAGGCCAAGGTGGCGAGTGAAGGATCTGGGACCCGGCCGCGCCGCAGCCAGCGCTGGTACGACAGCCAGGACATGCGCGGCTTCGCCCACCGCCAGCGGACCCAGCAGATGGGGCTGCGGCGCGAAGAGTTCCTGAACCGCCCGGTCATCGCCATCGTCAACACCTGGAGCGAGATGAGCCCCTGCCACATCCACCTGCGTGAGCGGGCGCAGGCGGTGAAGCGGGGCGTGCTGCTGGCGGGCGGCTATCCGGTAGAGCTGCCGGCCCTGTCGGTGGGTGAGGTGATGGTCAAGCCGACGACCATGCTCTACCGCAACTTCCTGGCGATGGAGACCGAGGAGCTGCTGCGCTCCCATCCGATCGACGGCGCGGTGCTGCTGGGCGGCTGCGACAAGTCCACGCCG
>Ga0302196_10004110_pt1 | contig 13253 bp, 14 predicted proteins | sample II_Bog_N1_3_FD_198794 | JGI IMG/M metagenome (GOLD analysis project Ga0302196, IMG submission 198794) | Peat permafrost microbial communities from Stordalen Mire near Abisko, Sweden - II_Bog_N1_3 | ecosystem: Environmental > Terrestrial > Soil > Wetlands > Peat | place: Sweden: Abisko...
GATATTTTGGCCTAAGCCCGGGTCGTCACCCGGCCCGCTTGCGCGCATACATCGCCGCGTCCGCCTCGGCCAAAAGCCGTCCCAGGTCGGCGCCGGGGTCGATCTGGCGCACGCCGTAGCTGATCTTGATCGGCGCCAGCCAATCGCCGCAGTCCACCGGCTCGGCTGAAATCGCGGCGGCCAGGGCCGCGCCCTTGGCCTGGGCCGCGCTCAGGTCGGCCTGGGCCAGGATCACCGCGAACTCATCGCCGCCGAGGCGGGCGACGATATCGGTCTCGCGCACATTGGCCGTCAGCCGGTCGGCGACGGCCTGCAGAACCAGATCGCCGGCCGCGTGGCCGAACCGGTCGTTGACCGCCTTGAACCCGTCCAGGTCGAAATAGATCAGGCTGGCGGGCGAGCCGTAGCGCTGGGCGAACGCCGCCACCCGTTTCAGCTCCCGCACGAAGGCGCGGCGGTTCAGTAAAGGGGTCAGGGCGTCGCGATCGGCCAGACTCTCGGCCTCGGTCAAATGCGCCTTCAGCCGACCGACTTCTTGGCGCAGCTCGTCGATTTCGTTCAGCAGCGTGGTCAGCGCGGCACGCACCGAGGCGGTCAACTCGGTTTCGTCGACGCCCAGGAAACCGGCGCTGTCGGCGCCACGCGCCGAGTCGACGGACTGGGCGGAGGCGGCGTCCCGCAGGGCGACCCGGCGGCGAACGCCGGCAAGCGGATCGGCCCGCACCCCGAGCAGTTTCATGTCGGCCCGTTCATCGCGGCGGCTTCCAGTTGGAAAACAATCCTTGACGGCGTTGACGAATTTTATCCCGATCGGTTGCGGGCGCAAGCCGCGCCCCTATACTGCGCCGCTTTCCGGATCAGGAGAGCCTGGAATGAGCGCCGACAAAGCGCCGGTCGCGATCATTATGGGCAGCCGATCGGATTGGCCGACCATGAAGGCCGCCGCCGACGTACTCGACGATCTGGGGGTGGCCTACGAGGCCAAGGTGGTTTCCGCCCATCGCACCCCCGAACGCATGTACGCCTTCGCCGCGGGCGCCAAGGCCGCGGGGTTCAAGGTGATTATCGCCGGCGCCGGCGGCGCGGCGGCCTTGCCCGGCATGACCGCCTCGATGACCACCCTGCCGGTGCTGGGGGTGCCGGTGGAGTCGCGGACCCTCAAAGGCATGGATTCACTGTTGTCGATCGTTCAGATGCCCGCGGGCATTCCGGTGGGCGCCCTGGCCATCGGCGAGGCGGGCGCGCGCAACGCCGGCCAGCTGGCGGCGCAGATCCTGGCGCTGTCGGATCCGGCCCTGGCCGAGCGGCTGGGGGCTTTCCGCGCGCGCCAGACCGCGTCGGTCGCCGAGACGGTGACGGACGATTAGAGCGTGACAGCTTTCAGTGGAAACCGGTTAAAGCGACCGTCACGCTCTAAATTCCAAGGTTTAGAGCCTTTTTCAACGCTTCGGATGAAGCCATCTGAAGCTAAAAGGCTCTAGGGATCGTGGCGACTTTCCCCCTAGCTCCCGGCTCGACCATCGGCATCCTGGGCGGCGGCCAGCTCGGCCGGATGCTGGCCCTGGCGGCGGCGCGGCTCGGCTTCGAGATCGCCATCCTGACGCCGGAGCCCGACGCCTGCGCCGCCCGCGTGGCCGCGCATGGCATTGTCGCGGCCTATGACGATCCGGACGCCCTGGCCGCCCTGGCGCGGATCGCCGAGGTGGTGACCTTCGAGTTCGAGAATGTGCCCGCCAGCGTGGTGGCGCAGCTGGGCGCCCTCGGCGTCGAGGTCGCGCCGGGGCCGCGCGCCCTGGCGATGGCCCAGGACCGGGTCGACGAGAAGACCTTCCTGCGTGAATGCCGCGTGCCAACCGTGGATTTCGCCGCGGTGGCGAACCCCCGCGACGTCATCGCCGCCCTCGACAAGCTGGGCGCCCCGGCCCTGCTGAAAACCCGCCGCGAGGGCTATGACGGCAAGGGCCAGACCTGGATCGAGAGCCACGCCGACGCCGAGGCCGCGTTCGAGCGCATCGGCAAGGTTCCCGCGATCGTCGAGGCGCGGGCGGATTTCGTTCGCGAACTGTCGGTGATCGCCGCGCGTGGCCGCGACGGAGACGTGCGGGCCTATCCGCTGGGCGAGAACCACCATGAAAACGGCGTCCTGCGCCGCACCAGCGCGCCGGCCGGCGTGACCGCCGCCGTGGCCGCCGAGGCCGAGACCATCGCCGCCCGCATCCTGACCCAGCTCGACTATGTCGGCGTGATCGGGGTCGAGCTGTTCGAGCTGGCGGAAGGGCGTCTGCTGGTCAACGAGTTCGCCCCCCGGGTGCATAATTCCGGTCACTGGACGCTGGACGGCTGCGAGGTCGACCAGTTCGAACAGCATATCCGCGCCGTCGCCGGCTGGCCCCTGGGACCGACCGCGCCCCTGGCCCATGTCGTGATGGAAAACCTGCTGGGCGACGAGATCAACGACTGGCCGGCCCTGGCGCACGAAGCCGAGGCGCGCTTATGGCTCTACGGCAAGGGCGAACCCCGCCCGGGGCGAAAGATGGGCCACATCAATCGGCTGCGGCCTCTGGACTAGAGGCTAAGCGGCCATAGCGCAGCGCGCCCAGCCGCTCGGCCAGTTCTCGGCCAAAGGTTGTCGGCTTGCGCGTCGCCTTCCACTTTTCGAACGCCATGACGTTGTCGATCCGCGCCGCCAACTGAGCGCTCGCCGCCTCGCGGCCGGCGCTGAGCCGCACGGCCAGGGTCGAGATCAGGATTCCGGCCAGGATGGCGCGCTTGGAATAGTGGTTCTCGTCGGTCGCGGCGTCGCCCGCCCAGCGCCACAGGCCATCGGCGCTGTCCCAGGCCAGGCGCAGGCCCAGCGGCGCGTTCGGCGGCAGGGCCAGAAAGGCCGCCCAGCGCTTGGCGGCCTCCAGGTCGGCGGCCGCGGCGTCCAGTCGCGCCTCCACGCCCTGGCTGATGCGCGCGCGGATCTTCAGCGTCGCCGGGTCGGTTCCGGCCAGGGCTTGCATCGCGGCCTGGTCATGGCGGCGCGAGAGCAGGGCCGCCAAGTCGCGCGCGCCGTTCGGCAGAAGGAGTTGCGCCTCGCCGAGAGACAGGCCGGCCTTGCGCCCCGCGGCGGCGACCAGGGCCGGGTTCCACCCGGTGGTCGCAGCCAGCGGGATCGCGGCGTCCAGCAGGCGCTGTTCGGCCTCATCGGCCCAATCGGGCGCCCCATGGGGTATTTGGTCGCTCATAAACCTAGTCTACACCGGGCAAGACCCGCCGTCTCGCCGTAGACATCGCGTCTCGCCTCTGGTATCAGCCGCGCCAACGTCCGGAAGAGCCTCTTCCGGTGATGTATTTCGTATTCGCCGCGCGCGCCATTTCGTCGATTGGGGACGGGCGCGTCGGTCGGAGGAGGACCTAGTCATCGTTCAGATTTTTGTTCGCGACAACAACGTCGACCAAGCGCTTAAAGCCCTGAAGAAGAAGATGCAGCGCGAGGGCTCGTTCCGCGAAATGAAGCGGCACGTCCATTACGAAAAGCCGTCCGAAAAGCGCGCCCGCCAAAAGGCCGAGGCCGTTCGGCGCGCCCGCAAGCTGGCCCGCAAGCGCATGCAGCGCGAAGGCCTGTTGCCCGCACCAAAGAAAGTCGTCCGCACTTAACAGTCGGCGATCACACGAATATTGGGGCCGCGCCGCCGTGCGCGGCCTTTTTCGTTGGCCGTCGTTGCGTGCTTCGACACGGCCGCAAGCGCGGCCTACTCAGCATGACGAAGGCTGTTGGCATCCCACTTTAATCGTCATGCTGAGTAGCGACCGAAGGGAGCGTGTCGAAGCACGCTAAGTCCCCCGCCCCATCAACTTGGCGATTAACGCCTTCGGATCGACCTTGCCCGTCGACAACGCCCCCGCGCGGAAGGCTTTTCCGCAGACCCAGATCACCACCGCCGTGGTCGCGGCCATCAGGGCGAGGCTGCCGCCGATCCTGAGCAGCGACGGCGCGCTGGCGACCCGGGCGATCATCAAAAACGGCGTGAACGGCGGAATCCAGGACAGAATCGCGAGGATCGGCGCGTCCGGATGCCGGATCGACTGGGCCATGAAGATCAGCGGCACCATCAGCGTCAGCATCACCGGCGCCAGCAGGGTTTGGGCGTCGCGCGGCGTCTCGCAGAAGGCCCCGATGGAAACGAAGATCGAGGCGTACATCAGATACCCCCCGACCAGGTAGAGCGCGAAATAGAGCACCAGGCCCCTGCCGACCAGCACCGCCCAGAGGTCCGCCCCGATGGCCGGCGCGGTAAGGGCCAAGATGACCGCGCCGATCAGGCCCCAGGCCGTCAGCACGCTCACGGTCACCCCGCCGGCCCCCAGGATCTTGCCGCCCATGATCTCCGCCGCCGAGGCCGAGGACAGCAGCACCTCCAGGATCCGCGTGCTCTTTTCCTCGATGACGCTGACCAGCAGGATCTGGGCGCCGGTCAGGACGGTCGACCACAGCAGAAAGCCCATGGCGAAACCGGTCAGCGCCGGCAACCGGTCGCGCAGGGAGACCCGACCGCCCTGGGCCGCCTGAGGGGAAAACACCGCGACCGTCGGCTCTATCCGGTCCGCCGCCGCCAGGACGCCAGGCGTCACGCCAGCGGCGATCAGGTGCTGGCGGCGCAGCACCCGCGCCAGGGTCTCGCGCAGTCGGCCCTCCAGAGCCTGGTCGGATAGGTTGTCGGTCCAGAGGTCGAGCGCGATCTGGTCGCCCTTGCGGCTCAGCACCACCGCGTCGTTCAGGCGTGCCGGGTCCGCCGGCGTTCGGCCGGCGCTCAGATAGCGGCGCATGATGGCGCCGGCGGCGGCTGGGCTGGTCGCGGCGAGCGCCTCGGCGGGCGGGGTCACGATCCGGATCGATTTCTGTTTCAGGCCGGCCTCGTCAGCCGTCACCGCCGCCTGCAAAGGCTGACCCAGGGTCTGACCGGTCAGATCGACGATGGCCAGGCGCGGCGGCGGCGTGGTCCGCTCCATCAGCGATGGCAGGGTCGTCACGCCGTAGAGCATCAACGGCATGGCGCAGAGCGAAATCCAGAAGCCGACCGTGCGGACATAGCTGGTGTATTCGCGCCAGGCGATACGCAGGATCCGGCTCATGCGCGACCCTCGGTCAACAGGATGAAGGCGTCATGCAAGGTGGGCTCGCGCACCTCGAAGCGGCGCAGGTCCAGGTCGCGGGCGAAGGCGGCCTTCAACGCGTCCTGGGCCGGCGCGCCGGGGGCCAGGGCCGCGACGATCCGCCGGCCGCCGGCGGCCGCCTCGGAACCCCGCAGCGCCTCGTCGGTCTCGACCGCGACGACGCCCGGCAAGGCGGCGACCGCCGCGCGATCCAGCCCGCCCTCCAACACCAGGCGCCGGGGCGCCGCGGCGCGGGCCTGGTCAACCGCGCCGTCGAATATCTTGCGGCCTCGCGCCAGCAACACGACCTGGTCGCACAATCGCTCGGCGTGCTGCATCACGTGGGTCGAGAAGACCACCGTCGCGCCGCGGTCGGCCAGGCCCCGGATGATCTCCTCCAGCGACTGCTGATTGACCGGGTCGAGTCCCGAAAACGGCTCGTCCAGCAGGACCAGGTCCGGCTCGTGGGCGATGGCCGACAGCAGTTGCACCTTTTGGGCCATGCCCTTGGACAGCGATTTGATCGGCCGGTGCATCGCCTCGCCCAGGCCCTGGGCTTCCAGCATCGCGCGGGCGCGGCGGCGCGCCTCGCCGGTGGGCACGCCCTTGATCCCGGCGAAGAAGACGATGGCGTCGATCGCGTTCATGCGGCGATAGAGGCCGCGCTCCTCGGGCAGGAAGCCGATCCGCTCGCGGACCCTGCGCGCGTCGGGCGAGCCCAGCACGGTGATCTTTCCGGCGGTCGGCTCGACCAGACCCAGGATCATGCGGATGGTCGAGGTCTTGCCCGCGCCGTTGGGGCCGAGAAATCCGCAGATCTTGCCCGCCTCGGCCTCAAAGCCAAGATCGCGGACCGCCTCGAACGCGCCGTAGCGCTTGGTGACGCCTTCGAGTTTGAGGGCGGCGTTCATGCCGTTTGCTCCATCGCCGCATCCCTGACGTGCACGATCGCCCGCACCACCGCCTCGGCGAAGCGGCCGCCGATCAGGCTGGCATGCCGCGCCTTGACGATTCGTTCGCAATAGCCGCGTGGCGAGCGGTCGGCGGGCGCGGTTTGCACCGCCAGTTGTTTGGCCGGAGCCTTGGCTGGCCCGGCCAGGATGACAGCGACCGGCCAATCCGGGTTCAGCGATCCGGCCGCCGCGGCCTGGGCCACGTCCGTCTCCCATTGGATAACTTCGTCGGCGGCGACGCGGTTGTGAGCCGCGTCGGCGAAGGCCCACCGCTTATGCTTCGCCGCGTCCGCGGTCAGGCCGATCTGGTCGCCCCAGCGGCTGAGCGGTCTCAACAAGCCTTTCGAGGCCGCCCAGGCCGCCGCCCTTGAAAAGCGGATATAGTGGCTCGTCCCGCGCCGCACCCACGGGTCGGCCGCCAGGGCTGGGGTGATCGCGTCGACGAACACCAGGCCGGCGACCTGGCCCGGGTTACGCGCGGCGAACAGATGGATGTGCAGACCGGCCATCGAGTGACCGGCGAGCACGAACGGTCCCGGCTCGCCGGTCGCTGTCAGCAGTTTTTCCAGGTCGGAGACGATCGCCAGGCCGTCGCGTGGACTGGGACCCGGATCGGATAGCGCCATGCCCGCGCGGTCATAGGCGATCGAACGGATACCTTTGGCCGCCAGTTGATCTTGAACAACGGCCCAATCGGCAGAGAAGCCAAACGAGCCCGCCTCCAAGACTACGATCAGCCCGGCGCCCGTCGGCCCGGCGCGGACCACGTGCAGCATCCGGCCGTCGATCTCGATCCGCTCGCCGCGAAGGTCCGGAGCGCCGCTGACGGTGGCCATGGCGGCTCCGGTCGAAAGGCTATGCCCTGCGAGTCTCGCCTGTGTCGCGCCGCCTCACAAGCCTGGGGTCGTTCGCCGGTCAAGGCTTGGCCAGGGCGACCTCGCGCACCTCGGCGATGGCCTTGACCACGGTATCGGCATATTTGACGCCCAGCAGAGTCGCGTGGCCGGCCCCGGCGACGACATCGACGGTCCCGTGCCGCGCCTGATGCGCCGGCTGGGCGCGCAGGCTGTTGCCGACCAAGGGTCGCCGATTACCCCCGGCCATCACCACCGCCACCGGCCAATCCGGGTTGAGCGGGCCGGTGGCGCGGGCCTGTTCGGCGGCGTTCATCCATTGGCCGACCTCGACCGCGGCCCAGTGATTGTGCCGGGGCGAGGCGAAGGCGCGGCGCTTTTCGCTGGAGGCCGGCTCGGTCAGGCCGATCTTGTCGCCGAACCAGGTCCCAGACAGCGGCGCATAGAGCCCGGTCCCGGCGCCGAACGCCGCCAGCCGCGAGGCGCGGGTGAACTGCTGGACGAAATTACCGCCCTGGGGGGTTTCCGAGGCCTCGGGGGTGGTGGCGTCGACGAACACCAGGCCCTTGATCTTGTCCGGATTGCGATTGGCGAACAGCCACAGATAGAGGCCGGCCATCGAATGGCCGACGAGGATATAGGGGCCGTCCTCGTGCGCGGCCGCCAGCAGTTTTTCCAGATCGCCAACCACCGCCAGCCCGTCGCGCGGCTCCGGCCCCGGATCGGAGACGCCCAGGCCCGCGCGATCATAGGAACAGGTGCGCCAGCCCCGCGCGGCCGTCCGCTCCTGGACCACCCCCCAGTCGGCGGAAAAGCCGAAGGCGCCGGCCTCGAACAGGATCGTCGGACCCGCGCCCTTTGGCCCCTCGCAGACCAGGTGCATCCGGCGTCCGCCGCCGATGTCGATCATCTCGCCGCGCATCTTCAAGGGACTCGCCAAAGCCACGAACATCCCCCCTATGGCGATATAGGCCAGAATCGCCAGCGCAACTCCAGCCAGTATCTTGGAAAACAGGCGCATGCTTACGACCTAGGCGTGAGGCGTGTCGGTTATGCGACGGTTAGCTTCGACGTTCCTCATCCTGAGGCGCCCGCGCAGCGGGCCTCGAAGGACGCATGGGTGGTTGGGAAAGTAGGCCCTTCGAGGCTCGCCAAGCGGCGAGCGCCTCAGGATGAGGAGGGGTTGGACGCCATCATGCACCAACGTCACAGCGCCTTGACGATTCCCTCGACCATCTTCTTGGCGTCGCCGAACAGCATCATGGTGTTGTCGCGGAAGAAGAGTTCGTTTTCCACGCCGGCATAGCCCGCCGCCATGCCGCGCTTGATGAAGAGCACGGTGCGGGCCTTTTCGACGTCCAGGATCGGCATGCCGTAGATCGGCGACTTGGGGTCGGTCTTGGCAGAGGGATTGGTCACGTCGTTGGCGCCGATGACGAAGGCCACGTCGGCGGCGGGGAACTCGGCGTTGATGTCCTCCAGCTCGAACACCTCGTCGTAAGGCACGTTGGCCTCGGCCAGGAGCACGTTCATGTGGCCGGGCATGCGGCCGGCGACGGGGTGAATGGCGTATTTCACCTCGACCCCCTCTTCCTTCAGCTTGTCGGCCATTTCGCGCAGGGCGTGCTGGGCCTGGGCCACGGCCATGCCGTAGCCGGGGACGATGATCACCTTGGAGGCGTTCTTCATGATGAAGGCCGCGTCGTCGGCTGAGCCCTGTTTCACGGGCCGCGTCTCGACCTTGGCCGCTCCGCCGGCGTCGGACGCATCGCCGCCAAACCCGCCCAGGATCACCGAGATGAAGCTGCGGTTCATCGCCTTGCACATGATGTAGCTGAGGATGGCCCCGGAGGAGCCCACCAGCGCGCCGGTGATGATCAGGGTGGTGTTTTCCAGCGTGAAGCCCAGCGCCGCCGCGGCCCAGCCGGAATAGGAGTTCAGCATCGAAACCACGACCGGCATGTCCGCGCCGCCGATCGGGATGATCAGGGTGATCCCGACCACCAGGGACAGGCCGAAGATGGCCCAGAACGCCCATCTGGCCTCGCCGTGGCTCATCACCAGCAGCACGACCAGGGCGGCGATCCCGGCGGCCAGGGCTAGGTTCAACAGGTGCCGCGCGGGCAGGAGGATCGGCGCGCCGCTCATATTGCCGTTCAGCTTGGCGAAGGCGATCACGGAGCCAGTGAAGGTGATGGCGCCGATAGCCACGCCCAAGGACAGCTCGATCAGGCTCTCCAGCTTCACGCCGCCGCCGTCCGGCGAGGCGATGCCATAGGCCGCGGGCGTGTAGATGGCCGCCACGGCCACCAGGCAGGCGGCCATGCCGACGAGGGAGTGGAAGGCGGCCACCAGCTGCGGCATCGAGGTCATCGCCACGCGCCGCGCGATCAAGGCTCCGACGGCGCCGCCGATCGCCACCCCGCCCAGGATCAGGCCGATGGTCAAGGGATCCAGCTTGTCCTGGCCCCACAGGGTCAGCAGGGTCACGCCGACGGCGATGGCCATGCCGATCATGCCGTTGCGGTTGCCCGCCTGGCTGGTGGTGGGGCTGGACAGGCCGCGCAGCGCCAGGATGAACAGGACGCCGGAGACCAGATAGAGGATGGCCGCGATGTTGGCGTTCACTTCGCCACCTCTTTCTTCGCCGCGGGCGCCTTCTTTTTGTACATGGCCAACATCCGCCTCACGACCAGGAAGCCGCCGAAGATGTTGACCGAGGCGAAGGCCGCGGCGACGGCGCCAGCCCCCTTGGAAACCAGGATCGAGCCGGTCAGCGCGCCGGATTCGCTGTGCGCGGCGGCGGCCAGCAAGGCGCCGACGATGATCACGGAGGAGATGGCGTTGGTCACCGCCATCAGCGGCGTGTGCAGGGCGGGCGTCACGCTCCAGACCACGTAATAGCCGACAAAGATGGCCAGCACGAAGATCGCCAGGCGAAACACGGTCGGGTCGACGGCTTCCATGTCAGAAACCTTCACAGGGGTTGAGTTGCGATGCGTCCTTCGAGGCCCGCCGTGCGGGCGCCTCAGGATGAGGAAATAAATAGCCCCCGCCTTTTCCCTCAAACCTCATCCTGAGGTGCGAGCGAAGCGAGCCTCGAAGGGCGAGGTTTGACGCACGGGCGGTCATCTAGGCGCTCTTGAACGTCGGATGCACCACGGCGCCGCCGTGGGTGATCAGCGAGGCCTTGAGGATCTCGTCCTCGTAGTCTGGGGCCAGCGCGCCTTCCTTGTTCATCAGCAGGCCGGCGAAGGCCAGCAGGTTGCGCGAATAGAGGTTGGAGGCGTCGGCGGCGATCCGGCCGGGCAGGTTGGGGATGCCGAGAATCTTGACCCCGCCGACATCGGCCACCTCGCCCAGCTTGGCGCCGACCACATTGCCGCCCTGCTCGATGGCCAGATCGACCAGGATCGAGCCAGGCTTCATCGAGGCCACCTGCTCGGCCGAGACCAGCTTGGGCGCCGGCCGACCGGGGATCAGCGCCGTGGTGATGACGATGTCCTGCTTCTGGATGTGAGTGGAGACCAGCGCGGCCTGCTTGGCCTGGTATTCGGCGCTCATCTCCTTGGCGTAGCCGCCGGCGGTCTGGGCGTTCTTGAACTCCTCGTCCTCGACGGCGAGGAACTTGGCGCCCAGGCTCTCGACCTGTTCCTTGGTCGCCGGGCGCACGTCGGTAGCGGTGACCACCCCGCCCATCCGGCGGGCCGTGGCGATGGCCTGCAGACCCGCGACCCCGACCCCCATGATGAAGATCTTGGCCGGCGCGACCGTTCCCGCGGCGGTCATCATCATCGGGAGGGCCCGGCCATAGGCCTCGGCCGCCTCGACCACCGCGCGATAGCCGGCCAGGTTGGCCTGGCTGGACAGCACGTCCATCACCTGGGCGCGCGTGATGCGCGGCACGAATTCCATGGCGAAGGCCGAAAGGCCCTTGGCCGCCAGCACGTCGAGCAAGGGCCGGTTGTTATAGGCGTCGAGCATGCCGGCCACGATGGCGCCGGACTTGAGCGCAGCGATCTCGTCCTCGAGCGGCGCGCGAACCGTCAGCATCACATCCGCGCCGCCCAGGGCCTCGGCGGCGGTCTTGGCGATGACCGCGCCCGCCGCGGCGTAGTCCGCGTCAGGGATCGAGGCGCCGTCGCCGGCCCCGGTCTCGACGCTGACCGTGAAACCCAGGGCGATCAGTTTTTTCACCGTATCGGGGGTCGCAGCGACGCGGGTTTCCGCGGAGCGTCTTTCCTTGGTGACGGCGATACGCGCGGTCATGCGTTCAAATCCCCCCAGGAACACGGCTCGCATGAACTAAGCGACCGCCGCGCCGATTCGTCCAGCCGTCAGATGACCGGCTGCGAGATTAAGCAGTCATCGGACTCAAACGCCCAATCAGGCGGTCAATGCGAAGGTGAACGGCTCCGCAAGCCGACAATACCGACACCCATCAGAACAATGGCAGAGACCAGAGCGGTTAGAAAGCCTGCGTCCGTGCAGAACCACAGCGTGAAAAACAGTACGCCGACCACGACCGCCAGCGAGCTCCACTTGGTCGCGGTCATGACCGCCTGGAACGTCGCTTGCTGGGCGTGGATGTCCATTTCGCCGTGGTGGAATTCGTGAGCCTGCCCGGCCATATGCGCGTCCTTCAAGGGGCGGAGAAACAAGCCTAGCCGGTTATACTAATGCCGCCGCTAGCTCAAGGCCAGCAAGCCAAGACGGCGCGCAAGGCCGCGATCAGGGCCAGCGGCTGGTCGACCATGATGTGGTGTTCGCTGTCCGGGATCACGATCGACTTGGTTCGCGCCGGCAGGACATTGGTCGGATTGGCGGAATGGCGCAGCATGATCTTGGAGTGCTCGCCATAGATATGCACCAGCGGCGTATCGCTGGGCTTTTCGGCGATGGCGGTCATGGTCGAGCGATCGAGCTTACCCCACAGCATCGGATCGAACCGCCAGGTCCAGCCCTCGCCGCCGCCTTCCCCTTCGCCTTCCGGCAACGGCACCCGCTTGAGCGAACGGCGGGCGATGAAGTCGGCGATATAGAGGTTCGAACAGCCTTGCGGCGGCATGAAGCGAAATCGGCCCAACGCCGCGGCCAGGGTCGGATAGACCCGGTTCGGCTGGGTGCGGGCCTGGGGCTGGCGGAAGCCTTCGCTGGCCGGCGGCGGCCCGCCAAAGCCGGTGTCGACCAGGATCGCCGCGCGCATCCATTCCGGATAGTTCATCGCCGCATAGAAGACCTGAGCGCCGCCGAACGAATGGCCGATGAACACCGGCTTGACGTCTGCCTCATAGAGGCCCGCCGCCTTGGCCCCCTCATGGACTTCGTTGGCGAAGGTCTCAAAGGAATAGGTCTCGCGCCAGCTCGACGCGCCCATGCCCGACAAGGAAATCGCCGCGACGCGGTAGTCCTGAGCCAGATAGGGGGCGATGAAGCTCCACCAGTCGGCGTGGGCGCTGTTGCCGTGCACCAGGATCAGGCCCGGCTTGCCGATCTCGCCCCAGGTCAAAAGCTCGATGTCGGCGCCGTTCACCGGGACCAGGCTGCGTTCCGGTTCCTGGGCGATCGCCCATTTGAACCAGTCCGGCGCAGCGGGCGCCTCGCCGTGAAACGGGATCAGCGGCGGCGCGATTTCCGGCCAATTGGGGAAAGGATCGTCAGCCATCTCGTCTCTCAAACATCCGTTTAACCGACCGCCGCCCTGACTAAACGCCGTTCAGGGAAACGCAAGCGGCGAGTGGTCGCGGCGGATCGGAGGAACCGGGTTCAGACCAGTTGTTCGAACTCGTCGACCAGGCGTTCCAGACGCGCACAGCCGCTGGCCCAGAAGCTTTTTTGCCTCGGATCCAGGCCGAATGGCTTCAGGGCCTCGACATAGGTGCGCGAGCCGCCGGCGGCCAAAAGGTCCTCGTAAAGCGGCGCGAAACCGGCCGGGTCGCGCCGGCGGGCCTCGATCAAAGCCTCGACCAGCAGATTCCCGAACGCATACGCATAGACATAGAAGGGCGCGTGCACGAAGTGGCTGACATAGGCCCAATAGTGCTCATAACCGGGATTGAGTTTGACGGCCGGCCCGAGGCTCTCGCCCATAACCTCTAGCCACATCCCGCCGATATGGTCAGGCGACAGCTCGCCCTGGCGGCGGGCATCATGCAGACGTGTCTCGAAGCGGTGGAACGCAATCTGGCGCACCACCGTGTTGAGCCCATCCTCGATCTTGCCCGCCAGGAGCGCGCGGCGATCGGCCGGCGCGGCCTCGGCCAGCAACCGTTCGAACACCAGGCCCTCGCCGAAGATCGAGGCGGTC
>Ga0302196_10004116_pt1 | contig 13246 bp, 10 predicted proteins | sample II_Bog_N1_3_FD_198794 | JGI IMG/M metagenome (GOLD analysis project Ga0302196, IMG submission 198794) | Peat permafrost microbial communities from Stordalen Mire near Abisko, Sweden - II_Bog_N1_3 | ecosystem: Environmental > Terrestrial > Soil > Wetlands > Peat | place: Sweden: Abisko...
GCTTACGGCGACTTCGTCGTTTCCCGACACCGGGCGCCCGCAGTCCTGAGCCGAAGCGTCGCTGACCTCGGAGAATGCGGCTTGTTCAACAGCGTCCTAGGGCCGGGGCGGGGAGATGACCAGGCAGCCGTTGTGGCCACCGAAGCCGAACGAGTTGGAGAGGATCGGCCCCGGCTCCCACGACCGGGCGCCCCCGGCCACGATGTCGAGGTGGATGTCGGGGTCGGGCTCCTCGTAGCCCACGGTGGGCGGGATGGTGGCGTGGGCGATGGTGAGGACGGCGGCCACCGCCTCGATGGCGCCGCTGGCCCCGAGTCCGTGGCCGGTGACCCCCTTGACCGAGGTCACCGGCGGCGAGTCGGCGCCGAACACCTTGCCGATGGCGTCGGACTCGGCCTGGTCGTTCAGCGGGGTCGAGGTGCCGTGGGCGTTGATGTGGCGGACCTGGTCGGGCCCGATGCCGGCGTCGTCCATGGCCAGCTGCATGCAGGCCGCGGCCCCCGAGCCCCCGGGGGCGGGGGCGGTGATGTGGTGGGCGTCGGCCGTGCTGGCCGCCCCGGACAGCTCCCCGTAGATGTGGGCCCCCCGGGCCACGGCCCGGTCCCAGTCCTCGAGGACCAGGGCACCGGCCCCCTCGGTCATGACGAACCCGTCGCGCCGGATGTCGAAGGGCCGGGAGTTCCCGGTGGTGGACAGCGCGGTCATGTTGGCGAAGGCGGCGATCCCCACGTCGGTCATGCCCGCCTCGGCGGCGCCGCCGACGGCCACGTCGCACCGTCCCGAGGCCACCAGCCGGGCGGCGTGGGCGATGCTGTGGGCGCCGGCGGCGCAGGCGGTGATCACCGTCTCGGAGGGGCCGTGCCATCCCAGGCGCATCGACACGGCCGCCGCCCCGGCGTTGGACATCATCATCGGCACCAGCCGGGGGGAGACCCGCTTGGCCCCCTTCTCGGCGAAGACCAGGATCTGGGTCTCGAGCGACTGCAGGCCGCCCACCCCGGTGCCCATCACCACTCCGGATCGACCGGGGTCGGCTCCGGGGTCGCCGGCGTCGGCCAGGGCCATGTCGGCCACGGCCACGCTGAACTGGGCGAACCGGTCGAGGGTCCGGGCCTCCTTGGTGGACAGCCAGCGCTCGGGGTCGAAGTCGGGGACGCGACGCTCACCCTCGGGGGCGGGGCCCAGCAGGCCCGACCAGAAGGGCTCGGTGCCGATGCCGCAGCAGGCCACCACGCCGAGGCCGGTGATGGCGACCCGTCGACCGACGATGTTCCCGTGCGGGCCGGTGCCCAGCAGCATCAGATCTTGGCGACGATGAGGTCGTAGGCCTGCCCGATGGTCTCGATGCCCTCGAGCTCGGTCTCGTCGACGTCGACGTCGAACGTCTCCTCGAGGGCCATGACCAGCTCGACCAGGTCCAGGCTGTCGGCGTCGAGGTCCTCGGCGAACCGGGCCTCCTTGGTGATCTTGTCCTCGGGGACCTGGAGCACCTCCACCGCACAGGCCCTGAACTTGTCGAACGTCTCGTCGTTGCTCACTGCGTCTCCTTGGGTAGGTGGCTGCGTGTCGAAGCTGTGCGGGTCGCGGGCCCCGTCGGGGTGGTCCCCGGCCGTGGTCCGTGCCATGTTGTCGGCTGGGGGCCGACCGGCGCCAGACGGGTCAGAGCCCCATGGCCAGTCCACCGTCCACCGGGAGGACCGCCCCGGTGATGTAGCCGGCACCGTCCGAGGCCAGGAAGCCGACCACGCCGGCCACCTCCTCGGGCTGCGCCACCCGTCCGAGGGGCACCTGTGCGGCGAATTCGGCCAGCTTGGCCTCGCCGAGTTCGGCCAGCATATGCGTCTCGACCAGCCCGGGGGCCACCACGTTGACCGTGATGGACCGGCTGGCCACCTCCCGGGCCAGGGAGCGGGCCATGCCGACCAGGCCCGCCTTGGACGCGGCGTAGTTGGCCTGGCCGGCCGAGCCGATGAAGGCACCGACCGACGACATCATGATCACCCGCCCCCGGTGGAGCCGGATCATCTTGGCCAGGGCGCGCTTGGTGACCCGGAAGACGGCGGTCAGGTTGGTGTCGATCACCTCCGACCAGGCGTCCTCGCTCATCCGGAGCACCAGGGTGTCCCGGGTGATCCCGGCGTTGGCCACCAGCACCTCGACCGGCCCCCAGGCCGACTCGATCGCCCCGAAGGCGGCGTCGACCTGGTCGGGTTCGGTCATGTCGCAGGTCAGGGACAGGAAGCGGTCGGCCGGGACCCCCAGGTCGTGGGCGGTGGCCCCGGTGCGTGAGGTGACGGCCACCCGGTCGCCGCGGGCCAGGAACCACTCCGCGCAGGCCAGGCCGATGCCGCGGGAGCCACCGGTGACCAGGACCACCCGCCCCTCGTCGGTTACCGCGATGTCGGTCATGCCGGCCTCCCCGGTGTCCGGGGCGACGGGCGCCCGTGTGACCGGGGCGACGGGCGCCCTTCCCGGCGCCTCACGAGCCCGCCGCCCGGGCCCGGATCCACGCCACCGGCTGACCCTCGACCACCCGCTCGCCCCGCACGGCCAGCCACCGCACCAGGATCCCCTCGAACGGCGTGCGCACCTCGGTGAGGCCGACCGTGCCCACCAGGTCGCCTACGGCCAGTCGGGAGCCCGGCTCGGCCCCGGCGCCCGCGCCCGGGGCCGCCGTGGCCTCGGCCAGGGCCGTCGCCTCCAGGGCGGCCAGGTGGGGGGCGGGCTCGAAGACGCCCGGAGCCGGACTCACCACCACCCGCTCGGACGTGTACAGGTGCTCGCCCTGCTCGCCGGGGGCCCCGGCTCCCCAGTCGTCGACCCCGGCGACGGTGTCGATGAGCTTGTCGAGGTCGTCGGGGACGGCGACCGACACGCCCTTCACGTCGGGGGTGGCCCGCCGGACCATGCCGGTCAGCACGCCCCCGGGGCCGAGTTCGACCATCAGGGTGGCGCCCCGGCCGCTCAGCGCCTCGAGCGACTGGCGCCACCGGACGGGGCTGCAGAGCTGGGCGGACAGCAGGCCGGGCCACTCGCCGGCGTCGGTGTGCACACGGGCGTCCACGTTGGCCACCACCGGGACCTCCGGGGCGTGGAAGGTGACGGCGTCGAGGCGCTCGCGGAGGCGGGGCCGGGCCGGCAGCATCATCGGCGTGTGGAAGGCGCCCGAGACGGGGATGGGTAGGACCTTGCGGGCGCCGAGCTCCTTGGCGTGCACCGTGGCCGCGGCGATCCCTTCCTGGGTCCCGGCGATGACCACCTGGCCCGGCGCGTTGTAGTTCGCCACCCACACATCGGTCTCGGCCCGTTGGCAGGCGGCCTCGGCGTCGTCGTCGGCGATGCCGATGAGGGCCGCCATGGTGCCCGGCCGGGCGTCGGCGGCCTCCTGCATGGCGTTGCCCCGCTCGATCACCAGTGACGTCCCGTCGGCCAGGGAGATCGCCCCGGAGGCCACCAGGGCGGTGTACTCACCCAGGCTGTGCCCGGCGCAGGCCGCCGGGGTGAGGCCGAGCCGCTCCACGGCGTCGAGCACCACCAGGCTGGTCACGAAGGTGGCCAGCTGGGCGTTGGCCGTCCGGGTCAGCTCGTCCATGGGGGCGTCGAGGAGGAGGGCCGTCAGATCGCGCCCGGCGATCTCGGAGGCCTCGCCCGCCACTTCCCACGAGGGGTGCTCGACCCAGGCATGTCCCATGCCGGACCGTTGGGACCCCTGTCCCGGGAACGTGAAAGCCAGCACCCACGGACTCCTCTCGCTGCTCGTCGGACGTCCGCACATCCGATGGGGACGCCAGTGTGTCACGGGGACGGCCGCGACCGGTGGTTCGTGGGTCCGGGAGCCGACGCCGGCCCCGGTGCCCCGGGCACCGGAGGGGCCGCACCGGGGTGCCGGCCGGTGCCCGGGGCGGGAGTCGAACCCGCACGCCCTTTCGGACAGTGGATTTTGAGTCCACCGCGTCTGCCATTCCGCCACCCGGGCTTGCCGATCGTCCGCTCCCTCCACGGGGTGCCGCCCCCGGTGCCGACGTCCGGGGTCGGCGAGGGTTACCGGAGGGACGGGGAGGGAGTGCACGACGGTCGCGGGGGAGAAGGGTATCCGACGGAGGGCACCCCGGCCGGTGGGCCCGCTGGACGGCACGTCCCAGTGGCTGGGCCGCTCCGGTGTTCAGGGGCCGAGGGTGTTCAGGGGTACGGGGCACGGAGGCCCAGGGCCCGGGCGAGGACGTTCTGCAGCTACTCGGCCCCTACGGCCGAGACGTGGTCCCCCGAGACGTCGTAGACCTCGTACCCCCCGATCGCGGAGCAGGAGCCCGGTGATGACGAAGCCGGAGGCGTTGCAGAAGACGTCCACCCCGATGCAGCCAGCGGCGAGCCCGGGAACTCGGGCGTGGTGGAGGACGACGAGCAGGATCGCCACCGCCCGGAGGCCCTCGACATTCGGTCGGAAGGCGCGGTCCCCAGGGCCGTCCCCGCCTCGTCACACTCGGGTGCGGGTCCGGTGCCGACGTAGGTGCCCGCTGCAGACCCCGCCCCAACTGCCAGTCCCACCGATCCTCCCGGCCCATGGCTACTTCCCGGTGGGCGGACCGACCGGTACGCCGACCGTAGGCTCGACCCATGGACGCCGACCTCCGAACCCCCGGATCCCGCGGCGGCGACGGCCACCGGCCGGACCGGGGGACCTGGGACGCCCTGGGTGCCGATGGGTCGCTGCGCTACCTGGGCGCCGAGCTGTGGTGGGTGGAGCTGGCGCTGGTGGCCTCCGTCGGCACCGCCGTGGGGACCCACCGGTCCCGCCCCCTGGTCCTGGTCCGCCTGCGGTGCGCCACGGCGGCGGGGACCGAGGTGGACGGGTGGGGGGAGTGCGCGGCCCTGGCCGACACCACGTTCGACCGCGAGGACGTGGCCGGGGCCTGGGCCACCCTCGAGGAGCGCCTGCTGCCCGCCCTGGCCTCGCTGGCGTCGGACCACGGGGGTGCCCTGCCCCCGGTCGGTGGGCTGGTGGCCCTGGCCGACGCCACCCCGGCCCGGCCGCTGGCGTTCGCCGCCCTCGAGATGGCGGTCGGCGACGCCCACCTGCGGGCCGCCGGCCGGTCCTTCGCCGCGTTGCTGGGCGTGGCCGAACGCCTTGTCCTGCCCGGGGCCGTCGTCGGCACGGCCGGGTCGACGGACGACCTGGTCGACCAGGTGGCCCGGCGCGCGGCCGAGGGCTACGTCCGGGTGAAGGTGAAGATCGGACCCGCCTCCGGGCTCGCCACCGTCTCGGCCCTGGCCGGGTGGGCCGCCCGCACCGCCGGACCGGTCCCGGGGTTCCAGGTGGACGCCAACGGCGCCTACGGCGGCCAGGACGTCGAGGCCCTGGTCGCCCTGGACCGGTTCGGGCTCCTGTGCATCGAGCAGCCCTTCGCCCGGGACGACCTGGACGCCCACCGCCGGCTGGCGGCGCGGATGCGCACACCGATCAGCCTGGACGAGAGCCTCGACGGCCCCGGGCGGGTGGTCGAGGCCGTCACCACCGGGGCGTGCTCGGTGGTCTGCGTCAAGCCGTCCCGCCTGGGGGGCATCGGGGCCGCGCTCGAGGTCATCGGTTGGTGCACGGCCCAGCGGGTGCCCTGGTGGATCGGGGGGATGTTCGAGTCGGGCTACGCACGGGGCGTGACCACCGCCCTGGCCGCCCTGCCCGGCCCGTCGTTGCCCGGGGACCTGGCCCCGTCGTCCACCTACCTCGCCGCCGACCTGGTGGCCCCGGTGCCGGGCGCCGTCCGGACGGCACCTCTCCGCGTCGAGGTCCCGGTGCCCGGTGTGCCCGGCATGGGCCCTGCGCCCGAGCGCTCCGCCCTGGAGGCCCACCGGCGCCACCGGAGCGACGTACCCGGACCCGGGTAGCGGGGGCCCCGTGCAGGGTCGACGGCCGGTCCGCACGGGCGCGGGGTCCGGCGTGCGTACAATTGCCCTCCCATGCACCGGAGCACCATCGAACGACGGCTGAGCGACGGCCACCAGCGGCTGGTGCGCGCCCGGACCGAGCTGGCCGTGATCGACGAGCAGCTGGTCGTGGTCAACGAGATGGCCGACGACACCCGGCTGCGGGCCCTGGTGGCCGAGACGCCGGTCGCCGCCAAGGAGCACGACGAGGCCAGCCGGCAGGCCTCGGCCCTGCAGCGGTCCCGCCAGGCCCTGGTCGACCGCATCGCCGACCTCGAGCGCCGCCAGGACGACCTCCTCGAGCGACTCGTGGTCGGGAACGGTTGAGGTCGATCGTCGGGCAGTATGGGGGCCGACAGGGCCCCCGTGCCGGATCGGCCGGCGTGTCCCCCGACGTGCGGCCCGCCCCGGCGCACGGCCCCGTGGACCACCCCGGTCCCCGACCGGACGGCAGCATCGAGCACCCATCCCCGTGGCAAGGAGCGCAGACACGATGAGCAGGCGAGTGGTCATCGCAGAGGACGAGGCGATCATCCGGCTCGACCTGAAGGAGATCCTTCTCGACGAGGGCTACGAGGTCGTCGGCGAGACGGGCCGGGGCGACGACGCCGTCGAGCTGGTCCGCATCCACCGTCCGGACCTGGCCATCCTGGACGTCAAGATGCCCGGGGCCGACGGGCTCCAGGCCGCCCGGGACATCCGTGACCTCGAGGTGAAGGTGGCGGTGCTGATCCTCACCGCCTTCAGTCAGCGCAACCTGATCGACGAGGCCCGCGAGGCCGGTGTGGCGGCCTATCTGGTCAAGCCCTTCCAGCGGATCGAGCTGATCCCGGCCATCGACCAGGCCATGGCCCGGTGCGAGCAGGAGTGGGCCATCGACGACGAGGCCCGCCAGGCCGTCGACGACGGGCTGGTCCCCCGGGTGGCCATGGCCGAGGACAAGCTGGAGACGCGCCGGCTGGTGGACGGGGCGAAGGCGGTGCTCATGGAGCGCCACGGCCTGAGCGAGGCGGACGCCTTCGCCTTCGTCCAGAAGACGGCCATGGGCACCCGCTCCCGGATGGTGGACGTGGCCCGCCAGGTGCTCGAGGGGACCCTCGAGCCCTAGGCCGAGGCGAACCGTCCGTGACCCCGACCACGCCCCCGCCGCCCGCCCCCGGGGGTGAGGCGCGGCCCCTCATCCTCCTCGACGGCATGTCGTTGGCCTTCCGGGCCTACTTCGCCCTGCCCGACACCTTGAAGACCAGCTCCGGGGTGACCACCAACGCCGTCCACGGGTTCACGTCCATGGTGCTCAACCTGGTCCGCGACCACCATCCGGTGGGCCTGGCGGTGGCCTTCGACCTCCCCGGCGAGACCTTCCGCGACGAGATCGTCGACGACTACAAGGGCGGTCGGGACGAGACTCCGGCGGACCTCCCCCCGCAGTTCGACATGATCCGGGACGTCGTCGAGTCCCTGGCCATCCCGGTGGTGGGAGCCGAGGGCTTCGAGGCCGACGACGTGCTGGCCACCCTGGCCACGGGGGCCCGGGACCGGGGCCATCCGGTCATCGTCGTCACCGGCGACCGGGACTCCTACCAGCTGGTGGAGGACCCGTTCATCCGCGTGCTCTACAACCGCCGGGGGGTGAGCGACTACGCCCTCTACGACGAGGCGGGCATCGAGGCGCGGACCGGGGTGCGCCCGGCGAAGTACCCGCTCCTGGCCGCCCTGCGGGGCGACCCGTCGGACAACCTGCCGGGCGTGCCCGGGGTGGGGGAGAAGACGGCGGCCAAGCTCATCAACGAGTACGGCGACCTCGACACCCTCTACCAGCACCTCGACGCCCTGTCGCCCAAGCTGAGCCAGAACCTGGCCGACCACGCCGACCGGGTCCGGATCAACGCCGAGGTGATCCCGCTGGTGCGCGACGTGCCCCTCGACGTGGACGTCGAGGACCTGGCCCTCGGGGGCTGGCACCTGGAGGAGGCCCGTCGGGTCTTCGCCGAGCTCGAGATGAAGGGGGCCTGGGGCCGGATGGAGACGGCGCTGCGCGACGGGCTCTTCGGGGCCCCCGCCGACGGCGACGCCACCTCCCCCGGGCCGCCGGCGGCGGGGTCCCCGGCGGGGCCCGGACCGGAGCCCGACTGGCTCGTCGCGCCCTCCTGCACCGTGCCGACGTCGGTGGCTGCCGCCGTGGAGGCGGTCACCGGTCTGGTGGCCGCCGTGCGGGCGGGCGCCGGGGCCGTGGCGCTGGCCCCGGCGTGGGAGGGTGACCCGGGCCGCTCACCCCTGCTGGCGCTGGCCCTGGTGGCTGAGGCCGAGGACCCCGCAGCGGCCACCCCGGGCGTGTACCTCGGCCCCGTAGCCGACGGCCCGCTGGTCGGCGACCCCGGGGTGCTCGCCGCCCTCGCGGCCGGTCTGGGTCCCGGCGGGGTCCCGGTCGTGGCCCACGACGCCAAGGAGCTCATGCGGAGCCTGCTGCCGCTGGGCGTCGACATCACCGGACTGGCCATGGACACGGCGGTGGCCGCCTACCTCCTCGACCCGTCGGTCGACGAGTACCGGCTGTCCGACCTGGCCGCCCGGTACCTGACCGTCGCGGTCGACGACGGGACGGCCGGCAGGGGGCAGGGCGCGTTCGCCCTCGAGCCCGCCGACGACGACGCCGGGACCACGCCGTCGGGTCTCGATCCCACCGGACTCGGGCTGGTCCGCCTGGCCGGCGTCCTCGCCCGGCTCCGCCCACCGCTGCTCGAGTCCCTGGCCGGGGTGGGGGAGGAGGAGCTGTTCGACGGCATGGAGCGGCCGCTGGTGCGCGTGCTGGCCCGCATGGAGGTGGTCGGCATCCCGGTCGACCGTGACGTACTCCGGTCCATCGCCGCCGGGCTGACCGCCGAGTGCGCCTCGCTCGAGGCCACGATGCACGAGCTGGCCGGGGGGCCGTTCAACGTCAACTCGGTGAAGCAGCTCCGGACCGTCCTCTACGAGGACCTGGGTCTGGCCCCCGGACGCAAGACCAAGACCGGGTTCTCCACCGACGCCCGGACCCTCGAGTCGCTGCGGGGCCAGCACCCGATCATCGAGGTGCTGCTGCGCTACCGCGAGGTGGAGAAGCTGCGCTCCACCTACGGCGAGACCCTGGCCGCCGAGGTGGCCCCCGACGGACGCATCCACGCCACCTTCCGCCAGACCGTGGCCCGCACCGGGCGACTGTCGTCGGACCGGCCGAACCTGCACAACATCCCGGTCCGCACCGACGAGGGACGACGGTTCCGGGAGGCGTTCGTGCCGTCGGCCGGCCGGCGCCTGCTGGTGGCCGACTACGACCAGGTGGAGCTGCGGGCCATCGCCCACCTGTCGGGCGACCCCGGCCTCACCAGCGCCTTCGCCGCCGGGGAGGACATCCACCGCACGGTGGCCGCCCGGGTCTTCGGCGTGGACCGCGACTCGGTCACCCACGAGCAGCGGTCCACCGCCAAGATGGTCTCCTACGGGCTGGCCTACGGGATGGAGGCCTACGGCCTGGCCCAGCGCCTGGCCGTGCCCGTCGAGGAGGCCAAGGAGATCCTGGACGCCTTCTTCGGGGCGTTCCCGTCGGTGCACGACTACATGGACCGGGCCGTGGCCGAGGCCCGGACCAACGGCTACACGGTGACCACCTTCGGGCGTCGACGTCCGCTGCCCGACCTCGAATCGTCCAATCACCAGGTGCGCCAGGCCGCCGAGCGCCAGGCCATGAACGCCGGGATCCAGGGGTTGGCCGCCGACCTGTTCAAGATGGCGCTTATCCGGCTCGACTCCGGGCTCGAGGCCGGTGGCTACGCCTCCGACCTGGTCCTCCAGGTCCATGACGAGGTCCTGGTGGACGTGGACCCCGACGAGTCCGACGCCGTCGCCGAGCTCACCGAGACGGCCCTGACCGGGGCGGTGGAGCTGTCGGTGCCCCTCAAGGTGGCCATGTCCTGGGGCTCGTCGTGGGCCGAGGCCAAGGGCTGACCGCCACGGGGAACGCACCGCCGGGGCCCCCGACCGGCGATTCCGGCCCCGGACCGCGCTAGGATCGTTCCCCGGTCACCGGTTGGTGGCCCGTGTCTCCCCGCCCCGACGCCGGACCACCCGGTGTCGCGGGCACACCCGTCCGGAAAGCGAGCTACCTACCTGATGTCCGATACCCACGTCGTGCCCACCGGCACCGACCTGCTGTCCCCCGAGGCCATGGGCCACTTCGACGAGACCGGGACCTACGTGCCCCGCTCCATCACCGAGGACGACCTCGGTGGCGGCTCGCTCGAGGACGCCATGGCCGGCACCATCGTCGAATTCGAGGACGGTGACCTGGTCGAGGGCACCGTCGTCAAGATCGACCGCGACGAGGTGCTCCTCGACATCGGCTTCAAGTCCGAAGGGGTCATCCCGGTCCGCGAGCTCTCCATCCGCAACGACGTCGATCCCTCGGAGATCGTGTCGCTCGGCGAGGCCGTCGAGGCCCTGGTGCTCCAGAAGGAGGACAAGGAGGGCCGGCTGATCCTCTCGAAGAAGCGGGCCCAGTACGAGCGGGCCTGGGGCACCATCGAGAAGCTCAAGGAGGCCGACGAGGTGGTCACCGGCCCGGTCATCGAGGTGGTCAAGGGCGGGCTCATCGTCGACATCGGCCTGCGCGGCTTCCTGCCGGCGTCCCTGGTGGAGCTGCGCCGGGTGCGCGAGCTCCAGCCCTACGTGGGCCGTACCATCGAGGCCAAGATCATCGAGCTCGACCGCAACCGGAACAACGTCGTGCTGTCCCGCCGGGCGTGGCTGGAGGAGACACAGAAGGAGCAGCGGGGCGAGTTCCTGGTCAACCTCAAGCCGGGCGAGCGCCGCCGGGGCGTGGTGTCGTCGGTGGTCAACTTCGGCGCCTTCGTCGACCTGGGCGGCATGGATGGACTGGTGCACGTGTCCGAGCTGTCCTGGAAGCACGTCGACCATCCGTCCTCGGTCGTGTCGGTGGGCGACGAGATCGACGTCGAGGTCCTGGACGTCGACCTGTCCAAGGAGCGGATCAGCCTGTCGCTCAAGGCCACCCAGACCGATCCGTGGCAGGAGTTCGCCAACTCCCACCAGGTCGGCGAGCTGGTCTACGGGCGGATCACCAAGCTGGTGCCCTTCGGCTCGTTCGTCCAGGTGGGCGACGGGATCGAGGGCCTGGTGCACATCTCGGAGATGGCCGGCCACCACGTCGACCTGCCCGAGCAGGTGGTCACCCCCGGCGAGGAGCTGTGGGTCAAGATCATCGACATCGACCTGCAGCGCCGCCGGATCAGCCTGTCGATCAAGCAGGCCGCCGAAGGTGGCGAGGTGTCCGAGGAGTACCGCGAAGCCTTCGGCGAGCACGCCTACGACGAGGAGGGCAACTACGTGGGTCCCGTCTTCGCCGAGACGGAGTTCACCCCCGAGACCGAGGCCCAGGCCGCATGGGCCGACTACGTGGCCGAGCACGGCACCGGTGACGAGACGCCGGGCGAGGCACCGGCCGCCGAGACTCCCGTCGCTGACGCACCGGCCGCCGAGACTCCCGTCGCTGACGCACCGGCGGCCGAGACTCCCGTCGCTGACGCACCGGCGGCCGAGACTCCCGTCGCTGACGCACCGGCCGCCGAGGCACCGGCGGAGGCCTGACCGTCCCGGGCCCGGCCCGGCGACACCGACGCAACGATCGACGACGGCCCTCCGGGGCCGGCGTCCGCGTCCGGGCTACTGCGAGCAGCCCCGGGCGTCGACGGTGGTGACCCCGACGACCGTGTCGCCCCGCACCAGCCAGAGGAGGTCGTAGCGGTCGACCGTCGGGTCGCAGTGGGGCGGCACCAGGTCGAGGCGGTCGCCCCGGTGCGGACCGCCACCGGGCCCGCGGGTGACGAGACCGTGCTCGTCGCCGAAGAAGTGGTAGGCCAGGTCGTCGTGGCCCACGACCACCGGCTCCCCGGCGTCGGTGGCCAGCGCCTTGAGCCCGGCGTCCACGGTGACGAAGTCTTCCTGGTTGGCCGAGACGACGGTGGTGGACACGGTCAGGCTCTGCCCGAACCGGGCCTCGGGGTCGTCGCCCAGGGCCTCGCGGTACTGGCGGTCCATGAAGGCGTAGCTGCCGGGCTGTAGTTCGTTGAGGACCCCGAGCTCGAGGTCGATGCCGGCGGTGCCGGTCCCACCCCCTGTGCGCACCCCCACGGCGTGGCCCCGGGCCTCGAGGGCGGCGACCACGGCCGACAGGCGCCCGTTGGCCGCCTCGGTGGCCGCCCGCCGCCGGTCCCGTCCCTCCAGGTGCTGGAGGTGGCCGCCGTAGCCCTGCACCCCGGCGAAGGCCAACTGGGGGTGGTCGGCGACCCGGTCGGCCACGGCCAGGGCCCCCTCCGGCCCGGTGACCCCGGTGCGCCCGAGTCCGGTGTCGACGTCGCAGACCACGGCGATGCGGTCCGACCGACCGGCGGTCCCGGCCAGCTCTGCGACCCCGCCGGGGTGGTCCACCACCACGGTCAGGTCACACTTCCGGGACAGGGCCACCGCCCGGGTCAGCGGTCCCGGGCCCACCACCGGGGAGGTCACCAGCACCGCCACCGGACCGGGCCGGCCGTCGGACGCCAGCCGGTCCACCACCGCCACGGCCTCGGACACCGAGGCGCACGCGAGGCCCACCGCCCCCCGGTCCAACTGTCGGCCGGCCACGAACGCCGTCTTGTGGGTCTTGACGTGGGGGCGCAGGTCCACGCCGGTACCGGCGGCCCAGGTGGCCATGGCGTCGAGGTTGGCGTCGAGCACGTCCACATCGCAGATCAGGGCCGGGGTCGGGAGTAGCGAGCGGGAGCCCGGCGTGCCCAGGGCGTCGATGGCGGCGCCGGCGCCCCGCTGCCGGGCCGCCGCGGCGTCGACCGGCTCTGCATCGGACGGCGCCGGTGTCCGGCGGGAGGTCACCCGGTGGATCCGCCGGCCACCTCGTAGGACCAGAGCTCGGAGGCCACCGAGACCGGTCCCCCCGTGGGGGTGGGCCGCCCGGCGCCGGCGTGGCCGTGGACGAAGGCGGGGGACTGCACCCAGGCCTCGAAGGCCGCCTGGTCCCGCCAGCGGGTGAGCACCAGCCACTGCCGGCGGTCGTCGGTGGGCCTGAGCAGCTCGAACCCCTCGAACCCGTCCTGGCCGTCCACGGCCCCGGCCCGGGCGGCGAACCGTTGGGCGAGCTCGTCCCCCGAGTCCTCGGGAACCGTGATGGCGTTGATCTTGATGACCGTCATGGGGTCATCTGACCACAGGCGCCCCGGCCCCTCAAGGCCCGGTCGACCCCGGTCCCGCCCGCGCGTGCCCGGGGTCGACGGTC
>Ga0302196_10004123_pt1 | contig 13236 bp, 12 predicted proteins | sample II_Bog_N1_3_FD_198794 | JGI IMG/M metagenome (GOLD analysis project Ga0302196, IMG submission 198794) | Peat permafrost microbial communities from Stordalen Mire near Abisko, Sweden - II_Bog_N1_3 | ecosystem: Environmental > Terrestrial > Soil > Wetlands > Peat | place: Sweden: Abisko...
GTGGCCACCTACGCCCAGGCCGGCCAGAACTACGGCTACTCGCTGTTGTGGGTGCTGCTGCTGCTGATTCCGGTGCTCATCGTCAACCAGGAAATGGTGGTGCGGCTCGGCGCGGTCACCGGGGTGGGGCACGCGCGATTGATCAACGAACGCTTCGGCCGGGGCTGGGGCTGGTTTTCGGTCGGCGACCTGTTCCTGCTGAACTTCCTGACCATCGTCACCGAGTTCATCGGGATCAGCCTGGCCGCCGAATACATCGGCATCTCCAAATACGTTGTGGTGCCGGTCTCGGCGGCGGCGCTGGTCGCGATCATGGCGAGCGGCAGCTTCCGGCGTTGGGAGCGGGCCATGTTCGTCTTCATCGCCGTCACCCTGGCGCAGATCCCGATGCTGTTGATGTCGCACCCGCAGTGGGTGCATGCGGCGAAGTCGTTTGTGGTACCCAGCATCTCGGGGGGCGTCAGCTCGGATGCGGTGCTGCTGATCATCGCGATCGTCGGCACCACCGTGGCGCCCTGGCAGCTGTTTTTTCAGCAGTCCAACATCGTCGACAAACGCATCACTCCCCGATTCATGGCCTATGAGCGCGTCGACACCGTCCTGGGCGCATTCGTCGTGGTGGTCGGCGCCGCGGCGCTGCTGATGACCGGTGACTGGGCGGCGCGCTCGACGGACAGCGCGGGCAATTTCACCGACGCCGGTGCCATCGCACACCTGCTCGGCCAGCACAGTTCGACGCTCGGCTGGATGTTTGCGATCGTGCTGATGGATGCCTCGATCATCGGCGCGGCCGCGGTGACCCTGGCCACCAGCTACGCCTTCGGCGACGTGTTCGGTCTGAAGCACTCGCTGCACCGCGGGTTCTCCGACGCCAAACAGTTCTACTTCTCCTACACCGCGATGGTGGTACTCGCCGCGGTGATCGTGCTGATTCCCGGCGCCCCGCTCGGGCTGATCACCACCGCGGTGCAGGCCCTGGCCGGGCTGCTGTTGCCCAGCGCCAGCGTGTTTCTGCTGCTGCTGTGCAATGACCGGGAAGTGTTGGGGCCCTGGGTCAATCGGCGGTGGCTCAACTGGGTCGCCGTGCTGATCGTCGGTACTCTGCTGCTGCTCTCCGGGATCCTGATGGCCACCACCATTTTCCCGCACCTCAACGTCGTGGCGGTCGCCGGCTACCTGGCGCTGGCCATGCTCATCCTCGGTGCCGCGGCGGGACCGGTGCTGCGCTGGCTGGCCCGCCGCCAACCCGCAGCACCGGTCGCACCAACCCCGATACGCAACGTCGACCGCAACACCTGGCGGATGCCGCCACTGACCCTGCTACAGCCGGTCACCTGGTCGGCCGGTACCCGCCTCGGCATGATCGCGCTGCGCGCCTACCTGGTCATCGGCGCGCTGCTGCTGGTGGTCAAGGCCGTTCAGATCAGCCGGGGCTAATCGCCGGTGCGCGTGAATGTTTCGTCGAAATCCATGCTTACCGCGCAGGATCCGTTCTGCTGCCAGTGACCGTGCCCATTGAGCACCGGGATCGGATCCCGCCGTGGTTGCGGCAGCGGATACTGACCGGTGGTGCTCAGATGTGCCGGGCCGCCGTCCGGGCACTTGCCGTCGGTCTCTTCGTTCCACGTCCAGTTGCCGCCGGCGAACAACAGTGGCACGTCACCCGATTTCGCGTGGAAGTAGCTCATGCACCGATCGCCGGTGCGCAAACAGTCGGTCTCGATGGATGAGCTCCCCAGCTGTTGTGCGGCCTGGTTCGTGAACGTCCGCGCGAGTTGGTAGTGGCCGCCCAACCCCTGGGCCTGCGACACCACCCGCGGCGGCAGGGTCGCCGGGTCCGGCAGGCTGGCGAGATCAACGCCTCCGGTGCGGGTAAACGTCACGGTTCGTTTTTCCTGGCAGTTGTTGAGGGCGGTTCTGGTGTGTACGCCGCCGAGGCTGCCGTCGGGGCGTTGTTGCAGCGTGAACACCTCCCAGACTTCGCCGGTGGCGCCGCGGCATTCGTTCGCGGACAGCGCCACGGCCACCCAGCGCCCGCCGATCTCGTCGAACACCATCGACGCCGCGAAAAAGGTTTCGCCGGTTAGCCGTGACGCGGTCGCCAGACACCCGGAACCCCCACACGCCGAGCGCAGGCCGTAGGTGCCCGTTGACGGCTTTTTGCCCGGGACCTGGTTATCGTCGAGATCGGTGGCCGGGCCGAAGTCGGCCCGGTACGTGCCGGTGAATGGGCCCAGCGCCGGGGTGGGCGCCGCGGCGGCGGGCTTGGGCGCGGCGGCAGCCGGCTTGTGTGGCTTGGCGAAGTTCACAATCGCGAACACACCGGCAACGATCAGCAATGCGACGGCCACCAGGGCGCCCATCAGGACGCCGGGACGCCGGCCCAAGCTCTTCCGGTTCGGCGGTGGCGGCGCCGGCACGGCGTAGGGAATCTCGCGGCTGTGCGAGGATTCGGGGCCCCACTGCCGGCTCAGTCGGTAGGCGAACTCCGCACAGCTGCCAAGCCGGTCGGCCGGATCTTTGGCCATCGCCACGGCAAACACCGGATCGAGCGCCGCCAAGTCCGGGCGGCACGCAAGGATCGACGGCGGTGGGTCATTGACGTGCTGGGTGATCACCACCCCGGGATTGGCATGGTCAAACGGTGGCACCCCGGTCAGCAGATGAAATGCGGTGCAGGCCAAGGCATACTGATCGGCACGCCCGTCAATCAGCTCTGCCTTCAACTGCTCGGGTGCCGCGTAGGCCACCGTGCCCACCGTCGCGTTTTCCGCAGTCAGCCCTGTCGAATCGTTGATGTGCCGCGCGACGCCGAAGTCAGCCAGATAAATTCGCTGCGCCTGTCCATCCGGATCGGTCAACAAAATGTTGGCCGGCTTGACATCGCGGTGCAACATCCCGCGATGATGGGCATAGTCCAGCGCCGAGGCGACCGCGGTAATGATCGACGCCACCCCGGCAAGAGGCATCCCGTTCGGGTGGACCTCGCGCAACAGGCGTGCCGCGTCGGTGCCGGCCACATAATCCATCGAGATCCAAAACAGGCCCTGGTGTTCGCCGCGGTCATGAATTCCCACAATGTTCGGGTGGGACAGGCGGGCCGCCAGGTCTGCCTCGCGCAGGAACCGTGCCCGAAACTCCGGATCGTCAGTCGAATCGGCCGGCAATACCTTCAGCGCGTCCTCGCGCGGCAACCGCGGATGCGAAGCCAGGTACACCTGACCCATGCCACCTCGGCCCAATACCCGCAGGATTCGGTATCCCGCGAACACTTGGCCGACCTCAAGGGACATGGCCAAATCGTAGACCGGCTCAGGCCAACAGCGCCGCGACGGCGGAAGGATCCTTGTAGTAAACGTCGAGGTCGACTATCAGTCCGTCGTGAACTTTATAGAGCTCGACGAGGTCCATCTCGACGCTCTCGCCGGACGTTCGCGCAGTGAACGTCAACCGGAAGCGCGACACCACCGTGTCGTCCGACAGGCAATCGCGAGTGATCGGTCCGGCAGTGAGCTGCAGGCTCTCGTCCATCGTTGCCAGGAGCTCGCGAAAGCCTTGCGGCCCATGATATTCGCCGCTATACGGAAGGCCGCCGGCTTCATGGACGACGAGATCGTGGTGCAGCAGAGCGCATGCCCGGTCCAGATCCTTCTCCCCCAGTGCTTTGCTGAATTGGCCCACCGTGAACAAGGGTGTCTGACTCATCCCAAGTCCTCGAAACGCCTGCCCGTCGGTGTAGCACCCGGGCTCACGTACTGCTGGATGCGTGGCATGCCGGTGATGAGACTCAGGGATTTCGGTACCGACTCCGTGACCCACTCGGTCTGGCCGTGAGCGTCACATGCGTCCTGGTCGCGGTAGACCTCGACGACGACGTAGGTCTGGGGCTCGTCAACGCTTTTCGCGAACGCGTAATGGAGGACCCCGGGTTCACGCTCGAGCGACGTGGCAGCGACATAGGTCATCAGCTCCTCGAACGCCCTGGAGTTCTCCGACGGCACATCGAGATGGACGATGAACATGATCATCGTCTACACCTTGGCCGGTTCGCCGATGACGTGATGCGAGGTGTTGAGCCGGTCCTGGGCCGCTTCGATGGTCCGGCGTATGCCTTCGCGAACGGAGATCCTGTTGGGACCGAGAAGCTCGACCATCTTGGTGGTGTCGGCCCAAATGGGCCACGCCTTGCTGTTCTCGGCGAAAGTGGGCTCCTTGCCGAGGATCTCCCCGGCGATCTGACAGTACTCCTGCGTCGTCACCGGCTCAGTCCCGCCGACGTTGATGATCTCGGCCCCGACCTTGGCGATACTTGCTGCCGCAGCCGTCTTTTCGACGTAGTCGTCCTGATACAGCGGCGTGTGAACGTTGCGCACACCCGGATATACGCTCACCGGCTCGTCACGGATGATCTGGTCGATGCGCTGGGTGACTCCCCCGCCGCGCGGACCGTAGAAGGAGAAGATCCGCACGATCACCACCGGCAACTGGTAGTCCACGCTGAGATGCTTGAGCAGCATTTCCGCGGCGATCTTGCTGGCCGCGTAGTTCTCCGCGGAGGCATGCAGGCCGTACGGGTCGTCCTCGCGGAGGGGCCGCTCACCCTCGTATTGATACAGCGACCCGGTGCTGCCATGCACGAAGGCCTCGCAATCCCGGTAGCGCCGGGCAAGCCGTCCGGTGGTTCCCGCGTTGACCTCGTAGGCGTCCTTATGGGTCGGCGGCAGGACCGCGTAGTTGATCACCACGTCGACCGACTCGGGCAGCGGCGACAGATCCGGGTTGGCGAGGTCGAAGGCGATGGTGTGGGCGCCCGCCCGCTCCAGCAGCTCCTGCTGGTGCGGATCGGAGAACCGTGCCACCGCATAGACGTCGTTGTTCTTCGCGAGCTCGGCGGCCACCGGGAAGGCCACCACCCCGCTGGCACCGGTAACGAGCACGCTTCGGCCTGAGAGTCCTGTCATGTCAATTTCTTTCGTTGTTCGTGCGGCGACGGATCTTCGCTATGCCGACGCGCAAGCGGGTGGCGAGAGGCTGCGGAAGCAGCCGGGTGACGGGGGTGGCGATGTCCTCGCGAAGCCTGGTCAGCTTGGAGGATTTGATCCGCCACTGCTCGCCGAGCTTCTCGTAGGTTTCGTGGTAGTGGCCGTAGCCGTAGAGCGTCACCGCCGGGGCCAGCCGCACGACGTCGTTGAGCGCCCAGACGCCTCGCCCGGTCGTCGGAGACGTCAGCGCGATCTCCGGTGCGTGCACCTGATGCACGGTGGTCTGGGACGGCCGACCGAGGGTCCGACGGGTGTAGACCACGAACTCGTCGGCGCCGACGATCGTCGTGCCACCTATCTTTGTCAGGTCACTGACGAAGTCGTCGGTGAACAGCTCGCGCCACGCTGTCCAGTCCTTGGTGTCGAGGTAGCGGCAGTAGCGAGCCTTCAACAGCTTGATCGCTTCGATGTCCTCCACCGGAACTTAGGAGCCCTGTTGGCTGGCCGCCTGCGCGGCGTCGGCTTCATAGCTGCCCATGAACTCCATGGGCACGCCGCCCATGGTGCAGACGAACAGATCGACGCCGGGCACGCCGGCGTCCACCGCCGTGACGTCGTCGGCGAACGTACGGGCTTTGGCTTCGGTGTCCTTATAGTCGTCGGCCATGAACGACAACGCGGTGAGTCCCTCCGGTTGCACCGAACGCACCGCCTCGGGGACGTCGAGCACCTCGACCAGGCCGGCCATCCCGGATCCAAGGATGGTGATGGTCGCCCCATCAGACGGCGGCCATCCCAGGGTGGTCTCGAAGACGTGGCCGGGGACCGGGAATTGGTGCTGGGTCTCCAGGCCGACGACCTCGGTGAAGAATTTGATCAGCGTGTCGGCCGAATAGCTGCTCATGACCACGTGGTGGAGTTGCTTCGACAAGGTCGGGCCCCCATGACTGTCGCCGGAAATGAACTCTGTGTCCAGCAGCGATAGTAATCGGTCTCTCGTCTGAGGAGAATAGCCTTCTCGCCCAATGCGAAGCTCTTCTCCACGGCAGAGTCGATGGGTAAAGTGCGTCCGAGATGATTCGTTTACGCTCCATGACGCACGCGGACATCGATGACTGCGCCCGCATCTGCTACGAGGCCTTCTACGCGATCGCTACTCGGCATGACTTCCCGCCCGATTTCCCCTCTGTACAGCCGGCGCGAGAGTTGGTTGCCGCGTTGCAATCTCACCCGGATTTCTTCAGCGTTGTCGCGGAATCCGACGGTCGGATCGTCGGCAGCAACTTCCTCGACGAACGCTCGGCGATCTTCGCCGTGGGTCCGGTCACCGTGGATCCCGACGCGCGCGACCGCGGTATCGGCCGCTCGCTGATGCAGGCGGTGCTGGACCGAAGCGTCGAGCGAGAGGCTTCGGGGGTGCGACTGGTTCAGGTCGCATACAACACCAGGTCGATGAGCCTGTACACCAAGCTCGGCTTCGCGACCCGCGAACCGCTCGCCGCGATCCTGGGCGAGCCACTCTTAAAGCGCTTCAATGGATTTGATGTGCGCGCCGCTGCGGCCGCCGACATGGATGAATGCAACCGGCTCTGTTCGCAGGTGCACGGCCACGATCGAGGCGGTGAACTGCGCGACGCGATTGCGCTCGGGTCTGCCAAGGTCGTCGAACGGCGCGGGCGAATCACCGCCTACACGACCGGGATTGGGCTTTTCGGTCACTCGGTGGCGGTGAGCAACGAGGATCTCATGGCGTTGATCGCGAGCGCTGAGGAGATCTCCGGGAACGGGTTCCTGGTGCCGTTACGCAACGCCGAGTTGCTGCGGTGGTGCTTCGAGCAACGGCTGCGGATGGTTTACATGCTGAACCTGATGGCGCTGGGGTTCTATCAAGAACCTCGCGGACCCTTCCTGTCGTCGATCGGCTACTGAGGCCGTTGGACCCATCGCGCGTCTCCTGTTGGTCCGGGTGAACGACCGAGCGTCGAACGTAACCCCACGGCGAAAATCCAAGCTGGATTTCGCAGTGGGGTTACGCTCGCGCCCAAGATGACTCGACCACCGGCGAGCCCCACCCGTTGTCGCTCGGAGGCGGACAAATGTGACAACCGCCAATACTCCTACACGGTGCGGGTCAACCGATCCGCGAGCAGTTCGGCGAACCTCGCCGGATCCTCCAGTGCGCCACCTTCAGCGAGCAGCGCTGTGCCGTAGAGCAATTCCGCGGTCTCAGCGACCGAGGGATCGTCGCTGCGGTCCTGGTGCGCTTGGCGCAGGCCGGTGACGAGCGGATGGTTCGGATTGAGCTCGAGGATCCGCTTGGCAAGCGGAACGTCCTGCCCGGACGACCGATACAAGCGCGCGAGCGCCGGTGTGATGCCGAATGCGTCGGTGATCAGGCAGGCCGGCGACTCGGTCAGTCGGGTGGACAACCGCACTTCCTTGACGTGCTCACCCAACGTCTCCTGCAACCACGTCAGCAGGTCCGCGAAGTCCTTCGACTGTTCCTCGCGCTCCGCCTCGTGCGCGGTCTTTTCCTCCTCGGAGTCAAGGTCCACCTCGCCCTTGGCCACCGACTGCAGCGGTTTGCCGTCGAACTCGTTCACCACGCCCGCCCACACCTCGTCGACCGGGTCGGTGAGCAGCAGCACCTCGTAGCCCTTGGCCTTGAACGCCTCGAGGTGCGGCGACCGCAGGATCTGCTCGCGCGTCTCGCCGGTGGCGAAGAATATCTGCTCCTGCCCCTCCTTCATCCGCTCGACGTACTCGGCGAGGGTGGTGGATTCCTCTTCGCTGTGTGTCGAGACGAACGAGATGATGCCCAGCAGGGCGTCCCGGTTGTCCGGGTCCGACAGCAGCCCTTCCTTGAGGACCTTGCCAAACTGAGTCCAGAGGGTGCGGTAGTCCTCGGGACGCTCGGACTGCAGCTCCTTGATCGTGGAAAGGACTTTCTTGGTCAGCCGGCGACGGATCGCCTTGATCTGCCGGTCCTGCTGCAGGATCTCGCGGGAAACGTTGAGCGACATGTCCTGTGCGTCAACGACGCCCTTGATGAAACGCAGGTACTCGGGCATCAGCTGGTCGCAGTCGCCCATGATGAAGACGCGTTTGACATACAGGTTTATCCCGACGGTCGCGTCCCTGCTGAACAGGTCGAACGGTGCGTGCGACGGAATGAAGAGCAGGGCCTGGTACTCGAAGGTGCCCTCGGCCTTCATGGCGATGACCTCGAGCGGGTCGTCCCACACGTGCGCGATGTGCTTGTAGAACTCCTTGTACTCCTCGTCGGAGACCTCGTCCTTTGGCCGGGCCCACAGCGCCTTCATCGAGTTGAGGGTCTCGGTCTCGATGGTGACGACGTCTTCGCCACCCGCATCGGTGGCCGGAGTACGCCGCTCGACCTCCATCCGGATCGGCCATGCGATGAAGTCGGAGTACTTCTTGACCAGGTTCCTGATCTTCCATTCCTGCGTGTAGTCGTACAGCTCGTCCTCGGCGTCTTCGGGCTTCAGATGCAGGGTGACCGACGTTCCCTGCGGCGCCCCTCCTTTTGATGAGTCGACGGCCTCAATGGTGTAGGTGCCGTCACCGCTCGACTCCCACTTGGTGGCCTCGCTCTCGCCGGCCTTGCGGGTCAGCAGCTCGACCTTGTCGGCCACCATGAAGACCGAGTAGAAACCGATACCGAACTGACCGATGAGGTCCTCCGACACTGCGGCGTTCTTGGCCTCCCGCAGTTGCTTACGCAGCTCGGCGGTGCCTGACTTGGCCAGGGTGCCGATCAGATCCACGACCTCGTCGCGCGTCATGCCGATCCCGTTGTCGCGAATGGTCAGCGTGCGCGAACTCTTGTCGACGTCGATCTCGATATGCAGGTCGGAGGTGTCGACCTCCAGGTCCTTGTTCTGGTACGCCTCGAGCCGCAGCTTGTCCAGCGCGTCGGAGGCGTTTGAGATCAACTCCCGCAGAAAAGAATCCTTGTTGGAGTAGACCGAGTGCACCATCAAATCCAGCAGTTGCCGGGCCTCCGCCTGGAACTCCAACTGCTCGACACCTGCATTCATTCGATTTCCTTGCCCTTCGTAACGTCCGTCCTAAAGCCCGTCATAACGTTCAAATTTACCGAGCCGGGATTCGCTGATGCCCCGGGGCGTTGCGCCCGCCGGAATTTTTCGCGCACAGCGCATTCATAGACAGTCTATCTAGCGTGTGGATGAGTCGGGGGGCGGGTACTCGACCATTCCACTAGTAGACAGGCGATGAACTATGAAATTCAGGCAACTGGCCGGGGGGGTAACCATCGCCGGCGCTCTTGGCGCCGCGGCGCTGGGCGTGGGCGTGAGTTCGGCAAACGCCGCTCCGCAGCAGCCACCGATGGCTCCGAGTGCCACCCACATCCCGAACGCTCCTGGTGAACCGGGCGGGCCGGGTGGCCCGGGCGGGCCCGGCGATCCGGGTGGACCCCCACCGGGCGGGGCCGGCCAGCACGGTCCCGGCGGACCCCCGCCCGGTGGACCCGGCGGACCGGGCGGACCCGGTGGGCCCGGCGGCCCCGGCGAGCATGGCCCCGGCGGGCCTCCGCCCGGCGGGCCTGCTGGACCGGGCGGCCCGGGCGGACCTGGTGGGCCTGGTGGACCCGGCGAGCACGGTCCGGGCGGACCCCCGCCCGGCGGACCCGGCGGCCCCGGTGGCCCCGGTGGCCCCTGGCATGGAGATGACCAGCGCGGCTACTTCCACGGCGCCCCGTGGGGCGAGGGACCCGCACCCTGGGGATACGGCGAGCCGCCCAGGTCGGGTTGGAGCGGACCAATCCCGCCACCGTATGGGCAATGGAATGACGGCCCAATCAACTACTGGGGCTACCAGGAGAACCCCTATTGGAATCAGGGTTTCAACCAGTGGGGCTTTGACTTCTTCGGAGTCTGGATCCCGCTGTAAAGGCTGACTCGGACGGCGCCCGCTTCGCCTCTGTGGCGAGCGGGCGCCGTGCTGTCTCGACCACGACGGTATGCTGCGTCCACACCAAGCGAAGGGCCATTTGACTCATGCGCCACCTAAAAGCGGCCGTCGCCGTTGCCGCCATCGGGTTGTTGGTCGCGGGCTGCGACAGCAACAAGAGCGGCCCCGCATCGTCGACCACGACCACGACGACGACCACGACTTCGTCGAAGCCGCCCGTCGCACAGGCCGCGCTGGGGAGTTTCTTGCTCAACCCGGACGAACTCAACGGCGTGATGAGCAGCACCGGCATGGCAAGCCAGGAAAAATTTGACAAGCCGCAAGATGACAACGCCAAGCAGCACTGGCCGCAGGGCTGGACGTGGCCGGCCGAATGCCTTTACGCCCTCGGCCCTGCGGAGGGCCCGGTTATCACCGACGGCAAATACACCGCGATCAGTGGTGACGATTCCGTTGCACCCTTGCCCTCCGGCTCAACAGATATCAACCCCGAGGTGACCCAGGCGGTGTTGTTATTCCCCTCCGCGGACGACGCGAAGGCCTTCTTCACCACCTCCTCCCAGCGTTGGCCGGCCTGCGCCGACCACCAATTCACCACCCCCGGCGACGCGGACACTCCCGAATTGGCGTGGAAGGTGGGACCGGTATCCACCGCCGACTCAACTTTGACCGCCACCTTGAGCATGACCGGGACCAAGAACGGCGTCACCCACACCATGAGCTGTCAGCGGGCCCTGACCGTCCGCAACAACGTTGCGATTGATGTCTCCGCCTGCCGCAACGATGCGGCGGACTTGGGCGTCAAGGTCGTCAACCTGATCGCCGGCAAAGTCGACAAGCAGTAGGTCTTAGCCGAACGCTTCGCGAAGGTCTTTCTTGATCACTTTCCCGAATTGATTGCGCGGTAGGGAATCGACGATCACCAGACGCTCGGGGTGTTTATAGCGGCTCAGGCCTCGCGAACGGCAGTGCTGCACTAACGATTCCAGCGACACGCCATCGCGCGAAGTCGCTACCACCACGGCGCAGACCCGCTCGCCGGCGCTAGGGTCGGGGACCCCGATGACCGCGACGTCGGCGACCGCCGGATGGGTGGCCAGTACGTTTTCGACCTCAAGGGCCGAGACATTCTCCGCGTTGCGGATGATCGCGTCCTTGATGCGACCGGTGACACGGACGTTGCCGTTTGCGTCGATCAGCCCGAAATCGCCGGTGCGCAGCCAGCCGTCCTTGTCGAACGCGTCGGCGTCAAGCGCGGCATCGGCATAACCGAGGAAGCATTGCGGTCCCTTGAGCCGCAGCTCCCCTTCGTGTCCTACCGGCATTTCCACTTCCCCGTTGTCAACCACGCGGACGCTTACCCCAGGCACCGGCGGGCCAACGGTGTGGTCGAGCACCTCCGGCCCGGCGTCAAGTGGCGGCGAAGTGGCAACCGGAAACTCGGTAAGCCCCCAGGCGTTGGCGATGCCGGCCACTCCGAGGGTCTCGCGGACCTGACGTCCCAGTTCGGCGGTGACGGGTGCCCCGCCGGCCAGGCAACCGCGCAGGTGCGGAAAGAGCCGCCGATCACCGTGAGCTCGCTGAGCCTCGAGGAATGCCACGAAGAACGGCGTCGCGGTACCCAGGAAGGTGGGGTTGTGCGTCGCGATGGCAAGCGGCGTCGTCGCCGGATCGAATGCCTCGAACAGCGCTAGTCGCATACCGGTCCGAAGTGCGGCGGCCAGCATCGCGGCGCCACCGATATGCCCGATCGGAAACGCGATCGGGTTCACGTCGCCGCTGGTGGCACCGACCATGCCCACCACCCCCGCCGAGCCGGCGATCACCGAGGCGTCGGAATGACGGATCCCTTTGGGGGCCGCGGTGGTACCCGACGAGTAGTAGATCCACCGGGTCCCGCTGGTGGGCGCCGGTGGCGGGGTGAGCCCATCGACGCTTCCGCGGGGCAGCCGAAGCTCACCGTCGACCGGGGGTGTGGCGAGGTCAACGGTGATGACCTCAAAGCCCCCGACCGAGGACAACGCCCGAGCCATGCCGCCGTGGTCGAAGCCACGCCAGAATTCGGGCGCCACAAGGAATTCGGTTGCCAGCTGGCCAGTGATGAAGCCGACCTCGTGTTCCCGCAGTATCGGGATGATCGGGTTTTGCACCGCGCCCAGTCGGGACAGCGCCGCCATCACGACCACGGTCTCTAGCGTGGTCGGCAGCTGCCAGGACACCACAGTTCCCGCGTCGATCCCCCGTTCGGCGAACGCGGCGGCCGTCTCACACGCCGCATCGTGCAGCTGACGCGCGGTCAGGCTCCGGCCATGCTCATCGGCGAGAATCGGCCGGTCCGATCCGCGCTGTGCCGCGTCGGTCACCAACGCCCAGTAAGTCACCGCTCTAGCTGGCGGGGGGCTTGACCGATGGCGGATTAAATCCGGAGTGTGCGATCGCGACGGATACGGCGTTGCCTATCGGGCCCCTGCGATCGACCAGGACGGCCGAGCCGGTGGCCACCCCGTCGTTGCTGTAGTGCGTGAGTGAGGCCAGCCCGATGTGGGGCCCTTCGGGCAGCCGGCTCAGGGTGAGGGTGTAGTCGGCATTGATGAATTGCAAAGCGCCGCTGCCCCAATTGGCGATCGACGCCGTGATGTCGCCGGCCATCGCCGCGCGGGTGAAGGCGGTGAGCGGTTCGTCGTCGATCAACGAGCGCGTTTCGTGCAACCAGGTGTATTTCGGTCCCGACGTGTGGGCCCAGTCCGGATCCGGATTCTGCACCCCACTCCCCCAACCGTAGGTCCGCATGAAAAGCGACGGGGCACCCTCGTCCTCGACACGCAGCGGCGGCATCTGCACCGGTTGCGACCACACCTGCCCGTCGGGCTGCGGGCCGCGCCGCAGAAACAGCGCACTGGCCCGCGCCACCGGGGTGCCCTGCTGGGTGAGAACGGCCTCAACGAGCCGCAGTCGCCGCCGGTCGTGATGCACGTTGGTGTGCACCTCGATCGGCTCCAGCAAGGTTGGCCGGGGAAGATCGATGGTCAGCCGGGCGGGTAGCAGCTCCGGGTCGTCGACCGCGCGTTCGACCGCCCAGCCCAGCAGTCCCCCGACGACGTGCCCGCTGAGCGAGGGGCCCCACCCACCACGCGCAATTTTGGTTGGCACGTAATGGTTTCCGTCGCGCAGGAAGTATGGTGTCGGCCCCGATAAATCAATGTCATCCGGCACGATGTTCGGTTCGATCACCGGATGATCTTACAGTTCGGCTTCCAGTCACTCCCGCGAGCAGACGCAAAAGCCCCCGACCCGCCGG
>Ga0302196_10004129_pt1 | contig 13227 bp, 13 predicted proteins | sample II_Bog_N1_3_FD_198794 | JGI IMG/M metagenome (GOLD analysis project Ga0302196, IMG submission 198794) | Peat permafrost microbial communities from Stordalen Mire near Abisko, Sweden - II_Bog_N1_3 | ecosystem: Environmental > Terrestrial > Soil > Wetlands > Peat | place: Sweden: Abisko...
CTGCCGCGGCGGGCGCGTCTTTGTTCCGGTAATCGAACAAGTCAAAGAGCCGCTTACCCACCAACACGTGCTGCCACAGCGGCACCGGCCGGTGTTCGTCGACCACCACCGTCGTGTCGCCCCGCACGGTCTGGATCCAGCCGCCGAACTCCTCGGCGTTGCTCACCGTCGCCGATAGGCTCACGACCCGCACCTCGTCGGGCAGGTGCAGGATGACTTCTTCCCACACCGCACCCCGCATCCGGTCGGCGAGGAAATGCACCTCATCCATCACTACATGGGAAAGCCCTTGTAGTGCAGGAGAATCGGCGTACAGCATGTTGCGCAGCACTTCGGTGGTCATCACCACCACCGGCGCATCGGCGTTGACGGACATATCCCCGGTCAGCAGTCCGATCCGGTCGCGGCCGTAGCGCGCCGTCAGGTCGTTGTGCTTCTGATTGCTCAGGGCCTTCATGGGCGTGGTGTAGAAGCACTTGGTGCCGGCCGCCAGCGCCAGATGCACGGCGAATTCACCCACCACGGTCTTGCCCGCACCGGTCGGCGCACAGACCAATACCCCGTGGCCCCGTTCGAGCGCCGCACAGGCCCGCTGCTGGAAATCGTCGAGCGCAAAGGGCATTTCCGCGCTGAACAGAGCCAGCTCGGCCAGCGGGCTAGGTGACGTCGTCATGAGACCCGGCGATGAACGATGGTTCCGGTATCGGCTCGGGCTCTTCGATAACCGACGCCTGGTCGTCGGGGATCTCGGTTCGGGCTTCGCGCTTGGCTTTTCGCCGGTCGTGGAAGCGGGCGATCTGGATGGCGAACTCGAGGAGCACCGACAGCGCGAGCCCCAGAGCGGTCATCGAAAACGGATCCGATCCGGGCGTGAACACGGCCGCGAACACGAACATCGAGAAGATCAGACCCCGTCGCCACGACTTGAGCCGCTCATAGGTCAGCAGCCCCGTCATGTTGAGCATGACGATCAGCAAGGGGAACTCGAAGCTGACCCCGAACACCACCAGCAGATTGATCAGAAAGCCGAAATACCGGTCCCCGGACAGGGCGGTGACCTGCACGTCGCTGCCGACGGTCAGCAAGAAGTCCAGCGCCTTGGCCAGCACGAAGTAGGCCAGCAGGGCACCGCAGATGAACAACAGTGCCGCCGGGATGACGAACGCCACCGCGAAGCGGCGCTCCTTGCGGTAGAGGCCGGGCGTGATGAAGCTCCAGAGCTCGTAGAACCACACTGGGCAGGCAAGCACGATTCCGGCGGTCATGCCGACCTTGAGCCGCAACATGAATTGGTCGAAGGGCGCTGTCGCCAGCAACCGGCACTGCCCGTCGGCGGTAATTTCGGCCCGCGCCGACTTGGGCAGGGAACAGTACGGGTGCCGAAGCCATTCGCCCAGGCTCTCCACCCCGAAGATCGGGTGTGAATACCAGACGAACCCCAACATCGTGGTGACCAGGATCGCCGCCAGCGAGATCAGCAGCCGGGTACGCAGCTCGGTCAAGTGGTCGACCAGCGACATCGTCGCATCGGGATTGGTGCGGCTGCGCCGCTGGCGAGGGTTGAGCCTTTTCAGCGTTTTAACGACGTTCACGACGCTCGGTCAGGGCGCTCGGGCACCGCGACGGTAACGCGGGCCTAAGCCGGGCGTGCTTCGGTGTGACCCTGCTCGCTGGCCGCCGGCGAGTCGGCTCGCTCCGCCTGGACCGGCTGGGGGGCGGCCGCGGCGGTGTCGATGGACGGTGTTTCCGCCTTGCTGTCGGTCTGCATTTCACGGATCTCGGACTTGAAGATGCGCATCGACTTGCCCAACGAGCGCGCCGCATCGGGAAGCCGCTTGGCACCGAACAGCAGGACCACTACGACAGCGAGGATCGCCCAGTGCCAGGGACTAAGACTGCCCACTTTGATTACCTCCAGATCTCCACCCGATGTTACCGCAGCACGGCCGAACGCCGGTGTGCGCGCGTCACGGCGTGGCCTGCACCGCCCGGTAGGCCTCGATGGCCGTCACCGCGGCATCCCGTACACGCTGAGCGAGCGCCTTGGGTTCAACCACCTGCACGGCAGAACCGAAACCCAGCACCAGGCGAGTCATCCAATCGTCAGAGGCATACGTCATGACCGCCTCACACGACCCGTCGGGCAGCTCACGCAGCTCCCGCATCGGGTAGTACTCGAACATCCACGACGCGGAGGGCGCCACCCGCAGTGTCGCCGCCGGCAGTGCCGGGTCGCCGTCGAACAACGACGTGTCCGGTGGCGCTTTGAGTACCGGTGCGGGCGGCGCGGCCGGCTCACCCAGCTCGGTGGCATCCACGATGCGGTCGAAGCGAAACAGCCGAACCCCTTCGGCTTCGCGCGACCAGGCCTCCAAATAGCTGTGCCCGCCGATCAGTAGCACCCGGATGGGGTCGACGATCCGGCTGGTCAGGGTGTCGTGTGAGGCGGCGTAGTAGTCGATGGCCAGCGCGTGTTTGTACTGCACGGCCGCGCGGACCGCGGCCGCGGCCCGGCTTTCGACAGGCGCCGGATCATCGACGGCCGCCGCCGAGCCCGTGGCATCCTGCCCGACGGCACCGGCGGCGGACTCGATCTTGGCGATCGCGCTGCGCGCCGCCGCCGGATCGACCACACCCGGAATGTCCGCCAGCGCGCGCAGCGCCACCAGCAACCCGGTGGCCTCGGGCGATGTGAGCTTGAGCGGCCTGTCGATGCCCGCCGAAAACGTCACCTCGATGGTGTCCCCGGAAAACTCGAAGTCGATGAGATCACCCGGGTAATAGCCGGGAAGGCCGCACATCCACAGCTGGTTGAGGTCCTCTTCCAGCTGTTTGACCGACACCCCCAGCCCGGTGGCGGCCTCGGCCCGGGTGATCCGCGGGTTGGCCTGGAAGTACGGCACCATGTTGAGCAGCCTGACCAGCCGGCTCGATACGGGTGTCATGAGGACCCCGCGTGGCCACGCAACCGGGCCAGCACATCCTCGCGCAGGGATTCCGGCTCAAGCACGACGGCATCGGCCCCATGGCCGGCGATGTCACGCGCCAGCCGGTCGGCGGATCCGATGTCGAGCTCGATCACCTCGCCGTCGCGGCCGGCCAATTGCCGCGCAGCTGGGGGCTCTAGGGACCTTCCATCACGTCGCAGCGCGGTGGCGCGCCCCTCCGCGACCCATACCCGGGCGGGGCCGCCGGCCGGCGCCGCTACGACTTCACTGACCGTCTGGGCCACGATCCGGCGCAGATCGACGTTGTCGGGCACCGTGATTGCCCCCCTCGGCCCGACGGCTGTGACGTCGGCACCGATCCGGGAGAGCCGGAAGACGCGGGTGTCGTCGCGGTCGCGGTCGTGGCCCACCAGGTACCAGCGGCCCCTCTCGGTTATCACGCCCCACGGCTCGACGGTGCGTTTGGTGTAGGGCTCGGCCCGCGATGGCCGGTGCGGGAACTGCACCGCCTGCCGGGAATCGATGGCCGACAACAGGATCCCGAGAACATCCTCTGACCCGCGCAGACCCGGCACCCCGGCCGGAGAGGCAATGGCCAGTAGGGTCCCTTTGTCGAAGGGATCGACGTCCACTCCGGCGGCCCGCAGCTTGAGCAGCGCGCCCTGGGTCGCGGTGATCAACTCGGGCGACTCCCACAATTGCGTAGCGACGGCCACCGCGGTCGCTTCATCCGGGGTCAGTTCGACCGGGGGCAGTGCGTAGGCGTCGCGGTTGATCCGGTAGCCCTCGGTGGGGTCCAGGACCGACACCCTGCCAACCTCAAGGGGGATGCCGAGGTCGCGCAGCTCGTTCTTGTCGCGCTCGAACATCCGGGAGAACGCCTCAGCGCTGGGGCTGTCGGAATAACCCGCGACGCTGGACCTGATTTTGTCCGCCGTGATGAAGCCGCGGGTGGACAGCAGGGCGATGACCAGGTTTACCAGCCGTTCGACTTTCGAGGTCGCCACCCGTACAAGTTACATGCTGGCGATCAGCCGCTTGACCCGCTCGTCAACCGATCGGAACGGGTCCTTGCACAGCACGGTGCGCTGCGCCTGATCGTTGAGTTTGAGGTGCACCCAGTCGACGGTGAAGTCGCGCCCCGCCGCCTGCGCGGCGCTGATGAACTCGCCGCGCAGCCTCGCCCGGGTGGTCTGCGGCGGATGGTCCACGGCCTCGGCGATGTCCTCGTCGGTGGTGACGCGCGTCGCCAGACCCTTGCGCTGCAACAGATCGAAGACGCCGCGGCCCCGCTTGATGTCGTGATAAGCCAGATCCAGCTGGGCGATCTTCGGGTCGGACAGCTCCATGTTGTAGCGGTCCTGGTAGCGCTGGAACAGCTTGCGTTTGATCACCCAGTCGATCTCGGTGTCCACCTTGGCGAAGTCTTGGCTTTCGACGGCATCGAGCTGGCGGCCCCACAGATCGATGACCTGCTCAATCTGCGCGTCGGGCTCGCGGGTCTGCATGTGCTCAACGGCGCGGGTGTAGTACTCGCGCTGGATGTCCAGCGCGCTGGCCTGACGCCCACCGGCGAGCCGCACTGGCCGACGCCCGGTGACGTCGTGGCTGACTTCGCGGATGGCGCGGATGGGATTGTCCAGCGAGAAGTCCCGGAACGGGACACCGGCTTCGATCATTTCCAGCACGAGTGCGGCGGTGCCCACCTTGAGCATGGTGGTGGTCTCGCACATGTTGGAGTCGCCGACGATGACGTGCAGCCGCCGGTACTTCTCGGCGTCGGCGTGCGGCTCGTCGCGGGTGTTGATGATCGGACGGCTGCGGGTGGTCGCCGAGGAGACACCCTCCCAGATGTGCTCGGCGCGCTGGGACAGGCAGAACGTCGCGGCCTTGGGCGTCTGCAGCACCTTGCCGGCCCCGCAGATCAGCTGGCGGGTGACCAGGAAGGGCAGCAGCACGTCAGAGATCCGGGAGAACTCACCGGCCCGCACGATCAGGTAGTTCTCGTGGCAGCCGTAGGAGTTGCCGGCCGAATCCGTGTTGTTCTTGAACAGGTAGATGTCGCCGCCGATGCCCTCGTCGGCAAGCCGCTGCTCGGCGTCCACGAGCAGGTCTTCCAGCACCCACTCACCGGCGCGGTCGTGGGTAACCAGCTGCACCAGGCTGTCGCACTCGGCGGTTGCGTACTCCGGATGGCTGCCCACGTCGAGGTAGAGGCGCGCGCCGTTACGCAGGAAAACATTCGAGCTGCGGCCCCACGACACCACCCGGCGGAACAGGTAGCGGGCTACTTCGTCCGGGCTGAGCCGTCGGTGACCGTGAAATGTGCAGGTGACACCGAACTCGGTCTCGATGCCCATGATTCGCCGCTGCACACAATCGAGGGTACTGGTTGTCTGACGGTGGCGGTGGGCAGCCGCGCCTAATCGGCCGATTCGCCGTTAGATTCGGGCTCCCCGGAATCGGGTGACTCCGGTTCCTCGAGCAGCGTTTCCAGGGTGGCGCGGTTGATCCGCCGAAACGCTCGCCGCGGCCGATTGGCGTCCAGAATGGCGACTTCGAGGCTGGCCACCCCTACCGACGATTGACCGTTGCCCGCGGTATCGGCACTGCCCGCGCGCAGCGCTTCCACCGCGATATGCAGAGCGTCGTGCAAATCGGCGTTCTCGGCGTAGGAGTCCTTGAGCGCGGTGACGATCGGCTCCGTGGTGCCGCCCATGACCACAAAATGCGGCTCGTCGGCGATCGATCCGTCATACGTGATCCGATAGAGCTCAGGTGGTTTCGTCTCGCCGAAGTGTGCGACCTCGGCCACACACAGTTCGACCTCGTACGGCTTGGCCTGCTCGGTGAAGATGCTGCCCAGCGTCTGCGCATACACGTAGGCCAGCTGCCGGCCGGTGACGTCGCGGCGGTCGTAGGCGTAGCCGCGGGTGTCGGCGAATTGGATGCCACCGCGGCGCAGATTGTCGAATTCATTGAACTTGCCCGCGGCGGCGAAGCCCACGCGGTCGTACAGCTCGCTGATCTTCTGTAGTGACCGCGACGGGTTCTCGGCGACGAACAGCACACCACCGGAGTAGGCCAGCGCGACCACACTGCGGCCCCGCGCGATGCCCTTGCGCGCGAGCTCGCTGCGCTCCCGCATGGCCTGCTCGGGCGAAATGAAATACGGGAAGCTCACTTCTCACCCCGCGGCTCGCCGTCGGGGCCGAACGTTTCAGGGCGCGTGCGGCTTTCGATGACTTCACGAGCCAATTCGGCGATCCGGCTTTCGGGCACCTCGGCCGCCCCGTCGGCGCCGATGGTGACCGCCGTGGGATAGATACCGCGGACCAGGTCCGGTCCGCCGGTGGCCGAATCGTCGTCGGCGGCGTCGTAGAGCGCCTCGACCGCGACCCGCACCGCGGAATCGGCGTCGCTGACTTGCGAATACAACTTCTTGATTGACGACTTGGCGAAAATCGATCCGGACCCCACCGACTGGTAGCCCTCTTCCTCGATGTTCCAGCCGCCGGCCGCGTCGAACGAGACGATGCGGCCCGCGTTATCGGGATCCGATGCGTGGATGTCGTAGCCGGCCAGCAGCGGTACCGCCACGAACCCCTGCAGCGCGGCCCCCAGGTTGCCGCGCACCATGATCGCGAGCCTGTTGACCTTGCCGGCAAAGGTGAGCGGCACGCCTTCGAGCTTCTCGTAGTGCTCGAGCTCGACCGCATACAGGCGGGCGAACTCGACGGCGATGGCCGCAGTGCCCGCGATGCCGGTGGCGGTGTAGTCGTCGGTGATGTACACCTTGCGCACGTCGCGCCCGGCGATCATGTTGCCCTGCGTCGAGCGCCGGTCACCGGCGATGAGGACACCGCCGGGGTATTTCAACGCGACAATCGTGGTTCCGTGCGGTAACTGCGCGCTAGCACTGCCCGGCTGTGCGCCGCCGCCGAGGTTTGGTGGTAGCAACTCCGGCGCCTGGCGGCGCAGGAGCTCAGCGAATGAGGATTGGTTTATGTCGGGGGCACCGGGAAATGCCGAGTTAGTGGCCAGGCGATCAGAGAACGACCAGGTCACTGTCCGCCCTTTTGGACATACGCGCGGACGAAGTCTTCGGCGTTCTCCTCAAGGACGTCATCAATCTCGTCGAGCAGATCGTCGGTCTCCTCGGCCAGCTTCTCGCGACGCTCCTGGCCCCCGGCCGCGACATCAGCGAATTCGTCTTCATCGCCGCCACCACCGCCACCCTTGGTCTGTTCCTGCGCCATCGCCGCCTCCTGCGTCGTCCGGTCTGTGTGTCTACCCTACCGGTCAACCCCGACGTTTCCCGGCGAACGCTGCTCACCGGGTCAGTTGTTCTACCAGCTCCACAGCACTGTTAACCGAGTCCAGCAGCGCTCCCACGTGTGCCTTACTGCCACGCAGCGGCTCCAGCGTGGGGATGCGAACCAGCGAATCGCCACCCAGGTCGAAGATCACCGAGTCCCAGCTGGCTGCGGCGATGTCGGCGCCGAACCTGCGCAAACATTCGCCGCGGAAGTACGCGCGAGTGTCCGTCGGTGGGTTGTCGACGGCACTGAGCACCTGTTGCTCGGTGACCAGACGCTTCATCGAGCCGCGCGCGACCAGCCGGTTGTACAGACCTTTGTCCAGCCGGACATCCGAATATTGCAGATCAACGAGGTGCAAACGCGGCGCCGACCAGCTCAGGTTCTCCCGGTGCCGGAAACCTTCGAGCATTCGCAGCTTGGCCGGCCAGTCCAACAGCTCGGCGCACTCCATCGGGTCACGCTCAAGCAGGTCGAGCACATGTGCCCACGTCTCCACGACGTCGGCCGCGCGCGGGTCTGGGTCGCGGCTGTCGACCAACTTCGCCACCCGGTCAAGGTAGATCCGTTGCAGCGCAAGGCCGGTCAGTTCGCGACCGTCAACCAAGGCAACGGCGACCCGTAGCGACGGATCGCGACTGATCGCGTGGACCGCACTCACCGGCCGCGCCAACATCAGATCGGACAGGTCGATCCCGTGCGCGGGACCTTCCTCGATCAGGTCCAGTACCAGTGCCGTGGTGCCCAGCTTCAGATAGGTCGACGTCTCGGCGAGGTTGGCATCGCCGATGATGACGTGCAGCCGCCGGTACCTGTCGGCATCGGCGTGCGGCTCGTCGCGGGTATTGATGATGCCGCGTTTAAGTGTGGTCTCCAGCCCCACCTCGACCTCGATGTAGTCGGAGCGCTGGGAAAGCTGGAAGCCGGCCTCGTCGCCGGAGGGCCCGACGCCCACCCGGCCCGAGCCCGTGATCACCTGCCGGGACACCAGGAACGGGGTGAGCCCGGCGATGATGGCCGAGAACGGCGTCTGCCGCGACATCAGGTAGTTCTCGTGTGTCCCGTAGGAGGCGCCTTTGCCGTCGACGTTGTTCTTGTACAGCTGTAATTTCGCTGCCCCGGGAACGCTGGCGACGTGCCGGGCCGCGGCCTCCATCACACGCTCGCCCGCTTTGTCCCAGATCACCGCATCCAGCGGGTCGGTGCACTCGGGCGCGGCGTATTCGGGGTGAGCGTGGTCGACGTAGAGCCGGGCGCCGTTGGTCAGGATCATGTTGGCGGCGCCGACCTCGTCGGCGTCGACCACCGGCGGCGGGCCGGCCGAACGACTCAGGTCGAATCCGCGGGCGTCCCGCAACGGCGATTCCACCTCGTAGTCCCAGCGGGTGCGTTTGGCGCGCTGAATGCCGGCGGCGGCGGCATAGGCCAGCACCGCCTGCGTCGAGGTCAGGATCGGGTTGGCGGTCGGGTCCGACGGCGACGAAATGCCGTACTCGACCTCCGTCCCGATAATCCGTTGCATGCCTTAAGACTAGGCCGGTCAACGACGCGGCCCGCCCGCGGCCCGAACCCCGGAGATTCTGCGGGCGACGGCTGCAAGACGCCCCCGTCGCCGCGAAACTGCAACTAGCGACGCATTTCGCGAGTAAACCCGTCGGTAGTTGCAGTTTCGCGGCTCAAATACGGTGTCTTGGTGAGCGCTGTGCGCGCCGCGGTCCTGAAAGGAACCCATCGTGGGCGAGCTCGCGCTCGTTACCGGAGCCACCTCGGGGATCGGCGGGGCATACGCCGAACGGCTGGCCGCCGACGGCTATGACCTGGTGGTCGTGGGCAGGCGCGAGGAACGTTTGGCGGAGTTCGCCGACACGCACCCCGAAGTGAAGGTCCGAACCGTGGTCGCGGACCTTTCCACCAGCGACGATGTCGACCGGGTTGCCGAAATCTGTGCCCTCGAGCCGCTGACTCTGCTGGTGAACAACGCCGGGGTCGCGCACTACATGCCGCTGGCCGATCTGCCGGCTGGCAAAGCCGCGGAACTCGTGAACGTGAAGGTCCTCGCCCCCACGATGCTCGCTCGCGCCGCAGTCGGCGGGATGCTGGAACGCGGCGCAGGCACGATCATCAACGTGGCGGGCATGATTGCCTTCAGCGGGCCGGCCCCGCACTCCCAGCTGCCTCGCCGCGTCGTCTACACAGGCACCCTGGCCTACCTCGTCGCGATGTCTCAGACCCTCAGCGCGGAGTTAGAAGGGACCGGGATTGCCGTGCAGGTAGTTTGCCCCGGCGTGGTGGCGACCGAGTTCCACGAGCGTCAGGGCCTGGACCTCAGCGCGGTACCCCGGATGAGCGCCGACGACGTCGTCACGGCCAGCTTGCGCGGCCTGCAGTTGGGCGAGACCGTCTGCGCTCCCGGCGTCGAGAACGCGAGCCTGCTGGACGCAGTCTTTAGCCGCCTTCGGGGCGCAAAGCCCCGAACTGGCCCAGCGCTACCGCGACTGAACCACCACGCGGCCTCGCCCCGCTGATCGATGACCTGCGCACCACCTTGGTCGCGCGCAATCGCTACCGCGGTGTCGTCGCGGCAGGCGCGTCCGACGTTGACGCCGCCGTGGTCGGCGATTAATTTCACCCCGGTGACCGATCAGACGACCGACCTGTCGGGGAAGCGTTACGGCGAAGTGCTTCTCGTGACCCCGGGCGATGCGGGTCCCCAGGCGACGGTCTACAACAGCTTTCCGCTCAACGATTGTCCCGCCGAGCTTTGGTCTGCGCTCGACCCGCAAGCGATCGCCACCGAAAACGCGGCGGCCGCAGCGTTACTCAATGGTCCCCGCTACTGGCTGATGAACGCCATCGAAAAAACGCCCCAAGGCCCGCGGGTGACGAAGACCTTCGGCGGGATCGAGATGATCCAGCAGGCCACCGTCCTGCTGTCCTCGATGAACCCCGCCCCCTACAGCGTCAACGAAGTGAGCCGTCATACGGTTTTCGTCTTCAACGCCGGCGAACAGGTCTACGAACTCATCGATCCCGACGGACAGCGCTGGGTCATGCAGAGCTGGAGCCAGGTCGCGGACCCCAAATTGTCGCGCGCCGACCTGCCCGGCCTTGCCAGCCGGCTCAACCTGCCGACCGGATGGACCTACCGGCCGCGCGTGCTCACCGACACGCTGCGCGTAGACACCACAACCCGCCCGGCCCACGTCACCCAGGACGACTTGACGAACAGCTACTCGCTGGAGGTCTGAACGCGATTCGATATCCAGCTGCGGTGCCGGACGGCGGCCTGCGCCGAAACATAAGCCACGCACACCGCCAACGGCGTGTCGTGTGCGTGGTTTATGTGTCGCGCTGGCGGACCAGCCCTACAGGTACTGACCCAGGTTCGATTCGGTGTCGATGGCCCGCGAGGCGCTCGACGACTTGCCGGTGACCAGCGTGCGGATGTAGACGATCCGCTCACCCTTCTTGCCCGAGATCCGCGCCCAGTCATCGGGGTTGGTGGTGTTGGGCAGATCCTCGTTCTCGGCGAACTCGTCGACGATCGAGTCGAGCAGATGCTGAATGCGCAAGCCATGTTGACCGGTTTCCAGCACCGACTTGATGGCGTTCTTCTTCGCCCGGTCGACGACGTTCTGGATCATCGCCCCGGAGTTGAAGTCCTTGAAGTACATGACTTCCTTGTCACCGTTGGCATAGGTGACCTCCAGGAACCTGTTGTCGTCGATCTCGGCGTACATCCGGTCGACGACCTTTTCGATCATCCCCTGGATGCACGCCCCACGGTCACCATCGAACTCGGCGATGTCATCGGCGTGCACCGGCAACGTCTCGACCAAGTACTTGGAGAAGATGTCTTGTGCCGCTTCGGCATCGGGCCGCTCGATCTTGATCTTCACGTCCAGGCGGCCGGGCCGCAGGATCGCGGGGTCGATCATGTCCTCGCGGTTCGAGGCGCCGATCACGATGACGTTCTCGAGTCCCTCCACCCCGTCGATCTCGCTCAGCAACTGCGGGACCACGGTGGTCTCGACATCCGAGGAGACCCCGGTGCCGCGGGTGCGGAAGATCGAGTCCATCTCGTCGAAGAACACGATCACCGGCGTTCCTTCCGACGCCTTCTCACGGGCGCGCTGGAAGATCAGCCGGATGTGCCGCTCGGTCTCACCGACGAACTTGTTCAGCAGCTCAGGGCCCTTGATGTTCAAGAAGTAGGACTTGGCCTCGCGGGCGTCGTCGCCGCGGACCTCAGCCATCTTCTTGGCCAACGAGTTGGCCACGGCCTTCGCGATCAATGTCTTACCGCAGCCGGGCGGGCCGTAGAGCAACACACCTTTCGGCGGGCGCAGCGCATATTCGCGGTACAGGTCCTTGTGCAGGAAGGGCAGCTCCACAGCGTCGCGGATCTGCTCGATCTGCCGGGTCAGGCCGCCGATGTCCTGGTAGCTGACATCCGGCACCTCTTCCAGCACCAGGTCTTCGACCTCGGCCTTGGGGATGCGCTCGAAGGCGTAGCCGGCTTTGGTGTCTACCAGCAACGAGTCGCCGGGCCGCAGCCTGCGCGGCTTGGTGTCATCGTTGTTCGGGTCGCGCACACCCTCCGGCAAATCCTCGGCCACCAGCGGCTCGGCCAGCCAGACGATGCGTTCCTCGTCGGCGTGGCCGACGACCAGCGCCCGGTGACCGTCGGACAGGACCTCACGCAAGGTGGATATCTCGCCCACCGATTCGAAGGTGCCAGCTTCGACGACGGTCAGGGCTTCGTTGAGCCGGACCGTTTGCCCCTTCCGCAGCGATGCCAGCTCGATATTCGGCGAGCAGGTCAGCCGCATCTTGCGGCCAGACGTAAACACATCGACGGTTTCGTCGTCGTGCGCGAACAGCAGAACGCCATACCCACTGGGCGGCTGCCCAAGCCGGTCGACTTCTTCGCGGAGCGCCAACAGTTGCTGACGCGCTTCCTTAAGAGTTTCCATTAATTTGGAATTGCGAGCCGCAAGTGAGTCGATTCGCGCTTCGAGCTGATGTACATCGCGCGCCGACCTTGCGCCACCGTGCGACTCGGCCACATGCTCGATTTGCTCACGCAACACTGCTGCCTCACGGCGCAGCTCTTCCAATTCGGCAGCATCGTCGCTGGACATACTCGATTCGCGGGGGGTACCGAATGCTTCAGAACGCTCTGAGTCACCCATGGTTGCGCTCCTTTCCCACACCAGGAATTGGTGCGGCGGATGCTTCAACGCTACCGGCGATTGGCGATTCATGTGCGCAACCAAATGCTCTGGAAAAGTTAAGATCGTGATCTCGCTGGTAACCTCCCCTTTGAGTCGGAGTGATCGAAAGGGCAGGCGTGATCGGAAAATCCCACTCCACGGGTCGGTCCCGATACCTGTTCTTGGCGTTGAGTTCAGCCGCAGCCGCGGCCGCGATCGGACTCTCGGGATGTTCGCCCGGCGAGTCGAAAACTTCGCCGCCGGCCGCACCAGCAGCGCCAGGCGCCGCAAGTCCGGTGGCGGCTCCCCCGACCGTTGCCCTGCCCTCGCCTGACGCCCTCACCGACGTGCTGACTCGACTGGCCGACCCCAACGTCCCAGGCATCAACAAGTTGAACCTGGTCGAAGGCGCAACCCCGGAAAGTGCTGCCACGCTGGACAAATTCATCAACGCGTTGCGGGATAACGGCTACCTGCCGATCGCCTTCGTGGCAAACAACGTCGCGTGGTCGGACAAGAGTCCCCCCGATGCGGCGGCCACCATCACGGTCAACACGGCCCGCGGGAATAGCGGCAAATTCACCTTCCCGATGGAGTTCGTACCGTTCCAGGGGGGCTGGCAGCTTTCCCGGAAGACCGGGGACATGTTATTGGCCCTGGGCAACTCACCCGCTGCGAGTGCTCCCGCCCCCGAACCGGCTCCGCCCACTTCGGCTCGCCCTGGCGGCTGACCTGCGGGATGTG
>Ga0302196_10004130_pt1 | contig 13221 bp, 9 predicted proteins | sample II_Bog_N1_3_FD_198794 | JGI IMG/M metagenome (GOLD analysis project Ga0302196, IMG submission 198794) | Peat permafrost microbial communities from Stordalen Mire near Abisko, Sweden - II_Bog_N1_3 | ecosystem: Environmental > Terrestrial > Soil > Wetlands > Peat | place: Sweden: Abisko, Stordalen...
TCATCCCAAGCCGGCGCATTGTCGTAGGTGCGGTTGAACACCGTCCCGTCCTGCACGTCGCGCCAAACGTAGGAGCCCGACAAGGTGAGCGAGCCAGGCTCGAAGTGCCAAGTGTAGGCCATATTGAAGGCCAGCTTGTTCAACGGCGCCTGCGGCAGCGGGTTGCCCTTGACGCTCTGGTCGCGGGTGCCGCCGGCGTATTGGCCCGGGAACGGGTTTGCGCCTTTCGCCACCGCGTCCGGGTCGTTGGTGTCGACTTCACACAGGTTGTTGGTGGCGGCCGGGGTGAACACGGCCGAAGACGAGCCAGGCGTCCCCGCAATGCTACCCGAACAGCCGGTCTCGATCGCCGTGTAGTCGTAGGAGTAGGTGAAGGTGAGAAGCAGGTCGGTGACCGGCGTCCAGTCGCCTTCGAATTCGATACCGGTCGAGACCGATTTCGGCACGTTGATGAACTGTGACGTGGTCAAGCCGCCGACCGCCACCGAGATCGGCAGCTGCAGGTTATCATAGTCATAGTAGAAGGCGGCGATATCGATGCTGGCGACGTGGCCGAACGCCTGCTTGTAACCCACTTCGTAGTCGTTGATGTCCTCAGGGCCGACCTCGGGATTGGCGCTGTCATAGCCGGCGTTGAAAGTGAGTTCTTCGTAGCCGCGGTTGTACCGCGCATACACGAAGATGTCCGGCGTCGGCGTCCATTCCGCGCCGGCGCCGCCGGTGAGAGCCCCGGACGCGCCGCCGAGACCGCGCACTTCCAGGCCGGTGTTCGGATTGACGGTGCCGATGCTGGTGACGCCGGGGGCCAGTTTGCCCGAATAACAGGAGGGCGAGACGCCCGCGACGCCGATGCCCGTCGGGCAGGTGAGGCCCAGGGTGTCGTCCAGCGACGGTGTCGCGGCGCCGTAGTAGGGCGCCAGGCCGTCGATGACCGCGTTACTGAACACCACGTAGCGCGCTTCTTCCGTACCGGCCTTGTAGTCCTCGGTGTAACGCATATTGCCGGTCAGCTTGAAGTCATCACTGATCTTCCAGGACACCTGGCCATATGCGGCGATGCTGTCCTGAGAAATCTGGTAGTTCTGCACGAACAGATCGCGGTTCGGGTTCGGCGCGGCGAGCGTGCCGAAGTTGGCGCTGAACGGCGTCGGCAGCGTCGTGTAGGCGTTCCCGACGTTGGGCTGATCCGGCGCATTCAGGATGATCGGGTTCGAGTAGTGCTGGAAGTAATAGTATAGGCCGCCGATCCATTGGAACGGACCGTTGTCCGTCGACTGGAACGAGAACTCATGGCTGGTCCACCAGTCGTCCTCGATATATTGCAGGTGCGCCAGCGGGTTGATCACCAGGTTGCTCGCCGGGGGCAGCGACGCTCCAAGGAACGGGGCCGCCGTGGGGCAATTGTACCCGCCGAGGCCATAAGCCGTCAGAGCAACGCAAGGAACGGTGCTGCCTGGCAGCGTGAAGCTGGTGACGTCCGTGTCGGGCTCGGCGAAGTTCAAGTTGTAGTTATAGCCCTGGAAGCCGCCGATGTACCGGAAGTCAACGGTCGGGAAGTGGTAGGTGAAGATGTAGTTGACGTCGTCATAACCCTTCAGGGTGTCTGTCCGCGGCTGGGTCGCGGAGAAGTTGTTCGGATTGGTTTGCGACGGATTGTTGAGGATGCCCGGCGTCAAAAGCGTGGTGTCGCCGACGATCGGCAGGAGCTGCCCGTACGAAGGGCTCAACTTGTTTCCCGCGGCGGCGGTCGCCGCCGCCAGCGCCGCCGCGCCGGGTGCGCCCGCCAGACCCGCATAGCCATAGTTCGGGTTCACGAACAGGCCCGCGCCGGCATAGTCGTTGGCGTCGGTGAGGTTGGTCTCGTCCCAGCTGCCGCCCGAATAGCCGTTCCGAGCGCCCGCGTCGCCGCGGTTGTTCCAGCCGGCGAAGAAGCCGCGCAGCCAGAATTCGGTGTTGTCATTGGGCTTCGCGTCGATCTGGCCCTCGATGTAGTACTCGTTGATCTCATTGCCTTCCGACGGGCCGCCGGCGACGTTCTTATAGAAGCCCTGGGTCTGCTGGTTGTCGTAGGCGGCGAGGCGGACATCCAGGCCCGGCGTCACCTGCCCGGAGACGGCGCCCTGCAGCTCATAGGCGCCAAAGTTGCCGACGCTGGCGCGCACTTCGCCGTACGGCTCGTCGGTCGGGCGTACCGAGATCATGTCGATCGAGCCGCCGTCGGCGTTGCGGCCGCCGACGTTCTGCGGACCGCGCTCAATCTGCTCCTGGGTCAGGAACAGGGAGGACTTGTCCAACTGGTAGGGAGAATAGACGTAGAATTCGTCTTCGTAGGCGGCGATCCGGGCCGTGTCGGTGACGCTGATCGACTGGCGGCCGACGCCGCGGATGTAGGCGTGGACGTTGCCCGGGTCATAGACGAAACCCGGAGCAAAGTTGGTGACGTCCTGCACCGAGTTGATGCCGATGAGGTCGCGCTTGGCGGCGGTGAACACCGACACGGCGACTGGCACCTTTTGCAGGTTCTGCTCGCGACGTTCGGCGACCACGACAATGTCGGTGACCGTGGTCGTGCTCTGGCTGGAGTCGGCCGCCGCCGCGGTCGCTGTCGCCGCGAGCGCACCCCCCGCGCTAAGGCTCAGGCTCAACGCGCCGGCAGCGCAAGACAGCAGCAGAATGGATTTAGTCATTTCGCCTCCCAGGCCCGCCGTTCGGCGACAAGCCAATCGTTAATTGGTCGGAACTTTGCAGCAGATCATCGACCGACCGCGTCGCCGGAAGCTGTGGTAAATTCCCCGGCCCGTCAATCGCTGTCTGACAAGTCCGCAATGTCCGTAGCTTAGGTGTGGGCGAGAAACAACAGTCGCGACCCAAGACTTACCAAATTCCGGATAACGCCATTACGCCGGGTCAATAGGCTACCGCGGTCAAGTCGGCGTCTAATGACCGACCAGTGGTCGGCCGCATACCGGGTTAATGATGAATTCTAGAGCAGACCGAAGGCATTGTGGCCCTTGCGGCGCCGTTCGGCCTCCGGCGCGGCCATTCGAGGACCGAATGGTCGCGCTTGGGTCTCAAAACAACTTGCCCGGCGCAGAAGAGTTCAGGGGTTGAGTCGGCGGTCGCGCCGAATGGGTCCGATTTCAGGCGGAGAACGGATAGGGCGTGATCGACTTGGTGAAGTCGTCCACCAGCAGCGTCCGGTTCAGCGGCTCGGCGGCGCGTTGCGGACAGGCGGGCCGTTCGCAGACCCGGCAGGCCGGTCCGATCTCGGTGACCTGCGGGTCGGCCAGGTCGATGCCCCGGGAATAGATCAGCCGCGGCGCGTACTTCAGCTCGCAGCCCAGCCCGATCGCCAGTCCCGCGTCCTCGTCGCCATAGGGACCGGAGATCCGCGGCGCGGTGCGCGCCAGGGTGAAGAAGCGCGATCCGTCCGGCGTCTCGACCACCTGGGTGAGCACCCGGCCGGGCGTGCGGAACGCCTCGTGGATTCGCCAGCGGGGGCAAGACCCGCCGAAACGGGAGAACGGGAACGCGGCCCCGGCGAACCGTTTGGATATGTTGCCGGCGGAATCCACCCTCAGCATGAAGAACGGCACACCCCGCGAGGCGGGCCGCGAGAGCGTGGTCAGGCGGTGGCAGACCTGCTCGAAACCGGCGCCGAAACGGCCGCCGATCAGCTCGATGTCGTGGCCGGTGCGCTCGCAGGCTTCGCGGAAGGCCTCGTAGGGCATCAGCATCGCCGCGGCGAGATAGTTGGCCAGCGACACCTTCAGCAGTCTGCGGGTGGGCCCGTCCGGCGGAGCGGCCCGCTCGACCAGGGCGACCAGGCTCGCGTCATGCTCGGTCATCGCCAGCTGGTAGGCGATGGCGAAGGCCCGCCCCGGCGCGGCCAGCATCTCCGACAGCATCAACCGGCGCCGATGGTGGTCGTACCGGCGGATCGAGTCGGGCAACAGCTCCAGCGGCACCACCCGCACCTGGATCCCGTGCCGGTCGGCCAGGCGCTGGCGAGCGGCGACGGCGAAGTCTTGCGGCTCGGCCTTAAGCTCGGCGGCCAGGGCCTCCCCGGCCTCGTCGAGCTCGGGGAAAAAGTTTCGCTGGCCCTGAATGTAATCACGCACCCAGTCGGAGGGCGTCAGCGACAGGCCCTCGCCTCCGTCCTCGGCCCGGGGCAGGGCGCCCAGGTCGGCCAACCGCCGGCGGTCCGCGTAGGCGCGGTAGAGCCGCACGATCGCATCGGCGATGGCCGGTGCGTTCTCCGCCACCTCGGCCGTCTCGTGGTGGGCGACGCCGAGGTCGCGGAACATTGGATCGGCGAACACCTCGGCCAGATCCCGGGCGCCGGCGGCGTCCTGGTCGACCGAGAGGATCCTGATGTCGATGTCGTAGGCCTCGGCCAGGCGCAGCAGCACTTGGGCGGTCACCGGACGCTGATTGCGCTCCAGCAGATTGAAATAGCTGGGTGAGACGCCGAGATCCTCGGCCATTCGGGTCTGAGTCAGGCCCAGCTCCCGCCGCAGGCGCCTAAGGCGCGGCCCGAGGAAGAGCTTGCGTTCCGGCGCTTGGGCCATCCGCCTTGCCTGTCACAAATTCACAGGTGTGACAATGTCGTACTATGACAAAATTGCATTTTCCTGGGCATGTTCTTCTATCTTCAGGATTCGCCGACTCCTAATGGTCAAATCCACACAAGCGTTTCTCCGGGAGGAAACGCGCAGCCAATAGAGTTGACTGGCGGGGGCATGCGCCCCCGCCTTTTTTATCCGGCTGCGGGCAGGCCTGCCCGGGCCGTCTCTTCGGGCTAAGCGCGTGGGACCTGCACCCAGGCCGCGGTGAGCGAGCGCAGGAACGCATCCGAGCCGCCAAGCTGGATGCTTCCCGGCGGCAGGCCGAGCACCCGATCGACCGTCGCCTCCTCGGCCCGGATTCGCCGGACGATCATCGCCGTCGCCCCTTCGACATCGCCGGCCTCGGCGGCCGCCATCGCCTCGACGATCAGCAACCGACGGCTCTCGCCCAGCCACAGCAGCGCCTCGGCGGCGATGCCCTCGTCGGCGACGTCGAACACGCCCTCGGCCACCCCGTCGGCAATGATGGCGGTCAGGGCGGGGGCCATCGCCTGGAACACCGCGGCGACGATGCGATGGTAGAGCACCGCGTTGTCGGGCCGCAGCAGCACAGCGAACATGACCCGCAGCTCGGCGAGGTTCTCCGCCTTCCACTCCCGGCCCATCGCCAGCAGCGTGTTCAGCCGTTGAAGCGCGCTCAAGGCCCCGTCGTCCTGCACCGCCCGAACGGTCGCCAGCGCCTGTTCTGCGTAGCGCCCGGCGATCGCCGCGAGCAGGTCCTCCTTGGCCCGGAAGTGATGATAGAACGCGCCCTTGGAGAGATTTGCGGCTTCGATCACGTCGTTGATGGTGGTGCGCTCATAGCCCTTGGCCAGGAACAAGCCCTGCGCGCAGTCGATCAGCTCGGCCCGGCGCACGGCCGCCGCCTTGATCACCCGCGTTCGCGGCGCCTCGGTCACCATGTCCGGTTCCGGCAACTTGCCTCCTGGTCGGTCCCGCTTGTAGACCGACCGTCGGTCTGTTAGGTGTGCCCCGCGTTCGACGAAAAGGCAAGCCCATGCGAACGGCGCCGATGCCACTGCTGCTGGTGTTGAGCTTCGCCGGGCCGGCGCTGGCCGCCCCCGACGCCGACACTCTCTTAAAGCAGACCTACGACAACTACCGCTCCACCAGTTCGCAGACGACGGTGGCCATGACCATCCACCGGCCGACCTGGGAGCGGAGTCTGCAGATGAAGGCCTGGACCCGGGGCGAAAGCGACGCCCTGGTGCGATTCACCGGCCCGGCCAAGGACGCCGGCAATGCGACGCTGAAGCTCGGCCAGCAGACCTGGGTCTACAATCCCAAGCTCAACCAGGTGATCCAGCTGCCCGCCAGCATGATGAGCCAGTCGTGGATGGGCTCGGACTTCTCCTACAACGACCTCTCCAAGTCGGACGATCTGATCACCGACTACACCCACCGCATCGTCTCCTCCGGCCAGGACGGCGGCCACGCCACCTGGACCGTCGAGTCGGTCCCCAAGCCCGGCGCGCCGGTGGTGTGGGGCAAGGTGGACGTGACCGTCCGGGACGACTTCGTCATCACCGGCGAGACCTACTTCGATCAGGACATGAAGCCCGCCCGGCGGATGGCCACCAACAAGGTGGGCGTGCTCGGCGGCCGCACCTATCCGCTCAGCATGACCATGAGCCCGCTGGATCAGCCCGGCCAATGGACCCGGATCGAGACCTCCGACGGCAAGTTCAACGCCGCCGTGCCGGCTTACGTCTTCACGCTTTCGAACCTGCAGAATCCGAGACCGTGATGCTGGCGGCGCTGGCCTGGCGCAACCTCTGGCGACGTCCGCAGCGCACGGCGCTGAGCCTGGCCAGTATCGCCATCGTCACCGGCCTCCTGGTGTTCATGCTGTCGTTCCAGATCAGCGTCTACGACACCATGAAGGAAGGCACGCTGCGCATCTTCGACGGGTTCGCCGAGCTGCAGCCGGTGGGCTATGCCGACGATCCCGGCCTGGACAAGGCGATCGACGATCCCGGGGCTCTGGTCCACGAGGCGACGGCGATCCGGGGGGTTGCCGCCGCGGCTCCCAGGGTCAACACCTTCGCCATCCTGGCCAACGGACCGCGCAGCTATGGCGCGGCGGTGATCGGCGTCGATCCGGCCAGCGAAGCGAAGATCTCCTCGATCGCCGGGGCCATCCGCGTCGGCCGTTACCTGACCGCCGCCGATACCGACTCCGCCATCCTGGGCGACGTGCTGGCGGCCAATCTCAAGCTCGGGGTCGGCGGCAGGGTGACCCTGCTCGGCCAGGCGCGGGACGGATCGGTGGCCGCCGATGTGCTGACCGTGGTCGGCCTCTATCACAGCGGCGTGCCGGAGCTGGATCGCTCGATCCTGGAAATGCCGTTGGCGCGGGCGCAGGACACCTTCGCCATGGACGGCGCCGCCAACACCATCGCCGTCGGCGGGCCGACCCTGGCCGGCGTCGACCGCGCCCTGCCGGCGCTGCGCGCCATCGCAGGCCCGAGCAAGACCGCCGTGCTGAACTGGGAAGCGCTGGAGCCGGCGCTCAACGACGGCATCGAGCTGAAGTACGCCACTTCGATGCTGCTCTATCTGACCCTGGTGGCGGTGGTGGCCTTCATCATCCTCAACACCCTCTTGATGTCGGTGCTGGAGCGCACCCGGGAGTTCGGCACGCTGCTGGCCATGGGCATGCGGCCCGGCCAGATCGGCGCGATGATCTGGATCGAGCTGCTCGGCCTGGCGCTGCTCGGCTCGGCGATCGGGCTGGCGGTCGGCGGCGGCGCGACCCTCTGGCTGCAGCACACCGGCATCGTCATCCCCGGCATCGCCAAGCTGACCGCCCAGTTCGGCCTGCCCGAACGGCTCTATCCGCGCCTGACGCCGCTCAGCGCCCTGATCGGGCCCGGGGCGATCCTGGCGGCGATCCTGGTCGGCGGCCTCGTGCCCTATTTCCGCGTAGCCCGGCTCACCCCGGCGCTGGCGATGCGGGCGGCCTGAGCCGTGGGCGCTCTTTCGCTGCTGGCCCCGATCGCCTGGCGCAACCTGTGGCGCAACCCCCGGCGCACCTTCATCACGCTGGCGGTGGTGGCCACCGGCGTCTGGTCGATCCTCTCCTTCGACGTGATGTTCCGGGCCATCGCCGACGGCAGCCGCGAGGCGGCCCTGCGGCTGCTCACCGGCGAGGCGCAGGTCCATGCCCTCGGCTATCTCGACGACCCGGACATCTCCCGGCGACTGCCGGCCCCCAGCGGCGCACTGCTGGCGAGCCTCAACGGGCCGATGGTGGCCGGCTGGGCGGCGCGCGTGCGCGTGCCGGCGGTGGGGCAAAGCGAATACCGCACCCGGGCGGTCACCCTGGTCGGCGTCGATCCCACCGCCGAGCGTGAGGTCTCGGACGTGCCAACGGAGATCGGCGCCGGGCGCTATCTGCTAGGCCCAGGCGATGCTGGCGTGGTGATCGGCCGCGACCTCGCCGCGCGGCTGAAGACCCGGCTCGGCAAGCGGATCATCGTCATGGCCCAGGCCGCCGACGGCCATCTGGCCGAGACCGGCTTCGTCATCGTCGGCCTCTACGACAACACCCAGGGCGCCGAGGACGAGTTCGTGTTCACCGGCCTCACGCCCGCCCAGTCGATGCTGGGCGTCGGCGCCGATATCTCCGAGATCAGCTTCGACGCCGCCGGGACGGCTGGGCTGGACCGGGCGCTGGCCAGCGTCAAACAGGCCGCGCCGGGCGCCGATGTGCAGAGCTGGATGACCCTCGTGCCGCTCGCCTACACCATCGAGAGCTTCTCCCAAACCTACACGGCGATCTGGCTGGCGATCATGTTCGTGCTGATGGCCATCGGGATCGTCAACACCCAGTTGATGGCGGTGTTCGAGCGCACCCGGGAGTTCGGCCTGTTGCAGGCGTTGGGCATGCGGCCGGGGCTGGTTGTGCTGCTGGTGTCGATGGAATCGGCGCTGCTGATCGGCCTTGGCGTGGTGGTCGGCATCGGCCTGGCGCTGGCCACGGTGGCGCCGTTCACCCATGGCCTCGATCTCGGCTTCCTGGCCGCGGGGGCCGAGCTGGCGGGCGTCGGCCGGGTGCTCTACCCGCGGCTCGATCTCCACGACACGGTCACCTACAGCCTGATCGTCTGGGGGCTGGGGATCGTCGCGGCGCTGTGGCCGGCCCAGGCCGCCGCCAAGGCCAGTCCGGCCGCCGCCATGGCTCAGGCTTGAGGGGGACGAGAGCATGAACGCCATCATCCAGTGCCGCGGGGTGGAGAAGATCTACCGCCAGGGCGCCGTCGACGTGCCGGCCCTGCGCGGCGTCGACCTGGAGATCGGGGCGGGCGAATTCGCCACCCTCTCCGGGCCCTCCGGCTCGGGCAAGACCACCCTGCTCAGCCTGATCGGCGGCCTGGACCGACCCACCGCCGGCGAGATCGCCGTCGACGGCGCGCCGATGGGTCCGATGAGCGCCAACCAGCTGGCAGACCTGCGGCTGCACAAGATCGGCTTCGTGTTCCAGACCTACAGCCTGGTGCCGGTGCTGTCGGCGGCGGAGAACGTCGAGTTCATCCTGCAGCTGCTCGGCCAGCCGAAGGCCGAGCGTGCGGCGCGGGCGAAGCGGGTGCTGGGCGAAGTGGGCCTGGCCGGGCTCGAGGACCGCAGGCCAGCCCGACTCTCCGGCGGCCAGCAGCAGCGCGTCGCAGTCGCCCGGGCGCTGGCCCCGAAGCCGGCGATCGTGCTCGCCGACGAGCCCACCGCCAATCTCGACTCGCAGAACGCCGAGGAGCTGATCGCGCTGATGGCCCGCCTCAACGCCGCCTCCGGCGTCACCTTCCTGATCGCCACCCACGACTCCCGGGTGATCGCCCATTCCCGCCGCCAGATCGAGATGATCGACGGCAAGATCACCCGCGACGAGCCCGCGCTTGCGCCGGCCTGACAGGCCCGTCGTGCGTCCTTCGAGACGCCCGCTTCGCGGGCTCCTCAGGATGACGAAGCGAGGGGACGATAAAGAACATCGTCATGGTGAGGAGCGCTCGCCAGTGCGCGTCTCGAACCACGCAGGTCTCTTCGCCGCCTTCGCCTTGACTCTCCTCGCCCCTCCGGCCCTCGCCCAGAGCGACAACAACCTGCACGGCCGCGTGGAGGTGCAGGACGCCGGTCAGTTCACCGGCGCGGATAGCATCGAAGCGGCGCTGGGCGCCCGGGACAGCGACGAGGCGCTGGCCAACCTGCGCCTCACCTGGGAGCCAAGCTGGGGACCCTGGAGCCTGCAGCTGCACTATGTGGTCAGCGCCGAGAACGGGGTTGATGTCCGCCTCGCCCGAGCCGAGACTGGCCTCTTGCCGACGCCGCCGGCCACCTGGCTGCCGCTGACCGAGACTTTCGAAAACCATGGGAGCCTGCTGGCCACCCAGGGCATCGACCGCCTGGCCATCGGCTATTCGACGCCGGACTGGGTGGTGCGCCTCGGCCGCCAGGCGATCACCTGGGGCAGTGGCCTGGTGTTCCGGCCGATGGACCTGTTCGACCCGTTCTCGCCCAGCGCTACCGACACCGAATGGAAGCCCGGCGTCGACATGCTCTACGTCCAGCGTCTGTTTTCGGACGGTTCTGACGTGCAGCTGATCCTGGCGCCCCGGCCGGCGCGGGCGGGCGGCGCGCCCACCGCCGACGCCAGCTCGGCGGCGCTGCATTTTGAGACCACCCTCGCGGGCCACCAGACCACGTTTCTCTTCGCCCGTGACCACGGCGCCTGGGTGGGCGGCTTCGGGATCAACGGCGCGATCGGCGGGGCGACCTGGAACGTCGAACTGGTCCCGACCGTCGAGGACCACGGGCCGACCCGCGCTTCCGGCATCGCCAACATCAGCGACGCGGTGACCCTCTTCGGCCGCAACGCCACTGTCTTCGCGGAATATTTCCACAACGGCTTCGGCGCCGGCGGCGGCCAGTACAGCCTCACCACCCTGCCCCCGGACCTCACCGACCGCCTGGCCCGCGGCCAGCTGTTCGACACCCGCCGCGACTATCTCGCCGGCGGCCTGACCCTGGAGGTGAACCCGCTGCTCAACGTCAGCCCAACCCTGATCGCGGACCTCAACGACGGCAGCCTGTTCGTGCTCCTCGCAGCCACCTATTCCCTCAGCGACAACCTCAACCTCGTCGCCGGCGCCCAGGCCCCGATCGGCCGCGCCGGAACCGAATTCGGCGGCCTGCCGCTATCGTCGAGCGACCCGACCCTGCTCGCACCACCGGGTCAGCTCTACGTGCAGCTGCGGCGGTATTTTTGAGAGACCCCGGCAAAAAGTGCGGCTGATCAGCTCGGCCCAGACGCGATAGGTTGCAAAATAGGGCTTGAGCCGGAACCTGGGTCCGGCCCCATAGGTGGGCGTGTCCAACGGAGACGCCGAGTCGGATGAGCGAACGCCTCTTGAGTCCCAGCGAGACCGCGCGCCGCCTCGGCGTCGGTGCGCGGGCCTTGCGCCTGTATGAGCGCAGAGGTCTGGTACGCCCGGGGCGGACGCAAGCGGGTTGGCGTGTGTATGGCCCAAACGAGATAGAGCGCCTGCACCAGGTGCTGACGCTGAAGTCGCTCGGGCTGTCGCTGGCCCGCATCACCCAACTTCTCGACGGGCGAGTGGCGGACCTGCCGGCCCTCCTCGCCCTGCAGGATGATGTGCTCACCGCCCGCATCAACGACCTGCAACGAGCTCGCCAGTCGGTTCAAGCAGCCCGCAAGAAGGTCTCGCATGACAGCGGGCTCTCCCTGGACGACCTCATTGACCTCGTTAGGGAGACCACCATGTCCACGATGAACGAAGCCAGGCTGTCGGCCAGCGCCCACCAGGTGCTGCGCGACGCGATCGACCCTCAGCTACCGGGCCTCTACCGCGGCAAGGTGCGCGACAACTATGACCTGCCGGACGGGCGGCGCATCCTGGTCACCTCCGACCGCCTCTCGGCCTTCGACCGGGTGCTGTGCTGCGTCCCGTTCAAGGGCCAGGTGCTGAATGGGGTCGCCCGCTGGGCCTTCGAGCAAACCGCCGACCTCTGCCCCAACCACGTGCTGGACTACCCCGACCCGAACATCGTCGTCGGGCGGCGCCTCGAGATCCTGCCGGTGGAGATCGTCGTGCGCGGCTACTTGGCGGGCACGACCGGCACCTCGATTCTGACGATGTACCAGGCCGGCCGCCGGCAGATGTACGGCCAACAGTTGCCCGATGGGCTTAGCCCCAACCAGGCGCTCGAGACGCCGATCGTCACCCCCACCAGCAAAGCCGCCGACGGCGCTCATGACGAGCCGCTGACCGCGGGCGAGATTCTGGATCGCGGCCTGCTCAGCGAAGCCCAGTGGCGGCGGTTAAGCGAAACCGCCCTGGCCCTGTTCGCCCGGGGCCAGGCGCTGGCCGCCGAGCGCGGCCTGATCCTCGCAGACACCAAGTATGAGTTCGGCGTCGACGCCGAGGGCGTCATCCGCCTCGCCGACGAGATCCACACCCCTGATTCCAGCCGCTACTGGCGCGCGGACACCTATCTGCAGCGCCTCGCCGCCGGCGAGCCCCCGGACAGTTTCGACAAGGACGTGATCCGCACCTGGGTCGCCGCGCGATGTGACCCGTACAAGGATGATGTCCCGGAAATCCCGCCGGAGCTGGTCTGGAAGACTGCGCTGACCTACGTCGAGGCCCACGAGCGGATCACCGGGCGCGCGTTCGAGCCTCCCAGGCCTGCGCCGCCGGTGCACGAGCGCGTCATGGCGGCTCTCGGGGACTTCCACGGCCGTTGAGGTCCACGCGTCATCCCGGACGGGCGCCCGCGATCGTCAGGTCGCGCCTTAAGCCGCCGCCCACTCCTTAGGCACCGGCTGCGCGCGCTGGTTGGCCATGATACCGGCCCGACGGACCTTTTCCTCGTCGGTGATGGTGGCCGGGTCCTCGCGGAATTCCGGGCCCATGGCCATCGCCTTAGCCACCGCTGGCCGGGCCGCCATCGCGTCCAGCCAGCGCTTCACATTGGGAAATTCCTCGATGTCGAGGCCGCGCATCTGCCAGCTCACGCTCCACGGGTAGCAGATCATGTCGGCGATGGTGTACTCGCCCGCCGCCAGCCATTCCTTGCCGTGCAGACCGAGGTTCAAAACGCCGAACAGCCGGTGCGCCTCGTTGTCGAAGCGCTTGACGGCGTAGCTGAGGTCGCCGTTCTTCGCGTCCATGGCGGCGCGCCGAAAATGCCCCTGCTCGCCCAGCTTGGCGCCTTGGTTGGCGCCCTGCCACAGCACCCATTGGGCGACGTCGTATTTCTTGTGCGGTTCCTGGGGCCAGAATTTCCCCGACTTTTCCGCCAGATACATCATGATCGCGCCGGATTCGAAAATCGACAGCGGCGCACCGCCGCCCATCGGCTCGTCATCGATGATCGCCGGCATCCGGTTATTGGGGGCGATCTTCAGATAGTCCGGCGTGAATTGGTCGCCGCGGCCGATGTTGACCGGCGTGATCTTGTAGGGAATCTCAGCTTCTTCCAGCTGGATGATGATCTTCTTGCCGTTGCCGGTTGGCCAGAAATAGACGTCGATCATTGAAATCGCTCCGGTCTCAAAAAGTCGGCCCTGATCCAAGGA
>Ga0302196_10004141_pt1 | contig 13198 bp, 12 predicted proteins | sample II_Bog_N1_3_FD_198794 | JGI IMG/M metagenome (GOLD analysis project Ga0302196, IMG submission 198794) | Peat permafrost microbial communities from Stordalen Mire near Abisko, Sweden - II_Bog_N1_3 | ecosystem: Environmental > Terrestrial > Soil > Wetlands > Peat | place: Sweden: Abisko...
CGGCGCCGCGCCCGCCGGGCGGCTATCCGCCGGAGGCCTTCGAGATCGTCCCCGAGGCGGGGAGGCAGCCCGGCGACGTCCTGGTCGCCAAGCGCCAGTGGGGCGCCTTCTACGGCACCGACCTGGAGCTGCAGCTGCGCCGCCGCGGCGTGAAGACGATCATCATGGGCGGGATCGCGACCAACATCGGCGTCGAGTCGACGGCGCGGGCGGCCTTCGACCAGGGCTTCGCGCTCGTGTTCGCCGCGGACGCGATGACCACGATCTCGGCGGAGGCCCACGCCTTCTGCCTTGGGCTCACGTTCCCCCGGATGGGCCGCGTCCGCTCGACCGAGCAGATCCTCGCCGCCCTCGGCTGATTCAGGGTCCGGCCCGGGCGGCGATCGCCCGGGCGAAGGCGGCCACCACCTGCCGCTCGAGCCCCTCGAAGTACTCGATCGCGCGGGTGTCCCCGAGCGAGCGGGCGTAGTGCTGCAGCGGCTCCAGCAGCCACTTCTCGGTCGGGCTCAGGCCGGCCGTCAGCGTGCCGGCCGCCAGCTGCTGCTCGAGCCACTGCAGGCTCGAGGGCACGTGCGCGGCCGACGAGGCCTGGGAGGCCAGCGTCTCCCGGAAGACCTGCTCGGCCGACTCGTCCAGCCGGTAGACCCCGACCCCGCGGCCGACCTTCATCACGAACTCGACCAGCTCGCGGATCTGCGCGTGCCGCAGCGGCGAGCCGATCTCCGCAACCGTCATGACCCGGAAGCGCCCCTCGGCGTCGACCGCGGTCAGGAGCCCGACCACGTTCGAGGTCAGGTTCACCATCGCCTTGTTGAACTCGACCCGGGTCGGCGGCAGGTCGCCGGCGTCCTCAAACCAGCCGCCGAAGCCGCTCAGGAGCCGGACCGCCTCGGCCCGCGCCGCCTTGTCGCCGCCGGTCAGCAGGGTGCGGCCCGACGGCCCGGGACGGTAGACGGCGCCGGCGCCGCTCCCGCGGCGCAGCGCGGTCTGGATCGTCACCCCCCGCATCAGGCGGCCGACGATCCGCGGCATCACGGCGGGCCACAGGTCGGGCAGGCGCCCGAGGAGCGTCGCCTCCTCGAGGAGCTCGATGAAGGTCGAGCGCAGGCGCTGGAAGTAGATCCCGTTGGCGCAGAGGACGAGGAGCGGCAGCCGGGCGGTCCCGGCCTCCAGGCGGCCGGCGCGGTGCTCGGCCACGACGACGGCGACGAAGTCGACGACGACGTCGAAGAGCTGGTCGGGGTTCGTGCAGACGAGGATGACCCCGGGCAGCACCCCGCCGGCGGCGGCCTCGGGCAGCGTGCCGGCGAGCAGGTCGGCGAGCGGGACGGTGCGGGTCCCGGCGGCCGTCTCGGTCACGAGGACCGACTCGGCGCCCCAGCGCTCGCCGGGCTTGCGCAGCAGGAAGGCGGTCCGGCCCCCCGCGGGGTCGTTCGCCGTCAGGTGGTGGTGGAAGGCGACGCCGAGCGCGCCCAGGGAGAGGATACCGACGGGTGCTGGCGCGCGACCGGCCATCGGCTACTCGGACGGCAGCGAGGAGAGGACGGCCTTGGCCCGCTCGACCGGGGCGGCCTTCAGCAGCATGCGCATCCGGTTGCCGCTGCCGGCGCTGCTGCCGTAGGCGTAGTCGATGTTGACGCCGTTCTCGGCCAGGGCGCGGCAGAGCTCGGCCAGCCGGCCGGCCTGGTCCGGCAGCTCGAACTCGAAGACGTCGGCCTCGATCAGCTTGAGGCCGATGCCGGCCAGGACCTCGCGGGCCTGGGCCGGGTCGCTGGTCCGCAGCCGCACGACGCCCTGGTCGATGCTGTCGAGGACCGAGATGCCGTGGATGTTGATGCCGTGGCGGCCCAGCTCGGCCGCGGCCTTGTGCAGCGCGCCCGGCTGGTTCTCGAGGGCGATGGAAACCTGGCGGACCAATTCGAAGTGCATGGGGGCGGAGTCTTTCCCGCTTCGGCACCCCTGTCGAGCGAAGCGGCGCCTAGGACGCCAGCGGGCGCCGGCCGGCGAAGTGGACGGCGAGGGCGATCGCGGTGACGCCGAGGCAGAAGCCGGTCACCCCGGGCCACCGGGCCCAGGTCCAGGCGGCCGCCCCGAGGGCCGAGCCGGCGGCGCCGCCCGCGAAGCGGCCGACCATGTAGAGCGTGTTGAGGCGGGAGCGGGCCTCCGGGACGAGCGAGATCACCCGCACCTGGGCGGCGACCTGCACCGACTGGACCCCCAGGTCCATCAGCAGCACCCCGGCGACCAAGCCGGCCAGGGTCAGCCAGATGCTCATCGTGACGAAGGCGAGCGCCGTCAGGACGAGGGCCACGGCGACCGTGAAGCCGACCCCCTTCCGGTCGGAGAGGCGCCCGGCGAGCGGGGCGCCCGCCGCGCCGAGGACCCCGACCAAGCCGAACATCCCGGCGGCGGAGGCGCCGAGCCCGAAGTGCTCGGTCATCAGGAAGGAGAGCGTGGTCCAGAAGGCGCTGAAGGCCGCGAAGGTGAGGGCGCTGACCAGCGAGGCATTCCGGAGGGCGGGCTGGGTCCGCAGGAGCTCCAGCATCGAGTGCATCAGGCGGCCATAGGGCATCTGCAGCGCCGCCTTCTGGCGGGGGAGATTGGCGCGGAGGGCGAGGGCCAGGAGGAACATGAGGGCGGCCCCGGCCAGATAGACGACCCGCCAGCCGAAGTGGTCGGCGACGAAGCCCGCGAACACCCGCGCGAGCAGGATGCCGCAGAGGAGCCCGCTCATCAGGCTGCCGACCAGCTTGCCCCGCTCGCTCGCGGGCACCATGTCGGCCCCGAAGGGGATCAGGATCTGGGCGCTGATCGCCGTCAGCCCGACGCAGAGGTGGGCCGCGATCAGGACGGCCAGGTTGGGCGCGGCCGCGACGGCGAGGAGGCAGAGGGCGCACGCCAGCTCGAGGGCCACGACGAGGCGCCGCCGCTCCACCAGGTCGCCGAGCGGCAGGAAGAAGAGGAGCCCGGCGCCGTAGCCGACCTGGGCCGCGGTGGCGACGAGGCCCGCCTGCCAGGGCACGACGTGGAAGTAGGCGGCAAAATCCCCGAGCAGCGGCTGGTTGTAGTAGCCGCAAGCGACCGAGAGGCCGCAGGCGGTCGCCATCAGCCAGAGGAGGCCCGGCGACAGGGCGGCGTGTTCTGCAGACGGACGTTCCAAGCGTATGGCCATACCACCGGCCCCCGGATTTTTCCAGCCGCCACCCCGGTTCCCGCCGGATTCGTGCCGCCGCTTATGTGGCGCAGTAGCCGGGAAGGCACCGACTTCTGGCGTTGGGATAGACATTCCAGCCGTTCCGGCGCAACTTCGGACGATCGCCGCGGTCCCGGCCCCCCCCCGACCCAGTGACCCCATCATGAAGGAGTTTCCCTGCGGCCTCCGCCGCCTCCGCCGGGCCGCCCTCGTCGCGGCGGCTTTCGCCGGCCACCGGGTTTTCGCGCAGGACGCCCCGGCCGCCGCCGGCGAGCCGCCGACCCTGCTCCCGAAGATGACGGTCGTCGGGCAGCTCCTGAAGGACTACCCGATGTTCCCGAAGAAGGACGTCAAGCCGCCGGGGTTCTCCGACTCGAGCCCGCCGCTCGACCTCTTCTATCCGGGCCAGGCCTACAACGAGGGCGTGACCGAGGGGGACGCCACCGTGGGCGTCATGCTGGACGAGAAGGGGCGGCCGACCGACTTCCTGCTGCTCCGCTACACGAGGAAATACTTTGGCGACGCCCTCCTGGCGCAGGCCCGCCAGCAGGACTACGCCCCCCGGCGGGTCCAGGGGGTGGCCGTGCCCGGCCGGTTCAACTTCGGCTACCGGTTCGTGCCGACCTTCGTCCTGCCGATGAACAGCTTCAACGCCATCCAGCAGCGGACGGAGGCGATCGAGGGCGGCCCGCGGGTGCAGTACGAGCCCCATTTGGAGCGCGAGCTGGACGGGGGGGCCCTCGAGTCGACGGCCGGGGCGGTGGCGCTGCTGCCGGACGGCTACGCGGCCCCGAAGGGCAAGGCGGTGAAGGCGTTCGTCTCCTTCTATGTCGACGAGACGGGGCGGGTGCGCCTGCCCAACGTCGAGTCCGCCGCCGCGCCGGTCCTGGTCCCGAACGCCCTTAAGGCGGTCGCGCACTGGCACTTCAAGCCGCCGACCGTCCAGGGCCGGCCGGTCCTCGTCTTCACGCTCTGGACCGTGACCTTCGTGCCGGCCGGGTCGGGGCCGCCGGAGCTTCGTCCCTGAGGGGCGGGGCCTCCGGCGCGCGGGGCGCCGGCCGCGGGGTCGCCGCGGTCAGGAAGAGGGACTTCTTCACCGGCCCGTTGGCCGCGGCGCGGCGGGCGTTCTGGTGGAAGCGCTGGGTCGCCTTCTGGTCCTTGATGCTTGGGCGGTACTTGGATCCCATGCCGACCAGCGCGAAGCGAAGCGGCCGGCCGCGCAACCCCAATCGCGCCCGCCCGGGATTGGCGGATCGCTTTCCGCCGGGCCCGGTCCACGATCGGGACCGACCCATGCCGCGCGAGATGTGCTACCGCTGCTTCTGGCCGAAGCCCCTCTGCTGGTGCCCGTCGCTCCTGCCCTTGGAGACGCGCACCCGCTTCGCCTTCCTCATGCACCCGAAGGAATTCAAGCAGGAGAAGGCCGGGACCGGCCGGCTGACCCAGCTCTGCCTGCCCAACAGCAGCCTCCACATGGGGGTCGCCTTTGACGGTGACGCCGGGGTGGGGGAGCTCCTCGCCGACCCGCGGTACTTCCCGGTGCTCCTTTATCCCGGCCGGAAGAGCCTCAACCTCTCGCAGGCCCTGGACGGCGCGGGCCGGCCGACCCCGGAGTTGGCGGCCTTCCAGTCCGGCCTCGCGGGCCGGACGCTCCTTGTCGTCCTCCTCGACGCCACCTGGAGCGGCGCCCGGAAGATGCTGAAGCTGAGCCCCGGCCTCCAGCGGCTGCCGCGCCTCATGTTCACGCCGTCGCGCCCCAGCCGGTACGTGATCAAGCAGCAGCCGCAGGACGGCTGCCTCTCGACGCTCGAGGCCGTCCACGAGCTGCTGACCGTGCTGGAGCGGGTGGGGCTCGACACCTACCAGGACCCGGGGCTGCTGCTGGCGATCTTCCAGCGCCTGCAGGATTTCCAGCTGCAGTGCGCGGCCGACCCGGCGCGGGCCGGCTACCGGCGGAGGGCCTACAAGGATCCCGCCACGCGGCGGACCCTCGAGGGCCGGAGCCGTTCCCGGCGGGAGAACTACCTGAACCTCGGGGGCGCCCGGCCCTAAGGCCGCGGCGGCGGCGCGACGGCCACGACGAGCGTCTCGCCGTTGAAGGTGACGCGGTCGCCGGCCTTCACCTGCTTGCCCTTCTGCCTCTCGACGGCGCCGTTCAGTTCCACCAGGCCGTTGACGATCGCCAGCTTGGCACCGCCGCCGGAATCGGAGAGGCCGGCGAACTTGAGGAGCTGCACGAGCTCGATCGGCTCCGCCCTGATCGCGATCGTCCGCGGCTTCGGCGTGGTGGTCATGGGCCGAGGGTTGCGGCCGGCGGGGCCGGGGGCAACCCCGGTCTGGCTTTCCGGGAAGGTCCCTTGAAACCGCGGCCGATCTGGTGCATCAATGGTGGGTCTTTCGCGGGCGGGAGGCCGCCCGTCCCTCCCCAACCCCATGAAAACATCCCGCCTTGCGCTCGCCGCCGCGCTCGCCGCCTCCTGCCTCGCCGTCGCCCCCGCCGCCCCGCTCCCGCGCGACACGCCCGAGGCCCAGGGCATTTCCGCCCGCGCGATCCTCGCCTACGTCAACGCGGCCGACGCCACCGTCGACGCGATGAACAGCTTCATCCTCGTCCGGCATGGCCGGGTGGTCGCGGAGGGCTGGTGGACTCCTTATGCCCCGGGCGAGCCGCACCTCATGTTCTCGCTCAGCAAGAGCTTCACCTCGACCGCGGTCGGCCTCGCCCAGTCGGAGGGCAAGCTGAGCATCTACGACCGGGTGGCGGACCTCTTTCCCGCCGAGATGCCCGAGCACCCGGGACCGAACCTCGCCGCCTTGCGGCTGCGGGACCTCCTGCGGATGTCGTCGGGCCAGCTGGAGTCGGACATCAGGCCCTTCCCCTTTGATTCCGACGCGAGCCTGGTGAAGTATTTCCTGGCCCGGCCGGTCACCTTCAAGCCGGGCACCCACTTCGTCTACAATACGCCGGGGACCTACCTGCTGTCGGCCGCGGTGCAGAAGGCCACCGGGGAGACGGTCCACGACTACCTGATGCCGCGGCTCTTCGAGCCGCTCGGGATCGAGAACCCGCGCTGGGACGGTAGCGCGCAGGGGGTCTCCTTCGGCGGCTTCGGGCTTAGCCTGCGGACCGAGGACATCGCCCGGTTTGGCCAGCTGCTCCTGCAGCGGGGGCAGTGGCAGGGCCGCCAGCTCGTCCCCTCCGCCTGGGTGGACGAGGCGACCGCGCTCCAGACCTCGAACGGCGGCGACCCGGCCGGCAACTGGGACCAGGGGTACGGCTACCAGTTCTGGCGCTGCCCGCACGGCGTCTACCGCGGCGACGGCGCCTTCGGGCAGCTCTGCGTCGTGATGCCGCAGTATGACGCCGTCCTCGCCGTCACCGCCGGCACGAGGGACATCGGCCACGAGCTGAACCTCGTCTGGGAGCATCTGCTGCCGGCCCTGAAGGCGGGCGCGCTGCCGGCGGACCCGGCCGCCGATGCCGAGCTCGGCCGGCGCCTCGCCGCGCTCACGCTGCCGACGCCGGCCGGGGTCCCCTCGAACGTCGCCCCCGCGGTGGCCGGCCGGAAGTACGTCTTCGACCCGAACCCGCTGGAGCTGGACTCGATCACCCTCGGGCCGGCGGCGGCCGCCGGCGCCACCCGGGTCACCGTCCGACTGCACGGGCTCGACCAGGCCTTTGACTGCGGGAGCGGGTCCTGGATTCACGGGACCCTGGAGACCAAGGCGGACGTCTGGGGCCTGGGCGGCAAGGCGCCGATCGCGGCCAGCGGCGCCTGGACCGCCCCGGACACCTACACCGCGCTCGTGTGCCGCTACCGGACGCCGATCACGACCGCGTACCACCTGACCTTCACGGGCGACCAAGTCGACCTGGTGGTCCAGGCGAGCGCGGATCTGGACGGGGCGCCGCCCGCGGTGCGCCTGGCGGGCCACGCCGCGCTGTGACCGGCCCTCAGCGCGCTTTCCGCGGGGACGGCGGCTTTTCGGGCCGGCCCGGGCGGCGCTGGCCGGAATAGATGGCCGAGCGGCCGCTGACCCAGAAGGCGACGAAGCACGCCGCCGCGTAGTAGGGGAGGTAGGCCGCGCCGAAGAGCTCGACCCCCATCACCGTGCAGGCTACCGGGGTGTTGGCGGCGGCGGCGAAGATGGCGATGAAGCCGAGGCCGGCGAACAGGTCGACCGGCACGCCGAGCGGGCCGGCGAGGGCATGGCCGAGCGTGGCGCCGATGAAGAAGAGCGGGGTCACCTCGCCCCCCTTGAAGCCCGCCGCCAGGGTGACGGCGGTGAAGAGGAGCTTCCAGGCCCAGCTGGCGGGCGTGGCGCCGCCGGGCAGGAAGGCGCTGACGATCGAGACCCCGTGGGGATCGGGGTTGGTGACGCCGAGCCCGAGGTAGTCCCGGGTGCCGGAAAGCCAGACGAGCAGGATGACGAGGACGGCGCCGAGGGCCGGGCGGAGCGGGGGGTAGGGCACGAGGCGCTGGAAGAGGTGCCCAAGGCGGTGGGTCGCCTCGGCGAAGAGCTTGCCGGCGAGGCCGAAGGCGACGGCGGCCAGGACGGTGGCGCCGGCCAGGCGCGGGGTGATGCCGGCGAGGTGGGTGATGCCGGCGCCGAGCGCGATGTGGTAGGCCGTGTGGTGGATGCCCCAGGCCGTGCAGGCGGCGTCGCCGACCGCGCCGGCGACCAAGACCGGGACCAGGGCGTCGAGCTGGAAGCGCCCGACCACGACCACCTCCACGGCGAAGATGGCGCCGGCCAGGGGCGTGCCAAAGACCGAGCCGAAGCCGGCGGCGACGCCGGCCAGGAGCAGGACGCGCCGGTCCTCCGGGCGGACCCGGCACCAGCGGCTGAAGCCGGCGGCGAGGCTGCCGCCCATCTGCACCGCCGTGCCCTCGCGGCCGGCGGAGCCGCCGAGGAGGTGGGTGACGACCGTGCCCACGAAGACAAGCGGCGCCATCCGCACCGGCACGCCGCCGCCGGGCGCATGGATTTCCTCGAGGATCAGGTTGTTGCCGCGCTCGGCCTCCCGGCCGAACCGGTGATAGAGGAGGCCGACCGCCACGCCGCCGGCCGGCAGAAGCCAGAGGAGCGCCGGGTGGGACCAGCGGGCGCGGGTGGCCGCATCGAGGGTCCAGAGGAAGAGGGCGCTCGCCGTGCCGGCCAAGAGGGCGACCGGGACGGACAGGAGGGTCCAGCGGGCAAGCGGCCAGAGGGGGCCGAGGGTGCCGGCCGGGCGATGGAAAGCGGGAGGGTGTTTCTGCATGATGATTCCAGGACTTGTAGGAGTCATCGGCCCCGAGGTTTCGGGGAGGTTCACCCGCCAGGCGGGTTGGCAGATTCCATTGCCGGTGGAAACCCAAGCGCCGTCATGGCCGGAGGGCAAACCCAAAGCGGGCGCGCGGGATTGGGCTCGATCGGGCGCGTCCGTTGCCCTCAGCTAAGGGCCGTTCCCATGCATGCCGTGACCTCCACCGCCGGCGCGCCGAAAGCGGCCGCCTACCGCGACCTGAACACCCAGCTCCGTGGCATCCTGGCCGGCGAGCGCAACGCCCTGGCCAACGCGGCCAATATGTCGGCGCTGCTCTTCCAGGCGCTCCCGGACCTCAACTGGGCGGGCTTTTATTTCCTGCAGGGCGGCGAGCTCGTGCTCGGGCCCTTCCAGGGCAAGGTGGCCTGTGTGCGGATCGCGCTCGGGCGCGGCGTCTGCGGGACGGCGGCCCGGGAGCTGCGGACCATCGTCGTCCCGGACGTGCACCTCTTCCCCGGCCACATTGCCTGCGACTCGGCCTCCCGCTCGGAGATCGTGGTGCCGCTCGTCCGCGCCGGCCGCCTCCTCGGGGTCCTCGACCTCGACAGCCCGCAGCTCGCGCGCTTCGACACCGACGACAGCTTCGGGCTCGCGGCCGCGGTGGACCTGCTGCTCCAGGGGTCCGACCCCTTTCCCTTTGCAGGCTGACCCTGCCGCCGGGGACCCCGCGATCGCCCGGCTTTCCCGGCCCTGGCGGGCGGCGGCCGCGCTGGCGCTGGCGGTCCTGGCCGCAAATTTCTTCGTGGTCACGGAGCCGGTCCGGCTCGCCTGCAGCGACGACGCCGTGATCGACAACGCCCTGCACAACCGGCCTGGCAGCCTCGGCGACGGGATCTTTGTCACCTGGGGACTGCAGCAGGGGCGCTTCTATCTTGCCGTCCCGGGCTACCGGCTGCCCTACCTGGGCTACCGGGTCGGCGGTCCGGCGTTCCTGGCCCTCGGCCGGACGGTCCTCGCGCTCGCCGCCTTCGGGCTCCTCGGCGCGCTCCTGGCGCGCCTCCTGCGGAGCGAGGCCGCGGGCTGGCTCTATGCCCTCGCGGCGTTCGGGATGCTGCACCTGCCCGCGGTGCCCTATCCCGTCCTTTCCTACCCGGCCTACGCCGTGGGCGGCATCTCGCTCCTCCTGGCGTGCCACTGCTTCCTCTCCGGGCTCCGCGACCGGCGGCCCGGCTGGCTCCTGGCCGGGGGGCTCTTCCACGTCTATGCGCTCCTCTGCCAGGAGAACTTCCTTGTCTTCACGCTCGTCTATCCCGGGTTGGCCCTGGTCGGCGCCGATCGCGAGGGCCGCTGGGCGCGGGTCGCCCGGAGCGGTCCCTACTTCGTGCTCTCGGCCGCCTACGTGGCCGTCTACGTGGCCTTCCGGCACCGGCACCCCTCGGGTTACGCGGGCACCCAGTTCTCGCCCCGCCCCGGGGAGGCCGTGAGGAGCTGGGCCTGCCAGACCCTGGCGGCGTTGCCGGGCTTTGAGCTGCTCGCGAATCGCCAGGCCCCATATCCCAATGTGGGTCCCTTCTGGAAGCCGGGGCGGCAAGTCCTCGACCTCCTCCGGGCCCTGCCGCTTCTCGGCGGGATGATCGCGCTCGGGGCGGCGGCGGTGGCGACGGGACTGGCCGCCAGGGCGGCGCGGTCCGCCCGCCCCTCGCCGCGCATCGCGGCCCTCTGCGCCGCGGGCGCCGTGCTGCCCAACCTGCTGCCCGCCCTCACGGTCAAGTACCAGGAGGCGGCCCACCACCGGTACTATCCGTATGTCTACAGCTTCACCGCCTACGGCTGGCTGGTGGGAGCGGCGCTCGTCACCTGGCTCGTCTGGGCGGCCCGGTCCGAGGGCGGGCCGCCGCGCGCGCGGGCGGCGCTGCCGGTCCTCGGGTGCCTCCTGGGCGGTTTGTTCCTCTCCGCCCAGGCCTCCAATCTGCACACCCTGGCCCTCCTCCGGGCCTGGTTCAACTGAGGCCATGACGCCGACCAACCCCCGCCCCGTGAGGTCGGCCGCCGGCGTCGTGGCCTGCGCCCTCGGCGGCCTCGCCCTGGCGCTCCTCATGTTCGGGCCTCGCCTGTGGCTCATGCGGTCCTACCTCCCCGGCACCTTCCAGTGGGACCGCGCCCACAGCTTCCTGCTCCAGTGCGAGGCGCCGCTGCGGCGGGACGTGGAGCCGGCGATGCTCTGGCGGCTCCTGCCGCCCCTCGTGTGCCACGCGCTCGGGCTGACGGGATATCCCGCGCTCCTGCTGCCCTTCGTCGGCGTCCTGGTCCTCGTCGTCTACGTGGTGGTGCTCCACCGCCGGCGCCTCAACGACCTCCGCTTCGTCTTCGGGGGCACGCTGTTGTTCACGACGACGTCGTGCGTGCTCGTCCCCCTCCACTGGCTGGGCGTCAACGACGCCTGGGTCTGGCTGGCGCTCCTCGCGGTTTCGTTCAGCCCGGCCCGCTGGCCGATCGCCGTCGCCTGCCTCCTGGCCCCGTGGGTCGACGAGCGCTTCATCATCGGCCTGCCGCTGGCGCTCCTCGTGCGGGCGGCGGACCGCGGCGAGGCGTTCGCCTGGCGGACGGTGGTGCTCCCGGGCCTCTGCCTCCTGCCGTATGCCGGGCTGCGGCTCGCCCTTTCCCACGAAGCGGCCGGATCCGCGGCCACGCGGGATTTTCTCCGGCAGAGCGTCCTGCACCAGGCCGTGCTGATCGCCCCCTGGGCCCCCCTCGGCTGGTGGATGGGCCTCCGCGCGGCCTGGGTGCCCGCGGCCTACGCCATCAGCCACCGGCGCTGGGCCCTGGGGGCCGCCGTGGCCCTGACCGCGCTCGTCAGCCTCGCCCTCGCGGCCGACCTCAGCCGGTCGATTGCCGTCGTGGAGCCGGTCGCGCTCCTGGGTGTTTTCCTCGCCGCCCGGCGCTGGCCGGACCGGGCGCCGGCGGGGGCACTCGCCCTCGGGTGCGCCGGCCTCCTGATCCCGGCCGCCCACGTGGTCGGTGCGACGCTGGACCTGATCAGCCCGCTGCCGCTCGAGCTCTTCCGGCTGCTGCGGGGCGGCTGAAGGCGGGCGGGGTCAGCGGACCTGGCCGGCCGCGTTCGCGAAGACCACGTTCCCGAGCACGGCCGTGTCGGCCTTGGCGGGTTGGTGGGAGCAGAAGCCGATCCCCGCGTAGAAGGGGCCGTCAAGATGGAGGTCCATCGGGCCGCCGACCTGGTGCATCGGCTCGCCGGCTAGGCTGACATAGAGGAAGAACGCGTCGCCGCGCTTCTCGATCCCGATGCGCTTGGGCACCGCTCCCGCCGGGTCGGACTTCTGGCGGTAGGCCTCCCTGATGTCGGCGCCGGTCGCGGGGCGCTCCGCCAGGTGGATGAGCCCGGCGCCGTGCAGCGCCACCATCGCCTCCTTGGAGTCGTCGTCCAGGGACTGGCGGATGATGAGGACCGCCTTGCGGTCGCCGTAGCCGTCGGGATTCGGGAAGGTGACATCGGCGGCCAGCGAGAGGTCGCCGGAGACCTTGGTCCAGAGGTAGAGGAATTCATCGCGCGAGTACCAGATGTTGTAGCCGGCGGCGGTCAGCGTGTACTGGTGGGTCAGCAGGTCGTAGCGGGCCTCGCTGGGCACGAGCGGACCGCCCACTTCCGATCGACCCTCGAACGGCCCGACGCGGACGCTGCCCCCGAAGGGCTCGGTCCGGGTGGGCCGGTGGAAGCCGGCCGGCGGCGGGACCTGGTGGTGGGTGGCCGAGCCGGGCAGCGCCCAGTCGGGGACAGCGGGCACCTGGGCCCGGCCGGCGAGGGGCGCGGCCAAAGTTACGGCAAGGAGGAGCGAGCGGCGGGGAGCATTCATGGGGCGGACGGGCGGGGTGCCAGGGCCCCCGGGGGCGGGGGATGGCGCCTCCAGCCAACGCCCGTTCGGCCGCCGGAGACAACCCCAAACGCCGGGCAACCGCCGCGGGCCCCCGCGGGTCCACCGGCCATCGGCCGGATCCGACCGCCTGTCAGGTTCTCCCTCGACTGGGCGGGACCCCCCCCTTGAACTAGGGCATGAAGAAACTCCTCGCCGTCGCCCTGGCGGTCGCCACCGGCGTCCAGGCCCGCGCGCAGCTGGCCTACCCGGCCACCAAGACCGTGGACGCCTCCGACACCTACTTCGGGAAGACCTACCTCGACCCCTACCGCTGGCTCGAGAACCTGCAGGACAAGGAGGTGGCCGCCTGGTTCAAGGCCCAGGCCACGCTGACCGACGACCTGCTGGCCAAGATCCCCGCGCGCGAGGCGCTGATCAAGGAATGGACGGCGCTCGATCGGCTGCGGGCCGCCCGGTACGGCGACTTCACGTTCGAGAACGGCCGGGTGTTCTACCGGAAGACCCTCGGCACCGAGAACGTCGGCAAGCTCTACTACCGGGACGGCTGGGACGGGGCCGAGAAGCTCCTCTTTGACGCCACCCCCTACAAGCCGGGCGTCCAGACGACGATCAACAGCTTCACTCCCTCGGTTGACGGCAAGCTGGTCGTCCTCGGGCTCACCTCGGGCGGGGCGGAGTTTTCCGAGCTCCGGGTGCTCGACGTCGCCACCGGGACCCTGCGGCCCGAGAGCATCTACCCGTCCTACGGGGCCAGCAGCTGGACCGTGGACAGCACGGCCTTCTTCTATGACGCGGGCCGGGAGACCGACATCAAGGCGATGGACATCAAGTTGAACCGCATGACTCGGTTGCACAAGATGGGCACGC